>Ga0247825_10002897_pt1 | contig 11308 bp, 9 predicted proteins | sample 13C_Vanillin_Day_FD_194413 | JGI IMG/M metagenome (GOLD analysis project Ga0247825, IMG submission 194413) | Soil microbial communities from agricultural site in Penn Yan, New York, United States - 13C_Vanillin_Day48 | ecosystem: Environmental > Terrestrial > Soil > Agricultural land | place... | reverse complement strand
CCGAAGTCGCGCTGACCAGCGGCAAAGGCTTCGCGAATCGCGTTGATGGGAAAGGTCTTGGAGACGGCAACGAGTCGAACTGAGGAGGGATCCCGCCCGGCCGAGGTGGCCGCATCCGCGATGCGGCCTCGGACCTCAGCCAGACGATCGGCTATCGAGGGCCCCACAGCCAAAGCCTAGAGCCGAAGGGTGTTACTTCTTGAGCATGGCCTGAAGCGCCGGGAGGGCGGCCTTGACCTCCGCCGCCTTCGGGCCGTTCGGCTCGACCTTCAGGTACGACTCCAGCGCGGCGACAGCTTCGGGAATCTGACCGAGGTTGAGCGCGGTCATCCCAAGCTGATAGTGCGCCATTCCCATATTCGGGTCCGCCTTGGTGGCGGCGTCGAACTGCGTCTTCGCTTCGGCGAACTTGCCCGAGTTGAAGAGGATGACGCCCTGGTTGTAGCTGGCCTCTGCCCCGCCGCCGCCGCCCGCTGCGCCACCGGAGAGTTGCTGGGCCTTCGAGCTCGCTTCAGCCGCGAGGTCAAACTTCTTCTGCGCGTTGTAGACACCAGCCAGGCCGGTGTAACCCTCGGCCGCATCCGGCTTGAGCTCCACCATCTTCTTGAACGCGGCTTCCGCCTGCGGAAGGTCCTGCTTCGCCACGTATACGGTGCCGAGGTTGTAGTAGCAATCGGCGCACGTCGGCATCTTGGCGATGACCTCGTTGAACTTCGCGATCGCCTCGTCGTGCCGGCCCGCCTTCATGGCTTCCATCGCAGCGGCGGCCGCTGTCTGAAGCGCCACAGCGGCTTCCTTGTCCGCGTTGGATAGGTTGCTCGAGGCCGTCAGCGTGAAGCTGAGCGGGTTGTTCGGACCCTGCCTCACGTTCGAGTTCAGCGTCTGCGAGCCCACGCCATCCTTGGATGCGGTGACTTTGTAGGAACCCGAGCTGAGCCCGACCTGGAGGAAGTCTCCGTTCTTGTCGGTCTTGGTCTGCGTCTTACGATTGGCGTCGGTTGCCTCGAAGAGAACGGTGGCGTCAGCTACCGCCTTCCCCTGAGCATCGACGACTTTGCCACGCACAACGCTCTGCGCCAGCGCCGGCACCGCGGACACCGTCAGAAGGACCGCAAGGGCCATGGCGCCGCGGAACAGATGGGTCCGCATAGAACCTCCTACAAATGAGTTCAAGATTTTAGTGTACCTGAGATCGGGTCGTCCGCCTATTTGAAGAACCGGTCGACGGCCGCGAGGTCTCGTGTGACCGGCGCAGGGGGGAAAGACGCCAGAAATCGGCGTCCGTAGCCCGTGGTGCCGAGGCGGGGATCGAGCACGGCCAGGACGCCGCGATCGCTGCGATGGCGAATCAGCCGGCCAAGTCCCTGCTGCAGCGAGAGGATCGCGAGCGGCACCTGATACTCCGCGAAAGCATCGCCTCCGCGCGCGTTGATGGCGTCGATGCGGGCGGACGTAACCGGGTCGCCCGGCGACGCGAACGGCAGTTTGTCGATCACCACGCAACTCAGAGAATCTCCGACGACATCGACGCCCTGCCAGAAGCTCGACGTAGCCAGCAGCACCGCGTTCGGTGTCGATCTGAACTCGTCGATCAGGGCCGAGCGAGGCGCTGTGCCCTGGACCAGGATCGGATACGGGAGCGCCATTTCGACGAGCGGTTGGACCGCGCGCAGAACCCGGTAGCTGGTGAAGAGCACGAATGCCCGCCCGCGCGATCGAGTCAGGAGCGCGATCGTCTCTCGCGCAACGGCCTCAGCGAACGCCGGCGCTTTCGGAGGCGGCATTCGACGAGGCAGATACAACAGCGCCTGCCGCGTGTAATCGAATTCCGACGGCACCTGAAGTTCATCGGCCTCGCCGATGCCGAGTCGTCCCTTGATGTAGTCGAAGCGACCTTCGACTGCCAGCGTTGCCGACGTCAGTACCACGGTGCGGAAACGATCGAACAACGCGCTCCGGACGATGCGCGACACGTCGACCGGCGACGCCCGCAGAAACGTGCCGAGGCCGCGGTGTTCCAGATAAAACACAAAGCTCTCATCGTCGGCCCGCAAGAGAAATCGAAGGTCCTGGCGCAGATCGCGTGCACGCCGCACGATCGAGGAGAGCGATTCGTCGAGTTCTTCATCAGCGCCGGGCAGTCGCCTGTCCAGAGCCCTCTCGAGCTCGTCGAACGAGGTGGCGAGCATCAAGCCTTCTTCGGCACAGTCCGCCATCGCCTCGCTCGAGTAGCGTACGCGCGCGTCCATGCTGGCGGCTGTTGCCCGAGCGAGCGACAGCGCTGCGAAGAACACTGAGGCTCGGTCGCTGATGTGACTCAGCGCGCGCGATGCCTCCTCGATCCGCTCGATCTCGAGTGGTGCGGTCGGCAGCAGCCGTGCGGCATCGCGCACCAGATCGTCCACGCGGAAGTTGCTGAACGCCACGCCGAAGTACTGCGTGGCCACGTCCTCCAGCTGGTGGGCCTCATCGACAACGAGTGTGGGGCACGAGGGGATGACTTCGCCGTAGGCGCCCTGGCGGACTGACGCGTCAGCGCAGAGCAGATGGTGGTTGACGATGACCACGTCGGATTCGGCCGCGCGCTGGCGCATCAGCGTCAGGAAGCAGTCACCGTAACGCGGACACTCGGTGCCGAGACAGGTGTCGGCATCGGCGGAGATCTCATTCCAGAGCGGAAGATCCTCGGGCAGGTCACGCAACTCGGCGCGGTCGCCGGTCCTCGTCCGCGCCGCCCATTCCTGGATTACCGGCACCAGCACGTGGTCGCCGACCTCGATCAGTCTGCCGTTCGTTCCGGTATTGCCGTCCACCGCATCGCGATAATTCTCCCAGCGATGGAGACAGAGGTAGTTCGTCCGTCCCTTCATCAGCGTGGCTGTGAAGGGAATGCCGATGGACTCGCGCAGCCACGGCAGGTCTTTGAAGAAGACCTGCTCCTGCAGGTTTTTCGTGCCGGTCGAAACGAGCACGCGTTGGCGGCTCAGGATCGCGGGGATCAGGTAGGCGAGTGTCTTGCCCGTGCCGGTGCCGGCTTCGGCCAGCAGTGTGCCGCCGTCGTCGATGACCGCCGCCACGGCGGCAGCCATGCGGCGTTGCCCTTCGCGCGGCTCGAACCCCGGCATCGCGCGCGCTACGGGCCCAACGTCAGCGAAAGTGGACTCTACGAGAGGGCGGAGATCCAATTTGTGATTTCAGGATTATCGATCTTTTGATTTGTTGCTGATTGGAGATCGGGGATTGCTGATTCAGCAATCAACAGTCGTCAATCCAACAACGATTCAACAATCAAAGATCACTTATTCAACAATTGAAAGTCGTACAAGGGAAACCGTTGACAGAGCTGTTCGACCTCTGTCTTCACCATTCCAATAACGCGGTCGTCGTCAGGGGCCGCAAGTACCCGCGCCATGAGCGCGCCGATCTGTTCCATCTCCGTCTCGCGCATGCCGCGAGTCGTGAGCGCAGGCGTGCCCACGCGGATGCCGCTGGCGACCATCGGCGGATTCTGGTCGAACGGGATGGCATTCTTGTTAACGGTGATACCCGCCTTCCCGAGCGACGCTTCCGCCACCTTGCCGGTGACGCCTTTCGAGAACACATCGACCAGCATCAGGTGATTGTCCGTGCCGCCGCTGACCAATCTGAATCCGTTGCCGGTGAGCGAGCGGGCAAGTGCCTGAGCGTTCGCGAGAATCTGTTTCTGATACGCGAGGAACGACGGCTCCATCGCTTCTTTGAAGCACACCGCCTTGGCCGCGATGATGTGCATCAGCGGTCCGCCCTGCACGCCCGGGAAGAGCGCTTTGTCGATCTCCTTGGCGTACTGCTCGCGACACAGGATCAACCCGGCGCGAGGACCTCGCAGTGTCTTGTGCGTTGTCGAAGTCACGTAGTCAGCGTGGGGCACTGGTGTTGGATGGACACCTGCGGCGACGAGTCCCGCAACGTGCGCCATATCTACCACCATGACAGAGCCGACCGCCTTCGACACAGCAGCGATGCGGGGAAAATCGATCACACGTGGATAGGCGCTCGCCCCCACCATGATCATCTGCGGCTTGTGTTGATGTGCCAGCCGCTCCAGTTCCTCGTAGTCGATCCGCTCATCGTCTTTGCGGACGCCATACGGGACGATGTTGTACAGCTTGCCGGAGAAGTTGAGCGGATGACCGTGGGTCAGGTGTCCGCCGTGCGCCAAGTTCATGCCGAGCACCGTGTCTCCCGGCTTCACGGCGGCGAAGTAGACCGACATGTTGGCCTGCGCGCCCGAGTGCGGCTGCACGTTGGCGTGCTCGGCGCCGAACAGCTGTTTGGCGCGCGAGATCGCCAGCGACTCGGCCACGTCCACGAACTCGCATCCGCCGTAATAGCGACGCCCCGGGTATCCCTCGGCGTACTTGTTCGTCATCACCGAACCCGCCGCTTCGAGGATCGCGCGGCTCACGAAGTTCTCTGACGCGATCAATTCCAGGCCATCAGCCTGACGATGGGTTTCGTTCTGGATGGCGGCGGCGATTTCGGGATCGGTCTCGGCAAGTAAACGCATTGGCAGATCTTACCGCTTACGGTCCATGGTCCTCAGTCCACGGTCGACGGTCCTCAGTCCTCAGTCCTCAGTCCTCAGTCCACGGTGAACTGCGAACCGTGAACTGCCTACCGCCTACTGCATACTTGTCCCGTGAGCTCTGTCGTCATCACCGCCCGTGGAGAACAGCGGCTGCGAACCGGCCATCCGTGGATCTATCGCGCCGATGTTGCGGACGTCGACGCGGCCGGGGGCGATATCGTCGAAGTCATCGGACCGCGCCGGCGGACGCTGGGCCATGCGCTCTTCAGCGATCGATCGCAGATTCCCATCAGGATGCTGGCGCGCGGCGATGCGCCCTTCGACGCGTCGATGTTGCGGGAAAGGCTCGAGCGGGCGATTCAGTTTCGCGACACGCTCAAGCTGGATGCGACCGCGTACAGGCTGGTGCACGGCGAGGCCGATCTGCTGCCGTCGCTCGTGATCGATAAGTACGATTCGTACCTCGTGCTGCAGGCGCTGTCGCAGGGCATGGATCGTTTGCTTCCGTCGGTGACAACCTGGCTGATAGAGATCCTCTCGCCTGCGGGAATCCTGGCGCGCAACGACCCGAAGGTGCGCACGCTCGAAGGGCTCGAGCAGACGGTGGAAGTCCTGGCCGGCACAGTGCCCGAGGCCGTGTTCGTGCGTGAGGGGCCGATCGAGTACGAGGTCGATCTCCGCAAAGGTCAGAAGACCGGTCTCTTCCTTGATCAGCGTGAGAACCGTGCAGCCGCCGCGCTATACGCGCACGGCCGGCTGCTCGACTGCTTCAGTTACAACGGTGGATTCGCGCTTCGGCTTGCCGGGCAGTGCATATCGGCAGAAGCGATCGACGTCTCCGCGGATGCCGTCGCGCGCATCAAGGCGAACGCCGTTCGCAATCGTGTCGGCAATCTCACCGTACGCGAAGCGAATGTCTTCGACGAGCTGCGCCGGCTCGAGAAGGCCGGTGAGCGGTACGACGCCATCGTGCTCGACCCTCCCGCTTTTGCCAAGAACAAGGCCTCAGTGCCAAACGCGCTCGCCGGCTATAAGGAGATCAATCTGCGCGCGATGCGGCTGCTCTCGCCCGGTGGATACCTCGTGAGCTGCAGTTGCTCCTACAACGTGCACGAGGACATGTTTGCCGAGGTGTTGCACGAGGCGTCGGTGGACAGTCACACCCCGGTCACCGTAGTCGAGAAACGCACGCAGGGTCGCGATCATCCGGTGCTCGTGGGCGCGCCCGAGACGCACTACCTGAAATGTTTCATCCTTCGTCGAGTCGAATGACCGCAAAACTGTGAAGGGGTCAGACCCCTTCCCACTTCTTCACATGTCAAACATCACGCACTACTCCGATCACGTCGGCGCCGATCCGTCGAAAGTCTTCAAGTCCACGATGTTTCGCAGCGAACGCCTGATGCTCGGACTGAATTGCCTGCACCCAGGGCAGGAACAGCATCCCCACGTGCACGGCGGACAGGACAAGTTCTACTTCGTCGTCGAAGGCAAGGGAGAGTTCGTCGTCGGCGACGAGCGCCGCACGGCCGGCGCGGGGATGGTAATCTGGGCGCCGGCCGATGTCAGTCACGGCGTCATCAACACCGGCGACGGGCGATTGGTGCTTCTCGTCGGCATCGCGCCGTTTCCGTCCTAGGTAGGTCTTAAGACGCGCCGTCGTAATTCAGGCTAAAGTTTCCCCGACATCGCAAAAGCCAATGCAGGGAGGAACGCGCGCCGCGATGACTCGATGGCTGGCAGTTGCTGCACTGGTGTTGTGCGCGACTCCGGCGCTCGCGCAAACCCCTCGCCAGGCCCCTCAGGAAGGCTACGGCCTCCACGACGTACGCGCTATTGGGCCGTTCACGATCGAGCGCTGGGTCAGTGCAGCAAGGTCGGAGGTCTCCGGCGCCGGCATGTGCGACTGCCTCACCGTCGTCTACGAGGGCAGCCGTCATCTGATCACGTTCGGCACTCCAGGCACGCTTGCGGCGTATACGCTGGCCGATTTGACCGGCACGGACGTCAATGGCGACGGCCTGCCAGACCTGGTCGTGTCTGCGTGGTCAGGCGGAGCGCACTGCTGCTATTCGAGCGGCGTATATTCCATCGGGGAAGACGTGAAGCCTGTCCTTGCAGTGGCGACGGGAAACTGCGGTCCGGGCGAACTCGAGGATCTCGATGGCGACGGCACGCGGGAGTTCGTCGTCTGCGACGATCGGTTCGCGAACATGTACTGCTCGTTCGCCGACTCCCCGTTCCCGCGGGTGATCTACTCGTACGACTCGTCGCGGGGAGTCTATGTTGTGGACACGCCACGATTCGCGAGCCAGTTTCGCGAGCAACTTGCCGCGGCGCTCGACGAGGCGCAGACGTGGTTGTCGGAGTCAGGCGGCCACGACGTGGGTCTCGATAAGTGCCGTCTGCTGCGACCTGTCCTCGGGCTGATGTACTCCGGCCGCTTCAACGACGGCATCGTTCTCATTCGCGCGCTGTATCGTGGCGGCGATCGCGATGAATTCGAGCGCGACACCGTCGAACGGGTCCGCCAGAGCCCGCTCTGGGTGAGATAACCGCTGCGACCTCAATCCGCAACACGCGTCGCGCGAATGAGGAACGTGCGGGGCATCCCCGCGATCGCGCGCGGCACGACCGGCATGACCCAACGACCGTAGTTCGCCTCAGGTTCCCCGGGAAACACAGCGTCGGCCTGCCAGCCCTTCGCCGCGAAATACGCCTCGGGCTCGGCCATGCCGAACTTCCACGGGCTCCCGAGTTCGGTCAGCCTTCTCAGATACGTCGCCATGAACGGTGAGGTCAGCACCTCGGGATTCGCGGCGTCGAGGCCAAGCCAGCTGCCTGGCGCTGAGACACCGCGAAGGGCGTCGAGCATCGACACGACGGCCGGTTCGTCCAGGTAGTAGAGCAGCCCTTCGGCGAGAAACGCCGCCTTCCTCTCTGGATCGAACCCCGCGTCAACGAGCGCAGACACCCACGGCTGCGCCAAATCTCGCTGCACGATGCGGCGATCGCATGATGCCGACGCCCTCATCCGCGACAACACCGCTTCCTTGTGCGTGAACACGTCCTCTCGATCCACTTCGAACAGACGAACACCGCGCGGCCACTCCAGACGAAACGCGCGCGCGTCCATGCCGGCTGCCAGGATGACTACCTGATCGATCGACGAGTCGCGAACCACGCCGAGCAGCGCGTCGTCGAAGAAGCGCGTGCGAATGGTGAGGTAGGGGTCGGGCCCGCTGAACGTGCCCATGCCAGCAGCCGTTCGCATCGAGTAGAGCACGTCGAAGCCGGCCTCGCCTGCCAGCTCTCGCGCGTAGGGATCGCGATAGAGCGGCGAAGCGTGATCGGTCTCGAGCGCACGGTTGGCAGCCACCCAACGGGATGTCAGACCCACGCCCGTCATGTCGGTGATCGGGCCGGACAACGCTTTCTGCAACTGCGCGATCAGCGCGGCGCGTTCCTCGTCGGGCAGACGCCGGTCCGGCATCGAGTCGAACGGAACCTGCCACACGGGGGTACCCCACATTGGGTCGCCGACGTATCTCGGGATGATGTGCCAGTGGAGGTGCGGCACCACGTTTCCGAGCGATTCGACGTTCATGTGATCCGGCTTTACGACGCGCGACACTGCCTGCTGAGCAGTGAACAGATCGCCGGCGAGCGAGCTCCACTCCGGGCGGGATAGTTGATCGATGCGCGCCACGTGCCGCGAGTCGAAGATCAGCTGGCACTGCCCGCGATAGGTCTGGTTCTTCGAGAGGTAGAGAGACGACACCGATAGTTGTCCGACGAGGTCCCAGTGATCGTTCGAGGGCGGACGTGGCGCGTCCAGCGGGCAGCCCGCGCCCGCCACGAGTGATTCCCACTTCGTCTTGTCTGTCATCGCTGTTCCAATGGGTCAATCCAGAGGGGGAGGGATGCGTCGCTTCGTCGCTTGCTCAAATGCGTACGCCAGCTCGATGAGCCGCCCTTCGCTGCACGAGGTTCCGGTAAAGCTGACGCCGAAGGGCGCTGGCCTTGCGTCGAATCCTGCGGGTGCGGACGTGTTCGGCACCATTCCAAACGGAACGATCACGGTCGGATAGCCCGCCTTCGCGGCGATCGCCGCGCCGCCGTTGCCGGGAAAGAGCAGCGCGTCGAGTCGATTAGCATTTAGCGCCGCGTCGATCCCTTCGCGTCCCGCGAGCGCGACGTCCTTCGCGCGGTCCGCTTGATAGCGCGCCTTATCCGCCTGCAGGTCGATCTCGTCGGAGATGTCCAGCTGTGACTGTCCGTACTTCAACGCACCGGTGGCCTCGTGTGCCGTGTTCCAGGTGCGCAGCTCTTCGAGTGTCTTCACCGGCGCGCGATCGCCGAGCGATGCGAGCCACGCATTGAAGTCGCGCTTCATGCCGTACTTGAACACGATGGAGCAGTCCTCGTCGCGACCCCTGGCATCCGACGGACCGCTGCACACTGACCATCGCACCAGGCTGTGCGTCAGATCCTTCGTGACGATGGAAGGGATGTCGGCGGGGTCGACGACAGTGGCGCCTTGCGCGCGCAGAATCGCGATGGTGTCCTGCATCACCGTTTTCTGCGCGTCGTTGATGCCGCCATTGGAGCCGCGCTCGGCCGGTGTCGCAACGGCATCATAGTAGAACGCGCGCGGGACACCGATGCGCGCCCCTTTGAGCGCGTCGCGCTTCAGAGATCGCCGATAGTCGCGTCCGGGCGGCGCGGCACACGTCTTCGTCGCTGCGTCGTTGGGATCGGGCGCCGGGCTTTCGAGCGCGCCAAGCAGGATCGCGGCGTCCGCAACGGATCTCGCCATTGGCCCGGGCGTATCCTGGTCGGCAGCGATCGGAATCACGCCGTAGCGACTGACGCGTCCAACCGTCGGCTTGATCCCCACGAGCATCGTCGCGCTCGACGGGCTGAGAATCGATCCCGAAGTCTCCGTGCCGACATTCGCCGCCCAGAAGCTGGCGGCAGTGCCGATGCCCGAGCTCGAGCCGCCAGTGGCGAGCACGGGCCGCCCATCGCCGCCGTCACGAGGATCGCGGCGCGGATCGTAGGGATTGAAGCCAAAGCCGGCGAGCGAGCCGTAATTGGTCGGCATGCGATCGCTGACCCAGTTCGCCAACTCGGTCATCACCGTCTTGGCGATGATGATCGCGCCCGCGTCACGAAGGTTCCTGGTCAGCGTTGCTTCATACGGCGGGACGAGCCGCGCAAACGCCAGTGCGCCTCCCGTCGTCGGCATGTCCGTCGTGTGGATGTTGTCCTTGAGTGCGATCGGGATCCCATGGAGCGGGCCGCGGGTTCGACCCGCTTTCCGCTCGCGATCGCGTTCATCGGCCTCAGCGAGCGCGCGCGGGTTGATCGTGATCGCCGCGTTCAACCGATCCTCGTAGGTCGCAATGCGGACGAGCGACTGCGTCACAATGTCTCGCGACGTGGCGCGCCCCTGTTCCATGGCGAGCCGCATTTGATCGATGGAGGCTTCGACGATAGAGAAGCCCGAGTTCGGAGTTCCCGGTTGGCCTCGCCTGGACGCCTGTGCGCTCGGTGCCAGCGTTGCAATCAGAAGCACAATTCCACATGCCAGCAATCGAGCCATGACCCAGCGATCTTACGCGCAACCGTCAGCCCCTTCGGGCCCGGACACTCGGACCGTCGGACCGGACCATCGGACCGTCGGACCGGACCCTCGCACCGTCGGACCGGACCCTCGCACCCCCGCACCGTCGCCCCCTCGCACCGTTTTGATCACCGGCGCTTCGTCAGGAATCGGCGCGGCATTCGCTGATGTATTTGCCGCTCACGGTTTCGATCTGGTCATCGCGGCGCGACGTGAAGATCGCCTGCGTGAAGTGGCGGCGAGGCTCGAAGGCGCAACCGGCCGCCGCGTGGACGTGATCGCGTGTGATCTGGCGCGCAAAGAGACGCCGGCGGAACTGTGTCAGGAGATTGCGTCTCGTGGGCTCACGATCGATGCACTCGTCAACAACGCGGGATACGGCGTCCCCGGAACCTTCCTTGCGTCGCCGTGGGAACGCCACGAGGCGATGCTGCAAGTCATGGTTGGCGGCTTGACGCAGCTGACCTACCGCCTGCTCCCCGGAATGATCGAACGGCGCTACGGCCGCATCATCAACGTGGCGTCGTTGGCCGGCCTCGTGCCTGCGCCCGCGGGACATACGCTCTACGCCGCGACCAAGGCGTTCGCCATCAAGTTCTCAGAAGCGCTTGCTCATGAGGGGAGGCCGCACGGTGTCCATGTCACCGCCGTGTGCCCGGGCTTCACGCTGAGTGAATTTCATGACGTCACAGGCACGCGTGCGCAGGTCAGCAAGCTGCCGTCATGGCTGTGGATGGACTCGCCGATGGTGGCCCGTCAGGGATTCGATGCCGTGATGGAAGGCATCCCGATCTACATCAATGGACGAGCGAATCGCGCGATCGAATCGTTCGTCCGTCATCTTCCTCAACCAGTTGTGATGTGGGCCGGGCGCCGCCTCGGGCGCTCCTATCGAAAGACTTGATTCGTATTCATCGCGTGTTGATGACGGGTGTCGCGTCGCCGGTGATGAACGTGCAGCCACCCTTCGTGCACACGTCGCGCTGCATGTGAATCGCTTCGAGCCGGAGAAACTGCTCCGGCGAGAGGCTCATCTGGTTCCGATATGCGTTGTCGGCGTTCGCGCGCGAGAGCTCGGCCTGCAGACGCTGATCCTCGGCGAGCTTTCG
>Ga0247825_10002896_pt1 | contig 11310 bp, 14 predicted proteins | sample 13C_Vanillin_Day_FD_194413 | JGI IMG/M metagenome (GOLD analysis project Ga0247825, IMG submission 194413) | Soil microbial communities from agricultural site in Penn Yan, New York, United States - 13C_Vanillin_Day48 | ecosystem: Environmental > Terrestrial > Soil > Agricultural land | place... | reverse complement strand
GACGTTCGTGACCATTCCTGCCGTAAAGCCCCACATCGATTCCGGCAAGCTGCGCGCGTTGGGCTCGAGCGACCGCAAGCGCTCGCCGCTGCTGCCGGCCGTGCCGACGATCGCGGAATCCGGCGTGCCGGGCTACGAGCTGTTCACGTGGTACGGCTTGTTCGCGCCGGCCGGCATTCCGGGCGCCATCCTGGGGAAGATTTCAGCCGATATCAGCGACATCCTGAAAGAGGCGGACGTCCGCCAGAAGCTCGAGGGACACGGCTACGACCCGGTGGGCAACCGCCCGCACGAGGCGGCCGCCTTCATCAAGAAGGAGTCGGCGGTCTTCGCGAAGATCATCGCCGGCGCCAACCTGAAGGAGCGGTTCAACAGCAAGTGAAGCCGGCACCGGCTAGGCTGCCGCCTCATGACGCCCCGCAGGTAGCCGACGGCGCGGGCGGCGCAGGTGGGCCCGTCCGGCTCGCAGACAAAGGGCTCGACCCCGATGATGCCGGTGTATCCCCCGCGCCTGAGCGCGGCAATGATCTCGCCGAACCGGACGAGCGGCCCTGGCTTGCGCCAATCCGCTGACGCACCGACTTTTTCAAAAGCCATCGAGAGGGCTTCGCATGATCTACATGGTGGAGTGCGCGCTGACGCTCAAGCAGACGGACGAGGACTGGATGCGCTGGTATCACAGCATGAAGCCTCCCCACATCCTGCCGACCGCAGTGCCGGGCATCCTGACGACGCAGCGGTTCAAAGGCACCAGCGTCAAGCCGCCGGCTTACTTCGCCATGTACAGCGTGACCTCGGCGGATGTCATGACGAGCGACGCCTATCGCAACGCCGGCGGCGGCCGCTTCCAGACCGAGAACTGGAAGCCGATCATCACGTTCTGGAACCGCGACCTGTTCGGCGGCGCCGACGCGCCCGACGTGCCGATGGGATCGACCCTGCTGGTGCTGGACCGCGCGGCCCCGGAAGGATCGCCACTCGGGATTCCCTTCCAGTGGCTGCCCTGCATCGGGCTCGATCGCTCCACGCCATACCGCGGCCTGGCAGTGGTAGGCGCAGCCGAGGCGGGCGAGCTGCCGATCGCGACCGTGCCCGGCCTGCGCACCTTCAGGCCCGTCATTCCCCAGGTCACGCGCACCCGGCCCCTGCCGGATAACTTTCCAGTCGTCTGATGCTCGCTGAGCTTTGCTCGCTGAAAGGCGTGTTGACTGATGACTGATGACCGACGACTGATGACTGACGACTGATAATCGAAGCGGGTTTCCACGGATATCGACGTGCTCGTGGAATTGACGGAGAATGAGCCATGTCCGGTCGTCTCTCGTCAGTCATCAGTCGTCACGCTGCTCGCGCATGAGGGACTACTGGCTCTCCAAGCTCTTCTTCGATCTCCAGACGCCTGCCGTCGCGGACGAGTACCGGGCCGACCGCGCCCAGGTGCTGGCGCGCTATCCGCTGAAGCCGGAGGTGCGCGCGGCGGTCGAGGCCGATGACGTCTCGGCGCTGGCGCAGCGGGTCAATCCCTACCTCCTGCGGTTCTACTTCCTGATGGCCGGCATGCCGGAGGACGAGTTCCTCCGCCGCATTCGCGAAAACGCGGACGGCAACATTGCGCGCGAAGCCGCCAATGAACGAAGCTAGTCCAATCACCAGTCACCACTCACCCTTCACGGTTTCGAGCCATGGCTAAGCTCGTCGGCGTCTACGCATCGAGCCATGGGCCGATGATCGTGCGCAACTGGGATACGCTCGCGCCCGACGAGCGAGGCCGTCTCGACGCGGCGTTCTCGGAGCTCGGCGCGCGCATCAAGGCGGCGAAGCCCGACGTGCTGATCGTGATCTCGCCCGATCACTGGGTCAACTTCTTCATCGACAATCTTCCGGCCATCTGCGTGGGCGTCGGCGAAGAGCACGAGGGCCCGCCGGAGCCGTGGTTCAAGGCGTTTCCCCACCGGAAGATGGCCGGCCACCCGGCGCTGGGCCACCACATCGTCAAGACGGCGCTCGAGCGCGATTTCGAGCCGTCGGTCTCGTACAGGCTCGCGCTGGATCACGGCTTCTGCATACCCGTCTGGAAGGCCGGCCTCGAGCCGCTGCCGCCCATCGTGCCGGTCATCCTGAACGACCTGGAGCCCCCTTTTCCGTCGGTGAAGCGCTGCTACGCCTGGGGCGGCGTGCTGGCGCGCGCGATCAAAACCTTTCCCGGGAAGCTTCGCGTGGCGATACTCGCCACCGGCGGACTCAGCCACTCGATCGGCGAGCCGACCATGGGCCGAATCGACGAAGCGTTCGACCGCGACTGCATACGCCGCTTCGAGCAGGGCGACGCGCCCGCTCTATTCGATTTTCTCGACGAGCGCCTGCCCGCGGCGGGCAACGGCGCCTCCGAGGTTCGCAACTGGGTGGCGGCGCACGGCGCCGCGCGTGGGCGCGGCTTTGAGCTGATCCGCTACGACCCGATTCCGAACGTCTACGTAGGCTGCGGCTTCGCGTCCTGGACATTGACGTGAGCCGCCGACACCGAGACACGGAGGGCGTCGAATCAAACAGTAAGTAATAGACAGGATTGAATCACGATTCGATCAGGACAAGAACAGAGTCGAATCACGCCTCACGACTCAAATAGGAAATGGAGCCGGCATGAACAACAAGCAATTCGCTTTGCGCTGGATGGCGCTCATGAGCGTGCCGCTGTGGCTGGCCGGTTGCGCGGGCGGCATGGGCGGCGCGGCGCTGCAGCTCGCCGACGAAGGCAGCTTTTTCGTCAATGGCCAGAGCTATCGCTCCGAGCATCCCGGCGCGTCGCTCAATACGGGGCCTGCGCCGGCCGGAAACATCACGATCAACCAGATGTACGTGCAGTACCGCATCCCGGCCAGTCGGACGGCGGTGCCGATCGTGATGGTCCATGGCTCCCAGCACACGGGCAAGACCTACGAGACAACGCCTGACGGACGCGAGGGATGGGCCACCTGGTTCGTGCGCCACGGCCACCCGGTCTACGTGGTCGACCAGGTTGGGCGCGGCCGCTCCGGGTTCAATCCCACGCCCGTCAACGCCGTGCGCGCGGGCGCCGGGGATCCCGGCAAGCTGCCGATATTCTTCCTGGGCCCGATCGAGAGGGCATGGGCCAATTTCCGCTTCGGGCCCGAGTATCCCAAGCCGTTTCCCAACATGCAGTTCCCGCTGGACGCCCTTGACCAATACCTGGCGCAGCTGGTTCCGAACGCGGAAACCACCCTGCCCGGCGGGGGCCGCAATACGGTCAACGCGCTGGCGGCCCTGCTCGACAAGATCGGACCGGCGGTGGTGTTCGTGCACTCGCAGTCCGGCGTCTACGGTCTCGATGTCGTGCGCAAGCGGCCTGCGCTCGTGCGCGCGCTCGTGAGCGTCGAGGGCGGATGCGAAACGATGACGGCGCACGACGCCGCGACCTCGTTCGCCAGCGTCCCGTTCATCTCGGTCTGGGGCGACAACAGCGTGGGGGCCTGGGGTGTGAACGGCGACAAGCGCCGCAACGGTTGCCTGCAAGCCGTGAAACACGTCCAGGCAGCCAAGGGCAAGGCGCGGCTGCTGCTCCTGCCGGAGGCGGGCGTGATGGGCAACAGCCACATGATGATGATGGACCGTAACAACCTGCAGGTGGCCGGGCTGATCCGGGAGTGGCTCAGCGAGAACGTCCGCTGAGGGTCAAGAGCGAAATGGGAAAACCACAGCGCTGGTGAAATAAATCAGCTCTCTGGCTCGCTGTGTTCCGGAATCGGTGTTCGATTCGCCTGGCGCGCTGGAGGGTTCGAGCCCGTTATTCTCTATTCGTTTTTTCTGCGTCTTCCTTCCCAATCCAATCTGATCCTGCCGACCGCGGCAACCGGACCAGCATGGCTGGTCGCAACGACGCATAGACGCCGCGAGCGCAATCGACAATCCTGAGCTGGCGCGGCGGGTTTGCAATATCTGCCCGCCCATGCGTGAGTTTACCGTCGAACATGTCGCCTGCTGACGACGGTCCGTGCGGTTACAGCGTCGCGTGAGCCCGCGCTCCGCTCAGTTCCGGGCTTTTTCGCGCGCCGCGCCGTTGGTCTGGATTTTGCGTGCTACCTCGCCCGGCAGGAAAGCGGTTCGGCGCGGTCCGGGCCTGTTCTTTCATCCGTCAACACTAAGGAGAGTGTACATGGAAAAGAAATCATTCTGGCAGCGCAGGCGTAGCAGTGTCTTCGTCGTGGCACCGGCGAACGCGTCCACGTGGGTTGTTGCCTTCTCGCGACGCCTGATTCCGGGCGCGCTGTTCACTTCCCGCGACGCCGCGGTTCGCTACGCCTCCATGCTGGCAGCCAGCATCGGGCTCCGCGGAGACAACATCCGCGTCCTGGGCGACATCTGACCGGGTGAAGAAGCTTGCGCCGGCCGCGCCGGCACCCTGACCCATTTCATTCTTGACGAGGAGCAAAACATGACACGCACTACGCTTTGGAAGGCGCTGGCGGCGGGCATTGCGATGGTGGGCCTCGCCGGTTGCGGCAGCACGAACAGCCGGGTCGCCGGCGATTGCACGAACATCCCGGGCGCGGCCATCGGCGGCGTGGCGGGCGGCGTGCTCGGCTCGCAGGTCGGCAGCGGCCGCGGGCGCGACGCGGCGATCGGCGCGGGCGCGGCGACGGGCGCGGTGATCGGCAGTCGCGTCGGCGACTGCTAGCGCGCCGCTCGACTTCCCGCACACCGCCCGCCGGCAGCGGAACTTCCGGCGGGCGGTGTGTCGTACCTGTCTCTCTAATTTACCAACAACCGGAGGCGAGCGATGCGAGTACGCGAAGTGATGACGCCCAATGTAAAAATTGCATCCCCCCAGGATACACTGCAGCATGCCGCGCAGATGATGGTGGACATCGAATGCGGCGCTTTGCCCGTCGGCGAGAATGACAAGCTGGTTGGCATGCTGACCGACCGCGACATCACCATTCGCGCGGTCGCCCAGGGCAAATCCCCGCAGGAATGCCACGTCAGCGAAGTCATGTCCCCGGAGATCAAGTACATCTACGAGGATGAAACGATCGAGGACGCCTCGCGCAACATGAGCGATCTGCAGGTGCGGCGGCTGCCGGTGATGAACCGCAAGAAGCGCCTGGTCGGCATCGTGTCGCTCGGCGACCTCGCGCTCAACGCCAAGGACAACGCCGGCAAGGCGTTGAAGGAAATTTCGGAGCCGACGGACGAGTCGACCTGACGGCCTGGCTGCCTCCGGACGGGTCTGTCAGCCATCCGCTGGCCGTTGATCACCTGCTGCGCGCTTCGGCGCGCAGCTTCTTGAGGCTGCCGCCGCGCATCACCGATCCCGGAAGCGGGTGGCCGACGATGTCTTCGGCCAGCCGCGCGCATTCGATGAGCCGGTCGAGGTCGACGCCGGTGCGCACGCCCATTTCCTCGCACATGAAGACGAGGTCTTCGGTGCAGACGTTGCCCGCCGCTCCCCGGTGACCCGCGAACGGGCATCCACCGAGGCCGGCGACCGATCCATCGAACATGTCCACGCCCATCTCCAGGCCGGCATAGGCATTGGCGATGCCCATGCCGCGCGTGTCGTGCAGGTGCAAACTGATTCGGATGTCGGGATAGCGGTTGCGAATCGCGCCCAGCGTCCGCTTGATCTGCAGCGGCGTCGCCCACGCCATCGTGTCGGCGAGGCTGAGCTCGGAGATGTCGAGGCCGTGCTGACCGGCAATGTCGTAGATCTCCCCCACCATCGCCACGACTTTCTCCAGCGGAATGTCGCCCTGGAAGTTGCAGCCGAACGCATTGGAAATCGATCCCCGCCGCACCGGGATACCGCTCTCCTTGTAGCTGTCCAGCACGCGGTGCACGTACTCCGCCTGCTGCGCCAGCGTGCGATTGTTGTTCCGCATCAGGAAGGCTTCGGACGGGTACAGCGAAATCTTGCCCTCGAGCTTGAGCCTGCCGCTGGCGCGCGCGCGCTGGAGCCCTTTCTCGTTCAGCCACAGCGCCGTGTATTCGACGCCGGGCTTGGCCTTGAACCCGGCCGCGACCTGGTCGGCGTCGGCCATGCCCGGCACCTTCTTCGGGTTCACGAACGACGTGACCTGGATATGCTTGAGACCGGTCTCCGACAAAGCGTCGATCAGCTCGATCTTGCGGGCGGTCGGTATGGCGGCCGACTCGATCTGGAACCCTTCGCGCGGCCCCTCCTCGTGGATCCGGACGGACGGGGGAATATCGGACATGGCGGCTTTCCCGGGAGGATGAACGCTACTTGGCCTGCCACCGCGGCTCGCGCTTCTCGACGAACGCCCGCACGCCCTCGGCGCGATCGGCGCTGAGATAGGGATTCGGCCCGACGTCCAGGCGCAGCGCCGAGGCGACGGGGAGCTCCCAGCCCTTCACGGCCATGTGCTTGTAGCGCTGCAGGGTGAGCGGGGCGTTCTTGAGCAGGCCGCTCACGAATGATTCCACCGCGTCCGCCAGCGCCGCTCCCGGAACCACCTTGTTCACGAGACCCCAGTGCAGCGCCTCCTGCGCCGTGATCGGCTCGGCGGTATACAGCATCTGCATCGCGATGCCCCGCGGGATCATGCGGGGCAGCAGCACGGAGGCGTAGTTGGCGCCCATGCCGCGCCTGGCCTCCGGCAGGCACAGATTGACGTGGTCGGCCGCGATGCGGATGTCGCACGACAGCGCCAGCTCGAGGCCGCCGCCGAACGCATGCCCGTTCAGCGCCGCGATGGTCGGCTTGTAGCACTCGAGCACCGTTTCGTACACGTTCTTGTCCGGCCCGGTCATCGGCACGACGTGGCGCTTTCCCTGGCGCTCGTTCTCGTCGTTGTTCTTGAGATCGCCGCCCGCGCAGAAGGCGCGGTCGCCCGCGCCGGTCAGCACGACGATCCAGACGTCGGGATTGACCGAGGCGTCGGCGAACGCCTCGATCAGGCCGCGGCGGACGGCGGGATTGATGGCATTGCGGGCCTCGGGGCGATCGATGGTCACGCGCGCGACGCGGCCGGCAATTTCGTAGCGCACCGGGGCAGTCGCGCCGGCTTCCCGTGCAGCAGATGGGCTCATGTTCGTCTTCCTGGTCCTGGTCATGCGAGGGAAATCGAGTATGCACGAAGGCGCCGGCCCGCGCCACGCCGCCCGCGCAGCCCAGGATGCCAAATCGCCGGGGCTGACTTACGATAGCGGGCCAGCGCACGCGCCGTTTGGGCGCGTCACCGACAGGAGCGAATAATGACAGGCGCAACGGAAACGATCGCCGCGTTTATTTCTGAGGCGGCACTCGCGGACATGCCGCGCGACGCCCCGGACAAGGCGGCGAAGGCGATTGCCGACACGTTTGCCGTCATGGTGGCCGGATCCGGTTCCGAGCTGGCGGAGCCGCTGTTGCGCTACGCCGGGGCGGGGCACGAGCGCGGACCGATACCGTTGCTCGGCACCGGCCTCACCGCGGCGCCCGAGACCGCCGCACTGGTGAATGGCACGTTGGGGCACGCGCTGGACTATGACGACGTGCTGGCCGTCATGCCGGCGCATCCGAGCGCCGTCATCATGGCCGCCGCGCTGGCGAGCCTGAACGGTCGCGGCGTGAGCGGGCGCTCCCTGATCGAGGCCTACATCGTCGGGGTCGAGGTCGGCGGGCGCATCGGCATCGGCATTACGCAAGGGCATTACCGCCGCGGCTTCCATGCCACCGGCACGCTCGCCCTCTTCTCGGCGGTGTCCGCGCTGGCGAAACTTCACCAGCTCGATGTCGCGGCCACGCGGCAGTTCTTCGGCATCGCCGCTTCCATGTCGAGCGGCCTGCGGCGCAACTTCGGCACCATGACCAAGCCGCTGCATACCGGCATTGCCGCGCGTTCGGCGCTGACCGCCCTGCGGCTCGCGCAGTCCGGCTTCGAGGCCGCGCCCGACATCCTCGAGGCGCCCTCGGGATTCTTCTCGACCTACGGCGTGGAAGAATCCGATCCGGCGGTTGCCGCGAGCGGACTGGGGCGTCCCTACATCGTCTCGGAGCCCGGACTCGCGCTGAAGAAATTCCCGTGCTGCTATGCCACGCACCGCGCCATGGACGGGCTGCTGACGCTGCGGGACCGCCTCGGGTTTGATGCCGCCTCGGTCGATCGCATCGTGTGCCGGGTGCCGCCCGGCGGCATGCGCGTGCTGACTTATCCCCGGCCCGCCACCGGGCTCGAGGGCAAGTTCAGCCTGCCGTATGCCCTCGCCGCCGGCGCGCTCGACGGACGCTATCGCCTCCAGACCTTTACCGATCCGGCGGTGCGTCGGAAAGAAATTCAAGACCTGTACCCGCGGATCGAGGCGGGCGAGCACCCGTCCTGTCGCGGCGACGACCCGCACTTCGAATCACGCAGTTCCGGCAGCCGGGGCTTCGTCGAAGTCGAGGTGAAGCTGCGCGACGGGCGTTCCGACCGCGCGCGCGTGGACAAGGCGCCCGGTTCGCCGGGCCGCGAAATGGGCTGGGACGAGCTGCGCGGGAAATTCCTGGACTGCGCGCGCCATGGCGGGCGTATTTCGGAAGGCGCCGCGACGCAGGCATTCGATCTCGTCCGCGGGCTCGACCGCGTGGCCGATATCGGAGAGGTGGTTGCCCTGCTGCGGTGAGCGGCGCCAGGCTGACGGGCAGCCGACTGGATTCCCGCCTGCGCGGGCATGACGCCGGAACCGCCGTGCGGCGCCCTGACGCCCGGCGCCCGACGTCTGCCGATCACCGCCTCCCGATCAGCGTTTTGCCGGCTTCGCCTCGACCAGCTCGTACACGTGCCAGCCGCCGCGGAAATCGCACCCGCCGTCTTCTCCGCACTCGCTGGTATCGAGCCAATCGGAGCGGCGCTCGGTCCGCACCGCCCGCCCCAGCGACGGGGCATACCAGTCGAACTCCGTGATCTGGGTCTCCGACAGGGTGAAGCGCTCGTCGTCGGGATAGACCAGCCGCCGGATCTTCACCGTATCGAACTCGCCCGCCGGCACGCGCACGCGCTCGGTCCCCATCACGCGGCCATCCACCCGCACCGACCGGCGCTGACCGCTGGCCGCGACGCTGGCCGGCACCCGCACGGACCAGGCCTTGCCGGGGTCGAGCGGAAATACGTAGGCCGGGTAGGCCGTGGCGAACACGTACTCAATGGCCTGTCCATGACTTTCGACCGGGTGCCGAAGCCAGTTGCCCTCGCGGGTATGGACGTCGGTCCGCGCCACCCCGCCGTCGGCCTTGTCGGGCGTCACCGCCAACGTGACGTTCCCGCCGTCGACTTTCTCGACTTCGAAGAGGATCCGGGCGAGCTCTTCCTTGTTGTAGCCGTTCACCAGCCGGTAGACGTACGTATCCCCCGCGGTCGGCGCCGGCGTCTGCGCCGGCGCCGCGCTGCTCAGCAAGACGGCCAAGGCGGCCGCGGCCATGCGCCCGAGCCGTAACGCGCGGGCATTCGTCGCTTTCTCCATGATCTTGCCTCCTTTGCGTAATTCGGGACCCGCCCTCTCGGGCGCTCGGTCCGCACGCGGCTAACACCGCCCCGGCGGCAGCCCTTCCCTCTGTGTTGCTGCAGGGCGACATTCCGATCGCGAAACGGCCCGCTATTTCGCGGCTGCCGGGAAACTCTGGCCACCCTGCCTGTTCCTAGCGGGACGAGACTTTTTTCCCGGGTCGCTGTGTGCTTTGCCCGCCCTCTCCCGGGCGGCGCCGAGCGAAACGGGGTTTCATCCGCTGCGTATTGAATGAAGGAGGCTGATTGAGCTTGACCCCGCCACAGACCGCCGTGCTGGAACGTTCCCTCGACGCACTCGAAAAAGGGGTGCGCGAAAAGATCCACCAGACACTCCCCCAGATCGCGGACGAGAAGTACACCGAGCTGATCGGCAACGTTTACGATTTCGGGGACGAGGCGGCTGCGAGCACGCAGCAGGACTTCAACCACGCGCTGCTCGAGCGCTCCCTGCACGAGTTGCGGCAGATCGAGGCGGTGCGCCGCCGGCTCGCCGAAGGGGAAGTCGACCGTTGCGCGGAATGCGCCGAGGCCATTGAATACAAGCGCCTGCTCGCCTACCCCTTCGCCACGCGCTGCATCGAATGCCAGGCGCGGCACGAGAAATTCGGCGCCGAAGCTCAAAAAGCGTGAATCGTGATTCGTGATACGACGCCGCCCGCCTGCGCGGGGCGCGACCGCGATTCAGAAACAGCCGATAGTCGTGCTATTCCCCGTCAGGGCACGCCACTCACGATTCACAATTCACGATTGTCCAGCTACTTCGCGAGGCCCAGGTCGCTCAGGACCGAGCGCATGTCCTTGTAGTCCTGGTCCAGCTCCTTCTGGAAAGCCGCGCTGCCGACGAAAGCGTCGGCCCACATGTTCTTCTGCAGGTCGGCCTTCCATTCCTGCGCTTCCGTCGCCTTGCGCAGCGCGCTTTCCCAGTAGGCAATCTGCTCCGACGTGATGCCTTTCGGCGCGAAGATGCCGCGCCAGGCCCCGAACAGCACGCTCACGCCCTGCTCCTTCCAGGTCGGCACCTCGGCCAGCGCGCCCGGCAACCGCTTGTCGGCACTGATCGCCACCACGCGCAGGCGGCCCGACGCCACGTGGCCGGCGACGTTGCCCGCCGCCGTGGTGATGAGGTCGATGTGGCCGCCCATGAGGTTGGGAATGGCGTCCGCCGAGCCCTTGTAGGCGACGACCTTGAGGTCGCGCGCATTGCCGCCGGCTGCCTTCATCAGCAGGCCGGCAGCGATGTGGTTGTGGCTGCCGAGCAGCGGCGAGAAGCCGATCGTCACTGACTTCGGGTCCTTGCGCAACCGCGCGACGAGATCCTTGCCGGTCTTGATCGGCGAATCGGCGCTGACGACATACGCGGTGTAATCGTTGAAGAGCGAAGCGACCGCGGTGAGATCGGTGTGGCGCAGCGCGCTCGCGCCGGTGATGTTGTTGGTCAGGAGGGCGGGCCCGGCGACGACCAGGTAATGCGGGTTGCCGGTCTGCTGCTGCACGTAGGTATAGGCGATGCTGCCGCCGCCGCCCGCGCGGTTCACGATGCTGAGCGTGGTCGGGAGGACCTTGCCCGCGCTCCACACGCGCTCGATCGTGCGCGCCGTCTTGTCGTTGCTGCCGCCCGGGGGATTGGGCACCACGAGCTCCACGTTGCGCTGCGGCGACCAGCTTTGCGCGCCGGCGGTGGCGGCTGCGCACAGCGCCAGGGCGGCGAGGCATCGGACCAGTTTCATGCTGAGCTCCTGCGTTTTCTAGACGAGGCGGCCATCATACCGGAGCGGGCGACTGTCATGGGGCGCATGGGCCTTGGTGA
>Ga0247825_10002895_pt1 | contig 11313 bp, 11 predicted proteins | sample 13C_Vanillin_Day_FD_194413 | JGI IMG/M metagenome (GOLD analysis project Ga0247825, IMG submission 194413) | Soil microbial communities from agricultural site in Penn Yan, New York, United States - 13C_Vanillin_Day48 | ecosystem: Environmental > Terrestrial > Soil > Agricultural land | place... | reverse complement strand
TCCCTCCACCGCTGAGAGCGGCCCTCGCGTCCCTGGGAGATCGGCCACGGCAGGGGCCGCTCAGGGCGGTTATCGAGCAGTTATGCGCATGGCGCACCCTTCGTCCGATAGAGCTCGGGGCGCTGCTTGGAATACGGCCAGACAACCTGACCAAACGTCACCTATCACCCATGGTGGAAGCTGGCCGACTTGTCCGTACGCATCCTGAGAATCCAAATCATCCTGACCAAGCGTACCGCGCCCGCCAGAGCACGCTGCAGAGCGCCTCCAGCCAAGAGGACGGTACCGATGCCAAGTAGGCACGCACCACAGAAGACGGAGCCTGTGGCCTTCGGCGTCAGTGCGTAGATCCTCATTGAATCCCGCCTAGCTGGGCTCGCGTCTCGGGGACGAAGTCCGTGATCACTCCGAGGCGCAGATGGTTCTCCCGCGCCAAGCGCACAGCCCGAATGAGGGACTGCCGCCGTCTCACGGGGACACGCTCCCTCATGACCCAGCAGTTCACTCCCAGTTGGGAGGCCGCGCACATCGCGGCAGGCGTCAGGGTATCGATCTCGGGATGGACGAACTCCAACCGGCCCCCGGCTTCGGCGAGCTGCCGGCGAACCCTGTCGAGGTTCGCGGGCGTGAAGGGCAGATACCGATCGGTCAGCTGGGGATCGGCCTCGTAGACGGGCTTTCCCGCCTCCTGGTCAAGGTCGAACAGCATGCCCAGCCGCGCCGAGGGCAGGAGCCGCGCCAGCTCGACCAGATCGGACAAGGCGAACGAAGAGAAGACGATGGCCTCCAGCGGCAGCGAGGGATGCGCTGGCACCTGCCTGGCCAGCAGCTCCACCACGGAGAGACGGCCCGGCACGGCCTTCGGGGCACGAGTGCCCTTCACATCCTTGATCTCGATGTTCAGCACGAAGTCGGGCAGCGCGCGCCGGGTTCGCCACTCCGCGACGAGTTCCAGCACCTCGGCCAGAGTGGGGATGGTGCCAGAGCGCTCTCGGAGGCCGGTGCGGAGCTGCCTCACCTGCTCCAGCCGAAGCTCTCCGATGAACCGAGCCGTGGCCGGATAGCTCTGGACATGCTCGCGGAGATCGTTGGAGTGGGTAACGACCAGCACGTCATCCAGGGTCCGCAGGACATCGATCTCGACGAAGTCGGCGCCGTGCTCGAAGGCCAGGGCGATGGAGTCCAGCGTGTTCTCCGGCGGCTTGTCCTTCCGGGACTTGGAGCGCAGCGACGCCGCCCGCGCGAAGGGAGAGTCCGTACAGCCCGAGCCACGATGTCCGCCGAGTCGTATCCGCTCCATCCGCACCTCCAGAGGCACACTCACCCCAGCCCCAGCAGGAAGCGCCATGGTCCCGAGCGAGGCCGGAGCAGGCGACGTGTCGCTCACTGGAGCAGTTGCCGAAGCGCCCATTGCGCGGCGCTACGTACCAGTTCGCTCGAATCCCCGCTGAGCTTTTCCAGCAAGGGCCGGGCGCTCGCCTCTCTTGCCGCCCCCAGCGCATAGACGGCGTTGCGCCGCAGCCCATCGTAGTGGGCCCGCGCGAGCGCCGTGCCCGGGATGAACTTCTCGTACTGCTCCGGGGTGAGCCCAGCCAGCTCCATCACGCCCAGGCCCGCCACGGCCCTCGGCGCGAAGCGAGGGTGCTCCGCGAAGATGGGCCGCCGGTTGAGGGGGCACACGTCCTGGCAGATGTCGCAGCCGAACACGAGGTTGTCCATCTGGACGCGGAAGGACTCGGGGACCTCGCGCTCTCGGTTCTCAATGGTCTGGTACGAGAGGCACGCGCGCGCGTCCACGCGGCCGTTGCCCACCAGCGCTCCCGTGGGGCAGGACATCAGGCACTTGCGGCAGTGGCCGCACCGGTCCGCGAGGGGCCCCTCCCCGTACGAGTCCACCTCCGCATCGAGGACGACCGTGGCTAGCAGCACCCACGAGCCATAGGGCTCGGTGATGAAGCAGCCGTTCCTGCCCACGTAGCCCAGGCCCGCTCGAGCCGCCCACACCTTCTCCATCAGCGGGCCGCTGTCCACGCTCCCATAGGTGCCGATGCCCGGGTACTCGGCCTGGACGGCCTTGCGGAAGGCCTTCATCCGGTCCCTCAGCGTGGAGTGGTAGTCCCGGCTCCGCGCGTACCGGGCGATGGGCGAGCCGCTGACCTCCGCATCGTCCCGGTAGTAGTTGTTGGCGAAGACGACCACTGTCCTCGCGTCCGGCAGGAGCTGGGCGACGTCAAGGCGCTCGGCCGCCCGCTCCTTCATCCAGTCCATGTCCGCCGCGTAGCCGGCCTCGATCCACGCGTAGAGCGCATCGGGAGGGATGGGCTCGGCGCGTGCGAAGCCCACGAGGTCGAAGCCAACAGCCTCGGAGAGCTGGCGCAGGTAGGTGGTGGGTAGCGGATTCACGGCACGTCTCTTTACCGCTCCCCGAGTGAAGGGGAGCTACCTCTCAGGCTTCTCCGGTATCCACTTCACATCTGGGACACCTATCCGGTGGTTGGCCATCCGGGCCATGACAAAAAGAAGATCGGAGAGGCGATTCAGGAAAACCCCTACGTCGGCCGAGACCTTCCCCTCGCGCAACAACGGGACGACGCGCCGCTCCGCCCGCCGGCACACGGTCCTCGCCAGGTGCAGCGCACTGGACGTCTGGCTGCCTCCCGGGAGGATGAAGTGTGTCATCTTGGGCAGCTCGGTCTCGAAGCCGTCGATGGCCCTCTCCATGGCCTCCACCCACTCGGGCTTGATCTGGGGGATGTGGGCCGCCGCCTTGGTGCCCTGGGGCGTGGCCAGCACGGCTCCCACGGTGAACAGCTGGTCCTGAAGCCGCTGGAGCAGCCCGTCCAGCTCCGGCGGTGGGGAAAAGCTGCGCGCCAGGCCGAGGACGGCGTTCAGCTCGTCCACCTCGCCATACGCATCCACCCGTTCGTCATCTTTCGGAACGCGCCCGCCCCCGAACAAACCCGTTTCCCCAGCATCGCCCGTCTTCGTGTAGATCTTCATGCCGCCCCATGAAACCCTATCTCGCGCTGCTCGAACACGTCCTGACGCATGGTACGAAGAAGAGCGACCGGACCGGCACCGGCACGCTGAGCGTCTTCGGCCACCAGCTCCGGTTCGATCTCACCCAGGGCTTCCCGCTGGTGACAACCAAGAAGCTCCACGTGAAGTCCATCATCCACGAGCTGCTGTGGATGCTCCAGGGCGACACGAGCGTGCGCACACTCCAGGCCCAGGGCGTCACCATCTGGGACGAGTGGGCCGACGCCGAGGGCAACCTCGGCCCCGTCTATGGGCACCAGTGGCGCTCCTGGTCCGCGCCCAACGGCGAGCACATCGACCAGATGCGCATCCTGCTCGAGGGCCTGCGCAAGAATCCGGACTCGCGGCGCCACCTCGTGAGCGCGTGGAACGCGGCGGACCTGCCCTCCATGAAGCTGCCGCCTTGCCACGTGCTCTTCCAGTTCTATGTGGCCGACGGGCGCCTCTCCTGCCAGCTCTACCAGCGCAGCGCGGACCTCTTCCTCGGCCTGCCCTTCAACATCGCCTCGTACTCGCTGCTGCTGATGATGGTGGCCCAGGTGACCGGGCTCACCCCGCACGAGTTCATTCACACGATCGGTGACGCGCACCTCTACCTCAACCACGTGGAGCAGGCTCGCACCCAGCTCGCGCGCGAGCCGCGTACGCTGCCTCGGATGAAGCTCAACCCCGAGGTGAAGGATCTGTTCTCCTTCAAGTACGAGGACTTCACGCTGGAGGGGTACGAGCCTCACCCCGCCATCAAGGCGCCCGTGGCCGTATGAGGCTGTCAGCCATCGTCGCCATGGCGCGGAACCGCGTCATCGGCGCCAACAACCAGCTGCCGTGGCGCCTGCCCGCGGATCTGGCCCGCTTCAAGCGGCTCACGATGGGGCACACGCTCGTCATGGGCCGCAAGACGTACGAGTCCATCGGCCGTCCGCTGCCAGGCCGAACGATGGTCGTGGTGACGCGCCAGCACGGCTATGCGCCCCAGGGCGTGAAGGTGGCGCACTCGGTAGACGAGGCGCTCGCGCTGGCCCAGGGAGATGACGAAGTCTTCATCATCGGAGGCGCGGAGCTCTTCGCACAGACGATGAACCGGCTGGACCGGCTCTACCTCACCCTCATCGAGCGCGAGATCCCCGGCGACACCTTCTTCCCCGAGGTGGACCTCTCCAGGTGGAAGCTGATCGAGCAGGAGCACCACCCAGCCTCCACCCCGGAGGCACTGCCCCACGCCTTCCTCACCTACGAGCGCTGAGGCACCACCCCTGGCACCTGCCACCTGTACCTACCCGTACCCAGGGCGCATCCAGGGTTGGCGGACCGATGCAATTTTGACTTTGATTCTCAAAATTGAAATACCCTCGGCGCACTGGTAGAACTCCGTGCGTGAACCGCACGTGTGCCCTCGTCCTGTTGCCGTTGTTCCTCGCGTTCCCCCTCACTGCGGGGGCTGCGGATGAGAGCGCATCCTCGGATGGCCGCGCGTGGCACCGGCTGGTGGGGATCCTCCAGTACCTGCAGGCGGACTACCCGGCCGCGATCGAGTCCCAGTCCGAGTTCGAGATGGCCGAGCAGCGAAGCTTCATCGCCGAGGCGATGGAGGCAGCCCAGGAGCTGGGGCCTGGTGCGAAGGCCTTCGTCCCGAAGATCCAGGCGGTGAAGGCCCGGGTGGACGAGGGAAAGGATCCCGAGGGCGTCAGCCGGGACTGTGGTGCGCTCGTGGAGGAGCTGGTGGTCGCTGGAGGGCTGGCTCGCAGCCCGCGCCGGCCGCCGGAGCTTGCGCGGGGCGAGCAGCTCTTCAAGGTCTCCTGTGCCGCCTGCCACGGCGCCGATGGCCGCGGCCAGGTCCCCATCGCCGAGAAGATGGAGCCCAGGCCCGCCAACTTCCATGATCCGGACATCATGGCCGGGCTCACACCGTACAAGGCCTTCAACACCACCAGCTTCGGTGTCCCAGGCACGGCGATGCCGGGCTTCCCCACGCTCACCGAGGATGAGCGCTGGTCGCTGGCCTTCTACCTCTTCACCCTCCGCCAGCCGCCCTGCGAGGGCAGCGCGCCGAGCGTGTCGCTGGAGCGGCTGGCCACCGCCACGGATCTGGAGCTGGTGGCGGAGCACGGGGAGAAGAACCTCGCGTGCCTACGGCAGAAGCTGCCCAACGCGGACGAGGAGCGCATGCTGCTGACGGCGCGCACCCACGTGGAGGAGGCGCTGAGCAAGGCGGCCTCGGGCGACAACCTGGGAGCACGCAACGCGCTGCTGGAGGCGTACCTCAACGGCATGGAGCTCGCGGAGGTGAAGCTGCGGGCCCGCGATCCCCAGCTCGTCACCCGGCTGGAGGAGAAGTTCCTCCTGGCGCGGCTCGCCGCCGAGCGCGGCAGCCCCACGCTGCAGGACGAGGGGCGCGAGCTGCTGACCCTGCTCGATCAGGCGCGGCGAGGCAGCGGGACGGCGGCGGACATGCTCTCGGTGTTCTGGCTGACGCTCCTCATCCTGCTGCGCGAGGGCTTCGAGGCCACCGTCATTGTCGCGGCGCTGCTGGCGGCGCTGCGCAAGATGCAGGCGATGCAGCACGTGAAGGTGGTGCATGCGGGGTGGGTGTCCGCGCTCGTCGTGGGCGCGCTGGCCTTCCTCTTCGGGCAGCGCCTGCTGGCCGGAGCCAACCGGGAGCTGCTCGAAGGTTGGGCCGCGCTCGCGGCGGTGGTCATGCTGGTGTACGCGGCCCTGTGGCTCAACGCGCGCTCCAACATGAGCCGCTTCATGGGCGAGCTGCGCCAGAAGATGCAGGGCGCGCTGGGCAGCGGGAGCACGCTGGGCCTGTTCGCCATCGCGTTCACGGCCGTGCTGCGCGAGAGCTTCGAGACGGCGGTGTTCCTGCAGGGCCTGGCGTTGGACTCGGCCCAGGGTGTGGCCTGGGGCGTGGCGGCGGGTGCCGTGGCGCTGACGGCGCTGGTCCTCTTCGTGAACCGGGTGGGCTACAAGCTGCCCATGAAGACGCTGTTCAACGCGTCCACGGTGGTGCTGGTCGCCACCGCTGTCATGCTGCTGGGCAAGGGGCTGCACGCGTTCCAGGAGGTGGCCCTCCTGCCGCTGATGCCCATCCCGCTCTTCACCGTGGAGTTCCTCGGCATCTACCCGGATGCGATCTCGTTCCTGCCGCAGTTGCTGCTCGCGGTCGCCCCGCTGGCCTTCACCGCCATCCGCCGCAGCCGCTCCACACGGCTGGCCGAGACCTCCTCGCAGAATCCTGGCGCGGGCGCTCCCCTCGTCTGATCCCAGCCCAGGCAGCCAGGCCGGCGCCCGTCATCCCAAAGACGGATGGCTCGCCCGCCTGATTGTTTGACCTCAAATCAAGAGCTAGATTCTGAGGCATGAGTGCACCTCGAATCCTTCTCGCAGGCCTGTGCATCGTGTCGGGAGCATGTGCAGGGAGCCAGGCAGTTCCCCTGCAGCGCTATTCCCTGGGGATGGCGCGTGCGGAGTATCGGGACTACAGCGGAGCACGAGCTGATCTCTGTGATGTGGAGCCCCGTTGGCTGGTGGATGAGCTGAGCTCGGTGAATGGACTGCTGGCGCGCTTCCTCGCGAGCACGAAGGAGGCGGCGGATCCCAAGTCCCTCCAGCACGCCGAGCACCTGGCGCTGCTGCAGGAGGCCACCCGATCCCTGAGCCCGGTGATTGAGATCCACCGCAAGAACCTTGCGGCGCTGCGCGAGTGTGACTTCCGGCAGACAGGAGCCTTCGCCGAGATCGCCCGGCGGGGCACGGAGCTGCTGGAGCTCTCGAAGGCCCGGCTCGCCGAGGCCTCCGTCGCACTGGCCGCGGCTGAGTTGCTGAGAGCCCAGCAGAGATGGGCGGAGGAGGCGCCGGCGCGCGAGGCTGCCGCGAAGGCGACGTGGTGCCCGCGCAACCCGAAGCTCGGCCAGGGGGAGCTGTACTTCGCGCGCCAATACCCAAACGGCCGCACCGAGTGGCTCTTCTGTGATGGCGTCATGGTGGAGGCGTCCGCTGGAGGCGAGCCGGAGCTCGTCACTCCGGAGTGGCTCAGCAGCCGGGAGCGCCGCCGTATCCAGCCCCAGCGCTACCTGGAGGCGGCGAAGGCCTACCCCGCGAGTGAGATCGATCGGCAGCCGGGCTCCAGTCCCTCCTCGCCGGAGGGGCAGACCGCTCGCTCGGACTGAGCTCGCCGCCCCGCCCTACACTCTTTGCGGAGTGCAAAGTTTGCGAGGTGCCGCCCGCGGCGGAATGCACGGGTGAGCGGCTCCCACATGCCGTCGTTCCGCTGACTTGCCGTGGCGGGGCGTGGGCCCGGACTTTGCGACAGACGAGGCCTCGTAGGAGGTCCTCGCATGTTCACACGCTCCCGGCTCCCCCGTGGCTTCACCCTGCTCGAAGTGATGGCCGTCGTGGTCATCCTCATCATCCTGTCGGTCCTGGCCGCGACCTTCATGGTCTACGGGATGGGGAATGCCCGGATGAACAACGCCGTGTTCGATGTGGCCGCGCTCATCAACAGCGCCCAGCTGCGCGCCGTCAGCCGCGGCACACCCCACTACATCTTCATCCGCCAGACGGCTGATGGCCGCGTGCGCATCCACGTGCTGGAGCGTCCAGACGCGCCACGCCTCAGCCCCGCGCAGTGGGCGGCGCTCGATCTCAGCCAGGGACCCGAGAAGGCGCTGGAGTTCAACCACACGCTGCCCAATGGCACGGTGGTGATCTCCAATGCCCTCTCGCGCGATCGGCTCGTACTGGGCAGCAGCGTCGGGCTGGACTCGGGAGGACTGGCCTTCCTGGATCTGGACTCCAGCCGCATCAGCAGGCCGCTTCCGGCTCCCTTCCGCGCCATCCCGGTCACCACGGCCGCCACCCCGAGCGATCCGAACCTGCCGACGCCGGACCTGATGGCGGGCTGCAACTTCTGCATCAACCCCTCGGGCGAGCCCTACGGCGTGCTGCGCTTCAACTCCGACGGCACGATGGAGGTGCTGACGGGCAACGCTCCCTCGGGCGCAGTCATCGCCTTCGCTCCTAACACCCGGAACGAGACGGCGATCGTCCCCAGGCTGCTGGCCGTGTCCGCTCCCGCGGGCAGCACCGTCGTCTTCTAAGGAGGTCCCATGAACCCCTCGCGCTTGTCCTCTCGCGGCACCACCCTCATCGAGGCCATGGCCGCCATGGCCGTCTTCGCTGTCGGGATCATCGGCGTCATGCAGATGAACGTGCTGGCCAGCAAGCAGAACAACCTGGCCCGCGCGCAGACCACCGCCAGCAAGCTCGCCCGGGATGTGGCGGATGCCTTCGAGCGTCTGCCCTTCAATCACCCGCTGCTCAACGTGCCCACCAGCCTGGCGCAGAATGATCCGGAGTTCGCCAACATGGACAACGCAGACGGGCTGGTCCGCCTGCAGGACATGGCGGCGCTGACCGGCACGGAGCGCCCCCTGCTGGGAGCCGCTGACGCCATCTTCAACTCCGAGGGTGGTGGCGGCTTCTACCAGGTGGCGTGGCGTGCGCTGCCGGTGGCGAACCCGGACCGCTACGACCAGGTGGATCAGATCCGTGTCCTCATCATGGTGCGCTTCCCCGCGCCCGGCGGTGGCATGCGTCAGGTGAACACCTGGGCCATCCGCTACAACGTCGCCCTGATCACGGGCGACGCGCAGACCTCCCAGGAGCTGTGAGCCATGCGCAAGTCCAACCGTTCTCGAGGTTTCACGCTGGTGGAGTTGCTGGTGGGCACCGCGGTCGGCGCGGTGGTGCTGGCGGGCATCAGCCTGGCCTTCATCTCCCAGGCCCAGCAGTACCAGGCTCACGCCAGCAGGCGCGGCGTGCAGGCCAACGCGCGCCAGGCCCTGGCCTTCATGGGGCGCCACCTGCGCAACGCGGGCTATGGCGTCAACCCGGACAGGGCCATCCTCGCCTATGACTCGTACGACGTGGCCAGCGACCAGCAGGCTCCCGGCCATCCGGACGCCTTCGCGGTGCACTGGCGTGACGGGCTGTTCCGCCGCAAGGCCCAGAGCGTTGCCGCGAACCTCATCCGGCTCGACGCCGCGGAGCCGCTCAGCAAGGAGCTGCGCAAGGGACAGATCCTCCTGGTCATCTGCGAGCGCGATCCCAGCACTCCCGATCCGAGCGTGGACGAGAACCCGCCGCACGTGTTCGTCACCGTGGGCCAGTATGTGCCGGCGGGCGCCACCGACATTCCCCTGGACCCAGCAGCTGCGGGCAGCACGCCTGACTCTCCGATCAGCGGTCCGGGCCGGCTCTTCCACGAGCAGGACACGCCTGGCTTCTCGCACGCCTGCTTCACGCGGCGGCCGCCGCATGTGCTGCTCGTGCACCGCGCGGCCTTCTATGTGGCCATGTTCACGGACACCCGCACGGGCGAGCGCAAGCCCTACCTGATGATGCACCAGGGGCTGGACATGCCCTCCGCCACCGATCCTCAGGGAGACGGCCTCATCAACGCGGATGACGGCGTGCCCGTGGCCGAGGGAATCGAGCAGCTTCAGGTGGCCTATGTCCTGGACACCCACAACCAGGATCCGGACCAGACGCCGCTGATCCTGGGCGTCAATGAGCTCATGGGCCCGGACCATTTCGGCGAGGCGTGGGAGCGGCGGGATCTGACGAACCTGCCCCATGGCTGGTTCTTCAACGTCGGCTTTGGGGCAGTCGATCCATCCGTCATGGTCTCGAGGCGCCTCATGGATCACCCCGCCAACATCCGCCAGGTGCGGCTGACGCTCATCTCGCGCAGCTCGCTGGCCGACCCACAGATCGCGGGAGACGATCTGCTGCGCAAGCCGGACGGCAGTCCGTACTCGGATGGCCAGCCGCTGGCCAACGGCACGATTCCCTGGCGCCACCTGGAGAACCTGCAGCTTCCACCGGCCGCGGACCTCACGCCCGCGGGTGGGCACTTCTACCGAGTCATCCTGCGTGAATCCATCACTCCCAAGAACCTGCTGTTGAACCGGCAGTTCGCGCCCGTCACTCCGGGTGGAGGTTGATCCCCATGAACTCCGTCACTCCCAATGCTCGAGGCATGGCGCTCGTCATGGCCATGATCGTCATCGTGCTGATCACGCTGCTGGTGGCTGGCGCCATCTCCTTCACGGGCACCGAGCGGGCCGCCGCGGAGATCCAGACGCAGGAGGACGCGATGTCCTCGTGCGTGCAGGCGGCTCGTAACCTGTTCCTCTCAAAGATGAACATGCTGGACATGGAAGGGCCCAAGAAGATCTCCATCGACGAGGATCTGCGCGGCACCAAGCTGCGCACGGGACACTTCAACCGGCTGGCGCAGGTGAGCGCCAGCGACGTGTCTGACACCATGCAGGATCCCAACCGGGAGGTGCAGGACATCTCCAACAGCGACACCTCGAAGCTGAAGACGCGCTTCTACACCGTCACAGCGGTGTGCCGGGAGACGGACGACCTGGCCAGCCCCGAGCGGGAGATCGAGTTCCTGGTGCGAGTCGGCCTCTAATAACTCGCGGCGTTGGAGTATGTGACCGCACGTGGTGTAGCGTTCGCATGGTCCGCTGCGAGTCGTCGGGATTCGCGCGATGCTCGGAGAAATCGAATGGGACTCGGCGAGGATCTGCGTCAACTCTCGGAACAGGTCAGGAAGCGGCAGGCGTTCACCAAAGGAGAGGAGGCCGCAAAGCAAGCCCTCATCCTGCCCTTCTTACAGACGCTTGGCTACGACATCTACGATCCAACGGAGACCCAGCCCGAGTACGTAGCGGACTTCGCGAAGAAGCGCGGCGGAGTGATGGAGAAGGTGGACTACGCGCTACACATCAAGGGCCAGCCTGCCATCTTCATTGAGTGCAAGGCGGCTGATGTCGCGCCAGAAGACCATGATGGGCAGTTGGCGCGGTACTTCAACGCCACCCCCTCTGTGAAGATCGGGGTGGTTAGCAACGGCACCCGGTACCGGTTCTTTACGGATCTCCAGTCGCCAAACGTCATGGACGCTTCCCCGTTCATGGAGTTCAACCTCCTGTCCTTCACAGACCGAGACGTGGAGTTGCTCCGTCCTTTCACCAAAGAAGCCTACGACCCAGCTTCCATTCAAGGCCACGCGGAGGAGATCATCTTCGTGGACAAGGTGACAGGGCTCATCAACGAGTTGCTGCGCAATCCCTCGGAGAGTTTCGTTCGCTTCCTGCTCGCTGAGGTAGAGCTGGTCTCGGGCCGGGTTACCAAGAACGTGGTGGAGCGGTTCATCCCCATCGTCAAGAAGGCCATCCAAACAACTCTGTTGGACAT
>Ga0247825_10002894_pt1 | contig 11313 bp, 2 predicted proteins | sample 13C_Vanillin_Day_FD_194413 | JGI IMG/M metagenome (GOLD analysis project Ga0247825, IMG submission 194413) | Soil microbial communities from agricultural site in Penn Yan, New York, United States - 13C_Vanillin_Day48 | ecosystem: Environmental > Terrestrial > Soil > Agricultural land | place... | reverse complement strand
GGACACGCTGATCTACCGCAGCGGCCACGGTCGCCGCTGCGGTAGATCAGCGTGTCCACGCCGTCGATGGCGGTGGTCACGAAGCGCTCCGCCGTAAGCTCGGGGCGATCGAGATAGCCGAGCGTCACGCCCATCCCGCTGATGCAGATTTCGCCCGGCACGCCGATGGGGCAGGGCTGCAGGTTGTTGTCGAGGATCCAGACGCCCGTGTTCGCCATCGGACGGCCGATCGAGACGCCGCGCGCCGCGATGCGCGGCCGCTCCATGCGCCATACCGTCGACCACACGGTGGTTTCGGTGGGGCCGTAGAGGTTCCACAGCTCGGAACTGCGGTCCAGCAATTCGAGCGACAGGTCCGCCGGCACCGGCTCGGCGCCGATCCACGCCCGGAAGCCGCGCGCACCCGACCACTGCGCATCGAGCAGCAGCCGCCACATGCCGGGCGTGGCCTGCAGGATGGTGATGGATTCGGATTCGAGCAGCGTGCGCAGGCGGTTGCCGTCCATGGCGACCTCGCGCTGCACGATCACGATCTCGGCGCCCGCCGCCAGCGGCAGCATCACCTCGGGCACGGCCATGTCGAAGGACAGCGTGGTCACGGCGGCCAGGCGGTCCTCGGCCGTGATGCCGGGCTCGCGCTGCATGGTCTGCATCAGGTTCGCGACGGCACGGTGCGGCACGCACACGCCCTTGGGCTTGCCGGTGGAGCCGGAGGTGTAGATCACATAGGCCGTGTCCTCGGCCTGCGCGTCCTGCGCCCCGGGCGCGAGCGGCGTCGCCGGCTCGTCGAGCCAGGCAGTCTCTCGGTCGAGCAGGAATACGCGCTGCGCCGCATCGGCACACCAGTTGGCCGGTGCGGCGGCGATCGACGATGCGGTCAGCAGCAGGCCCAGGCGCGCATCTTCGGCGTAGTAGTCGAGGCGGGCCTGCGGGAAGGCGGGGTCCAGCGGCACATAGGCGGCACCGCTCTTGAGCACGGCGAGCAGGGCCACGAACATGTCGGTGCCGCGGTCCAAGCACAGGCCGACGCGCTGGCCGCGGCCCATGCCCCGTGCGCGCAGTGCGTGCGCCAGGCGGTTCGAGCGCACGTCGAGTTCGCGATAGCTCATGCGCAGCTCGCCGTCGCGCAGGGCCGGCCTCTCGGGCTGGGTGGCCGCATGAACCACAAAGCCGGCATGCATCAGCGGCTCGCCGTCGAGCGGCGTCGGTGCAGGCTGAAGCGCAGTGATCGCACGCGCCTCGTCGGCCGACAGCACCTGCAGCTTCCCGACGGGTTGCGCCGGGTCATTCACCACGGAGCGCAGCAGGCATTCGTACATGCCCAGCCAGCGGCGCACGGTGGCATCGTCGTAAAGGTCGGCGTTGTATTGCGCCTCCATCTGCATGCCGCCGACCACGGGCGTGACGTTGAGGAAGAGCTCGAAGTTCTCGAAGCGGCGCGCGATGGTGCTGTGCTCGACGCGCAGGTCCGGGAAGTTGCCGTCGTTTGGCGCGGCATCGCGGTCGACGTTGAACAGCACGTTCACCAGCGGCAGCCGGCTCGGGTCGCGCGGCACCGGCAGCTTCTTGAGCAGCGAGCCGTATGTCAGCGTCTGGTGTTCGAAGGCATCGAGCAGCACACTGCCCGACTGGCGTGCGAGTGCATCGAAAGGGATATTCGCGTCCACCGCGACGCGGATCGGCAGCAGGTTCACGCAGTGGCCGACGAGGCTGGGCATGTCGCTGGGCATCTGGCCCGCCGCGGCGATGCCGACCACCAGATCGTCCTGCGCGGTCAGCCTGTGCAGCGTCGCGGCAAAGGCGCTGAACATCGTCGCGAAAAGACTGGTGCCGGTTCCCGAGCCGACCTTGCGCAGGCCGTCGATCAGGGACTGGTCCAGCACGTGGTCGATGCGGTAGGAGCTGAAGGTGCGAACGGCGGGACGTGGGTGGTCGAGCGGCAGTTCCAGCACCGGGAGGCTGCCACCTGCATAGCGCGAGAGCCAGTAGTCGATGTGCGTCTGCATGTCGGGGTTCGACGCTTCCTCGGCCTCCCAAATGGCGTAGTCGGAGTAGCGCGCGGCCGGTTCGAGCGCCGGGCCGGCGCCGGTCTGCTCCGCATAGAGTGCCCCGAGATCCTCGCTGATGACGCCCCACGACCAGCCGTCGCAGATCGCGTGGTGCGCGGTCATCACGAGCACATGGTCGGTCGGGGAGAGCTGGTACAGCGCGGCGCGGAAGAGCGGGCCTTTCTCCAGCAGGAAGGGGTCCTGCACGGCGGCGAGACCGTCTTCCTGCAGCCGGCGCTGCTGTGCAGCCGCGTCGAGGTGTCGCAGGTCATGCTGGTGCATCTCCACCGGAGCGGCTTCGCCGATCAGCAGCTGGGTGCCATCGGGCGAGATCGTCGAGCGCAAGGATTCGTGGCGCGCGACCAGCTGGTCGAGCGCCGCGCCCAGCGCGGGCGTGTCCAGCGGGCCCTTGAGGCGAAGCCGCATCGACTCGTTGTAGGCCAGCGATGCCTGGGGGCTCAGCCGATCGCCGAGCCAGACTTCGCGCTGCGCTTCAGTCGTCGCGACGATGCGCTCGATCAGGCCCACGGCGAACGGGTCGAACTCGTCCACGGCACTGTCGTCGGAGGGGGTGAGGACGGCTGTGGTCATGCTTGGAACTTCATGAATTTGCCTTGGGCGGTCGGATCGGGAACGAACCATGCGGGCTGGCCGTCCTTGTCACGGCCGAGACGCGCATTGGGCACGGGCGGGTTGGACGGGTCGAAGGCCGGTTTCGGCGCCGCTCGGCGCGGCAGCAGTTCGGCCTCCTGCATCTCGGCGATCGATTCCTTGAAGGCGGACTTGATGGTCGCGATGTCCTGCTGCGTGTGGGCGGTCGTCATGAAGCAGGGGAAGTTGTCCAGGATGTGCACGCCGCGGCTGCGCATCATGGCAAACAGCAGGTCCTGCAGCGGATGGTCTTCCAGCCAGCTCACGCGCCACAGCGACGAGAAGTAGCGGATCTCAAGCGGCGCGCCGACCTCGCGGCAGAAGGCCGACAGTTCGTCGGCCATGGCCGCGGTGTGCAGGTTCAGCTGGGTCTGCAGCTTGTTGTTGTCCTGCTTCAGGTGTTCGAGGGCGGCCTTGGATGCGGCAAGCGCCAGCGGATGCCGCACGAAGGTGCCGGCGAAATAGGTCACGCCCACCGTGGGCACCGAGTCGTCGCCGTACTGCCACGGGCCGCCATCGAGCGCGTCCATGTAGGTGCGCTTGCCGGCGATCACGCCGACCGGGAAGCCGCCGCCGAGCACCTTGCCGTAGGTCGCGAGGTCGGCGCGGATACCGAACACGGCCTGCGCACCGCCCAGGTCGCAACGGAAGCCGGTGATGACCTCGTCGAAGATCAGGCAGGTTTCGGACTTCTCCGTGATGGCCCGCACCTCGCGCAGAAACTCGCGCGGCTGGAAGTCGGGCCGGCGGCTCTGCACCGGCTCGACCAGCACGGCGGCCAGGTCGTCGGCATTGGCGCGGATGAACTCCAGCGCTTCCGGCGTGCCGTAGTCGAGCACGCGGACGTCGCCGAACATGCCTTGCAGCACGCCGGGTGCCGCCGACATGCCCTTGGCATTGCGTCCGGCGCGCACCAGCACTTCGTCGAAGGTGCCATGGTAGGAGCCCGTGAACAGCACCACGGTGCTGCGGCCGGTGACGGTGCGCGCGATGCGCAGCGCGGCCATCACGGCCTCCGAGCCCGTGTTGCACAGACCCGCGCGGTCGAAGCCGGTGAGGTCGCACAGAAGCTGCGTGACATCGGCAGCGAGCGGATGCTGCGGGCCGATCTCGTAGCCCAGGTCGAGTTGCTTGCGCACCGCGTCGTTGATGAAGTCCGGCGTCCAGCCGAACAGGTTCATCCCGAAGCCGTTGAGCGTGTCGACGTATTCGTTGCCGTCGATGTCCCAGAGCCGCGAGCCCTTGGAGCGCTCGATGACGATCTGGTAGGTGATCTCCTTGGTCGCCGGGCGGAAGCCGTTGACCACGCGCGGATCGGCCATGTGCGGGCGGTTGCGCTCGGTGAAGGCCTTGCTGCTGCGCGTGCGCTCCACGTAACGCCGCATGAAGGCCGCCAGGCGCGCCTTCTGCCGCTCGGTCGGCTCCTTGCTCTGCGTGTGAATGCGCGCGATGGCACCGAAGGCTTTCTTGACGTCGTACTTCTGGAGAGGCGCGGCGGGCTCCTCGGCAGCAGCCGGCGTGGCTGGATTGGACGCCGTGGCCGCGGCGGTGGCCATGGGCGTGGGTTGCTCCGCCACCGGTGCCGGCAGCGCTGGGCTGACCGGAACCGTCGGCGCCGCCGACAGCAATGCGAGTTGCTGTTGCATCAATTGCATCTGTTGCGCGATGACCTGCTGCATCAGGGTGCCGTTGCCAGCGGCAAGGCCGGCCGCGGGCTGGAGCGCCGGCATCGCGGGGATCGACATGGCCGCCGTCTGTTGCGGCATGGCCGCCGCCGCTGCGGCCACAGGCGCCACCGGGTCGGGGGGCAGCGTGGCATCCAGGAACTCCGCCAGCGCATCGAAGCTGCGATAGCTCTCCATCAACTGCCGGAAGGTGAGGTTGACCTTGAAGTTCTTCTTGACCTGCAATGCGGCCTGCGTGAGCGTGAGCGAGTCGAGCCCGATCTCGACGAAGGGCGCAGCGCCCTCGACGTCGGACATGTCGACACCCGAGAGGTTCTCGAATAGATCGCGCAGGCGCGTGACAAGCGATGCACGGCGCGCGGGGGGCGCGGATGTAGCGACAGCTGCAACGGTCATTGTCAACTCCGGAATCGATGTGGAAAGGGGGGTGGAAAGAGCGGAAATTGCGGAAGAGTCGAGCGCAGGCGCAGCAACTGAAGCGATCGGCGCGGCGGAAGCCGTCGCCATCTCGACCCAGAAGCGCTTGCGCTCGAAGGGATAGGTGGGCAGGCGCACGCGGTGCTTGCGCGCGCGCGGATCGAGGGCGCCGAGATCGATCTCGACGCCTTGTGCCCAGAGGCGCCCGGCGGCGAGTCGCCATGCGGCGCTCTCGCCTGCCGGGTCCGGCAGCAGCGACGCGGCGGGTGCGGGCACCGCCTTGGTCGCGTGCTGGCGCACCAGAGTCGCCAGGGTGTTGCGGGGGCCGATCTCGACGAAGAGCGGATGGGCGAGCTGGCCCAGCACTTCGCGCACGGCGGGCGAGAAGCGAACGGTCTCGCGCAGGTGCCGAGCCCAGTAGTGCGGGTCTGTGGCTTCCGCATCTGTCAGCAGACGGCCCGTGAGCGTGGAATAGATCGGCAGGCCCGGCGGCGACAGCGGTGTCTCGCGCACCAGCGCTTCGAAGGGCGCGACGGCCGCGTCCATCATGGCGGAGTGGAACGCGTGCGAGGTCTGCAGCGTCTTCGCGACGATGCCCTTGGCCTCCAGCGCGGCGCGCAGGTTCTCGATCGCATCGCTGGGGCCGGCGGCGACACAGACGGCCGGCCCGTTGTCCGCGGCCAGTGAGATGCCTTCGGGCAGGAGCGGCAGCAGTTCGGCGGCCGAGAGGCGCACCGACAGCATCGTGCCAGCGGGCAGCGCCTGCATGAGCGCGCCGCGCTGTGCCACGAGCCGCGCAGCGTCTTCGAGGCGCATCACGCCGGCCAGAACGGCGGCGGCGAATTCACCCACGCTGTGGCCGATCATGGCGGCCGGCGCCACATGCAGCGCCATGAGTTGGCGCGCGAGGGCGTATTCGAGCGCGAAGGTGGCCGGCTGCGTGACCGATGTGGGAGTGAGCGCCGAGGCATCGTCCGAGAACATGCGCTCGCGAAGGTCGAAGCCCAGCACGCCGTCGAAGGCCTTCAGGCAGTCGTCGAAGGCGGAGCGGAAGACGGCATCGCCGGCGTAGAGCGCGCGGCCCATGCCGGCGTACTGCGCGCCCTGGCCCGGAAACATGAAGACCGGCTGTGGCACCCAGGCATTGACCGAGCCACTGGCGCGTGCAGCCGAGTCGGCCGTGCGCAATGCCGCGACGGCATCATCGAAAGACTCGGCGACCACGCAGGCGCGATGCGCGAACTGCTTGCGGCCGACGCGCAGCGTGTGGGCGACATCGGCCAGCGCCGCGTCGCGATGCGTGTCGAGATGATCGGCCAGGCGGGTCGCCGCCGCGGCGAGCGCTGCCGGCGATCGGGCGGAGAGGGTCAACAGTTGGGGACCGGTCGCGGCATCGGAGGCCACGCGCAGCGGCGCTTCCTCGATGATGACGTGCGCGTTCGTGCCACCCACGCCGAAGCTGCTGACACCCGCGCGCCGCGGTGTGGCCTCGCGCGGCCAGGGGCGCAGCTGGTCGTTCACGCGGAAGGGCGACGCATCGAAATCGATGGCCGGGTTCGGCGACTCGTAGTGCAGGCTCGCAGGGATCGCCTCGGCGTGCATTGAGAGCGCCGCCTTGATGAGCCCCGCGGCACCGGCGGCCGTGACCATGTGGCCGACATTGCTCTTCAGCGAACCGATGGTGCAGAAGCCGGCATCTGCCGTGTGCGCCGCATAGGCACGCGTGAGGCCTTCGACTTCGATCGGGTCGCCCATCGGCGTCGCCGTGCCGTGGGTCTCGACGTAGGAAATGCTGCGGGCCTCGACGCCGGCCGATGCCAGTGCGGCCTCGATCACGGCGGCCTGTCCGTCCACGCTCGGCGCGGTGAAGCTGGCCTTGGCGCCACCGTCGTTGTTGATCGCCGCGCCGCGCAGCACGGCATAGATGGTGTCGCCATCGGCGACTGCGTCCGAGAGCCGCTTGAGCAGCACGACCGTCGCGCCGTCGCTGAAGACCGTGCCCTTCGCCTTGGCGTCGAAGCTGCGCGTATGACCGTCGGGCGACAGCATCGAGCCTTCGTTGTAGAGGTAGCCGCTGCGTGGCGGGCAGGTGATCGACGCGCCGCCCGCGAGCGCCATGCGGCACTGGCCGGTGCGCAGCGCATGGAAGGCCTGCGCCACCGCCACCAGCGAGGTCGAGCACGCGGTGTGCACGCTCACGGCGGGGCCTGTCAGGCTGAGCTTGTTCGCCACGCGGGTGGTGATGTAGTCCTTCTCATTGCCGAGCATCACCTGGAACTCGCCGACCATGTCGATCAGGTCCGGGTGCGCCGACACGTGGCGTTGGAAATAGGTCGCGTTGTACATGCCGCCGTACACGCCCACCGGGCCGGGCGCCTGGTCGGGCACGTAGCCGCCGCGTTCGAGGCATTCCCAGCAGATCTCGAGGAACACGCGCTGCTGCGGGTCCATCAGTTCCGCTTCCTTCGGGTTGATGCCGAAGAAGGCCGCGTCGAACTGCTCGATGTCGTCGATCACGCCGCGTGCACGCACGTAGGAGGGGTCGGCCCGCAACGCGGCGCTGACACCGGCGTCCAGCGTCGCGTCGTCGAAGAAAGTGATCGATTCGCGGCCCGCCATCAGGTTGTCCCAGAACTGCTCGACGTCCGCCGCGCCCGGGAAGCGGCCGGCCATGGCGATCAGGGCGACCGGCTCCATGTCGTGCGCAGCTCGCGGCGCAGGCTTTGCAAGCTCGCGCGGCGGCGTGGTGGCCTCGCTGTCCTGCATCCCGGCGGCCAGGGCCGCGGGCGTGGGCTGGCGGAAGAACAGGTTGGTCGACAGGCGTCGCTCGCTGCCGCGCTGCAGGTCCTTGAGGACCTTGAGCACGAGCAGCGAATCGCCGCCGAGGTCGAAGAAATTGTCATTGCGGCCGACCTGATCGATGCCGAGGGCGCGCGCGAAGGCCGCGCACACCGTGCGTTCGGCATCGCCGCGCGGCTCTTCGAAGGTCTGCGCGAGTTCGGGCCGTTGCCTCGGGGGCTCGGGCAGCGCACGGCGGTCGAGCTTGCCGTTGGTCGTGACCGGCAGTTGGTCGAGCCAGACCTGCGCCGCGGGCAGCATCGCTTCGGGCAGGCGCTCGCCGAGGTGTTGGCGCAGGGCCGTCCACGACACTTCGGCGCCACGCGCCACGAGGTAGGCCACGAGCCGAAGCCGGCCGGCCGGGTCGGGACGTGCGATGACCGCGCAGGACTTGATGCCCGGGTGAGCGAGCAGCGCGGCCTCGACTTCGCCGGTTTCGATGCGATGGCCGCGGATCTTGACCTGCCCGTCGATGCGGCCGATGTACTCGATGGTGCCGTCGGGCAGCCAGCGCGCCTGGTCGCCGGTGCGATAGAGGCGCTCTTCAGGCCCGCCGAACGGATCAAGGACGAATCGCTCCGCGCTCAGGTCGGGCCGCTGCAGATAGCCGCGCGCCAGGCCGCGTCCGCCGATGCAGAGTTCGCCGACGAAGCCGGCGGGCAGCATCGCCATCGTCGGGCTGAGAACGCGCAGTGCGGTGTCGTTGATGGGCCGCCCGATCGGCACCGAGCGGGCATCGGCCGGCAAGTCGCGCGGAATGCGGTGAGTGGCCGCGAAGGTCGTGCATTCGGTTGGCCCGTAGCCGTTGATCAGCGTGATGGCGGGCAGGGCTGCCATCGCGCGCCGCACGTGCGGGACCGACAGCGCCTCGCCGCCGGTGAGCAACTGGCGCAGGCCGGCCAACTGCGCGGGATCGTCGTCGACCACCGCATTGAACAGCGCTGCCGTGAGCCAGGCGGTCTTGACCGAGTGCTGTGCGATGGTGCGCGCGAGTCCGGCGCCGGTGGGCACCTGTTCGTCATGGACCACGCAGACGCCGCCATTCAGCAGCGGGCCCCAGATCTCGAGCGTGGAGGCATCGAATCCCAGCGGCGCGGCGTGCAGCATGGCTTCGCCAGGCGGGAGTTCGACGTAGCGGGCGCCGACCACGAGGCGAAGGATCGAGCGATGGCAGATCTCGATGCCCTTGGGCGTGCCGGTCGAGCCCGAGGTGTACATCACATAGGCCGCCGATTCGCCGCCTGCCGGTGCGGGCGCGAGGGGCGCCAGCGAGGCATCGTCTTCCATGGCCTCGTCGATCGACAGCAGGGCCCGTCCGGCGGGGACCAGTGACCGATGCGCGGATTGCGTCACGACCAGCCCGACATCGGAATGCGACAGCATGAACGCGATGCGTTCGGCCGGAAAGTCCGGCTGTACCGGGACGTAGACCGCGCCGGCCTTCAGGATGCCGAGCAGCACGACCACTGCCGCGCTCGACCGGTCGAGCATCACGCCCACGGTGTCCCCGGTGCGCACGCCGCGCGCCTGCAGCCTGCGCGCCATGCGCTCGGCCCGGCCGGCCAGTTCGCGGTAGCTCAGGGGGCCGTCCTCGCCGACCAGGGCAATGGCGTCTCCGCGGGCCGCGACCTGGCGGTCGAACATCGCGTGGACCGTCAGCGCCGGGTCATAGGGGGACGGTGGGGTGTTCCAGACATCCAGTTGCTGGTGCCGGTCGGATGCCGGCAGGGTACGGATCTCGCACAGGGTGGCCGTGGGCCGCTCCAGCAGGTCGGAGGCTGTATCTATCAGTGCGGTCAGCAGGCTGTCGGCGGCCGTGCTTTCGAGGCCTGCGGCGGCGGTCAGGTGGAGCGCGGTGGACTGGCCAGTCGAAATGGTGCGCCACTGAAGCATCGGGCCTTGGCCGCCGGCTGCGGTCGCGCCATCGCAAAGCCACAAGACAGAGGGCTGTGCATCGACCGTCGGTACGGTGGCCGCACTGCGACGGGCCTGATCGACGTCCGACAGCCATCGGCTGACGGTGGCCGTGTCGTCGCAACGGATCGTGACGCTCACCATGCGGGCAGGCGCTTCGGCGAGGGACTCCCCCAGTTCGACGGTCGCGGAACCCAGCCAATGCGACTGCATGAGGCACCACGCCGCGGTGAAAAGGGTGTCCGGAAGGAATCGGGATGCTTGAACCAGCTCCGCCCACCTCGCGGCGAGGACCGGGGACAGCGCGGCGCTGCCTGTTTGGCGAGTCTGGGTCTTACTGCCGGACGGACACACGAACAAATCGATGAGCGAGAGCGCCGCCGCCTCGGGCGACGATGGGAAAGGAGGCTGTTGTTCCATGGACTGCTGACTCCGCGATAAGTGGTCCCGATGCCCTTGTAACCCCTGTTGTTTCAACCGTTACTTTTTTTCGGCGACAGATGTATCAGAGCCGAGCAGTAATCACAAAGCGCTCATTTTTCCGTCGAGGCTCCATCTTGCCCTGTAGAACCCCCTCGCGCCACCTTACGAAAGCCATGTCGGCCAGCCTATGTCGTTTGGATGCTTTTGCAACATTCGATGCACTTGGTTGCGTTTCCCGCGGGGCACATGCTTCGTGGAGATACGATTCTGCGCCCATGTTTACAAAATGAGTACAAACGGCTGACAGCGTTAATCTGTTGCGCTGCAGACAACGCAAAGAAAAGTAGTACTTTTTGCACGAATTGGGCGTGCTCGGCGGACTTCAGACCGTCGCTTCGTCCGGCGTGCCGTCGCCCTGAAGGTGGGCGGTGTCGGCCCAGCCGACCAGCGTGAAGCCTTGCGGCGTCCACAGCAGGCGGTTGATGGCCGCGTTGCCGAGGTGCCAAGTGCGCGGTGCCTGCAGTTCCTGTCTTGTTGCGGCGCGATAGAGCACGTCCATCACGCCGCCGTGCGCGACCATGACAACGAGTTCGCCCGGATGCCGCGCCGCAAGCCGGGCCGCAGTGCCCGTCACGCGCTCACGGAAAGTGAGCAAGGACTCACCTCCTTCAGGGGCGAATTCGGGATCGCGGGTGCGCCAGAGGCGTGCCTGGTCCGGCAGAGCGGCGTCGATGTCGGCGAAGGTGCGGCCTTCGAAAAGGCCGAACGATCGTTCGCGCAAGCCGGTATCCGAAGCCACTTCGATGCCGTGCGACTGCGCGATCTCTTGCGCTGTCTGCCACGCCCGCGCGAGGTCGCTGGCATAGATGGCCGCGATAGGTTCGTCTTCGAGAGCCTGTGCAACCCGCCGGGCCTGCCACAGGCCCATGTCGTTGAGCGAGATGTCGAGCTGGCCCTGGATGCGGCTGTCGACGTTCCAGGCGGTTTCTCCGTGGCGGACGGCAATGACGCGGGTGGGCTCCATCAGAACGATTCTAGGAGTAACCCTTGGCCTCAATTCCTCGCCGTGGGAATCTCGATGTTGACCTGCCGCAGGCCCTGCGGCGGATTCGGGAAGCCCTGCAGCGCGGCCTGGAACATCACCGGCAGCACGGTATCGCTTGACGTGTAGGGGCCGTCGTTGCGCGCATGGGTTTCGTACACGACGCGGTTGGAGGGCAGTTCGCGAAGCACGATGCTGACTTCGCGTGCATACCAAGGGCTGGGGGGCGGAAAGGCGGGTCCATACCAGCCGCTCCCGTACCAGCCCCGGCCACCGCCCCAGCCTCCCCAGGGTC
>Ga0247825_10002893_pt1 | contig 11318 bp, 8 predicted proteins | sample 13C_Vanillin_Day_FD_194413 | JGI IMG/M metagenome (GOLD analysis project Ga0247825, IMG submission 194413) | Soil microbial communities from agricultural site in Penn Yan, New York, United States - 13C_Vanillin_Day48 | ecosystem: Environmental > Terrestrial > Soil > Agricultural land | place... | reverse complement strand
CGGGTCGAAAGCGCCGATCCACCGGATCGCGCCGACGAGGTGCTCGATACGGTCGTACCCGACTCCACCAACCAGGCGTACGACATGCTCGACGTCATCCATCCGATCGTGGACGACGGGTATTTTTTTCAAGTGCACGAGCACTACGCGAAGAACATGCTGGTGGGGTTCGCGCGTCTCGGAGGCCGTTCCGTCGGCATCGTCGCGAACCAGCCGGCGCATCTGGCTGGGACGCTCGATATCGATGCGTCCGTCAAGGGTGCCCGGTTTGTCCGCTTTTGCGACGCGTTCAATATTCCGCTCGTCACGTTCGAGGACGTGCCGGGGTTCATGCCGGGAACGGTGCAGGAATTCGGTGGCATCATCCGGCAGGGGGCGAAGCTGTTGTACGCCTATGCGGAGGCGACCGTGCCGAAGCTGGCCGTGATTACGCGAAAGGCGTACGGCGGGGCGTACTGCGTGATGTCGAGCAAGCACCTTCGAACGGACATGAACTACGCGTGGCCCACCGCGGAGATCGCGGTGATGGGCGCCGAGGGGGCCGTCAACATTCTCTACAAGCGCGAGATCGACGCGGCCGAAAATCCAGACGCCGCGCGCTCGGCCAAGATCGCGGAGTACCGGGAGACGTTTGCCAACCCGTACGTGGCCGCGCAGCGTGGGTTCATCGACGAAGTCATCCTTCCACGGCAGACACGAGCGCGCCTGATTCGCGGGCTTGCCGCGCTCGAGACGAAGCGCGTTCGGAACCCGCCCAAGAAGCACGGAAACATTCCGTTGTGACCGTCGGATAGCCACTGTCGGGGGTTGTGACAAAGACCATCTTCGCGGCTTTCGTCGCGCTCGTCGCGCTGACCGTGATGGTTGCCGCACAGGCGCCACGCTTCAGCGTGGTCGAAGCCTCGATTTCCGACATGCGCCTCGCGCTTCGGAGCCGACGCGTCACGTCGCACGACCTCGTCCAGCAGTCGCTCACGCGCATCGCGCTCTACGAGGACCGGCTGAATGCGATCATCTATGTCAACCCGCGGGCACTTGAAGAAGCGGACGAGCGCGACCGGGAGCGCGCTGCCGGAGGGATTCGCGGACCGCTTCACGGTATCCCGATCGCGCTCAAGGACAATATCCAGACGCGCGACATGCCAACCACCGGCGGCGCCCTCGCGTTGGCGGGCCTTCTTCCGCCGTACGACGCGACGGTGACGAGAAACCTCCGCGATGCCGGAGCGATCATCATCGCAAAAACGCAGCTGACCGAGCTGGCGAACTGGGTGACCGTCGGGATGCCGGCGAATTACAACAGTCTCAACGGCTACGGGATGAACCCCTACGATCCGAGGCGCGATCCACGTGACGGTCTCTCCGACGGGCGTCCGGTGCTCACGACCGGAGGATCGAGTTCAGGCGTAGGCACCGCCGTGAGCTTCTGGGCCGCGAACGTCGGAACGGAGACGTCCGGCTCCATCCTGAGCCCTGCGAACCAGAACATGCTGGCCGGCATCAAGCCGACAGTGGGACGTGTGAGCCGCCACGGCATCATTCCGATCACCGGGGATCAGGACACCGCCGGGCCGATGGCGCGATCGGTCACCGACGCTGCCATCATGCTAGGCGCCATGGAGGGCGCCGCGCCGGACCCAGACGACGCCGCCACCACAGCGTGTGCGCCGCCGCCAGGTCGCGACTACACGCGATTTCTCGACGCCGCCGCGTTGAAGGGCGCGCGGATCGGTGTGCCGCGCGCGTTCTTCTACAACGCCGTCACGTCGGGTGGCTCAACGGTACCGCGCGGCGGGATCACTGCAGAGCAGCGCGCGGCGATGGATGACGCACTCGCGGTCATGCGGCAACAGGGGGCCGAGATCATCGATCCGGCGGATATCCCGAGCATCGTCGATGCCGATCCCTCTAACAACTTTCTCAACTGGAACGTCTGCGCGGGACCCGACGGTGCGAAGGGGAAGGATGCGGATTGCTCGGTTACCTACAAGTACGGCATGAAGCGTGACTTCAGCCGCTGGCTGGCGCTCCTTGGAGATACCGCCCCGGTGAAGTCCCTGACGGCGCTTCGCACCTGGAATGATGCCCACACGAACGCAGGCGCGCTCAAATACGGCCAGTCGAATCTCGACAATGCTGACCAGATGGATCTGGTCGCGGATCGAAGTCGCTACGAAGCGGATCGGCGGAAGGATCTCCTCCTGACCGCGACCCACGGCATCGATGAAGTGATGAAGGCGCAACGGCTCGACGCGCTTCTTTTTCCCGCGCAGAGCGGGGCCGGGATTGCGGCACGAGCCGCGTATCCGACGGTGATTGTCCCGTTCGCGACCGTCCCGAACACGCCGACGCCTGCATTTCCCGCGGGTTTCGATGCGCGGCCGGCGCCGTACGGTGTGAGTTTGACAGGAATGACCTGTAGCGAGCCGCGGTTGATTGCGCTCGCCTATGCGTTCGAACAAGCGACGAGGAAGCGTGTCCGGCCGCCGCTCTTCCCGTGATGAATTGACCGCGTAGGACGCGGAGAACACGAAGAACACGAAGAACACGAAGAACATGAAGAACACAGACTGGAGTGTGTATGCTGCAGCGAATTCCGGTTTCGGCGCTCCTCGTCTTCGGCGCGTGGGTTGTGACCTCGGGCGCGCTGGTGTCCAGCCAGGGGCAGGACCTGCCGTTCATCGTCCATCCGTCAACCCAGGAGCCCGGACGTCTGGTCACGCTAGACAAGCTCAAGCAGTGGGAGAAGGAGCTCTCCAATTGGGGACGCTGGGGCAAGGACGACCAGCGCGGGTTGCTGAACCTCATTACTCCGGAGAAGACGAAACAGGCGATCGCCCTCGTGAAGGAGGGAAGGACGGTCACGCTGCAGATCAACCCGATCAAGAAGTCGGGGAGCGATACCGGGGGCTTCGGCGAGAACGTTCACCGGATGGCTCGAATCGATCCGAAGACAGGCGCCATCCTCGGCGCCCTCGACATCATTCAGTTGTCGATTCATGACGGCCTGAACTCGCACCTGGATGCGCTGTGCCACTATCAAGGCCCAATCGGTCGGAAGCCCGATGAGCCGGCGGTGAGCTACAACGGGTTCCCCTTCACCCTTACCGCGGCCGGCTGTCAGGAATCGGCGGCCGACCGGATGGGTCCGGGGTACATCACCCGCGCCATCCTCGTCGACATGCCGCTCCTGAAAAAGGTCAAGTGGCTCGAGCCGAGCACGCCGATTTATTCAGAGGACCTGGAGGCGTGGGAGAAGTTTGCCGGAATCCGGATCGGAGCCGGAGACGCGCTGCTCATTCGCGCCGGGCGGTGGGCGAAGCGGGCCGCCGAGGGACCGTGGGCCTACGGCCAGGCTGGCGCCGGCCTCCACGCGTCGGTCCTGCCCTGGCTCCGCGCGCGAGACGTGTCGCTCCTCGCCAGCGATGCGGTGAACGACGTCCAACCCTCGGGGGTCCAGGGCATCAACCGGCCGATTCACCAGGTTACACAGGTGAACATGGGGCTGCCGATCGTCGACAACGCCTACCTCGAAGACGCCGCCATCGAGGCGGCGAGATTGAAGCGCTGGGAGTTCATGTTCACCCTGCACATCTTTCAGATTCCGGGTGGAACGGCGTCTCCGTTCAACGCGCTCGCGACGTTCTGATCCTGCTCTTGGCCAGCGCTGGTGGACGCCGCGAGAGTGCCCCGTCTGCTCTCTAATCGGTCGTCGCGTAACGAGTCAGCGGCGATCGCCGCGTCTTGACAGCGGCGGCGGGCCTGGGCAACGCTCATTCCCATGAAATTACTCGTGCGTGCTTTCGTCGTGGTGGTAGTTGGCCTTTCGTTCGGCGCATGCCGACAGGCTGACGGTCCGATGCCCGTGCCCAGCGAGGATGTCCAGCAGGAGCTTGGTGATGTCGTGAAAGACCTGCAGAACGTCGCGGGGGCGAGAGACCCGCAAGCACCAAGTGACCTGGCCTCCGATCTGCGAAAGTACGCGAGACGGCGAGACGCCGAACCCACGGTCGATGAGCTGACCCATCGCACTGTCACTGCACTGAGTGGGATTGAGTTGCCCGAGCAATCCGCCCAGCGGCTGGCACACAGTCTCTGGGTGTCGATTGCTGCCAGGGAGTTGAGCGAGCGGCAGGTTGAGACTCTTAAGAGCGACATGCAGCTCATGCTGACGTCGCTCGGCGTTGCGGAGTCGAACGCACAACTGGTCGCGGCCCAGGTCGGCGATGTTCAGGAAGCCGTCGGCGATCGCGCTCGCCGGTGGTACGAGCTCTTCTAGCAAGAGGTAGCGTAACAACCGATCGCTTTGCTCGCTCGAGCCTTTCCCCCCAAGGAGTGCGATGCTCAAGACGCTACGACAGCTGTCGAAGGCCGCTCGCCTGCTGAGCCCCATTGGTCTCGTCCGCAGGCTGGACAGGGTCGATCAGCTCGAGCACGCGACGCGCGAGCTGACGGCGACCGTCGATGCGCTGCGCGTCAGCACCCTTCAGCTGCTGGCGATCGAACAGAACGACTGGCAGCGTCACGAGGACGTGCAGCAGTTCGAGTCTCGACTCGAGCCGGACCGCGTCCGGGCTCACGTGACTCGCGCGATCGAACGGGCCACGATCCAGGAACAGCCGTTTCCACACATGGTGGTCGACAAGTGGCTGCCTCATGACGTCTACAGACGCATGATTGATGCGCTGCCGCCCCCGGTGTTCTTTGCGGACAGGGATCAGAACCGCCAGCGCCTGCCCGTGCCTTTTCACGTGGCACCTGCCTATTCGCGACGCGTCTGGCAGTTCATTGCGAACGATGTGGTCACCGGTATGGTCGGTCCAGCATTGACTGACCGGCTGGGCTCGACGATTCGCGAGTACCTGCGAAACTACTGCGGAGACCTGCCGGCGGATATCGACCTGACGCTTCACGCCTCGAATGGGCGCATCATGCTCCGGCGGCCGGGATACGTCATCCAGCCGCATCGCGACCCGAGGTGGGGGTTCGTCACGTGCCTCGTCTATCTGGCCAAGCCCGGTGACGACGAAGCGCACGGGACGCAACTCTACGCCGTCAGAGACGACGGCGAGGCGCCGAGCGACAAGCCGTTCTACGTTGAGGAGTCGCGCTGCGATCTCGTCAAGTCCGTTCCGTTTCGCGCCAATACGATGCTCGTTTTTCTCAATTCCCACGGCGCTCACGGGGCATCGATTCCCTCCAACGCGATACCCACGACACTCGAGCGGTACCTCTACCAGTTTCGTCTCGGTCCCACGAACTCGGCCATGACCGAACTGCTCGAGTGCATGCCGAAGGACAAGCGGGGAGCGTGGGAGGGCGCCAAGACCGGCAGGGCCGAGGAGCGAGCGGCGAAATACGACTAGGCGCAGAGAGCCCTCCGCTGTCACGGAACGGTTGTAATCGCGACCCTCTCGTGATGTGATGCGCATCCTCACACAGGAAAGGAGTTGGCGTGTCGCTGATGTCGGCCTCACTCCCGGCGAGTTTGATTCCCGAAGCTCAGGGCCTTGCCCGGATCGTGTTCGGTCTTCTGCTCGTTCGCCACGGGTTAGAGCAGGTATTCGGCTACCCACCTGCATTGGTCGACTATCCCCCATTCTCCATGCGCGGCGCCTTGAAGATCCTCACGCTTCCGGGTGGAATCTTCGTTATGTTGGGGCTGTTCACTCGCCCGGTCTGCTTGACCATCTCGATGCTGTACCTCGCGTACTGGCTCGTCGAACCTCTGCCGGCCAGCCTGCTGTCGGGCCGGACCTTGTTCGGCGCGCGTGGACCTTCCGATCCGATCCTCCTGACGGCGTTCTTCCTGGTGTTCCTCGCGGCCTCCGGACCCGGGGCGTGGAATCTCGATCGGTTGAGACATCGCAGTCGCGTCAGCCAGCCGGATCCGAAATGGGCGGAGTACTCGCTCGGTGCACTCCGGATCGTCGCGGCCTTTCTATTCATTCACCACGGTCTGGGTAAGGTACTGGGTCCCAATCCAGCCGACCCCTTGTCGCTTCGCGGGCTCGCGGCGGTCCTCGAATTGGCTGGGGGACCGATCCTCATGGCCGGACTGTTTACGCGTCCGTTGGCGTTCCTGCTCTCTGGGCAGATGGCGGTCGCGTATTTTCTCAGCCACGCACCCAATGGCTTTTGGGGCAGCTTCGCCGGCTCGAACCAGCAGGCCGCTGTCCTGAACTGCTTCCTGTTCCTTTTGTTCTGGGCAGCAGGGCCAGGGGCCTGGAGTCTGGACGGCGTTCGGCGTCGACGTTTGGCGGCCACGATTGGGGTTCTAGGCGCGGCACGGGGGACGCAGTAGAATGACGTCGCATCGAAGCCGGCCGTGAAGCCCGCTTCGGAGGAGGCGAGCTCATGAAGAAAAGACGATTCGTTCTGGCGGTCACCTTGGCGGCCCTTGCGAGTGCGGCGCCGGTTGTCGCTCATCACGGTGGCGCTGCCTTCGATCAGTCGCAGACGAAGACGTTTGTCGGCACGGTGACCGATCTGCAGTTCGCCAATCCCCACGTCCTGGTGTTCTTCGATACCAAGACCGCCGAAGGGGCCGTGGAGCAGTGGTCTGGATGGCTCACCGCTCCCACGAAGCTGGCTCGGGCCGGCTGGACGAAGAAGACGCTCGTGCCCGGCGATCGGATCGAGATCACCGGTACCCCTCACAAGGGGGGCAGCCACATCCTCCAAATTAGGAAGCTGGTTGCGCCCGACGGCAAAGAGCTTCCACTCTTCGAGAACTGACGTTCACTCTTCTGACACGTTCCGGCCGGTGGGCCGGGATCGGAGGCTCGACATGCGGCAGGACTTGATTCGGGGAACGGTCGCGACGGCTGCGACACTTGCACTGGCGTGGGGCTACTTCGCGCAGCCGCACGTGGTGGCTGCTCAGGGGCGTGGCCGAGGCGCTGGCGCCGCGCCCGCCGCAAAACCGTCGGCTCCGGCGCCGGTACGTGATCTGACCGGAGTCTGGATGAAGGGACGCGCACCGCAGGGTGTACCAACCTTCGACGGCTCGACCTGGACACCAGGTATTCAGCCGCCGCTCACCGCGTTGGGGCTCGCTGAAAAAGCGAAAAACAAGCCAAACAATTCCGGCGAATTTCAGTTGCACGAGACCAACGACCCGGTGCTGACGAAATGCTACCCGCCTGGAGTACCGCGCGTGTACTTCCACCCGTACCCGTTCGAGTTCATTCAGACTCCGAAGGCGATCTTGCAGGTCTTCGAGTACGACCACTTCATGCGACGGATGTGGACCGACGGGCGCCCGGTTCCCACGGATCCCGACCCACTCTGGATGGGCACCTCGGTGGGACGATGGTTGAACGATACGACCTTCGAGGTCGTGACCGTCGGATTCAACGAGAAGACCTGGATCGACCGCGCCGGCGCACCGCACAGCGATCAGCTCAAGGTCACCGAGCGTTTCCGACGCGTGTCGATGGACCAGCTCGAAGTGGACGTGACCATGGAGGACGCCAAGATACTAGCGAAACCCTGGACCGCCAAGGGCTACTTCGACCTTCGTCCGGGCTGGGAGCTGGGCGAGATCTCCTGTTCAGGAGACTACCTGGAGTGGCCAGGCGCCTAGAGCAGTTTGCGTTTCGCCGTAGAGCGCACGCTTTAGCGTGCGCGGGTAAGAAGTAGGAAGTAGAAGGGGCCGGGAACAACACCCGGCCCCTTGTCTTGTACGGAGGATCTTGTCAGGGAAGAGTCGGAGCGAGTGTGAGGTGAGGCGGCGGGAGGCCCAGAAGGTCCAACCCGCCCCCCCGTATGTTCGCGCTAAAAGCCTACACGAGCACCTAATCGCACCACGCGCGCGCCAAGCACTGACGTGGCGTTCTGCCAGGCAGGACCGTAGCGTGTGTTGACGCCGAGCACCGTGCTCGCGTTGAACGCGTTGAACAGGTCGACGCTCGGCTGGAAGCGCATCCCGCCGACGTCGTACGATCCGGACACGCGGAAGTCGAGCTGCGTGTTCCACCCTTCGGCGAACTCGGTTCCCTGGTCGATGAGATTGATGGTGCGGTTGGCAGTGGCGCCGCCCGACAGGGGACGACCCAGCGAGGGGGCAACCTGGGCGTTGCCGACGACGTAGCTCGCCTCCAACGGGATCGAGGGAACGATCTGTAACGCGCTGCTGGCCTGCAGCCCCCACCATGGCAGTGGCGCCACGCCCCGGAGCTTGAACTGCGTGCCGGCATACCACGACGGGCTGACACGGCACTGGTACTGAGAAGGGGTATCGACGACGAAGCACGCGTCTGTCACCGTCTGGCCGGTGGTGAAGCCCCCGCCCAGCGAGTAGCCCTCGTGCCTAGCGCTCACCGATACGTTCACACCGTTATAGACCTCGCTCTGCTCGCCGAACCGCGACGCATGGACGACCACGTTGTCGACCTGCCCGAACTTTGCCGGATTCAGATCGTAGTGGCCGCAAATCTGCTGACCGCTGACGTCCTCCGGCAGGCGGTCATCCACCGGCCCGGTGATGCAGTACGGATCGTAGTCTGCCGGCGTCACGGCCCGGTTGTCCGTCACCTGGAAGTTCCCGTACCAGGTGCGGAAGTATCCAACGCTCAGCCTCACGCTCTCGTGCAGCTGATGATCGACCGACACCGAGCCCTGCCAGCTGTATTCACGGTTGTGCCACCCCTCGGAGACCTCGGGATCTCGCTGCGTGCCGGGGACGACGGTGCCGAAGTTCCGGTTCGAGATGGCACCGCACTCGGCGTTCGCGTCGGGTGAGTTCAGGTTGCAGTCGGGCACGAAGTTCAGGTTGCTGTCGTTCCAGGTGCGGTTCACGGTCGTGACCATGAGCCCGATCGGGTTGCTCATGCTCTGGACCTGGCCAGGCGCGATGAAGGTCACCGTGCGCGAGAGAGACGCCTTGACCGCGGTCTTGCCGGTGCCGAAGAGGTCGTACGCGAAGCCCACACGCGGGCCGAGGTCGTGGAAGTTCGGAGAGTTCTTGACCGGCTCGAACTCCATCGCCGGACGGTAGGGGCCCGCAGGGAGACTCTGCGCCGGCACGTTGCCGCGCAGCCCGTCATATCGTAGGCCCAGATTCAGCGTCACACGCGACACCGTCCACTGATCCTCGACGAATATCGACGGGTAGTCTGTCTCCACCGCCCAGATATAGGGACCCGCGAACAGGTCGATCGACTGCGGCAAGCCGTTGATGAAGCGGAAGCTCATGTTGTCGGCAATCCATCGATCCGCGTCGAAGTTGCCTTGCATCGTCATGAAGCCGGCCTTCAGATAGTGGCCGCCGCGCAGGTACGAGATCGTGAAGTTCTGGTTCCGCTGAATCACGTTCTGCCAGCCGAACGAGGTGGGAAGCCCGAACCCCGAGCCTGGTGCGCCATAGCGGTAGTTGCGCGACTGCTCCAGGACCGAGCGGTGCGTATCGTTGCCGCCCCCCTCAGGCTTCTTGTTGTGCTTGATGTACATGTCCGTCACACCCGCCCACAGCATCAGCCGATCGGTGGCGGGGTACGTCCATGTCGCCTGAATCCTGCGGTTCGGCGAGTAGAAGTGGCTGCCCGCCGCTTCGGGCGCCAGCGTGCCGCTCTCGATCGTGTACATGCAGTTGCAGTTCCGCTCCCACACATACAAGCCCGTGAATTTGTGTTTCGGGGAAGCCTGCCAGGTCAGACGCGTGCTCGCCTGCGAGTAGTAGTTGTTGGAGTACGCGGGGCGCTCCAGATCGGGGGTGTAGAACAGCGTACCCACCGTTGAGTTGAAGTAGTTGCCCGGCTGATAGTCCGAGGCGGTCCAGTGACGGGCTCCCGCGAAAAACCATAGCTTGTTGCGGACAATCGGGCCGCCAAACCCGCCGTTGATGTCGTACCGCTGTTTGATGGAAGGATCCGTTGTCACGCCCCGGGCTTGCAGTTCGCTCGTCAGATTGCTCGATCGCAGCGATTCCGTCGTGCCGTCGAGGTTGAACGTGCCGCTGAACTGGTTGCCGCCTTCACGTTCGATCATGTTGATTGCCGCGCCGCCGGTCTGCGCCATCGCACCGAACCCGCTCGTCGACACGACCGTTTCCTGGATCGTCGATGGATTCTGGCTGCCCAGCCAGTTGCCCGCGGAGATCAAGCTGTTGGTGAGCATGCCGTCGCGGTACTGCTGAAAGTCTCCTGCCCTGCCGCCGTTGACCGCGAAATTCTGCTGGTTCTCGCCCTGGTTGCCTCCGACGTCCTGACGACTGGCCACGTAGACGGCGCCCACGACAAGACTGCGCAACGCCCCGATACTTTCACCGAGCGGCAGCGCGTCCAGTTCCGCCTGGGGCAGGACATCCCGGACGGCGATGTTGACGGTGTCGACGCCCGAGACTTCGCGCGTAACCGTGATCGTCTCCTCGACGGTCCCGAGCGCCAGCGTCGAATTCACGGTCGCCGTGAATCCGGTCGGAAGCTGCAGGTTCTCTTCGCGCGTGGTCTGGAAGCCCGGCAGCGAGAAGGTTATCGTGTACGTGCCGGGTCGCAGCTCGATGATGCGATAGGCTCCGCGGTCATCGGTGACCGCCGTGCGAACTCCCTCAATCAGGACCGGGCTCGACGCCTCGACGGTAACGCCGGGGAGCACGGCGCCCGAACTGTCGCGCGCGACTCCCGTGATGCTGCTTTGCGCGGACACCAGCCCCGGCAACAGAAGCAGCAGCGATAGGACGATCAGGCCAAGCATGGGCCTCTTCATAAGTGTTTTCACTCCTGGATGTTTGATGAAACCGCGAAGTCGGGTGCCTGTGTAACATGCCGATCAAGGGAAGTCAACCAACCAAAACGGTCAATTGAGCCTAGCTGGCAGTCGTTAGCAGGTAGCAGGTAGTTGGGCTGGGTAGCCCCGGTAGTCGATAGCTGGTCGCTAACAGCCGGTAGCCAGTCGCAGAATCCTGCTACGAGCCACCGGCTACCAGCTACCAGCTAGAAATCGACCTGGGTGCTGAACTTGATCATCCGTCCACCGATCGTCTGAAGGACGTTGAGCCAGGCGGGGCCGTACCGCTCGGTCACGGCGAGGACGTTGCCCGTGTTGAACAGGTTCGCGAGATCGATGTTGCCGTTGACCCGCACACCGCCGAACCGGAAGCTCTTGCCGAACCGGAGATCCACCTGCTGCACGCGGGGTTCATACAGGGACAGCGGCGGGATCAGGAGCTCCGTGCGGGTTTGGTTGCAGACGGCAACGCCGGGGGCGCAGCCCGACAGGTTTCGGCCCAGGGACGGCGCGATGACCGCGTTGGTCAGCACGATGTCCGCTCCGGTCGGGATCCCGGAGAAGTTTTGGTAGATGACGCTCGTCTGCAG
>Ga0247825_10002892_pt1 | contig 11323 bp, 5 predicted proteins | sample 13C_Vanillin_Day_FD_194413 | JGI IMG/M metagenome (GOLD analysis project Ga0247825, IMG submission 194413) | Soil microbial communities from agricultural site in Penn Yan, New York, United States - 13C_Vanillin_Day48 | ecosystem: Environmental > Terrestrial > Soil > Agricultural land | place... | reverse complement strand
TGCCAGCCCCCGAGGAGGGCGGCGAGGGCTGCTCGCCGGGTGGGGTCGGCCTCCGCCACGTCGGCGGCCGCGCGGGCGGCGAGGCAGAGGAGCGAACCGGTGTACGGCGACCAGGAGGTCACCGTCTCGCCGGCGATGCCGGAACCGATGCGGTCGAGGGCCTGGGCGGGGAGGCCGCGCCACAGGTCGCACGACGCGCGGACGTTCACCACGGCCTGTCGGTGCGCGCTGACCCCGAAGTCGAGTGCCGCGACGGCGTCGAGACGTCGGTCGGCTGCGTCCAGGTCGCCGTGGACCACCTCGACCCACGCACGCATGACGTGGAGGAACCGGGTGGCGTGCCTCGGCTCGTCCTTGGTGCGGGGACGCACCAGCCGGGACGCGGCGCCGACGGCGCCCGCGTGGAGGCGTGCCTCGGCCACGTTGCAGACGAGCATCGTGCTCAGGACGTACGAGTCGATGCCCGCGTCGCGCACGGCTGCGAGCCCCCCGTCGGCCGCGTCGGCGACGTCGTCGGCCGGCGCGCACAGCATGAGCAGCAGGTCGGTGTGGTAGGTCGCGAGCCAGACGTCGCTGAAGGGGTTCCCCTCGACGAGGACCGTCCGAGCCTCGCGAACCGCACGCAGACCGGCGACCGTGTGGCCCAGGGCGATGTCGTGCCAGGCCCGCTCGGCGAGGGCGTCCCGGTGGAGCGAGGGGTCGGCCAACCCGGCGGTGATCGCGAGCATCGCGTCGATCACGACGCCGGCCTCGCCGATGCGGCCTGCGCCGCGCAGGGCGCCGGACTTCTCGGCCAGCGCCCGGGCCAGAGCGGGACGGTCGCCGAGGGCTTCGAGCACGGCGATCGCCTCGTCCGCGAGTCGCACGGACGTGTCGGGATCGCCTTGCGCCAGCACCTGGGCCGCCCGGCGGAGCGCGAGGGCGCGGTCCGGCTGCGGCAGGGACGGCGCGAGGGCCAGGGCCTCGTCCACCCACGGCCTCGCCCGGGCGGCGCGCCGCGGGCCGGTCGTCGAGTGGACCAGCTCGAGGAGCAGCTCGCACCGCGTGGTCCCGACCTCGGCGGGGGCCGGACCGTCCGCCGGCCACAGGTCCAGCGCCCGGTTCCAGTGCGCCGACTCCTCGTCGCGCGCCAGCCCGTCACAGGCCGCCTGCCCGGCCGCGACCCGCCACCGCAGCTCCGCACGGGGCTCGTCGGCGCCGCGCCAGTGCTCCGCGACCTCGGCCGCCGTCGGGTGCGACGTCGCGGCGAGCGCGGTCGCCAGCCTGCGATGGGTGGGCGCGGCCTCGGCCGGCGTGAGCCGGTCCCGCACGGCGGCCGCCACGAGCGGGTGGCGGACGGCGACGTCAGTCGTGGTGTAGGGGTCGGCCACCAGGTGGCGGGTCACCAGCTCGCGCACGGCGTCGGCGAGCTCGGGCTGGTCCATCGACGTCGCGTCCGCGACGACGTGCGGGGGGAGGGGACGGTCCGCCAGCACCGCGACGAGGAGCACGGCCCAGGCGCTGGGGGTCAGGCCGTCGAGCTGGCGGGCCAGCATGTCGGCCAGAGGTCCTGCCGCCGTGTCGGTGGTCATCGAGCGTGCGATCTCGTCGGTGTGCAGGGGCACCCCCCGACCGAGCGCCTGCACCCGCTCGGCGTCGCCGCGCCGCAACCGCGGCCCGACGACCAGGCGCAGCTGGTCCCGGGTCTCCCGCGGGGTGAGCGGCGCAAGGTTGAGCACCAGTGTGGCCTCGCGCCGCGTGCGCGCCAGCCACGCGTCGGCCTCCGGTGACTCGCCCGCGCTGAGGCTGCCGACGATCGGGACGCCACGACCGCCGACGACGTGCTGCTCGACGAAGAGGCGCGAGCTCGGGTCCGCCCAGTGGAGGTCCTCGAGCACGAGCGCCAGGGGACGGAGCGCCGTCAGGGCGGCGAGCACGGACTCGATGGCCGCGAGGAGGCGGGCCGACGCGAAGCGGTCCTCCGCATCACGACCACGCAGTCCGATCTCGGGCAGGATCCGGGACAGGGCCGGTGGCACGAAGGCGGGGCACGTGGCCAGCGCCTCGTCGAACCACCTGCCCCCGTCGGCGAGCCGGACCCGGCGCAGCACGTCGGACACGAGCGCGAAGGGTGCGTCGGCCAGGAGCGGGTGGCCGCCGCTGTGGGCGACGAAGGTCGAGACCTGCTGTGCGGCGGCGGACATCAGCGTCGTCTTGCCGATGCCGAGCTCGCCGGTCACCACCAGCAGACCACCGCCGGCCTCGAGGTGGCGGCGTACGACGAGGAGCTCGGCGCGGCGGCCGGCGATGCTCCGAGCCGGAGGGGGCAGGTGCCGGGCACCGTCGGCCGTCGCAGCCAGCCACAGGTCCCGGACGTCGGCCGGCTCGCCCCCCATCGCCTCCACCACCTCCGCGAGGAGCGACCACGCCGGTGGTCGCGGGTGCGTGAAGAGGTGGTGCACGGTCGTGTGGGAGCACCCCGCGCGGCGGGCGATGGTGCGGAGGCTGGGCCGACCCGCCTCGTCGTGCAGGCGGTGCAGCGCGCCGACGAGGTCGCGGTGTGGTCCGGGCTCGAGCTCGGGCAGGTGCAGCTGGCCCATCGGGCCTCCCAGGGTTCCTCCTCAGGATCGACCCGCCGCAGGAGGTTGTCCAGATCCGTCACGCTGTGCCGAGGTGGTCGGCTGTCGCAGCCGCCGCGTCGGCGAGGGGCACGTGCTGCCGGGCGTCGGCGCGTGCCCGGCCGGCCAGCCGCCTCGCCAGGGCGTGGTTGCCGTCGCGCAGGGCGACCTCGGCAGCACGCCACCGGCAGTAGGCGGACCCGTGCGGACGGCGCGCACGGTCCCACGCGGAGGCGGCCCGTGCCCAGGCCTCCACGGTGGCGCATTGCTCCAGCCGACCCAGCTCGGCCTCCCACTGCAACGCGTTGGCAGTCGTGGCGACGTCCGGGACTCCCGGGCCGAACGGGTCGGTCGAGGCGCCGGCCAGCATCGCGCGGAGGGAGGTCGACTCCGCTCGCCGGAGCCCCGGGGGTGCCGCGGCCTCGTCCGCGGCGTCGGCATGGGCCCGGGCCATCGCGACGAGCAGCGGGCCGGCCGCGGCGGCCTGCTCGCCGTCGAGGTCGCGCGTCACCACGTCCGCGAGGCGTGTGCACGTGTCGGACGCCCGGCCCGCCCACAGCTCGATCTCGGCCGCCCAGCGCAGGCACTGCGTCCAGTTCTGGTCGTGGATGCGGATGTGCTCGTCGGCTGCCCGACTGCGCTGGAGGGCGGCGGACACCTGCCCCTCGCGCAGCTCGACGGCCGCCAGCATGACGTGGGCGAACGCGGTGTTGGTGGTGGGGCCGGAGCGCGTGATCGGCTCGATCCACCGGCGAGCCGAGCGGGTGTCGCCCTCGAGCAGGTGCGCCCAGCACACGTTGGTACGGACGAGGACGCCCGGGTAGGACAGCTCGAGGTCCCAGGCGGCTGCGGCTGCGAGCGGTGCCTGCGCGATCTCCTCGGCGCGCGCCGCCGGTGCAGAGGTGCCGAGCAGGACGTCCGTCGCGTTGGCGGCGATCATCAGGTCGGCGACCGGGTCCGGGTCCTCGTCGTCCTGCAGTGCTCGGAGGGCATCCTCGACCACTTCCTCGACCACCGCCTCGGAGTCGCCGGCGACCTGGCGGGCCATCGCGACCAGCCACGCCCGATGACGCCGGCGGAACCGGGCGTCCGCGACGTCCAGGAGCTCGGCCGACCGCCCGATCGCGGCGAGCGCCTCGCTCTGCCGCCCCATCTGCATGAGGAGCCCCGTGCGGTCCTCGAGCAACCGGAAGAGCTCGGGCGAGGGCGGCAACGGGTCGAGCAGCTGCATCGCCTGCTCCATCAGCTCCTCCGCCCCGGCGCCGTCACCCTCCTCGTAGCGCTGGGACCCGGTCCGGTGCAGGACTTGCGCACGTGCCCGAACGGGGAGCTCCTCGAGCCGCAGCCGACCAGCGCGGCCGGCCAGGTCGTGGCCCGTCTCGACGTCACCCGCCTCGCCGGCGGCGTCGATCGCCCTCACGAGCACCTCCCACAGGTCGACGTCGTCGGGCCGGTGGCCCTCGTCCCAGAGGGCCAGGACGCGCAACCACGTGGCGAGCTCCTTCTCGTAGGCGAAGCGGGCGCCTGCCACGATGGCCGCATCGACCCGCGCGGAGACCTCCTGGTCGGGGCGTCCGGCGGCCATCCAGTGGTCGGCGACCTCGGCCGGCTCGGCGGTGGGTGTGCCGTCCATCGCCTCGGCGAGGTGTGCGTGCACCTCCGCGGCCTCGCCCGGCACCAGTCGTCGCGCGACGGCCTCGACGAAGAGCGGGTGGGCGAGCTCGACGTCGTCGACCGTGCCCGGTCGGACGAGGCGGCGCTCCGCCAGCACGTGCAACGCCTCGTCCATCGCGTCGTGCGGGAGTCCCGTCGCTGCCCGGAGCATGGCGGGCGGCATCGGTCGTTGAGCGACCCCCAGCACCCGCACCACTCGCCACGACACGTCGTCGAGGTCCCCGATGCGCCGGTCGAGGAGGTCGGCGAGGGCGCGGGGGAGCGCGTCGTCGTCCGGCCTCACGGCGAGCTGCGCGGTGTACAGCGGCAGGCCCCGACTGCGGGGGTGGATCCGCCGGGCGAGGTCGTGGGCCGCCTCGGTGCCCGTCAGCAGGCGGAGCTGCTCGACCGTCTCGGCCGGGGTGAGCGGTGGCAGGTCGACGGCAGCGACCCCGGCGGTCCAGCGAGCGCGGGCGAGCCAGTCCGTGTGCGCGTACGACACGTCCGGGTCGTCCGAGCGCCAGGTCGCGACGATCGGTGGACGCGACGGACCGCTGCTGACGCGGGTGAGCAGGTCGAGCGTGCTCCGGTCGGCCCAGTGACAGTCCTCGAGGTGCACCGCAAGGGGACGCACGGCGTCCAGCGCGCGGAGCGTGCTGAGCACCGACGCGAAGAGCCTCTCGAGGCCCCAGAGGTCGTCTGTCGCCGGTTGTCCCGAGCCGTCCTCCAGCTCGGGCAGCAACCTCGCCAGCGTCGTGGCGACGTAGGTGGGGCAGGCCGCGAGGGCGTCCGCCATCCACTGACCACCGTCGTGCTCGAGCACTCCGCGAAGCGCGTCGGCCACCGGCATGAGGGGCATCTCGCGGGAGAGGTGCAAGCAGCGGCCGACCGCGACGAAGACCTCCGTCGAGGCCACGGCTGCAGCGACCAGGGTCGACTTGCCGATCCCTGCCTCGCCCGTCACCAGCATCAGGCCGGTGCCCGCCGTCAGGTGGTCCCGCACGACCCTCAGCTCGGCGACGCGGCCGGCGATCCGGACCGCGCCGGGCTCGCCATCAGGACCCGTCGGCGTCGACGCAGCCACCCACAGCTCGTGTGCGTGCGCCACGTCGCCGCCCATCGCCTCGACCAGCAGCTCGACCGTCCCCCAGCTGGGAAGCGCCGGCGACGACAGCGCCTTGGAGACCGTCGTGTGCGACACCCCCGTCTGCTCGGCGAGCCGGCGCAGGCTGGGCCAACCCGCCCGGTGGTGCAGGTCGTGGAGCGCGTCGACGAGCTCCCGGTGCGGGCCGGGAGGCACCTCCGGTCGAGGCAGCGCGCCCATCGGACAAGGATCGCCCGATCCTCCCGGGGCCCAGCAGGTGGTCCAGACCGTTCGCCGGCGAAGTGTCAGCGTCCGTCAACCGTTGTCAACCCGTGTCCGAGGAGTCCCACCGTTGAGGAACGCCGGGCCACCCGGGTCCGGCACCGCGAAAGGGACACATCATGAACACGAACACCCACTCCGTCCGCCGGCGCATCGCCGCGGCTGCCGTCGCTGCGATCGTCCTGCCGGTCTTCGCCGCCTGCGGGGCCGACATCGACCCGCCGACCCAGACCATCAACCGCGGCTCGACCGACAAGACCACCACCGTGCCCGAGCACAGGTCGGGCAACCGTCTCGACTTCGGTGACGAGTACGGCAAGCGCGACGCGAAGAAGAACACGGGCGCCCCGGCCGCCGAACGCAGCCTCAACCGGCTGAACTTCCGGGACAACGGCCTGTGAGGGAGGCGGCCGGACGCCGTCGGGGGGCGTCCGGTCCTCGTCCCTTGGCCGAGTCCGCCCGAATGGATCCCTGCTCCCCAGGAGCAGGGATCCTTCACGTGTCAGTCCTGCCCGACCGTCCCACCACGCGTTGCCGGCCGACGCTCGGTGTCTCGGCGATCACCCGCGACAGCGGGACGTGCTCGCGGGCGTCGGCCGAGGCGCGCCGCAGCAGCCGCTCCGCGACGGCACCCCGGCCTTCCCGGAGCGCGACCTGCGCCCCGCGCCAGCGGCAGTAGGCCGCGGCGTGCGGTCGACCGAGGTGTCCCCAGGCCACGGCGGTCCGTGACCACTGGTCCACGGTGTCCTCGCCGCGGGCCCGCGCCACCTCGGCCTCCCAGGTCAGGCCGGCCGCGACCCCCGCCGACGACCGGTGCGACGCGAGCGGGTCGATCCGGGCGCGTCGACGCAGGTCCTCCAGGTCCTCCAGTGGGTCCGGGACCGTGCCGTCACCCTGCGGGCGGGCTCGCGCCGCTGCCCGCACGTCCGCCGCGGCTCGGGCGAGCACCACGTACGCGTGCCAGTGGTCGGCGATCCCCGGGGAGTCGACGAACGCCTCGAGCGGATCGCGCAGCACGGTCCACGCCTGCTCCGGCTCGTCCTGCCACAGCAGCGCTGTCGCCTCCCACACCGCGCGGCTCAACGTGTTGCGCGGGCTGCGGCCGGCCTTCTCCAGGCTCTGCATGGCCCGGATGGCGTCGCCCGTACGCCCCTCGACGATGTCGAGGCGCGCGGAGATCCACTGCCCCGGCCAGTCGTCGTAGCTGTGCGACCGGGGCACGTCGAGGAGTCGAGCAGCCGCCGTGCTGGTGCGGCCCGCGTCCAGGTAGGCCTCGACGACGTTGGCCTTGACCAGCGTGAGGAGGTGGAAGTCGAGCTGCCACTCCCGTGCCAGCTCCAGGATCCGCTCGGCGGCCCCCTCGACCTCGTCGGGCGGGCGGTGGTGCTGCAGGAGCACGTCCGTGTGCATCATGGCGAGGTGCGCCTCGCGCCACGGGCCGGCCGTGCCGCGCACCCGGCTCCGCGCCCGGTGGAACAGCTCGAGCGCCGCGGCGAGGTCACCGAGGTGGCCCACGTGCCACGCCAGGGTGGCGGCGGTCTGGAAGTACAGGGCGTCGTCGTCGAGCTCCGCGCACGCGTCGAGCGCCCTCTCGAGGTCACGTGTGGCCTCGTCGTGGCGGGCCAGGTCCATCAGGGCGTTGGCGCGCTGGTCGAGGACGTGGACGAGGCCGGCGCCGACCGGGTGCCCGGCCAGCCGGGCCAGGGCGCGGTCGGCCAGGACGACGCAGGTCTCCGGGTCGTCCTCGACCAGCCACGCGACCTGCGCCGCGCGGCGGATCACCTTGGCCGCCTGCTCGTCGGGAAGTGCGTCGACGTCGGGCATCGTCTCCTCGACCAGCGCCGCACACGCCTCGAGCCGGCCCGACAGCTGCAGGGCGTCGAAGGCGGACAGCCAGGCGGTGACCAGCCCCTCGGGCTCGAGCGCGTCCGTGCGCCCCAGCTCGAGGACCCTCAGCCAGTGGTCGGCCTCCGATCGGGGGTCCGTGCGCCGTCGGGCGTGGCGGGCGGCGGCGGCTCGCCACCGCGCCTCCTCGATGCTGTCGCCCGAGAGCCGCCAGTGCTCGGCCACCACCGCCGGGTCTGCGCCGCCACGCCCGAGCAGCGCGGCGAACCTGCGGTGCAGCCCGCGGACCGCGACAGGCAGGAGGCGCCGGCGCGCGGCCTCGGCGAGGAGGGGGTGTGCCATGCGCACCGTCTCCGCGTCGCCCACGCTCACCAGGTGCCGCGCCGCCAGGTGCCGCAGCGCGACGAGCACGGCGTCGTCGTCGAGTCCGGTCGCGGCGGCCAGCAGGGCGACGTCGACGGGGCCGTCGGCCACCCCGAGCGCGGTGACCACCCGGTCCTGGTCCGGCGCGAGGTCGCCGAGTCGCCGGTCGAGGAGGTCGGCCAGCAGCGGCGGGAGGCTCGGGTCGTCGTGCTGGCAGGCGTCGCCCTGAATGGCGAGGTGAGCGGTGAACAGGGGGTGCCCGCGGGACCGCTCGTGGATGCGCAGGACCCGGTCCGGCGCGTCGTCGAGCCACCCGGCGAGCCGGAGCTGGTCGCGCGTCTCCTCGATCGTGAGCGGACCCAGGGCCAGGGTCCGGACCCCGCGCAGCGCCTGCAGGCGCGCGAGCCAGTCGCTGCGCGACCGCGGGACCTGCCGGTCGTGGAGCCGCCACGTCACCGTGACGGGTACGCCCACGTCGCGCGACAGGACGTACTCCAACAGGTCGAGGGTGGTGGCGTCCGACACGTGCAGGTCCTCCACCACCACTGCGAGCGGTCGGGAGGCCGCCAACCTCGCGAGCACGGCGGCGACGGCGGCGTAGAGGTGCTGCTGGGCGAAGTCGACGTCCTCGGCCGACGCCGCGGCCGGGCCCAGCTCGGGCAGCAGCCGGGCCAGTGACTCACGCGCGTAGGCCGGACAGGCGGTGAGCGCCTGGTCGATCCAGCGTCCGTCGTCCGCCTCGTGGACCGACCGCAGCAGCTCCACCACGGGCATCAGCGGGACCTCGGTGGAGAGCGCCAGGCAGCGTCCGACCGCCACGCGGGTGTCGGTGAGCGTCGCGGCGGCGTCGACGAGCGTGGACTTGCCGATGCCGGCCTCGCCGGTCACCACGAGGAGCCCGCCGTGCCCCTCCAGGTGGTCGCGCACCACGGCGAGCTCGGTGAGCCGACCGGCGATCCGGGTGGTGGCGGCTGGAGCCGCCCCGTCGTCCGACGACGCAGCGAGCCAGAGGCCGTGGAAGTCCGTCCGGTCACCACCCATCGCCTCCACCAGCAGCTCGACCGTCCCCCACGGCGGGAGCACGCCGCTGGACAACACCTTCGAGACCGTGGTGTGGGAGACCCCGGCGTCCCGCGCGAGCGACCGGAGGCTGGGCCAGCCCGCCCGGTGGTGCAGGTCGTGCAGGGCGCGGACCAGCTCCTGGTGCGCGCCCGGCGGCAGGTCCGGGTGGGGTAGTGCGCCCATCTCGCCTCCGGCAGCACTGTGCAGGTGCCCGAGACGTCGTCCTCCACAATCCGCCGCCGCGGCTGTCCTGTCCATGCATGTCCCGTGACGTGGACACGGTCCGTCCATGCCGTCGGGTCCTGACGGCCGTCATGGGTCGTGACCCCAGCACCTCGGTAGGCTGGCGCCATGGGGGAGATCGAGAACCGCCCGCACGACCCGTCGCAGATGCGCATCTCCGACGCCGACCGCCAGCGTGTCGCAGACGTGCTCCGTGACGCTGCCGGGGAGGGCCGCATCGACCTCGACGAGCTCGAGGAGCGTCTCGAGCTGACGTGGCAGGCCAAGACCTACGGCGAGCTCGTGCCCATCACGCTCGACCTGCAGGCCGCCGGTCCGGTCATGCCGCCGGCCGGCGCACCGGTGCGTCGTACGCCGTCGTCGGTGCCCGCGGTCGGTCACAACTCCTCCGTCGCGATCATGAGCGAGTGCAAGCGCCAGGGCGTCTGGTCGGTGCCCGAGCACCACAGTGCCTTCGCGATGATGGGCAGCGTCGTCATCGACCTGCGCCAGGCTCAGCTCTCGGCCCACGAGACGCTCCTCAACGCCAGCTCGGTCATGGGTGAGGTCAAGGTGATCGTCCCGGCCGACATGCACGTCGTCATGGACGGCACCCCGATCATGGGCGAGTTCAGCCAGGCCAGGGACAAGGTGCCCGCCCAGGTCGGCCCCGGCTCACCGGTCGTCCGCATCCGCGGGATGGCCCTGATGGGGTCGGTCACCGTGCAGCGCCAGCCGGCTCCGGGGACGCCGAAGAAGTACCTCGGCACCTACTGACCGCCGCTGACCCCCGCTCACCCCCGCTGACCCTGCCGCTGCGTGACCGCGGGGTGGCCCGCCGTTGCCGCTCCGCGCCCCGGGCCCTAGTGTGACCGGGGTCACTTCACTACGGATCGTCCGGCACGTACCTGCCGGTGAAGGAGCAGAACATGGCATCAGTGACGTTCGAGAAGGCGCAGCGGTGGTATCCCGGCGCCGACGAGCCGGCCGTGCCCGGCATCGACCTGGAGATCAATGACGGCGAGTTCATGGTGCTCGTCGGTCCGTCCGGGTGCGGCAAGTCCACGACCCTGCGGATGCTCGCGGGGCTGGAAGAGGTCAACGACGGGCACATCTACATCGGTGACCGTGAAGTCACCAACATGCCGCCCAAGGACCGGGACATCGCGATGGTGTTCCAGAACTACGCGCTCTACCCGCACATGACCGTCGAGGAGAACATGGCGTTCTCGTTGAAGATGGCCAAGGTGCCGGCGGCCGAGCGCAAGGAGCGGGTGGCCAAGGCAGCCGAGATCCTGCAGCTGACCGACTACCTCGAGCGCAAGCCGAAGGCGCTCTCGGGTGGTCAGCGCCAGCGGGTGGCGATGGGACGCGCGATCGTCCGTGCGCCGCAGGTGTTCTGCATGGACGAGCCGCTGTCGAACCTGGACGCGAAGATGCGCGTGGCGACCCGCACCGACATCGCGCGCCTCCAGCAGGACCTCGGCGTCACGACGGTCTACGTCACCCACGACCAGGTCGAGGCGATGACGATGGGCGACCGGGTCGCGGTGATGAAGCTCGGGGTGCTGCAGCAGGTCGACACCCCGCTGAAGCTCTACGACAAGCCGGCCAACCTGTTCGTCGCCGGGTTCATCGGCTCGCCGCAGATGAACCTGATGGAGGGCACGGCCGTCGAGGGCGTCGTCAAGCTCGGCCAGTACACCGTGCCGGTCGACCCGGCCGCGGAGAGGAAGATGTCGGGCCGGGTGACCGTCGGCGTCCGGCCGGAGAACTGGCGGCTGGTCACGGCCGAGGAGGGTGGCCTCCCGGTCAAGGTCACGGTCGTCGAGGAGCTCGGCGCGGACAGCTTCGTCTACGGCACCTGCGACGTGGAGGGCACGCCCTCCAACGTCATCGTGCGGGTCAGTGGCCGGCACCACCCGCAGAAGGGGGAGACGCTCTACGTCACCACCGACCCCCAGCACGTCCACGCCTTCGACACCGAGACCGGCGAGCGGCTGTCCGACTGACGCGCCGCACCGCACGCTCGACCTGAGCCCCCGGGAGCCCGCTCCCGGGGGCTCAGGCGTGCACGACGAGGTGGCGCACGACGGCGGTGCCGCCCTCGGCGACCACGGCGATCCCGTCGTCGTCGGGAGCGGGGAAGACCAGGTCGGTCAGCACCACCTCACCGTGCCCGGCGAAGAGCTCCACCGACGACTCGTCCACGACG
>Ga0247825_10002891_pt1 | contig 11324 bp, 10 predicted proteins | sample 13C_Vanillin_Day_FD_194413 | JGI IMG/M metagenome (GOLD analysis project Ga0247825, IMG submission 194413) | Soil microbial communities from agricultural site in Penn Yan, New York, United States - 13C_Vanillin_Day48 | ecosystem: Environmental > Terrestrial > Soil > Agricultural land | place... | reverse complement strand
GCGTCCCGGAATGACAGCGCGAGAGACCCACTTGCGGCCTTCCCCCATCGACTTCATCCTCCATCAGGATGAGGGGAAACACCATGGCCAAGAAACAGAAAACATTGTCGCCCAGGGGCCGGACGCTGCGCTCGCAGCTCTGGTTCGACAACCCGGACAATCCCGGCATGACCGCGCTCTATCTCGAGCGCTATCTCAACTACGGGCTGACCGGCGCGGAACTGCGCTCCGGCAAGCCGATCGTCGGCATCGCGCAGACCGGCTCGGACCTGTCGCCGTGCAACCGGCATCACCTGGAGCTGGCCAAGCGCGTGCGCGACGGCATCCGCGACGCCGGCGGCATCGCGTTCGAGTTTCCCTGCCATCCGATCCAGGAGACCGGCAAGCGGCCGACCGCAGCCCTCGACCGCAACCTCGCCTATCTCTGCCTCGTCGAGGTGCTCTACGGCTATCCGCTCGACGGCGTCGTGCTGATGACCGGCTGCGACAAGACCACGCCGGCCTGCCTGATGGCGGCGGCGACGGTGAATATTCCGGCGATCGTTCTCTCCGGCGGGCCGATGCTGAACGGCTGGTGGAAGGGCATGCGCGCGGGCTCGGGAACCGTGGTGTGGAAGGCGCGCGAGGAGCTGGCCGCGGGCCGGATCGACAACCAGGAGTTCATGGACATCGCGGCGGCGTCCGCGCCGTCGGTCGGCCACTGCAACACCATGGGCACGGCTTCGACCATGAACGCGCTCGCCGAGGCGCTCGGCATGTCGCTGCCGGGCTGCGCCGCGATCCCGGCGCCGTATCGCGAGCGCGCGCAGATCGCCTATGAGACCGGCGTGCGCGCGGTGGAGATCGTGCACGAGGATCTGCGGCCCTCCGACATCCTCACCCGCAAGGCGTTCGAGAACACCATCATCGCCAACTCGGCGATCGGCGGCTCGACCAACGCGCCGGTGCATATCAATGCGATTGCGCGGCACGTCGGCGTCAAGCTCGCGATCGAGGACTGGGAGACGATCGGCTACGACGTGCCGCTTCTGGTGAACATGCAGCCGGCCGGCGAATATCTCGGCGAGGAGTATTTCCGCGCCGGCGGCCTGCCCGCGGTGATGAGCGAACTGCTGAAGGCCAGGCGGCTGCACGCCGACGCGATGACCATCAACGGCAAGACCATGGGCGAGAACGTCAAGCGCGCGAAGATCGCCGATCCGAACGTCATCAAGACCTACGCCAAGCCGATGAAGAAGCAGGCCGGCTTCAAGGTGCTCAAGGGCAACCTGTTCGACTCGGCGATCATGAAGACCAGCGTGATCTCGGAAGACTTCCGCGAGCGCTTCCTGTCCAACCCGAAGGACAAGAATGCGTTCGAGGGCCGCGCCGTGGTGTTCGAGGGGCCGGAGGACTATCACCTGCGGATCGACGATCCGTCGCTGAAGATCGACGCGCGGACGCTGCTGTTCATGCGCGGCGTCGGCGCGATCGGCTATCCGGGCTCGGCGGAAGTCGTGAACATGCAGCCGCCGGCGCGGCTGATCAAGCAGGGCATCACGTCATTGCCGTGCATCGGCGACGGGCGGCAGTCCGGCACCTCGGGCTCGCCGTCGGTGCTCAATGCGTCGCCGGAGGCGGCGGCCGGCGGCGGGCTCGCCTTGCTGCGGACCGGCGACCGGGTGCGGATCGACCTCAACAAGGGCTCGGCGGATATCCTGATCTCCAAGGCGGAGCTGGCGAAACGGCGGAAGATCCTGGAGAAGAGCGGCGGCTACGATTTCCCCGCCAACCAGACGCCATGGCAGGAAATCCAGCGCGGCATCGTCGACCAGCTCGCGGACGGCATGGTGCTGAAGCCCGCGGTGAAATACCAGCGCGTGGCGCAGACGTCGGAGCCGCGGGACAATCACTAGCTCTCTCAGCGGGTCATTCCGGGGCGCCGCGAAGCGGCGAACCCGGAATCCAGACGTACGCGCCACCTTTGTAACTGGATTCCGGGCTCGCGCCTTACGGCGCGCCCCGGAATGACGCCGGTGGACTGGCCGCATTGACACTGACGGCAGGGGCGGCCGATGCTTTGCCGTCAAACAAACGAGGCGGCCAGGAGGCCGGCCCACGGGAGGAAACCATGAACGCACGCAATCTGCTGCGGGTGCTGGCTTGCGCCGCGCTCGTAACCGGAGCGACCGCCGCAAGCGCGCAGGAGACGATCCGGCTGCGCATCGCGTCCGGCCATCCGCCGGCGAACACCTACGTCAACCTGATGCAGAACTTCTTCGTGCCGGAGGTGACCAAGCGGGTCGCCGCCAAGACCAAGCACAAGGTCGAGTTCGTCGAAGGCTACGGCGGCGCGATGGTCAAGGTCGCCGACACGCTGGAAGGCGCGCAATCGGGCATCATCGACATCGGCGGCTTCTGCTTCTGCTTCGAGCCGTCGAACCTGCCGCTGCATGCATTCCAGGTGATGCTGCCGTTCGGCACGATGGACCCGGTCGTCAGCCTCAAGGTCGCGCGCGCGGTCTACGACAAGGTTCCGTACATGTCGAAGGTGTTCGAGGACAAGTTCAAGCAGAAGCTGATCGCGCTGATCGCCGACAACGGCTACAACCTCGGCACCACGATGGAGTGGAACAACGTCTCCGACCTCAAGGGCGTCAAGCTCGCGGGTGCGGGGCTCAATCTGAAATGGCTGGAGTTCGCGGGCGCGGTGCCGGTGCAGGGCTCGCTGGTCGAGGCCTATACGGGGCTGCAGACCGGCGTCTACAACGGCTGGATCATGTTCCCGTCGGGCTACGTCAACTTCAAGCTTTACGAACAGGGCAAGTACTACACCGAGATCGGCTTCGGGGCGATCACCTGGCATGGCCTGACCGTCAACTCGGCGCGCTGGGCGAAGCTGCCGAAGGAGGTGCAGGACGTCATCCTGGAGGTCGCCAGGGAATACGAGGAGAAGACCGGGACGGTGAACAAGGAAAACTACCCGAAGCAGGTCGAGGAGCTGAAGGCCAAGGGTGCGGTGGTGCGGAAGCTGCCGGACAAGGTCGCGCAGGACTGGGCCCAGTCGCTCGACAAGTGGCCGGCGCAGATGGCGAAGGAGCTCGACGGCAAGGGCCTGCCCGGCACGCAGGTGCTGGAGATCGCACTCAAGGCGGCCGAGGACAACGGCCACAAGTGGCCGGTGCGGTACAATTTGAAGTGATGCTTCAATCTTACTGCGTCAGAAGCGCCGAGGCGCTTGTCGCTGTGCCCTCTCCTTTTGGGAGAGGGCTACACCGACCGCTCAGCGAAAAGAATGGGTGAGGGGTAAGAGCCCATCGATAGATCGTAACCCCTCACCCATTCGAATGTATTGCACAGTCAGCGTAGCCCTCTCCCAAAAGGAGAGGGCGCAGCAACGAACGCCGACGTTTCTTGACGCAGTAAGAATAACAAATGTTCGACCGCATCAACGCCCGGCTGGTCCATGTGCTGCTCGCGATCGCGGCGCTGCTGACGTTCGCGCTGAGCTTCCTGGTGGTGGCCGACGTCATCGGGCGCGTGGTGTTCAACAGCCCGGTCAAGGGCACGCCCGAAATCGTCTCGATGTCCATCGTCATCATCTGCTTCCTGCTGGCCGGATATTCGGTGCAATCCGGCAGCATGCTGCAGGCCGACGTCCTGGTCGGGGTGCTCGGCCGGCGCGGTCCGCTGATCTCAGGCCTGCTGTCGGGCGTTCTCGGGACGGCGTTCTTCGCGCTCATCGTGTGGGGCAGCACCGAGCCCGCGCTGCACGCGTGGAACAGCGGCGAATTCGAGGGCGAAGGCGCGCTGCGCATTCCGGTGTGGCCCGCGCGCTTTGTCGTCATGTTCGGCTCGCTGCTGGTGGCCGTCATCTATTTCGGGCAGGCCGCCACGGCTGCTATCGGCCTCGCCCGAGGCACCGTGCCGGAGCCGCCGCGATCGCCCGAAGCCCCGGGACCGCTCTGATGCAGTCCTTCGACATGATCGCCATCGTGGTGGTGGTGCTGGGCCTGGTGTTCGCGGGCGTGCACATCGCCATCGCGCTCGGCATCACCGCGGTGCTGGGCGTGTACCTGATGCTGGGCGACATCGAGATCGTCCGCACCTTCGTCGCCAACACCGCCTATGAGGCGCTGCGCGACTACGTCTTCGCGGTCATCCCGCTGTTCATGCTGATGGGGGACTTCCTCGCGAAATGCGGCGCGGCGCGCGACCTCTACGCGCTGGCGCACCGCTTCAGCCGCTGGCTGCCGGCGCAACTGGCGGTCGCAACCATCATCAGCAACGCGCTGTTCGCGTTCGTGACCGGCGTGAGCATCGCGGCGGCGGCGGCGTTCTCGCGGATCGCCTATCCCGAGATGCAGCGCTTCGGCTACCGGCGCGACTTCGCGCTCGGCTGCGTCGCCGGCAGCGCCTGCCTCGGCATGCTGATTCCGCCGTCGGTGCTGATGATCGTCTGGGCGGTGCTGACCGAAATTTCGATCGGCAAGCTGTTTCTGGCCGGCGTCATTCCCGGAATCATCACGGCCGGCGGAATGATCGCCTATGTCGTGATCGCCGCCATCATCAAGCCGGAACTGACGGGCGGGGCGCGGCGCTTTCCAGTCAACCGCGCTGCGCCGCTCGGTGCGGCCGTGACATCGCCGGTCGAAGCCGAGGAGCCGCTGGGCCGGGTGCTGGCGAGCACCGGACTCGTGGTGCTGCTGGTGCTCGGCGTGCTCGGCGCGATCTGGTTCGGGGTCTGCACGCCGACCGAAGGCGCCGGCGTGGGCGCGGTCGGCGCGCTGGTGCTGGCGCTGATCAAGGGCATCACGGTGCGCGAGGTCTGGCAGGTCATCCTGTCGGTCGGGCGGACCTCGGGGCCGCTGCTGCTGCTGCTGTTCTGCGCGCAGCTCTATTCGCGCGTCCTGTCGATGACCGGATTCACGGAAGCCGCCAAGACCGTCCTGGTCGGCTCCGGGCTCGGCCAGTGGGGCATCCTGATGCTCATGGTCGCGATCTGGTTCGTGCTGGGCTGCCTGGTCGATTCGATCTCGATCATCCTGCTGACGGTGCCGATCTTTGCGCCGATCGCCGCTCAGCTCGGCTTCGATCCCGTCGCCTTCGCCATCATCGGCATCCTGTCCGTGGAATGCGGACTGCTGACGCCGCCGTTCGGGCTGCTGGTGTTCACGGTCAAGGCCGCCATTTCCGACAAGACCGTGCCGCTCAGCGAGATCTTCATCGGCGCCGCGCCCTACTGGATCGTGCTGCTGGTTGTGATCGCAGCGATCGCCATCGTTCCGGAGATCGCGACCTTCCTGCCGAACCTCGGGACGAAGGGCGGCTGATCCGTCAGGGCGCCACCATCAGTGGCGTAGGGTGGGCAAAGCCGCGAAGCGGCGTGCCCACGTCTTCGCGCCGCGCAAGAATGCGTGGGCGCGGCGCTTCGCGCCTTCGCCCACCCTACGGGGCCACGTCGCGATGCGCGCGGCGTGCGTCCATTACGGCGCCACCATCAGGTGCTGCAATCCGGCGCGGTTGAACGCGTTGCGGACCATCCCTGAGTTCTTCGCCTTCTCCAGAAACGCCGTCACATAGGCGAGCGCGTCGGGCCGCGCGCGCGGCACCGCGATGGCGATGCCGGTCAGCTGGAAGCCGCCTTCGACGATGCGCGAGCCGGGAAGCTTCGCGACGAACGGCGGCAGCGAGTCGCGCGACAGCGCAAAGGCGTCGGCCTTGCCGCCGGTCAGCATCTCCACCGCCTCGCCGATCGACTGCGCCGCGGTGATCGTGGTGTTCTTCAGCGAGCGGGCGGCGGCGCGGATGGTCGTGGTGCCGGCGATGCCGACCACGCGGATGCCGGGCTGGTCGACGTCCTCGACCTGCTTCAGGCCCGACGCCTCGGTGACCATGTAGGTGCTCTCGACCAGGAAATAGACCGGACCGAAGTCGATGCGCTTCCTGCGCTCGTCGTCGACCGGCATGAACGACACGTTGATGCGGCCGTGCTCCAGCGCATCGACCAGCTCGCCGGTGTTCGGCGCGATCATGAATTCGACCGGCACGCCGAGCTGCTGCGCCAGCTCGTTGCCGAGGTCGACGGTGACGCCGCGCGGCGTGCCGTCCTTGTCCTTGACCACGAACAGCGGCGAAGGCGACGGCGCGAAGGCGACGCCGACATGAAGTTTTCCGTCGGGGATGAGTTCTTTCATCTTGAGTCGTTCTCTCAACCGTCATTCCGGGACGCCGCCATAAGCGCGTTTACGCGCGTCTTCGACGCGCTATGGCGGCGGGCCCGGAATCCAGATGCAGTTTCCGAATGTGTAACTGGATTCCGGGTTCGGCGCTACGCGCCGCCCCGGAATGACGGCGGTGGGGCCTTGACCAGATCCGGCGTCAGCGCCGCGAGGCTGCTGGCGCCGCAGAGCTGCATCGCTCTTACCATCTCGTCGTGCAGATGTTCCATCACCGCCTGCACACCCGCGGCGCCGCTGACCGACAGGCCCCAGAGCGGCGGACGGCCGACCAGCACCGCCCGCGCCCCCAGCGCCAGCGCCTTGACGATGTCGGTGCCGCGGCGGATGCCGCCGTCGACATAGACCTCGGCGCTCCGGCCGACCGCGCCCGCGACCTCGGCGATCACCTCGGCGGTGGTCACGGTCGTGTCGAGATGCCGGCCGCCGTGGTTCGACACCATGATGGCTTTGGCGCCGCAATCGACGCAGCGTTTCGCGTCGTCGCCGCGCAAGACGCCCTTCACCACCACCGGCATGGCGCAGCGCTTCACCAGCCATTCCAGGTCCCTGAAGCTGGTCGGGAACATCACGATGCCCTTGCGCTCCGGATCGTAGGCGGTGCGCGCGACCGGCTGGCCGACCATGTTGACGCTGCGGATGTTCTCCGAGGCGATCACCGGGGTCCGGTAGGCACGCGGGCTCCAGCCCGGCACCGGCTGGTCGGCGGTCAGCACCAGCGCCTTGAAGCCTGCCTTCACGCAACGGTCGAGCAGCGCGCCGGTCGCCTCGCGGTCCGGCTGCATGTAGAGCTGGAACCACTGCGGCGCGCGGCCCCGTTCCTTCGCAACGTCCTCGACCAAGGTCGCGCCGCTGGTGGACATCACATAGAGCGCGCCGGCCGCGGCCGAGCCGCGCGCGGTGGCGCGTTCGCCTTCCGAATGAAACAGATGGTGCCGCCCGGTCGGCGCCACCATGATCGGCGTCGCCACCTTGTCGCCGAGCAGCGTCACGCCGGTGTCGATGTCGACGATGTCGCGCAGCATGCGCGGGCGGAGCTTCAGTGCGCGCCATGCCGCGATGTTTTCCCTGGCGGTGATCTCGTCGTCGGCGCCGGTGTCGCAGAACACCCACGACACCGACCGCATCACGCGGCGCGCCTCGCGCTCCAGCGCATCCAGATCGACGCAATCCACCAGCATTTTCTTGTCCTGCTTTCGCCCGGCATCACGCCGGATCATTGATCCATCACGGAAATGCGCTGTCCCGCCGACGGACATCGTGGGACACTAGCAGGCTGCTGAAGTGGCCCCGCGGTCATTCCGGGACGCCGCGAAGCGGCGGGCCCGGAATCCAGTTCCGCAGGGACTTTTTCCTGAACTGGATTCCGGGCTCGCGCCTTCGGCGCGCCCCGGAATGACAGCCCGGGCCTTTTCAGCAACGCTGCCAGTCGCATCTCCAATTGCCGGGAGTTTTCCATGCCGTCCGCCCGTCCGTCTACCGCCGACAAGCGCAAGACCTTCCGCGAGCTGCACAAGAGCGGCTGCTTCGTCATTCCGAACCCGTGGAACGTCGGCAGCGCGCGCTATCTTCAGGGGCTCGGCTTCAAGGCCATCGCCTCGACCAGCTCCGGCCACGCGCATTCCGAAGGCTGGCCCGATGGCGCGCAATCGCGCGACGACGTGCTGGCGCACTACAAGGAGCTCGTTGCCGAAACCGACATCCCGCTCAACGCCGATTTCGAGAACGGCTTCGCCGACGATCCGGACGCGGTCGCCGACAACGTGACGCGCTGCATCGCCACGGGCGTCGCCGGACTGTCGATCGAGGATTCGCCGCAGCACAGCGACTTTCCGCTGTACGATTTCGACAAGGCGCTGGCGCGGGTGAAAGCCGCGCGCGCGGCAATCGACAAGGCCGGCGGCGACGTGGTGTTCACCGCGCGCACCGAAGGCTTCATCCGCGGGCGGCCGGACCTCGACGAGACGATCCGCCGGCTGAAGGCGTTTGCCGATGCCGGCGCGGACTGCCTCTATTCGCCGGGCATCAAGACCCGCGAGCAGATCGAGGCGACCGTGAAGGCGGTCGGCGGCAAGGCGATCAACTTCCTCAACCACGGCCCGTTCGGCTTCACGGTGAACGATATTGCCGGCATGGGCGTGCGGCGGATCAGCGTGGGCGGCACGCTGGCGCGCGTGGCGATGGACGCTTTCATCAAGTCGGCCACGGCCATCGCGACCGAAGGCAAGTTCGACAGCTTCGGAGGCATCATGACCAATGCGGAGCTCAACAAGTTCTTCGCCGACAGCCGGAAAGGATCGCGATGAACGTCCCCCTGCCCGCGGGCATCGCGGTCGATCCCACACCCGCGCCGATGCCGGGCAACGTGACGCTGAAAGGCCGCACCGGCACGGTCGAACGGCTCGACGCCGCAAGGCACGGCACGGCGCTGTGGGCCGCGATGGGCGGGCACGACCACATCTGGACTTTTATTCCGGCAGGAAGCTCGTTCGACGAGGCGGGCTTCCAGGGCTACGTCGCGGCCTGCGAGAAGAACAAGGAGCGGATTTTCTACGCCGTGCTCGACCGCGGCGGGAACGCGGTGGGCTTTCTCGCGCTGATGGAGATCCGCCCGGCCAACCGGGTGATCGAGGTGGGCAACATCGTCTACAGCCCCGCGCTGCAGCGCACGCCGCTCGGCACCGAGGCGCAATACCTGATCGCGCGCTACGCGATCGAGACGCTCGGCTACCGCCGCTACGAATGGAAGTGCGACGACCGCAACGCGGCGTCGAAGCGCGCGGCGGAACGCTTTGGATTCAAATACGAGGGAACCTTCCGCCAGCACATGATCGTCAAGGGCCAGAACCGCGACACCGCGTGGTTCTCGATCCTCGACAGCGAATGGCCGGCGCGCAGGGCCGCGTTCGAGCGCTGGCTCGCGCCGGAAAATTTCGATAGGGATGGAAGGCAAAAAACGAAACTCGGCGGCTCCTAGGCCGCCGGCGTAATCCACCGGCGTCATTCCGGGGCGCCGCGAAGCGGCGAACCCGGAATCCAGAACGTGCTTGGCTCTGGATTCCGGGTTCGCGCCTTCGGCGCGCCCCGGAATGACGGCGGAGTTCTGGGAGGGATCGCATGCACGTTCTCATCACCGGCGCGGCCGGCATGATCGGCCGCAAGCTCACCGAGCGGCTGGTGACGGATCGCGGGCTCTGCGGCCAGCCGGTCGAGAAGCTGACGCTGATCGATATCGTGGCGCCCAGCCGGCCGGCGGGCTTTTCCGACCATATCAAGACCCGCGCCGCGGACCTCGCCGAGCCGGGCGTGGCCGAGAAAGCGATCTCGGAGCGGCCCGAGGTGATCTTCCATCTCGCCGGCGTGGTCTCCGGCGAGGCCGAGCTCGATTTCGACAAGGGCTACCGCGTCAATCTCGACGGCGGGCGCAACCTGCTGGAGGCGATCCGCAAGGCGGGCAACGGCTACAAGCCGAAGGTCGTGTTCTCCTCGTCGATGGCGGTGTATGGCGCACCCTTCCCGCATGCCATTCCCGACGAGTTCAACCTGACGCCGCTCACGTCCTACGGCACCCAGAAAGCGATCGTCGAACTGATGCTCGCCGACTATACGCGGCGCGGCATCCTGCAGGGTGTCGGCATCCGGCTGCCCTCGATCGTGGTGCGGCCCGGCAAGCCGAACAAGGCCGCCTCCGGCTTCTTCTCCGGCATCATCCGCGAGCCGCTTGCCGGCGCCGACGCGGTGCTGCCGGTTTCGGAAAGCGTGGTGCACACCCATGCCAGCCCGCGCTCGGCGGTGGGCTTTCTGGTGCACGGGGCGGAGCTGCCGCGCGAAAAAATCGAGCCGCACATCAACATCACCATGCCGGGCGTCTGCTGCACGGTCGGCGAGCAGATCGAGGCGCTGAAGCGGGTTGCCGGCGACAAGGTCGCGGCAAGAATCAAGCGGCAGCCCGATCCGCTGATCGTGCGGATCGTCGACGGCTGGCCGCAGCGGCTGGCCGGCGAGCGCGCGACGGCGCTGGGATTCACCGTCGAGAAGACGTTCGACGAGATCATCCGCGTGCATATCGACGAGGACCTGGGCGGGAAGTTTGCGCAATGATGCCACTCGGTCATTCCGGGACCCTCGCGCACCAGCGCGTTCACGCGCGTCTTCGACGCGCTATGCGAGCGAACCCGGAATCCAGACCCACACACCGCCTTCTGAACTGGATTCCGGGCTCGCATGCTGCGCATGCGCCCCGGAATGACAGCGAACGATGCGCTTCCCCGCTCCGCTGATTCCGGCGACGCTGGTGAAGCGCTACAAGCGCTTCCTCGCCGACGTGGTGCTGCCCGACGGCACGACCATCACGGCGCATGTCGCCAATCCGGGTTCGATGATCGGGCTCGCCGAGCCGGGCTCCCGCGTGTGGCTGTCGAAGTCGGACAATCCGAACCGCAAGCTTTCGCACAGCTGGGAACTGATCGAGGTCGATTTCGGCGGCGGCCGTGAACTGGTCGGCGTCAACACCGGGCATCCCAATCCGCTGGTTGGAGCTGCGCTCGCGGCCGGCGCGATCCCGGAGCTTGCGGGTTACGACAGTATCCGCCGCGAGGTGAAGTACGGCAGGAACTCGCGGGTGGATTTCCTGTTGGAAGGCGCGAAGCGTCCGCCCTGCTATGTCGAGATCAAGAACGTGCACCTGATGCGAAAGGCGGGGCTTGCCGAGTTTCCGGACGCCAGGACCGAGCGCGGCGCGAAGCACCTGGAGGAATTGGGCGACGCGGTCGAGGCCGGCGCGCGGGCGGTGATGCTCTATCTGATCCAGATCGGCTCGGCGAAGACGTTCGGGCTTGCCCGCGACATCGATCCGAAATACGGCGCGGCGTTCGACCGCGCTCGCTCGCGCGGCGTCGAGGCGGTCGCCTGGAAATGCCGGATCGAGGAAGGCGGGATCGAGATCGACGCGCCCGTGCCGATCATGGAGTGATTGTACTATCCTCATCTCATGTCCGGTCCCGAGCCACAGCCAATCCGCTTCGATCCCAACACGCGCGGCCCGCTGCACGGCGTCCGCGTGCTGGACCTGTCGCGGCTGGTCGCCGGCAACATGGTCTCGCTCCA
>Ga0247825_10002890_pt1 | contig 11327 bp, 7 predicted proteins | sample 13C_Vanillin_Day_FD_194413 | JGI IMG/M metagenome (GOLD analysis project Ga0247825, IMG submission 194413) | Soil microbial communities from agricultural site in Penn Yan, New York, United States - 13C_Vanillin_Day48 | ecosystem: Environmental > Terrestrial > Soil > Agricultural land | place... | reverse complement strand
GTCGGCTGCCGGTGATCTGGCGGGCGCGACGAGCGAGCTGACGAGCGCCATCGAATCGCTTGCGGAGGACGACGCGGTTCGTCCCGATCTCGTCGGCCGGCGGGCGCTCCTGCGCAGCCGCTCCAACGAGATGGACGGCGCGCTCCGGGATTTCGAGGAGGCGATCGCCAAGGGCAAACACGATCTCCGGCCTCATCTCGCCGACCATCTAGGGAGGATGGCGATGCAGGCCGCGGGACGCGGCGACGCCGCTCTCTGGCGAGCGCATCGACTTCGCATCGCAGAGCTCCGCGTCGAGATCGGCGACATCGCCGAGGCGCGGAACGTCCTGACCGAGCTGCTCAAGACCGACAGCAAGGACAAGGCGACCCTCCGCGCGATCGCCTACGTCGACGAGCTAGAAGGCCGATGGGACACGGCGAGCGCGACGTACCGGCGCCTCGTCGGTCTCGAGGACGGCGACGGGATCGTGAACGCGGCGCTCAAGCTGCTCGAGACCTGCGAAAAGGCTGGGCGCCTCGCCGATGCACGCGGAGGACTCGAGCGCGCGCGCGTGGCCGCGCCGAACGATGCTGCGCTACGCGAGCGCTTGGCCTGGCTCTACGAACAGCTCGGCGCCATCCGAGAGCTCGCCGAGCTCGTGCTCGAAGAGGCACGTTCAGCCGGTGACGTTGCGCCTCGCTTCGAGGGGCTCGTGCGCGCCGGCCAGCTCTTCCTCGAAGCAGGCGCCAACCCGAACTCGACCCAGCAGATCGCGAACGCGGCGGCGATCCCACCGCTCGAAGAGGCCCACGCGCTCCGGCCGGCCGATCTGGACTGCGCGGCGCTGCTGTCGGATGCGTATGTGTCCGGTGGCCGGCTCGACGAGGCACAGGACCTCCTCGCTCGGACGATCGGGACGTTCAAGGGACGGCGCGCTCGCGAGCTGTCGGCGCTTTACCACCGGCTCGCGCGCATCGCGGAGATCTTGGGGGACAGGAACACGGAGCTACAACACCTCACCACCGCGCTCGACATGGACGCCCAGAACGGGATCGTTGCGTCCGAGCTCGCTTACATCGCAATGGAGCTCGGGAACTACGAGATCGCTCAGCGGGCTTTGCGACAGATCACCATGCTCAAGGTGCCGGCACCGGTCTCGAAGGGGCTCGCCTATCAACACCTCGGAGAGATCGCGCGACAGCAAGGCGATTTGCGGCGCGCGATCATGCTCGTGAAGCGGGCGACGGACGAAGAGCCCACCCTCGACAGCGCACGACAGCTGCTCGAACAGCTACAGGCCGAAGGCTAGAACGCGACACGCGACTGCGACACGCGAACGCGAACGCCTTACTTCGGTCCGGGGACCGCGCAGCGGCCGTTGATGCATACGGCGTTGGACCCGCAGCAGTCCGAGGCCGTCTTGCAGCGCTCCGTCTCGTTGGAGCAGCCGGTCGCCTCGCCGATGCAAACCGCGCCGCCGTTCTCGCCTCGACAGAACCCCTCACAACATTCGGCGCCGCCGTTGCACGCGGTTCCGTTGGCCTTGCAGGGGCTCAGCACCCAGAAGCCGCGGAGGTTGTTCGCCTCGAGCTCCTGACCGTCGAGGAAGAAGGCGGGGTGGCTCGGGTCGGTGCCCGCGGGTGCGTTCATGTCGATCGCGGCGACCCAGAGCTTGCCGTACTCGTTGTTGCCAACCTTGCTCTCGAGCGTGTTGCCGTACGAGCGATGGCTCGTGAAGACCGCCCAGAAGTATCCGCCCACCGCCACCGGCAGCACCGTCGGTGAGAAGTTCAGCTTCGGATCGTTCGCCGGGAGATAGCTGTTGTCGCTGCCGTCGGCCAGATAGCCATCGAGCGCGTTGAGGCGCTGGACCTTCTTCGTCGCGAGGTCGACGCCGAAGATGTCGCCCGTGTTCGATCCGCTCGTCTCGAGCCAGAGCGTGGAGCCCACGTGATAGATGAGCTGCGTGCTGTCCGGCGTGAAGGCCGGCCAGCCGACGAACGACTTCGAGTGGGTCGCCACGTCGACCACGTTGGAGAACGTGCGCGTCGGCTGGTCGAAGTCCATCGTCGCGAGCGTATCGGCCGAGGGGTGTGCATCGCTGTGCGCGAAGGCGACGTGTTTCGCGTCCGGTGAAAACGCCGGCGTGCCGCTCCGCTTGATGACGCCGTCCCAACCGGGCGCGGAGACCTTCTTGCCCGTGCGCGTGTCGTAGAGCGCCGAAGGCATCGTCGAGAAGTCGGTCGCAGCCGTTCGATAGTCCGTTGCCGAGAGCGAGAGCATGCCGTCGGGCGTGAGCGCGCCGTACGTGAAGGTCTGCGTGTCCGACGTCGCGAGCGTGACCGCACCGTTACGGAGATCGTAGGAGGCGCTCGAGCTGTTGTACGTGTTCTCGTTGACGATCTTGACCGACGCCACCAGCGTCGAGCCGTCGGCGCTCGCCGCATGGCACGTGTTCGCGCAGCCTTTCTTCAGGACGGTTGGCTCCGTCGCGCCCGGCTCGATCTTCATGATGCCCACGCCCGACGCGATGGGGCCGATCGGGCTCTGCATCGGCGGACCGCCGATGATCTTCGAGTTGTACGTCTCGTGGTAGATCGTGCCGGCCAGGCTTCCTTGCGCGACGGTCCACGTCTCGCTGATGGGACCCGCGATCTTGCCCCCCGAGGCCTTCGTGACCTCGATCTTCACCTCGGTCTTCGCGCTCGCCGCGATCGTGATCGCATCCCACACGGCACGCGAGAAGCGCGCGCGCGGCGGGTTCGCCGAACCGAAGAAACCCTCGTACTTCATGCCGGGGAACTGGATCCGGACGAAAATCGCCTCTGCCGCCTCACCCCCGAACTGCAGCGTCGGAGGGAGCAGACCACGCGGGAAGACGGTCTTGTCGTACGGGTAGAGCCACTTGAACGCGGAGTCCGCGTTGCCGCCCGACCTGAGCGACGCCTGCAGCTCGGGCGAGACCCCACCCGGGTTCTCGCCGATCTCGCAGGCGTTCGCGTTGCACTTGCCACCGGCCGCCGAGCACACGACCGAGTCGCATGGGCGTGGGGCCTCCGTACTCGACGCGTCGCCCTCGGCGTCGCCGAAGCGCTTCGACTTGCCGCCACCACCAGCCTCGTCGGCTTGCGTAGACCCGCAGGCGGCGAGCGCGGCGGCGATGCTGGCGAAAGCACAAAGGCTGAACGTTAGGGCGGTCGCTTTCGTCATGGCTTCAGAGTGACTGTCTACATCACCGCAGGACACCTTCTCCAGCCATTGTTAGACAGTTGAGACGCGCCTTGGAGACTACATGGATGATGCGCGCACCAGTCGCGACGCCCGGCAGACGACATGGATGACGCGCGCACCAGTCCGTTCGAGTTATCTGTCCCTCACGAGCGAGTCGAATGATGCCTGGCCACCGCAGCCGGCGGAATATATGTCCAGATTTGCAGGTGTGTGGATGGTGCGTGGGCGCATCGCGCGACGCGGAGCGAGCATGGAACGACGAGCCGCGCCCCCTCGAAGGACGCGGCTCGTGAGCTGGCACGGACGGAGCTACTTCTTGATCAGACTGATGTCGTCCGCGACGAACGATCCCCCACCGGTCGCCGCGACGTAGACCTCGAGACCGGTCGAACCGCTCGCGGTCGTGCGCTCGATCGCGATCTTCTGCCAGCCCGTCGTCAGGGCAACGCGCGCGCTCTGACTGCTCACGCGAGTCCCCGAAGCGGTCCTCTCTCGAAGGACGATCTGCGCCGACACGCCCGCGACCTCACTTCGAACCCAGGCCTGTCCGCGATAGGTCCCGCCGGCCGGGGATGCGAGCGTCGCGCCGAGGTCGTCGATCGAGTAGCTCGCCGCCGTCGACGTCACCTTGACGGCGTAGCTTCCGCAGTGCCCGCCGCTCACCCGCGAGAGCGTCGCGTCCGACGTGTCCCACCCGTCGGTGTTCTGCTCGAACTCCCCGTTCCTCGCGAGGTTCGTCCCACCGATCGTCGCATCGGTCGTACCGTTGCACGCGGTCGGCGCGGGCGGCGGCTCGGTCGGCCCCCCATCTGGAGTCCCGCCGTCCGAACTCCCGCCGTCCGGACTCCCGCCGTCGGGAGCTCCGCCATCCGGCGGAGGAGGCGTAGTGCCTCCGGAGCCGTATTCGTATGCGCCGATGTCGATCACGCCGCTCGACGGACGCGCCGTCGGAGCCGCCGGGAGCTGACGCACCGGCGGGACCACCGTCGGAAGCCCGAGCGGATTCGGGAACGCATGCCCGGGAGGGCTCGTCGTCGTCGAGACGCCGGCGTTCACGAGCGGGCTCGTCGAGGTTGGCGTGAGATTGTAAGCGCCGAGATTGGCAAATCCCGGGTTCGTTCCTTTGATCGTGCCCTTCCATTCGGCAGGGACGTTCGTCGCATTGGAGCCGACCCAGTTGTTCGTGCCGGCGACAGCACGACCCGACACCCAGCTTCCGTCGGAGGCGTCCATCACGTTCACGGCGGAGCCGGACGTCGAGGCGATGACGTTGTTGTGCATCTCGATGCTGTCGACGCCATCGAACAGCTGGAACACCGCCTTCGTCGCGCTCTTGATCAAGATCGTATTGTTCACGAATCGATATCGGCCCGACGTATCGCCGGTACCGTCGCCGCCGACGCGCACGGTGTACCAGTTCCCCGTGTGGTTCAGCACGTTCCCGACGACGTCGGAGTCCTCACGAGCGAGGGCCGGATCTTGCCCGTCCGGCCCGATGAGCTCGAGCTCGCGGTAATAGGCTCCTTCGATCCAGTTGAAGTAGATCTCGTTCCGCTGTGCGCGCGACTTGACGTTGTTGCCGCCATTCCCGTCGTGCACGTAGCAGTTCACCATCCGGAACACGGCGCCCGGATGCGCCGACTCGTCCGTGGCCATGTAGATCTGGTGATCGCGATCACCGCCACCGGATCGATAGACCTCGACGCGGTCGAGCGTGAGCGAACCCGAGTCCTCGTCGGCGCCGAGGATGCCTTGTTTGGGACAGTCGTGAACGACAGTGTCACGAATGACGATCTCGGCCGCGTGGTGGAAGACGCAACGTCGCGCACCACCGGTGATCTCGAATCCCTCGATGACGGTGTGGTCGCCCGCGACGTGGAGCGTATTGTCACCGCCGGAGAGGATCGGACGCTTGCCGTTCACGCGGACTCCGCGGATCGTGATCTTGCTCGCCGCGGTCCCGGATGCCGTAAGGTTGATATCGCCGGCATAGGTCGCATTGCCCGAGACGTTGACGATGTCTCCAGGCTTCAAACGACCCGCGACGTCTTTCAAGCTCGCGTACGGCTTTCCGGGTCCGACCTCGTATGTCGTGAGCGGATCGCTCTGTGAACCGACAGGTTCGCCCTCGGAGGGGATCGCGCAGGAGGCGCCCATGGCTACGAGCATGAGCGCGCTTCCCCTCATCATCGTTCTCGATACGGTCATCTCTTCACCTTCCCTGATTGAAGAGCTCTCTACGCCGCCCCTGCTGGCCGCCGCGGACGAGCTCTGCGCCGACGATCGGCACAATGACGTCGCGCCCACTTGCGGATGACGTGCCAGACGCCGCGCGGCGAGCGTGTTCGTTCACATCATTCGAATACCGGCGCTCGCGCTCGCCCCGTTCACGCGCACCGATGGCTGTCACGCGGATCGTTCGGTGCTCAGCGAGGGCACCTACCTGCAGCGCACCATGCGGCACGAACATTGGATTCGGTGCGGCGCATGGTTCGGCGGCGCGTCTCCGAAGTGCTCGAAAAAGGTGACGTCTTCTTCTTCTACCGACCGCGCGTGGGCGTCGAGCACGTGACGAACCTCGGCCAGGTGCAGCGGTTCTTCATGATCCTCGCGAGCGCCGAGCGCGGCCCCCGCAAGTTCCGGATGTTCGTCGTCGGCCGAAAGCGCCTTCCGGAGATCATTCCGGGAAGAGCGGATCCCGAAGAACGCAACTGGGCCATGGTCGCACTCGCGACGACCGATCCGAACGACGTTCGCGAAGCGCTCAGCGCGAAGCGCTACCGCACGCTCACGCGAGGTGAACGCATCCTTGCCGCCGCGAAGCCAGTTGGCGAGGGGCGCTATTGGCTCCTCGTGCACGAAGACCACACCGAGCTCGCATACGTCCTCGAGCTACCGGAGAAGCCGGGCCCCGCGCAGGAGACGTTCGGGATCAAACAAGAGGCGAGCTACATCGTCGCCGTTCGCAATCCGGAGTTACCCGCGACCTCGGGTATGCCCGCGCCGCGCCACGGACCGAGCTATCCGCACGACCTCGCCGAGCGCTTCGAGGACAAGCGATGGATCGCGGCCGACGATCCTGCCTTGCTCGACTTCGAGCACGCGCAGCTCCTCCTGCTCGGCTCGTACCAAGGAAAGGCGGCCGCCGAAGAGCTGGGCATTCGGGTCAAGCCGAAACACGAGACGTCGAAGAGTGCCGAGGTCTTCACGCTCCTGCATCTCGATCGCAAGGAGGTTCCGCTCGAGCCGCTCTTCAAGGGCAAATTCCCCGAGCGTGAGCTCCCGCGCGACCTCCATCCCGAGCGCCTTCCAACGATCGAGCCCCCGAAGCCGCGGACCAAACGCGCGGCCTCGCGCAGGTAGCCTCCATCACGGCGGTCCGCGTTCGATCGAGGCTCAGCGCCGCGCGCTGTCCATCACCCACGTGCAGTTGCACCGATCGACCGAGCGCATCGAGCCTACCCCGTGGACGCAAGCCTCGCAGGTCTCGACGTAGGTCGCGCGCCGTCCACATCCCTCGGCGACCCGCGTGCGGTCGTCGATGGTATTCGTGCGAACTTCACTCGATGAGCAGTCCAGGTCCGACGCGGCTCGTCGCTTCAACTTCGCAATCGCGTCGTGCGCCGTCTCGGATTCGGGCACGCAACTCGAACTTGCCGCCACAATCACGAACACAGCGAAGACGAAGGTGACCACGCGCTTCATGGACCGACGCATGCCACGATCCCTGCCAATGCGCAATCGCCGATGATTCAGTCGGGTCTTACGTCGCGATCGTCCATCGACCAACCGACGCGCCGAGACGCCTTCAACAATCCGTGACCTCGTCTTACGTCGCGATGGCCATCGGCTCTCGGTGACGCCGAGACACCCTTTGAAAATCTCTCGCTGTCTCCCTGTCTCCCTGTGAAATCAGGCAGTAGACGATGACGCCCTCGGAGCGCCACGATCGGATCGGGCAGGAGCCCGGTGCGCTCGGCTTGTTTCGGTCGAGATGATTCAGCCATTCAATCCGAACGGCGACGAATGTCCCCCCGCTCCGTGGGGACCAGAGGGGGCCGTGACGGCCCCCTTCAGAGCAAATCGCCCGGCTCCAGCAAGAGCGCTTCGTAGAGGATCTCGAGCCGCTCCTTCAGCTCCTCGTTGTGCGGATCGTGCTGCGTCGCGCTGATCAGGTGGATGCGTGCATCATCCAGCTTTCCCTTGGAGAGCAGCTCGTCGGCCTTGGCGGCATGCTGCTTCGCCTTGGCCCCCTGCGCGATCATGAACAGCGTCCGCTGTTCGTGCTTCTTCTTCGTCTCGACGGCACGCTCGTCGAGCTTCAGCTGCCCCTTCTGGAGCTCGGCGTCGTAACGTTTGCGGAACGCCGGCTTGCGGAGGATGTTGTAGGCCTCGGCCGCGCGCTTGAAGACCGACGATGCGGCCCGCGCGACCTCACGCCCGTCGTCGACGAAACGATCGGGATGGCAGCGAAGCGAGATCGCGTGGAACGCCTTCTGGATCTCGCCTTGCGACGCGTCCTCGGGGACGCGCAGGATCTCGTAGTAGCTCAGCGTCTCGAGGGACTCCGCCCACGCCAGGAACGTCGACGTCTCCGCCACCTAGGAAGTGTAGCTCTCGCGATCGCACGCGTCATGCGCGTTACGCAGCAGCTCAAGCGACGTGATGACGGGCCTGACGCTCGGCCATCGCTCCGACATCCTCCGCATCGGTGTTCGCGCCGAGCAATCGCATCGTCGCGGTGGTTTCGCGACCGGTGCCGACATCGCGCGCGCGGACATTCAGGATGCCGTCAGCGTCGAGCTCGAAGGTGACCGCGATCTTGACCTCCCCACGGCGCGCGCGGCGAAGGTCGGTGAGCTCCAGATCCCCCAGGCGCGTGTTCGCGGAGAAGCGCGCCGACTCACCTTGGGCGACACGGATCGAGACCACCGTCTGCCCGTCGTTGGCGGTCAGGAAAGTCCTCGTCTTCTCGCATGGCACCGGTGAGTTCGCGGGAATGAGAACGTCGGCGTATCCGCCGGCGGTCTCCACACCGAGGCTGAGCGGCGTCACGTCGATGAGGAGCGGCGACGACGCTGCTGTCTTGATCGCGCTTCCTTGCGAGAAGCGCTCGTGGCTGAGCTCCAGGCTCGCGCCGAGCTCGATACCCGCGAACAGGTCGTTGCTCGTCAGATGGCCGCCCTCGTCGACGCCGGCACGTGGAGGTCCGGACGGGAGTGCGAGGTCGACCTGGGGCGCTGCGACGATGCCGGGTGGGAAGCCCCCAACGACATCGAAATCGGGGGCGTCGAGCGACGGCTCGAACGGAGAGGGCCCGCGCGCGGGCTGGGGCGCCGACTCCATCGAAAGCGTCGGTACCCGAGGCTTCGGCGTATTCCGGCGCACGAGAGGCGGCATCTCGAGCGGCGATATCTTCGGCGGCGCCCCACCGCCCATCGCCGGCAGATCGGGTGGTGCGGACGGGGCGCCCGGCACGCTCGAAAACGAGATCACGGCCGGGGCCTTGTTGAAGGAGAAGAACGCCGGCGGCGCGGACGGGGGAGCCGCGACACCGAGCTGCGTCGGGAGCGGAGGCGCAGGCGGAACGTCGCCTGGAGCGAGCGTGGGATCGGCTTCCGGCGGTCGCGTGGGAACCCGCTCGCCTGCCAGCTTCGGCCGCGCGTGTGCCAGCTGATCGTGCGCCGACGGACGCTTCGCCTTTCCCTTCGATCGGTCGAGCGCGTGCGCCTGGATGGCGGCGCCGAGCGCAACGACCTCGTCCGGGTTGACCCTCAGATGAGGCGGCTTGCCGAAGAGCTCCTCGACCATCTTGGCTACGAGCGGCATGCGCGTCGACCCGCCGACGAGGATGACGCGATCGAAGTCGCGCGGCGCGAGACCGACCATGTCGATCGATTGTGCCGCGACGGCGATCGTGCGCTCGATCAGCGGCCGGACGAGCGTCTCCAGCTCGGCGCGCGTCATCACGAACGGCATCGAGATCGGACGACCGCCCTCGGCATGTCCGATGTCGGTGATCTCGCGTTTCGCCTGGTACGCGCTCGAGAGCTCCTTCTTGATCTCTTCGGCGACGAACGTGATCCGCGCGGAGATCGCCGGGTTGCCTCGTGGATCGACGTTGAAGCGCTTCACGAGCTCTTGCGCGAACTTGCCGGCGAGGAGCCGATCGATGTCGTCTCCGCCGAGCGCCGTATCGCCCGCCGTCGCGAGCACTTCGAAGACATTCCCCGCGAGATCGAGCAACGTGACGTCGAACGTGCCGCCACCGAGGTCGTAGACGGCGATCTTCTCGGCCTTCGCGATCGACTGCCCGTACGCGAGCGCCGCCGCCGTGGGCTCGTTGAGGATGCGCATCACCTCGAGGCCGGCGAGCTTGCCGGCGATCTTCGTCGAGGCGCGCTGAAGGTCGTTGAAGTTCGCCGGCACGGTGATGACGGCGCGATCGACCGGTTGGCCGAGCGCGACTTCGGCGATCGCCTTCGCGCGCCGGAGCACGAACGCGCTGATCTCGGGGATCGCGTACGCGACGTCGCGCGCGATGATCGTCGTGCTGTTCTTGGTTCCGGGCGCGAGCTTGAACGGGAAGCGAGTGCGCGCGGCCTTGACCTCGTCGGAGTCCCACGATCGGCCAAGCAGCGGCTTGGCGGAGAAGATCGTGTTCTCCGGATCGATGAGCCGCCGCTCGCGCGCCGGCTCACCGACGAGCACGGTGCTCGAGGGATGGAACGAGACGACCGACGGCAGGAGGCGTCGACCCTGATCGTCCTCGAGGGTCACCGCGACCCCGTCCACGACGGCAGCTACGACGGTGTTCGTGGTTCCGAGGTCGATTCCGATCGCGGCCATCTGATGTTCGTCCGGCCGTTCAGGATAGCAGCTCTCGCGCCGGAAAGGCGCCGCGACCTCGGCGCGAGGAGTCCCGCGCTTGGATCAACGCACCGCTGGAGAACGCAGCGCAGCGCGGAAGTCCTGGATCGCGTCGTAAGCCGTCGGGCGGTCGAGAAACGAGACGAGCAGGTCCAGGTCGAGCTTCGGGACGATCTCGCTTCGAGCGAGCTCCTCGTACTGCTCCCCGCGCAAGGCATGGGGCCGAAGCCGGCCTTTCTTCCAGTACCAGACCTCGCGAACGCCCAGCTTCCGGTAGACCTCGAGCTTGTTCAGACGTCCGGAGGTCCAAACGACCTCGATCGCGATGTCCGGTCGCGTGGCCTTGTCCGGCTCGCTCCCGAGCACGTAGCACTCGTCGGGCTCGGCTCCCCGCTCTTCCTTCTTCTCCTTGAGCGTCCAGGACCCCAGTGGCACGAAGCGAATCTCGTTCTCGAGGCAGAACACCTCGAACAGGCGGCCGATGAGCGACTTGATCTGTTCGTGATCGCGTGACGGACTCATGATCTCGAGCACCCCCTCCAGGTACGTCAGCCGCGGCACCGAGCACTCACCGCGGATCTCGAGGAAGCGCTCGTAGTCCTCCCACGTCACGCCGCAGAGCTGAACCACGTGGTCCTCGACCGGACGATCATCGCGGCGCTCGAGGTCGACCATCGCATACATGCGGAAAGTGTAGCATCGACGCGGCCGTTCGCGATGGGCCCTGCCGATGCGGCTCAGCTCACGGCGCGGAGGAGGCCACGTGCGAGGGAAGTATGCACCCCCGCCGCGACACGGCGACCGTCGGCAATGGCCCAGACGACGAGGGACTGGCCGCGCGAGGCGTCGCCCGCGGCGAACACGCGCGGGACGTTCGTGGCACCCGAACGATCGGTGACCACGTTGCCGCGGCGATCGACCTCGAGGCCGAGCTCGTCGACGATGCCCTTCTTCTGCGGGCTCACGAACCCCATCGCGAGCAGCGCGAGATCACAGGGCAGCTCCAGCTCCGTCCCGGGGATCTCGCGGATCGTGCCGCCGCTGAGCTCGACGCGCACGGTGGACAGCTTCGCGACGTGCTTTCCGGAGGCGTCGGCGGCGAACGCCTTCGTCAGGATCGCGAACTCGCGCTCCACCTCGCGCCCCGCAGCCGACGGCTCCTCTTGCGACGACGAGGTCCGGAGGACGAGCGGCCACGCCGGCCAGGGATTTTCGGGCATGCGCACGAGCGGCGGCGGTGATAC
>Ga0247825_10002889_pt1 | contig 11328 bp, 10 predicted proteins | sample 13C_Vanillin_Day_FD_194413 | JGI IMG/M metagenome (GOLD analysis project Ga0247825, IMG submission 194413) | Soil microbial communities from agricultural site in Penn Yan, New York, United States - 13C_Vanillin_Day48 | ecosystem: Environmental > Terrestrial > Soil > Agricultural land | place... | reverse complement strand
TGAGGCGGCCGGGGTGGGGACCCCCTCGTGGTAGTAGGCGGCGTAGCGCCGGTCGATCGCGTTCAGGGCGTCGTGCACGGCCCCCTGCACCATGGCGAGGGTGCGCGTGGCCACGACGTTGTTCTGCCCGTTGGCCGCGATGGCCTGCACCGTCGTCTCGTTCCACTGCAGTACGCCGTTCGCCGCGACGGGTGCGGCAGCGGCAAGAGCGAAGAGACCCATCGTCAGAGCGATCGCAATCGGCCGCATGGTCGCCTCTCCTCTCGAGCAGTGAGCCGGCGAGGGGTTGATAAGGGCCGATCCTCGATCCCCGCCGACGCGCTGTCAAGAGCCCACATGGCCGTTGCCTGGAGGCGCCACTGCCCCTACGATCCCCCCATGGCGCCCCTGACCGGAGCGGAGTTCCTCGAGAGCCTGCGCGACCGCCGCGAGATCTGGATCTACGGCCGGCGCGTCGAGGACGTCACCACGCATCCGGCCTTCCGGAACCCGGCCCGGATGCTGGCCCGGCTCTACGACGCCCTGCACGACCCGGCCCAGCGCGAGGTGCTCACCTGTCCCACCGACACCGGCTCCGGCGGGTCCACCCATCGCTACTTCCGCGCGCCGACCAGCGTCGAGGACCTGGTGGCCGCGCGCGATGCCATCGCCGCCTGGGCGCGCCTGACCTACGGCTGGATGGGGCGCTCGCCGGACTACAAGGCGGCGTTCCTGGCCACCCTGGGCGCCAACGCCGCCTACTACGCGCCCTACGAGGACAACGCCCGGCGCTGGTACCGCCAGGCGCAGGAGCGCGTGCTGTTCCTCAACCACGCGCTCGTCCACCCGCCGGTGGACCGTCACCGTCCGGCCGACCAGGTCGCCGACGTCTACATCCACGTCGAGAAGGAGACCGACGCCGGTCTCGTCGTCAGCGGGGCCAAGGTGGTGGCCACTGGCTCGGCCCTCACTCACGCCAACTTCATCGCGCACCCCTCGACCGCGGCCATCAAGACCAAGGAGTTCTCGGCGGTGTTCATCGCCGCGATGGACACGCCCGGCGTCAAGCTCATCTGCCGGCCCTCGTACGCGATGACCGCCGAGGTGATGGGCAGCCCGTTCGACTACCCGCTCAGCAGCCGCATGGACGAGAACGACGCCATCCTCGTGCTGGATCGCGCCCTGGTGCCGTGGGAGAACGTGCTCATCTACGGCGACGTGGAGAAGTCCAACGCGTTCTTCCAGCACTCCGGCTTCTTCGCCCGCGCCATGTTCCACGGCTGCGTCCGGCTCGCGGTCAAGCTCGACTTCATCGCCGGGCTCCTGCTCAAGGCCGTGGACGCCGTCGGCTCCACCGACAGCAAGAACGTGCAGGCCTCGATCGGCGAGGCCATCGCCTGGCGCAACCTCTTCTGGGGGCTCACCGACGCCATGGCCCGCACGCCGGCGCGGTGGGCCGGCGGCAGCGTGCTGCCGAACCCCGAGTACGCGCAGGCGTACCGCGTGCTCTCGACCGTGGCCTACCCGCGGGTGAAGGAGCTGACCGAGAGCATCCTGGGCAGCGGGCTGATCTATCTCAACTCCCACGCCGCCGACTTCCAGTCGCCCGAGCTGCGTCCCTACCTCGACCGGTTCCTGCGCGGCTCCGACGGCACCGACGCCGTCGAGCGCATCAAGCTGATGAAGCTCCTGTGGGACGCCATGGGCACCGAGTTCGGCGGCCGCCACGAGCTCTACGAGCGCAACTACGCGGGCGCCGCCGAGACCGTGCGGCTCATCACCTGGCAGATGGCCCACGGCAGCGGCGCCGCTCAGCGCTTCCGCGACTTCGCCGAGCAGTGCATGGCCGAGTACGATCTGGACGGCTGGACGGCGCCCGACCTCATCACTCCCCACGACATCAATTTGTTTCTGAGAAAACCCCGGTAGACTGAGCCGTATGAGATCCGATGACGAAGCCGTCGGTCGCCTCCTGACCCGGAGGGAAATCGTCGCGTTGCTCGGCCTGTCCGGTGCCGGCCTGCTGGCCGGCCGGGCCTCCGCCGCCCCCGCCTGCGTCGTGCGGCCCCAGCAGACCGAGGGACCGTACTACGTCGAGGAGCAGCTCAACCGGTCCGACATCCGCTCCGATCCCGCGAGCAGCGAGGTCCGGCCCGGCGTCCCGCTCGGGCTGGCCTTCGACGTGTCGGTGCTCCGCGGCGGCGCCTGTGCGCCGCTCGCCGGCGCGGTCGTGGACGTCTGGCACTGCGATGCGCTCGGCGTCTATTCGGACGTGCGCGACCCGGGCGGCAGCACGGTGGGGCAGAAGTTCCTGCGCGGCCACCAGACGACGGACGCCGCGGGTTCCGCCCGCTTCACGACGATCTACCCGGGGTGGTACCCGGGCCGCGCCGTGCACATCCACTTCAAGGTGCGCACCGGCGCAGCATCGGCGCGAGGCCACGAGTTCACGTCCCAGATCTACTTCGATGACGCGCTCACCGACCGGGTCCACGCCCGCGAGCCCTATGCGCGCCGGGGGCAGCGCCGCGTCCGCAACGACGCCGACGGGCTCTTTCGCCGCGGCGGGCGGGAGCTGCTGGCCGCCGTGGCCCCGAGCGGCGAGGGCTACGCGACGACCTTCGCCCTGGCGCTCAACGTCTCGTGAGATGGGGGCCCCGAACGGGCCCTCGGCTCTACCCCAGCGCGGGGCGGAGGAGCTCGACCATCCGGTCCACCTCGTCGCGTGACACCGTGAGCGCCGGCATGAAGCGGAGCGTGTCGGGCCGCGGGGCGTTGATCAGCAGCCCGCGCTCGCGGGAGTCGTCCACGACCTTCTGCGCCTGCCCGTGGTTCAGCGCCAGCGCCAGCAACAGCCCGCGGCCCCTCACCTGTCCGTGGCCGCACTCCGCGGACAGCGCCCGCAGCCGCCCGGCGAGATAGGCGCCGGTGTCGCGCACTGCTGCGAGGAACGCCGGCGCGTTCACGGTCTGCAACACCGCACAGCCGACCGCGGTCATGAGCGCGCTGCCGTTGAACGTGCCGCCCTGGTCCCCGGCCTCGAAGCAGCTCACGGGCGCGCTGGCCACCAGCGCGGCCAGCGGCACGCCGCCGCCCAGGCCCTTGCCGAGCGTGAGGATGTCGGGCTGCACGCCGGCATGCTCGAAGCCGTAGAGGCGGCCGGTCCTGCCGATGCCGGTCTGGATCTCGTCGAGGATCAGCAGCACGCCGCGCGACGTGGTCAGCGCCCGCAGCCCGCGCAGGTAGTCGTCCGTGGCCGGGACGACGCCGGCCTCGCCCTGGATGGGCTCGACCATGACGGCGACCGTGCGCTCCGTGATCGCCGCGGCCATGGCCTCGAGGTCGTTGAGCGGGACCTTGGTGAAGCCGGACACCTTCGGCTCGAACAGCGGCTCGAAGGCCGGCTTGCCGGAGGCCGCCATCGTGGCCAGGGTGCGGCCGTGGAAGCCCCCGTGCGTCGTCACGATCTCGAAGGCGCCGCCGCGATGCACGCGGCCCCATTTGCGCGCCAGCTTGATCGCGCCCTCGTTGGCTTCCGCACCACTGTTGCAGAAGAACACCTGGTCGAGCCCGCTCGACTCGGCCACCAGCCTTGCCAGCCGCGCCATCGGGGCGTTGTGGAAGGCCGGGCTGCAGTTGATGAGCTGCGCGGCCTGGGCGCGCAGGGCCTCCAGCACCACCGGGTGGCCGTGGCCCAGGCAGTTGACGGCCCAGCCCTGCACGAAGTCCAGATACGTGCGCCCGTCGGCGTCGCGCAGCCACGAGCCCCGGCCCTCGACCATGACGGCCGGGGGCCGGTCGGTGATCTTCATGACGTGGTCGAGCGCAGCACCCATGGTTGGTGTCCCTCCGCCGGCCATGGTCGCCCCCGAGGCGCGGCGCGGCAAATCAGACTTCGTGATCGGAACCATCACCCCCAGTGATCGACCGCGGGGGCGCGTTCGGAGTATCCTCGGACCGTGGGCAACACCTGGGGTCACCTGTTCCGCGTGACGACGTGGGGGGAATCGCACGGTGCCGCCATCGGGGCCATCGTCGACGGCTGCCCGCCGCGCCTGGCCCTGTCCGAGGCCGACATCCAGCCCGACCTCGACCGCCGCGTGCCCGGCCAGAGCGCACTGGTGACCCAGCGCAAGGAGACCGACACCGTCCAGATCCTCTCCGGCGTCTTCGAGGGGCAAACGCTCGGCACGCCGATCAGCCTGTTCATCCCCAACCAGGACATGCGGCCGGGGGACTACCGCGAGGTGAGGGAGAAGTTTCGCCCCAGCCACGCCGACTACACCTACGAGGCCAAGTACGGCGTGCGCGACTGGCGCGGCGGCGGCCGCACCAGCGCACGCGAGACCGCCGGCCGCGTGGCGGCCGGCGCCGTCGCGCGCAAGCTGCTGGCCGAGCGCTTCCGCGTCACCGTGGTCGCCTGGGTGTCGAAGGTCGGCCCGCTGAGCGTGGAGTGCGATCCCGAGCGGGTGACGCGTGACGAGGTCGATCTCACGCCGATCCGCTGCCCGGACCTGGCGGCGGCCGACCGGATGATCGCGGCCGTGGAGGCCGCCCGCAAGGACGGTGACTCGCTGGGCGGCGTGGTGACCTGCGCCGTGCGCGGCTGCCCGCCCGGCTGGGGCGAGCCGGTGTTCGACCGGCTCGAGGCCGACCTGGCCAAGGCCGTGCTGAGCCTGCCGGCCAGCAAGGGCTTCGAGATTGGCTCCGGCTTCGCCGGCACCGACCTGCGCGGCTCCCAGCACAACGACGAGTTCTACATGGACGCCGGCCGCGTGCGCACCCGCACCAACCGCTCGGGCGGCGTCCAGGGCGGCATCACCAACGGTGCGACGATCTACTTCCGCGTCGGGTTCAAGCCCACCGCCACGATCATGCGCGAGCAGCGCACCGTCAGCGTCGCCCGCGAGGACACCACCATCACCGGTCGCGGCCGCCACGACCCCTGCGTGCTGCCCCGCGCGGTGCCGATGGTGGAGGCGATGACGACGCTGGTGCTGGCCGACCACGCGCTCCGCCAGCAGGCGGTCACCGGAGGCGCGCCGTGATCGCCGCCAACCGCTGGCGGGCTGATACGCGAGCCGGACGATCGCCCCACGCAACCCTGAGACAGGAGAGAGACCCATGCCCCTCAAGCCCGCGGCGCTCGACCACGTCAACATCTACGTCCGCAACGCCGAGCGCGCGCACCAGTGGTACACGGACGTGCTGGGGCTCCACACCCAGGACGTCTCGCACTTCCCGGACACCGGAAAGGTTCGCGCCGTGTTTCTCGCCTGCGACCCGGAGCACGCGCACGACATCGCGCTCTTCCACGCCGGCGACGACGCCGCCGGCCCCCAGAAGGGTCAGGTCGGACTGAACCACGTCGCCTGGCGCATGGCCACGCTCGACGACCTCGCCGAGATGTATCACCGCCTGAAGGCCAAGGCGATTCCGTTCCACGTGGCCGATCACACCGTGTCGATCGGCATCTACTTCTCGGATCCCGACGGGAACGGCCTGGAGGTCTACTACGAGCTGCCGCGCAGCCAGTGGCGGCGCGAGCGGCCGTTCTCGAACGCGCGGGACGAGGAGAAGGGGCGCTTCCCCGGCCCCTGGGACGAGGTGCTGCGCCCGGCCGCAGCCGCCCGCGCCTGAGATGGCCATGAACTACGGCGTCGTGCTCCCGATCTGGCAGCTCACCGTGGCCGAGGCAGAGTCGCTGGCGACGCGCGCGGAGGAGCTGGGCCTCGACGGCGTCTTCGTCCCCGACCACATCCTGGCCAAGCCCGCCACCACGCAGCACTACGGCGGCCACTGGCCCGACCCGTTCTCGCTCCTGGCCTTCCTGGCCGGCCGCACGCGCCGCATCCACCTGGGCGCCAGCGTGATCGTGCTGCCCTACCGCAACGCCCTGGTCGCCGCCAAGGCGGCGGCGACGGTCGACCAGGCCTCGGGCGGCCGCTTCATCTTCGGGGTGGGCGTGGGCTGGGACGAGGCAGAGTTCGTGGACCTGCGCCTGCCGTTCCACGAGCGCGGCAAGCTGAGCGACGACTACATCCGCGCGATCAAGGCGGCCTTCGCCGCCGACGTGCCCCAGTACAAGGGCCAGTACGTGAGCTACTCGGGCGCGACCTTCTCGCCGCGCCCGGTCCAGCAGCCGCATCCGCCGATCTGGGTGGGCGGCGCGCCCGGCGCCCTGTCCAGCCCGGCCGTGCGTCGGTGCGCCGAGCTGGGCGACGCCTGGCACCCGCTGGCGCTGAGCCTCGAAGACATCGAGAAGGGCTACAAGATGGTGCGCGACCTTGCGGCCAACCGCGGCCGGCCCGACGCGGTCGGTCTCGCGCCCCGCAACCTGCTCGACCTGACGGACGCGCCGCGGGGCAGCGGCCGCGCGGCATTCCAGGGCTCGACAGGCGAGATCGCGTCCGACATCCGGCGCGTGCGCAGTCTCGGCGCGTCGTGGATGACCTTCGACCTCCCGCGCGCCGGCGTGCCGGCCATGCTGAAGGCCATGGAGCGGCTGGCCCGCGAGGTCAAGGTGGCCGCCGCGTAGCGGCTCAGGACGGGGTCGTCACCACCGTGCTGCGCCCGGCGCGCAGCGCGCGCACCAGCGGCGCCCGCAGGCGATGGGGCGTCACGCGGCGCAGGCGCGTCTCCTCGCCCCCGACGAACGTGGCCAGCGACCCCAGCGCCTCGGCCACCCCGGCCAGCGCGGCGTCCAGGTCGACGTTCCCCTGGCCCGCCGGCGGCGTCCCCGGCCCGGCCAGCCATGGCTCGAAGTGCACGTGCCGCACCTCCAGTCGCCGCTCGGGCCGATGGGCCTTGGCGTCGACGCGGCCGATCAGGTGGCCCTGGTGGAGGATCGGCAGCGTGTAGTAGCCGTGCACGCGCTCGGGGCCCGGCGTGTAGACCTCGATGCGGTAGTCGAAGCCGAACAGCCGGGCGACGCGCCCGCGATACCAGAGCAGCGAGTCGAACGGCGACAGCAGCGTGGTCCCCCGGGCGGGCGCCGGCCCGCGCCCCGCACGCGCGAGCGCGGGGAGGTCCCGCGCGAGCGCGACCCAGCGGGCGGTGCTGCCCTCCACCTCGATCTCCCGGACCTCGCCGCGCTCCAGCATCGCGCGCAGCGGGGCGCGCCGGCCGCCTGGGCCGAACCGGGGGAAGGTGAGATAGCCCGCCAAATCCTGCTCGGTCGCCGCGCCCATCGCGTGGAGCGAGCGCTCGAGGTGCCAGCGCTGGAACTCCGCGGCCGAGACCGGCTCGCAGCCGGCCGCGTCGGGGATCGCACGCTCCAGCAGGTCGTAGCGCTTGTGGAAATGCCGGCGCGAGTGGACCGTCAGCGCGCCGGTCATCCAGAGATAGTGCAGCGCGTGCTGCACGGGTCGCCAGCGCCACCACCCACCGCTGCCGGCCGGACGGCGTCCCTCGAAGTCCGCGCCGCCCATCGGGCCGTTGGCCGCTACCGCCGCCTTCACCTGACCCAGCACCTTCGGATTCCGGCGCAGCCAGTCGGACCAGCCGGTGTGACGCACGCGGTAGTCGAGCATCGCGCGGCGCCACCACGGCAGCGTGGTGGTCGGCACCAGGCAGGCGGCGTGGGCCCAGTACTCGAACAGGAGGCGGCGGCGGTAGACGAGCCGGTCGAGCGCGGCCCGATCGTAGAGGCCGAAGCGGCTCCACACCGTGAGGTAATGGGCGCGCTCCAGCACGTTGATCGAGTCGAGCTGGAGCCCGCCCACGTCGGTGACGAACCGCCCGAGGCGGCGGGCCGTCAGCCCGGCTGCCCGCGGCCGGGTGAGATGCTGGCGCTCCAGAAACAGCGTGGTGACCGCGTGCAGAGGAACGGCGGGGCGTGACATTGCCCGGAGCCTACCACCGGCGCCGCAGCGCACGCAGAAGTTGCTGGCACCTGGGTTGCACGGTATCCCACCATGCGTACGGTCTGCGCCGCCGTCGCGTTCGCCCTGGTGCTATACGGTCCCCATGCCGAGGCCGGCCCACCGACCGACCAGCTGAAGCAGCGCGTCGACGAGGTCATCCGCGTGCTCGACGATCCGAGCCTGAAGGCGCAACCCGCCCAGCGTCACGCCGCCATCCGGAAGATCGCCGAGAACATCTTCGACTATCCGAACACCGCCCGGCGCGCCCTGGGGACGCACTGGAACGCCCGCACGCCGGAGGAGCGCAAGGAGTTCGTGGCGCTCTTCGCCGACCTCCTCGACCGCGCGTACCTGTCGAAGATCGACCTGTACCAGGGCGAGAAGGTCCGCTACACGAACGAGGCGGTGGACGGCGACGAGGTGACGGTGAAGACAATGCTCCTCACCCCGCGCGGCACGTCGATCCCGGTCGACTACCGCATGCACCTCGTGGACGGCCGGTGGCTGGTCTACGACGTGATCATCGAGGGCGTCAGCCTGGTGTCGAGCTACCGGCAGCAGTTCAACAAGATCATCGTGACCGAGTCCTATCCGTCGCTGCTGCAGAAATTGCGGTCCAAGCAGGCGGAGCCGTCCGCCAGCCCCCGGCGCTCCGACCGCTAGGCCTCCGCCGCCGGTCCTGGGGCGCGTTGTCCCCGCTGGGAGCGCCCGCGCAGATACCGCCGTTGCTTGCCCGTCGCGCCTCGCATGATACGGCGGCTTGACAACCCCGGTCGGGCAGCTTACAAACCGTTCAAATTCGAACCATGCCGACACGCTATGCCGGCAGTCCGGCCGAGACCGCCGCCCTCGACGCGTATATCAAGCTGATGCGGGCGGCCGAGGCCGTCACCGCCCGGGTGGACGGCGTGATGACGGCGGCCGGACTCACGATCGGCCAGTTCGGCGTGCTGGAGGCGCTGCTGCACCACGGGCCGCTGTGCCAGCGCGACCTCGGCGCCAAGCTGCTGCGCAGCGACGGCAACACCACGGTCGTCGTGGCCAACCTCGCCCGCCGCGGCCTGGTCGAGCAGGCGCGCCGGCGCGACGACCGGCGATTCGTCATGGTCTCGCTGACCGAGCCGGGGCGGCGGCTGATCACGGAGCTCTTTCCCCGCCACGTGGCGGGGCTCGTGCGCGAGATGGGTCGCCTGGCTCGCCCCGAGCTGGACGAGCTGGGCCGACTCTGCCGGCGGCTCGGCCTCGGCGACGGCGGGCTCGGAAGGAAAGGAGCAGGACGATGGAGCACCACACCACGCGGTTCGGGTCGCTCGGCCGCTACGAGAAGGGCGGCGTCGAGGTCATCAACGACGACGCGCGCAACTACGTCTTCTCGAACATCTTCGAGGTCGCCTCGAAGGCCCGGCCATTCGAGAAGGTCGCCGTCGGCAAGAACATCGAGTACGTGATCGAGGCCATCCGGGTGGAGGGCACCTCGGGCTGGCGCGCGCCCGGCCAGGACGAGTTCGCCCTGGTCATGGACGGCGAGGTGGAGATCCGCCTGCTGAAGCTCGACCGCCCCGACGTGGTGCCGCCCGGCACCCAGGGGTCTATCGGCCTGCCGGGCACGCCGGCCGGCAAGAAGATGGGGATCGTGCGGGCCCGGCGCGGCCACATGACGCTGCTGCCGGTCGGCGCCGCCTACCAGCTCCACGCGGCCCAGCCCGGCGTGGTGCTGCTCCAGACCCTGGCCGGCGCCGACACGATCGAGCGCTGGGCCGACATCTGCCAGACCGCTCCGCAGCCGGCGCGCTGAAGGAGGCCCCGACGTCATGAGCCAGACCACCGAGAACGTCCCCGAGATGGGCTCGATCGAGCCCAACCGCCACGGCTACCGCACCTTCACGCTGGGCAGCTTCACCTTCAGCCGCGACGACTACTTCGCCCACGTCGCCTGGCCGAAGGGCCGTCACATGCTGGCGGTCGACGCGTTCCTGCGCGCGCTCCAGCGCGACATCGCCTGGGGCTTCTTCTACGGCATCGTGAACTTCGACGCGGTCGTCGGCACCGTGAACCACTACGGCTCGGTGGACCTGTTCGCCGGCCGGTTCAACGAGCACTACCGCAAGGCGAAGCTCGACCACAGCGAGCGGTTCACCACGCCGCTGATCCAGCGCGTCTTCGAGGCCATCCTGGACGACTGGACGAACGCCGGCTTCGATCCGTTCGCCAGCCCCCAGGAGACCGGCAGCGCGTTCGGGCCCAAGAACGGCAGCAACAAGGCGGCGATCACCCGCCACCGCGTCACCGCCAAGCGGATGATCGGGGCCCCCGGCGACGAGCCGGTGCGCAGCGACGAGAGCGGCTTCCCGGTGAACCGCCACTTCCGCGACGTGCCGCAGGACGAGCCCCAGGTTCTCGCCGAGCCCGGCTTCGAGGACGAGGTGGTGGCCTTCAACCTCTTCGCCTATCTCTCCCGCTCGGACGTGACGTGGAACCCGTCGATCGTCTCCGTCTGCAAGGCGAGCCTCTACTGCCCGACGACGGAGGAGTACATCCTGCCGGTCATCCACGGCAACGACCGCGTCGAGTGGTTCGTGCAGCTCAGCGACGAGATCCAGTGGGAGGTCGAGGATCGCGAGACGGGCGCGGTGCGGGCGCGGGTGACGATGAAGGCGGGCGACGTCGCCGCCATGCCGGCCGACATCCGGCACCGCGGCTTCTCGCCGAAGCGCTCGATGCTGCTCGTCTGGGAGAACGCCTCGCCCGGGCTGCCCGAGCTCTACGCCAGCGGCAAGATGCCCCCCGCTCCGGTCACGTTCTAGGAGGACGACATGGCCGAACCGTGGCGAGTCGGACGTCGGGAGTTCCTCCGTGTGGGCGCGGCCGGGGCGGCCCTGGCCGCCACCGGCCCCGGGCGGGCCGCGGCCCAGGCGCGGCAGATCAGGATCGGATACGTGAGCCCCCAGACCGGACCGCTGGCCGGGTTCGGTGAAGCCGACAGCTTCGTGATCGGCGACGTGCGCAAGGCGCTGGGCAAGGGCCTCACCGTGCGCGGCGTCACGCACCCGGTCGAGATCCTGGTGCGGGACAGCCAGTCGGATCCCAACCGGGCGGCCGAGGTGGCCTCGCGGCTGATCCTCTCCGACAAGGTCGACCTGATGCTGGTCGCCAGCACGCCGGAGACGACCAACCCCGTCTCCGACCAGTGCGAGGTGAACGGCACGCCGGCCATCTCCTCGGTGTGCCCGTGGCAGCCGTGGTTCTTCGCCCGTGGCGGCAAGCCGGAGGTCGGCTTCAAGTCGACCTATCACTTCTTCTGGGGGCTCGAGGACATCATCGGCGTCTTCATCGACATGTGGAACTCGGTCCCGACCAACAAGGTCGTGGGCGCGCTCTGGCCCAACGACGGCGACGGCAACGCCTGGGGCGACAAGGAGCGCGGCTTTCCACCCGCGCTGACGAAGGCCGGCTACAAGGTCATCGACCCCGGGCGCTATCCCAA
>Ga0247825_10002887_pt1 | contig 11331 bp, 7 predicted proteins | sample 13C_Vanillin_Day_FD_194413 | JGI IMG/M metagenome (GOLD analysis project Ga0247825, IMG submission 194413) | Soil microbial communities from agricultural site in Penn Yan, New York, United States - 13C_Vanillin_Day48 | ecosystem: Environmental > Terrestrial > Soil > Agricultural land | place... | reverse complement strand
CGTGCCTGCAACGAGCTCCGTGCTCGACCGCGCGCACAGCACGCGTGGCTTCTCCGTCGCGCTCCACCGCTGGATGATCCGAGATGCGCGCGTCCTCGACCACGTCGCCGCGGTCCTCCGGGCGTGAGGTTCCGCGGAGCTGACGGCGAGCGGAGTGCCCGCTTCGTCAACGCGAACGGGGACGAGCTCCCCTGGTAGTCACCCCGCACGCCTGGCCAGCGTCTGCATGATCACCGCGCCGATGATGACGACGCCGCCCGCGGCTGCGAGCGTGCTCGGCCTCTCGCCGGTCGCGAGGAGCACCCAGATCGGGTTGAGCACCGGCTCGATCGTCGCGATGAGCGAGGTCTCGAGCGCGCGAAGTCGCTGCACCGCGAGGCCGTAGAAGACGTACGGAAGCCCGATCTGGAACACGCCGAGGAAGAACAGGACCGCATAGGTCTTCAGCTGACCGGGACCGGCCGGTGGATGAGCGACGATGGCCGGTAGCGCGACGAGCGCGGCGAGCGCGTTGCCGAGCGAGATGGCCACGAGCGGCGCATGGGCAGCTATCGAGACGTCGCCGTCTGGCGCTCGGCGGGCGAGCTTGTTCTGATCGACGCGAAGGAGCAGCGGCAGTGCCGCGAATCCGAAGCTCGAGAAGAGCGCGAGCAGGTTGCCCGCCATTCGACCGGCGCCGAGCTCCCCGCCGAATGCGAGCATCATCCCGACGATACAGCCGGCGATCGTGAGGAGGTCTTCGCGTCTCGGCTTCTCGCCGAGGAGCGGCCCAGAGAGGAGCGCGACGTAGACCGGCCCCGTGTACTGGATGAAGATCGCGTTGGCTGCCGTGGTTCGACGGGCGGCGAGCACGAACATCACGACCATGAGCGCGTAGCTCGCGGCGGCCGCCCAGACGAGTGGACGACGGAGAAGATTCAGGAGCGCACCGCTCGCGGATCGGACCTTCACGGCGATCACGAGCAGCATGAAGGCGAGCGCAAAGACGCTCCGCAGTCCCGCGATCACGAGCGGCTCCGCCTCCGCGATCTTCACGCCGACGCCGCCGGTGCTCCAGAGAGTCGCCGCCGCCACGACGAGGAGCACACCCGAGCGTCGCGATGCGCGATCGTCGTGCTTTGCCACATCCATCTTCGATGGCGCGGAGAATGATGCGTCGCCGATCGCCCGCCAATCGAAAACTGGGCGTGTTCCTCTATCTGCTGCCCCTCAGGGCCCCCCATCCCCGAGGTAACCTCGGAGAGGCCAGGGCCCGCACGAGGTGGACCCGCCGCCGGCCTGGCATCGCGCCGCTGCACGATCCGTTTCGCACGATCCGCCCAAGAAGGCGGCCACAATGACAAGGGACTAGCGCCCCCGAACCACGCTTGCGACCCATCGTGCGTGAGGCGCTGCCATGGCTTCTCGATCGGTCTGGGCGTTGATACTGTACAGGCGTGGAGCGTCCGATCCTCGGTGGTCGTTACGAGCTAGGGCCTCCGATTGGATCGGGGGGGTTCGGGACCGTCTTTCGTGCGCGCGATCGGCGGACAGGGGCGGAGCTCGCCGTAAAGCTCGTACCTCCGAGCCTCGGCTCGAGCGCGGCGGCGGAGCGGCTTCGGCGCGAGGGGCAGCTCCTGCGGCGTATCACGTCGCGTCACGTGGCCAAGGTCTTCGACTCTGGCGACGACGGCGCGGGGGTGTGGCTCGTGACCGAGCTCGTCGACGGCGCGCCGCTCACGCTGGCTACCCTCGGTCGCCCGCTGCTCCCGCACGAGGTGCTGCGTGTCGCGCGCGGCCTTCTCGAAGGCCTGGCGGCGGTCCACGCCGCCGGCATCGTCCATGGAGACGTGAAGCCGTCGAACGTGCTCGTGCCCGTCGGCGACAAGGCGCTCGACGGCGCGAAGCTGGTCGACTTCGGCCTCGCGCGCGTCGTTGCGCGCTCCGAGATCGCGCTGGCGGTCGGTGATGCGGTCGCGCGCGACGGAATGGTCATCGGCACCGCGCGTTACATGGCGCCGGAGGTCTTGTCGGGCGCGGACCCTTCGATGCGCGCCGACCTCTATGCGGTGGGCCTCGTCCTCTTCGAGCTACTCGATGAGGGCCCGCTGTTCCCCGTCGGTGACGTGCGGGCACAGCTGCGAGCTCGTGTGTCGACCGATCCAGACTTCCGTGAGCGCGTGCCGCCGCCGCTCTCCGACGTGCTCGCGCGAATGTTGGCTTGGGACGCCGCGGCGAGGTGGCCCGATGCCGGCGCTGCTCATGCGGCCGTCGCCGATCTCGATACGGCGCCCGTCGCGCTCCTCCGCGACGACAGTCCGCCTTCTCCCCCACGGGTGAGCCTGATCGCTCCGCCGCAACCGGCGCGGTCGGTCCCGCCCGCTGCACGCGGGAGCAACGCGCTACCTGCGCGACCGATCTCGGGCTCGCCGTCCATCCGTCCGTCGTCCGAGCCACGGCGCAGCTTTCCTCCGGTGCTCGCGATTCCACGCCTCACGAGCCTCCCGGCCGACGGGATCGTGGCGTTGCGCGAGACGCTCCGTCATCTCGACCTGCCGATGCTCGACGCGCTTGCACGTCGTGAGCGAGGCAATCCGACGGGACGAATCGCGCGAGCGGTCGCGCTGGCGCTTCGACTCGAGCTCGACGCCGCCGCGCTCATCCTCGAGCCGCTCGCAATGCAGAGCGACGTCGCCCGTGCGATCGGTGCTGCGGTCGTTGCGCCGCGTGCGCGGCGAGTCACGCGCGCACGCGTGGACACGGATCACGAAGACCGCTGGGTCGAGACGATCGATCCCGAGCTTGGCGCGATGCTCGCCGTGCTCGCCGCCTCGCTCGCCTCGTCGGACGACGCCGAGCGTGATGCTCGTCGCTGCTCTCGCTCGCTCGCGCGTCTCGACGCGTTGGCCGCGAAGGAGGGGCTCGCGCTCGGCGCCGACGCTACGCGGGTCACACTGCGGATCACGAACTCCGCCGTACGCGTGCGACGAGGCGAGCTCGATCGTGGCGTCGGTTCGGACCTCGTCGCACCGCTGGTCGTCGGGAGTGACGGCCGAGGTGAGGCGCCCTTTCACGCGATCGTTCGCGGTCTGGCCGTCGCGATGCTCTTCGGCAACGAGCCACGTGCCTCCGTCGAGCTCGAACGCGCCGAGCGCATCGCAGCCGAGACCGGCACCACGCTCCTCGATGCGTCGGCGGCTACCGCGCTGGGTATGCACCTCGCTTCGCGGTCGCCGAGCGACGAACGCGGGCTCCGCGCGCTCGAGCGTGCCGGGACGTTGCTCGCTCACGGAGACGCACCGAGCCTCGAGCACGAGGCCCAGCATCATCGAGCAACCGCGCTCATCGCGCGTGGACGCTGGGGCGATGCCATCGTCCATCTCCGATCTGCCCGTACCGCTGCGCACGACGAGCGCGCGGGCGATCGCGAGCTGCTCTCGGCGAGCATCGAGGTGCTCGCCGGGCTGGCGATCGGAGATCTCCAGGCAGCGTACGAGTCCGCAGCCATCCTCGGCGAGTCGAGGCTCGCGAGCGCGAACGGTCGCACGGCTGCGCTCGCCTGGACGGCGAGAGCGCTGACGTCGCTCTCCGCTTCCGATCGCGAGGGAGCCGAGGACGCGCTCGCTGCCGCGAAGACCTGCGTCCGCCGCGAAGATCGCGATGCCTACGTGGTCGTCGAGCTCGTATCGATCTTGTTCGATGCGGATCGGGGTGACGGTCCCGACCTCATGGCGGCGATCGCCGAGCTCGACAGCGTTGCGGAGGGAATCGGCTTCGACGCGTTCTACTGGTTCGATCTCCTCGCGGCCGTCATCAGTCGCATGCCCGACCCGGAGACATCCTCTCGCATGGGAGACGCGCTCGTGCACCTCGGCCCCGTGGTCGGACCACAGAGCCGTCTCGCGCGGAGCCGCCACGCGGGCAACGTCGTGGCCACGGTGCCTTGAGCGCGCGGCTGTCCAGCGGCGTCGAAGCTCAGCCAGTCACGCGACGCATGCGCGAAGCGACCGATGCGACCCGTTCGCATGACGCTCCGCGACGACGCGAATGACGCGTAACCCCGCAGAGTGCTAACGCTTCTGCCCCCCTCCGCGGCGTGCTAATTCGCCCCCATCATGTCCGGCGAGCACATCGGGATCACGGGCTACGACAGCTTCCACTTCGCGGTCGAAAACCTCGAGCGAAGTCGGCGCTTCTACGTCGAGCGTTTCGGTTTTCGCGAGGTTGCCCGCGCCGGCGACGACCTCGTCTCGCGCGGTGGGCAGCAATCGATCGTCCTCGGTGCTGGTGACGTCCGCGTGTGCATCTCGACCCCGCTGAGGCAGCAGTCGAAAGCCGCTCGCTACCTGAAGAAGCATCCTGCCGGCGTGATGAGCTTCAGCTTTCGCGTGAATGATCTCGACGCGACGATGGCGTTCCTGGAGAAGCGCGGCGGCACCTTCCTCGCGGATCCGCTCGAGGACACGGACGAGGCCGGCGGCACGTACCGCGCCGTAGAGATCGCCACGCCGCTCGGCGACGTCGCGTTCCGTTTCATCGAGCGGCAGGGGTACAAGCGGTTCGCGCCCGGCTTCACCGACGTCAACGAGGGCCACTCGTCGAACCCCGTGAACGTCTTCGGCATCCGCCAGGTCGATCACGTCACGTCGAACGGCCTGACGATGCAGCCCATCATCGCGTGGTACCGCGACGTGCTCGGCATGGAGCCGTTCTGGGACATCAGCTTCCACACGCAGGACGTCGCGAAGCAGCGCGCTTCTGGCTCCGGGCTCCGCTCGATCGTCATGTGGGATCCGAAGAGCGGCGTGAAGTTCGCCACGAACGAGCCGCTCCGCCCGCATTTCCGCGACTCGCAGATCGCGAAGTTCATCGACGACAACGGCGGTCCGGGGGTCCAGCATGTCGCTTTCGCAGTCGACAACATCATCTGGTCCGTCGAAGAGCTGAAGCGCCGCGGCGTGGAGTTCATGGAGACGCCGCATGCCTACTATCTCGCGCTGCCCGAACGCCTCGCTGCTCTCGGTATCACCAACGTGAAGGAGGAAATCGCCGAGCTCGAACGGCTCCAGATCCTCGTCGACGGCGCGCACGAGAAGTACATGCTCCAGATCTTCCTGCGCGAGGCCGCGGCGATGTACGACGAGGTTCGCGCAGGGCCGTTCTTCTACGAGGTCATCCAGCGCTGCGGAGACGAAGGGTTCGGGTACGGCAACTTCCGCGCGCTCTTCGAGAGCATCGAGCGGTTCCAGAAGAGCGCCGCGAAGTCGTCATGATCGACCGCATGAGCTGCGGGCTGATGCCCGACAAACCGCACACCGTCCTTCGCGACGCGGACGGGAATCTCCTCTACGAGGAGATGTTCACGCGCGGCGGCTTCAGCGGTGCGTTCACGTACCTCTATCACCGCTACCCGCCGACGCCGGCGGTCGAGGTCACGACCTCCGATCAGGGGCACGCCGTCCCGATCCGCCACGAGGCGGGGATGCGCCCGCTCAAGCGCCGCCTCTACGACACGCGGAAGATGCCTGCGAAGGGTACGTTCTTCGAGGATCGGGTTCCGATCCTCTTCAACAAGGACCTCGCGATCTATTTTGCGTGCCCGGCGGAGAGCGACGCAGCGTACTTCGCCAACGGCGACGGCGACGAGCTGTGGTTCGTGCAAGAAGGCTCGGCTCGCCTCGAGTCGGTCTGCGGATGGCTCGAGGTCCGCACGGGCGACTACGTCTGGATCCCGAAGTCGATGATCCATCGCTGGCATCTGACGTCACCGTCGATGCGCGCGATGTGCTTCGAGGGAAGAGGCGGGGTGATGATCCCGCGCGACTTCCGCAATCCCGTCGGTCAGCTCACGATGGATGCGCCTTACACGCATCGGGATTTCGTTCGTCCGCAAGGGCCCATCTCTTCTCCCGAGAAGCCGGCTGACGGGCCGCGCGAGCTGTTCGTGAAGAAGGGTAGCTCCTTCAGCCGGCTGGTCCTCGAGCGTTGTCCGATGGACGTGGTCGGCTGGGACGGCTTCGCGTATCCGTGGGCATTCAACATCGAGAAGTATCAGCCCAAGACCGGCCTCGTTCACCTGCCGCCGACGATCCACACGACGTTCGCCGGCCCTGGCTTTCTCGTCTGCTCGTTCGTCCCGCGCGTGACGGATACCCATCCGCAGGCGATACCGTGCCCGTATCCACACTCGAGCGTCGACTGCGACGAGGTCATTCTCTACGTGCGCGGCAACTTCACGAGCCGTCGTGGCGTTGGGCCGGGCGCGATCTCGCTTCATCCGGCGGGTGTCGCGCACGGACCGCATCCGGGCGCCTACGAGGGAAGCATCGGATCGAAACGCACCGACGAGCTCGCGGTGATGGTCGACACGCACGAACCGCTCGTGCCGACGACCCAAGCCGCGAATCTCGAGGACGCCGGGTACCACGACTCCTGGCGCTCTCAGACCTGAATCGCGAAGCACAGGCCACGGAGAGCCGTTCGTGCTGCAGTCGTAGGCCGGGCGCTCTCTCTCATGACCGACGCCGTTGCGAACGAAGTCTGCCGTCATCCGTGGGGCTCGTCGTCGCAGGAAAGCGCTGACGTCGTGTAGCGCTGACGTCGAGTCGATGTCGGCGGTTCGAGACGTCGTTTTGCGCGTAAAAGCTTCCCCTGGAGATCGAAATCCCGGTCGAGGCCGGGGCGGGTTCACCGCTTGCAGCGGCGGGAGTGCACGATGTCCCGTCCCCACGAAGCTTGCTCATGGATTGGCCGCGCCACCTCCGCCGTACGTCCTCTCGTCGTCGGTCGAATCGGTAGCCGCCCCATCGCGACGTCGTGCTGCATCGCGCTCGCCGCGCTGCTCACGGCATGTGGCGGCACCACACGACGCGCGTCCACGCCACACGGCGAGACGACGACCACGGCCGCAATCATGGGACCGAGGATCGAGCGGCTCGTGGTGGCTGATCGCGGCACGATCTCGATGGTCGCGCGCGGAGGCTGCCTCGCCACGGTGAATTCGTCCGAAGGCGAAGCCGGCGGTCACGACGAGCTGCGCGTGCGTTGTCCCAAGCCGGAGCGAATGAAGGCGTGGTTCGAAGGGGCGGACCGCGTGGCGGCGTCGCTCGCGCTCGAGCCGGCGAAGGAGGACGAGGACGACGACATCAAGCTCCCCGCAGCGAAGCTCCTCACTTCCTCCGGCAAGGCACTTCGCGTGGCGAAGCCTGCCGATGTCGAGAAGCTCGCGGCCGAAGTCCGCGCTCTCTCCGCCGAGCTCGCCTCCGCGGAGGAGGTATCACCGGGCCCGGCGTCCTCCGACGGATGGGAGATGCTCCACGTGATGGGCCCCGCGCACGTCGTCTTCGCTGGGACACCGGCGCGCGGCGTGTTCGAGGCACGCGTGTCCACCAACGGCCAATACATGTGCGAGTTCATCACGAACGTCGGTGACGGTCCGATGCGCGCGACGAAGAGCGGCTACATTTCTCCTGCGACGGCGAGCCGAGCGATCGATGTGGTCCTCGGTCCATTCAACGCGGCGTCGGCCGACGAGAAGTCGAAGACGACGTATGCGGCGGGAACGAAGGGCGGGGCCGAGCGGCGCTCGAATGCCGTCTCGACCGCCGCGGTCTTCGAGCGCTTCGCCGAGGTGCAGGACGCGCTCGGCGATGCTTGCCTGCCGGAGCTCGAAGCTCCGAGCGGCTCGCAGATCGGGCTGTGAGCAACGTTCGGTGTCGAGCGACGAATTTCGTCAGAGCGCGCTGGCCTCACTCGCACCAGCACTTGGCGGTCGCCGAGGTCTCGCCCGAGGGGCTCGAGGTCCCGCAGGTCCCCGAATACGAGCTGCCGTTGTTTCGGCAGACGCCGTCACACGTGAACGTGTACTCCGAACCGCTGGAGCACGTCGTGACGGTTCCGTCGGTGTAGCAAGTCGCTCCTTCGGTCGTGCATGTTGGGAAACAAAGCTGCTCGACCGAGCTGATGTCATCGCAGGTGGCGGTGCGAACGCGAGCGGCGCAGGCGGAAGTGAAGCGCGTGATCTGGTAGGCCTCGACGCACTCGGCCAAGGTCATGGTGACGCTATCGACCTGGCATTCGGTTACCAAGAGGTTGCAGAGGCGGTTGGCGTCGATCGCGACCTTCCCGGGAGCCGGCGATAGTCCGCCGCCCGAGGAGCTCGAAGAGCCGGAAGAGCTCGAAGAGCCCGAGGAGCTCGAAGAGGCACCCGTCCCGTCGACCGTGCTCGAGCACGCACCAAGAAGAAACGCCCAGGCGACCATGACGCGGCGTAAGCCCATGGGGCGAGATTATCATCCACCGGGAAGCGGTGTTCCGGGGCTTTCGCGATCGCGAGAGGCGGGATTCACGATGTGGCATCATGATACCCTCGTTTCGAGACTGTCGTGCCGGCCAGGGGCGCCGGTACGAGCGGTTCGAGGAGGGAGAGTCTGCAGATGGGTTCCGAGGTCACCGAGCGATCGACGCTCTCCGCGAGGCGTTGGGCGCTCCGGTCGGGGGCGATGGCAATGCTCGCCGGTATCGTCGCGTGCAGTATCGTGATCCACGCTGATCGCGAGCAGTGCGCGAGGAAAGAGGACTGTCTGGGGCACGGACTGAGCGCCAACGCTATGTGCGTAGAGAGCGTCTGCATGATCCCCGACGCGAGCGCTCCGATCGACACCGGAGGGCCGGAACCCGACGTCGATTCGGGGCCCGTCGACCCGCGGTGGGCTTGCATCGGGAACGTTGCGAAGGGGCCGTCACGCGAACCGAACGTGCCTGTCCACTATCTGGCCCGCTTCGAGCTCTTCGCCGATGCGGGGCCGCTCGTTGGCCTGCCTGTCAGCGCCTGCAACAACACCGACAGCTTGTGCGCGGCGCCTATCGATGGGACGCCCGTGCTGACGGACAGTGCGGGCTTTGCTGACTTCAATCTCTTCAGCGGGTTTCTGGGGTTTTTCCAGATGGGGGCTTACGACGGAGGGCCGGCGGACCTCATGGACCACATCCACTACGTCTTGCCCCAACCGGACGCGGACGCCGGTCCACCGGTGGAGCAGAGCGTCGTCATGTTCACGAGCAGCCAGCTCACGGCGTTTGCGGCCGGCTTCGCGAAGGAGGTCAAGCCGGAGCTCGGTCACATCTTCTTCACGGCGATCGACTGCCAGGGCAATCCCGCCGCGGACCTCACCCTGAAATCCGATACCGTCACGGCCTCGACCTTCTTGACCTACTCGGATGCGGACGGGACGGCGACTCTCACGCAGGGCAAGACGTCGGCGCGCGGTACTGGCGCGGTCGTGAACCTTCCGCTGGGGGCGATCTCGATGACCCTCTCGCGCGAGACGGGGCAGCAGCTCGGCCGGAGGAACGTCCTCGTGCAGAAGGGCAAGGTGACGACCATCCTGCTCGGACCGAACTGACGGGGCGGGGCCGGCGCTTCTGGCCCCGGGGCCAGGCCCAAAGTGGCCCGGGCCAGGTCAGACTCGCGGAAGTCGGCGGATCTAGGTGGCGCGCGTGTTGGCACGGAGCGCGCAACGATGCGCGCGTGTCGATGTTCGGCGTGTGCTCATTCGGAAGGGGCGAGCTGGAAGCGGACCGGCAAGTGGTCGCTCACGCTGCGGAAGAACGTATCGCCCTTCATGTACTTGCGGACATCGAGCACCTCGGCGCGGGTCGCGCCGAGCCCGGCGGCATCGTCCGCGGGGACAATGACGTGATCGAAGAGGTTGTCCGTGATCTCGTCGCGCAGATTCAGGGTGGAGCCCTTACCGTCGGCCAGATCGACGAAACGCGGCAGCGCTTCGGCGAGCTCGCTCGAGCCGAGGTTGAAGTCGCCGACGATCATGACGTCGGCCTCGCTCGATCGCGAGGCGCGGATGCCGCGCAGGACGTCGTCGGCCTTTCCGTCGTGATCGAGGTCGTCGTCGAGCCAGCCGACCTCGCGTCGCCGCTCGATCGGCGAGCCGTAGACGGCGTGATAGCTGACGAGCAAGAGGTCGCGCTTGCGGCCCGGGAGCTTCAGGCACGTCCACGCTGGCTCACGCAGAAAGGCGTCTTCTTCGTCGGCGATGGTCCGGGCAGCCTTCCATCCCCGGCAGAGGGTGGCGTGCGATTTGCGGAAGTAGAACGCGTAGTGCTCGGAGTTGGCGCTCGGCGACGCCGGCCGAGGCTGCTCGGTGATGACGCCGCCCCAATCCGCGCCGAGTTGCTCCAGCAGTGCCACGTATCCTGGCGTGGCGCCGCCGTCCTTCTGCATGACTTCTTGCACCGCGATGACGTCGCAGTGAGTGTCGATGATCGTGGCCGTGACCTCGATGTCCTTCGGGCGATCGTCGAAGTCGTGTCCGAGCCGCCGGACGTTCCACGAGCAGATGCGCGTGGTCGCCGTCGAGACCTCCTGCGTCACGATCGACGCGTCATCGTCCTCCGAGGTCTGTGCCTCGCACGCCACGGCGGCGAGCGCCGCGATCAGGCCGAGTATTCGACGCATGCAGGATGGCCCGCCACGAGAGCTGGCGAGGTGCGCGCAATCTCGCACGGATGCATGGATCCGCAAGTGAAATTGCGTCGAAATCTGCGTTACAGGCGCCTCCGCGCTCGCCTCACGGCCTCACGGAAGCGTGGCCAGATCCAGCCATCGGCCCTCGGCACTCGGGCGAAATGCGGCTGCCCGGGCGCTCGCGACCGCTACCTGGTCCTCGTGCCAGAGCGGGATGACGAACGCGCGCTCGCGAACGAGCCGCTCGAGCGAGGCGTAGATCTCTCGTCGCGCCGCGATGTCCCGGACCGCGGCGCCTCGGTCGAGGAGCGCGTCGAGCTCGGCATCCCGAACGCGCCCGCGATTGGCCCCAGCGGGCGGGATCGACGAGGAGTGGAGGAACACGCGAAACACGTTCGGCTCGGTCACTTCGGGCATCTGCAGCGTGGCGAGCTCGAAATCACCTGCGCCGAGACGGGCGATCATCGTCCCGAGCTCGAGCGGCACGACGTCGAGCAGGACGCCGATGCCGGCGAGGTCCTGCGCGATCTGCCGGGCGATCGTCCCCCGCAGGCGATCGGTCGACGTGAGAAGGGTGAGGCGGAGCGGCAAGACGCCGGCCTCGACGAGCAGGTGTCGGGCACCCTCGAGATCGAACGGGGCCGCGCCTTCGCTGGTGAACGCCCAGTGTGCGGGGGGCAGGAGGGTGCTCGCCGTCGAAGCTCGTCCAGCGAGGAGCGTCGCCGCGATCCGCGCGCGATCGATCGCAACGGAGAGTGCCTTTCGAACGCGCACGTCGGCGAGAGGTCCCCGGTCCGTTCGCGCGAGCATGTACGACAGATTGGCGCCCGGGCGGCTGACGACGGAGAGGCCGGGCGCCAATCTGTCGT
>Ga0247825_10002886_pt1 | contig 11334 bp, 9 predicted proteins | sample 13C_Vanillin_Day_FD_194413 | JGI IMG/M metagenome (GOLD analysis project Ga0247825, IMG submission 194413) | Soil microbial communities from agricultural site in Penn Yan, New York, United States - 13C_Vanillin_Day48 | ecosystem: Environmental > Terrestrial > Soil > Agricultural land | place... | reverse complement strand
TGGTCGGGGGGTTCCGCGCGTTCTGCGACATCGCCGCAGTCGTCCAACGCCATGGTCGGAGCCTCGATTGGGAACAGGTTCGAACGCGGGCTCTGGAATGGCGGATCGGCCCGTTCGTGTACGTGCCGCTTCGCATTGTGCAGGAGCTCCTGGGTGTTGACGTGCCGGCATCGGTCCTGAGCGGCCTTGTCGCCGAGGATTTCGACGATCGACTGGTGAACGCCGCCATTACCGAGGCGCTGGAAAAGAGGCTCACCGCGAATCTCTTCGAGCCTTTCATGCATCTCCGTTACGGACGCTCTCTCGCAGAGCGCGGCCTGGTGCTGAGGAGCGTCTTCTCACGTGCGGCGATTGCGGAACGCTACGGGCTGCCACCAGCGTCGAGGAAGATCTACTGGTACTATTCACGGCGCCTCAAGGACGTGACCACCGACTATGGGCCCGAACTGTGGCGGTTCGTGCGCCGCGGCCGGCAGACGATTGCACAGGCGGAAGGCCGTTCGCAGCTCGCGGAATGGCTGGCGCCGCTGCAGGAAGACGCGAGCCCCGTGTGATAGAGGCAGCAACATGGCCATGCGACGCGACGCCTTTCGATCGTTCAGGTCCAGTATCTGTCCGTCATTGTTCACGCTGAGCCTGCTGCTCGTCTCGACGGCATCACGCTGAGCCCCGACGAGAAGATCTTAGACGTGAACGATTCCCGAGGCGAATACCTCCTGGCCTATGACGCGCAAGCGGACGGGTTGGTCACGAACCGCCGGAACTTCGCCAAGTACGATCAGAGCAATACGTCGGCCGCAGGGGGGATGTTGGGCCCGGCCTGCGCTACCAGGGGCGGGCGAAATAGTCAGCTCTGATTGTGCCCTTCTTTAATCCCCGGCCTCACTTGGCTCCGCTGTTCCGAATCTCCACGAGCGCGACGCGATTGAGGCCGCTTTCGGCCATGACGATCCCGCTTCCGTCCTTCGTGGGCATCATGTTCCGCACGACGCCGCCTCCGGCGGGGATGATCCACGTCTGGAACTTCTCGGTCTTCGGATCGAAGCGCACGAGCGTGTTCGGCCTGACGGACGACTCGCTGTACCAGATGGCTCCCGCGACCGCGGTGATCCCGTACGGCTCCGATTCGCGGCCGCCAGGCGACAGCCATTCCTTGACCGCTCCGGTCGCCGGGTCGAAACGTCCGAGATAGCCCCGAGCGAAGTCCGTATACCACAACACGTCGTCGGGCGTAATGGCGACGCGTCGCGGACGCGCGTCCGGGTTCGGCAAGGTGTATTCCTTGATCTGCATCGTCACCGGATCGACGCTGCCGACTCGATTGCCGCGGAAATCGACGTACCACGGCACCCCTTTCGAGCTGATGACGATGCCGTAGGGATAGGTGTTCGCGCTGGGCGTCGAGGCGACCTTCAATTCACCCGTTGCGGGAATGATCCGGCCCACCATGCCCGACTGCATCGTGAACCACAGAGTTCCCTTCTGATCGAAGATCGGCGTGTGCGGGCCACGCGCCCCCTCGGGGAGCGCGTACTCCGTCAACTCACCCGTCTTTGGATCGAGCTTGCCGACGTACGTGCTCTGGTTCGCGGTGAACCAGATGTTCCCCGCCTTGTCCTCGGCCAGGCCGTGGGGGCCGGAACCGGCTCGCTTGACCGGAAATTCCTTCATCTGGCCGGTCTTGGGATCGAGCCGTCCGAGCCGGTTGGCGAACATACCGGTCCACCAGATCGCCCCGTCCGCAGTCGCGAGCGGATCGTGGGGGCGCGATCCGAGCGTCGGCAGCGGCCATTCCTTGATCGAGACGTTTGCCGGCCCCGCAATCAGGACCGCTTCGGGCGCCGGCTTCACCGGGAAGTGCATCGCGAGATAGGCGGAGATCGTGTCGGCCTGGTCCTTGGGCAGCGCGACCATCGAGCCAAAGAGCGTCTGCCACCCTTCTTTCGTATTGCCCCAGGACCCGGGAATCATGTTGAGTCCGTGGCACGCCGCGCACGTCTTCTCGACGAGCTCCTTGCCATTGCCGGCGGGCAGCTGGACGGCCTGGCCGCGCCCCTGCGCTTCGACCACGGGCGCCGCGCCCACGAAAGCCGCCGCCACGAAGAACAGCGCCACTCTGCGCATGGCTCCTCCTGAATGAAATTGACGCCTTATTTCTGCGCGTGCTGCGCCACGTCGTTCCTGATGACCCTGCCGCCTTTCATCACGAACCTGACGCGTTGAAGCTCGCTGATATCCGTCAGCGGGTTTCCCGCGACGGCGATGAGATCCGCAAACTTCCCCTTGTCGATCGACCCGACCCGGTCCGTCCACCCTATCGCTTCGGCGTTGATCTTCGTTCCGGATTGGATGGCGGCGGCGGGACTCATGTGCGCCCGCTTGACCAGCGACTCGAATTCGAGCGCCTGCGTGCCGTGCGGGAACGTGGAGCCGTCGACGCCGCTCCCGACCATGAGCTTGACACCTCTCGTGGCCGCCGCCATCGTCACCGCTTTCTCGAAGATCGGGATCATGCGAAAGCGCCCGCCGGTGTTCCTGCCGTCATTGTCGTCCATGTACGGCTCGATATAGCGCACGAACGTCGGGTCGTAATACAGCTTACGTTGAATCATCGTGTTGACCTGTTCCTGCTTCAACCCGAACGCGTGCTCGATCGTGTCGCAGCCGGCGGTGATCGCGTTGGTCAACCCTTCGCCGCCGAGCACATGACAGCCGGCTTTGTGTCCCAGCCGATGGGTCTCGTCGACGAGCGCCTGCAGCACCGGCATCGGGTATCAGCTGGTACTGATCCTCGCCCGTCGGCGTGAACGAGTACCCGCCCGACGGAAACAGCTTGATCCAGTCGGCTCCTCGCTCGATGTGTTCGCGGACTGCGGCTTTCGCTTCGTCGACCGAGCGCACCACGGTGCTCGCCAGCGGGTTCTCGGGCGCTTTCGGGGGGGGCCGCTCCCCACGCGATGCCGCGGCCCGACACCTGAAACCGCGGACCGTCGAGGCGGCCTTCGTTGATGGCGTTGCGGATCTCGACGTCCGCGTACCCGTTGCCATGGGAGCTCATGTCTCGCGCCGAGGTGAAACCGGCCCTCAGATCGGCCTGGAGATTGTGGATGGCGATGAGCGTCGAGGTCTCCCGGGACATTCCCGGTCGCGGCGTGTTGAACATGTGCGTATGCGCATCGATCAGGCCAGGCAGGACCGTCGCCTGCGAAAGGTCGATCACTTCCGCGTCAGCAGGAATCGTGATCCGGCCTTCCGGCCCGACGTCGGCGATGCGCTCTCCGCGCAGCAGCACCACCTGTTTCGTCAGCAGCTGACCTGTGTTGCTGTCGAACAGCCGGCCTGCCCGCACGGCGATCACCCGATCCGCCGGCGGGCACTGAAAGACGCCTCCGTCCGATCCGACGCAGGGCGTCGCGCCGGCGCCGCGCCACGGTGCGGGCGGCGGCTGCACCTGTGCGGAGAGGGCTGTCGCGGTCACGAGGACCCCGACCGCTGCAACCGGGACGGATAGGACTCTCATCGACGCACCTCCCGCCATTTCGTCGATTCGCTCACGCTAATCCAGCGGGATCGTCACCACCACGCGATCCTCCGGGCCGAGGTTTCTCGTGATATGGCCTTTTCCCGTCGTGTCTTCGATGAGATTGATATGACCCGGTCCGACCACCACCTTCTTGCCGCCAGCCACTTCCAGCTCCGCACGGCCGCTCAGGGTGATCACGAATTGGCGTCTCGGCCCGGTGTGCCAGTCGTTGGTCGTGGCGGGCGCCCGACGGCTGAACTGCACGCCTGTCGCTTTCATCATGTCGGTCACACCGCCCGTCGCCTTCAACTCGACCTCTTCCGCGTGGCTCAGACCATCGGGACCGGTGTAGATCCGCGTGATCGTAATGGGCTTGAGCGTCTGGGCCACGATGACGTCTTGAGCAGTTCGAGCCTTCCACGTCAGCGCAAACAAGCCGACCAGAACGATTGCCGTCAGCCGCCTGCCGATCGCTCTCATGGTGTCCTCCTGGTGTCCACGCCCGATTCCACACGAGCGTCGCGCCACCGGCTGGCGACTGCCACTCCGCACGGCCCCGCAGCCACACGCCGGTCTTGCTGAAGATGTTTCCGCTGGTGTGCAGCACGACGACGGGCAGAATCGAATCGGTGAGGTAGCTGACGGGTCCGCAGATGGCTGCCGCGGAGACGTAATACGGCAGCAGCACCAGCGTGGGGTCGAGATGCGCGACCGCGAACATCACGCCGGTCACGAGAATAGCGACCACCCCGCCCACTCTGTCGCTCAGCAGCGACCACGCCGACACGAAGGAGTGTCTGCATCAAGGCTGTGCCGCCAGAGCGGGTTTACCGACCATCCCTCATCAGACGGTGCCTCTTGCCCTCTCGGACGGCGCGGACGAGCCGCGTCGCCGGACCGGATCATGCCAGATCGACGCGCGCCAAGCCAGACCGGATTGCCTCGACGAGGCGATCGCTGATCCGGCAACGGGGCTCCTGTTCAGAAAGCCGATTTCGGACACCCGATCTGAGCCGAGGCCCAGATCCGCATTTTGCCGGGGGGTACGGTGCACAGGAACCTGGTGCTCGCCGCGACCATCGCGACGGTGTCGACAAGGAAATATTCGGGCCTTTCGGAGTCAACGGAAACGCCCGTTCTCAGTCCCTGCTCAGCCCTTCCCCCTTCGACAGTGAGCACCGTCTCCTTCTTCAGATCATCCCACTGTGACGTGAACGGTGACACAAGCCTGTCGCCTGTTTCGTGCGACGTCGGTTCCTTGGCGGTCCTACTGCTTCAGCCGCCTCGCCCAGTTGAGAATAACCGTCATCGACAACGGAGCCTGTTCGGTATCCATGAGGTGCATGAGGAAACGGCCATCAACAGAGACGTCGTAATCTCCGCCGATCTGAAAGGCGGGTAACGAAAACAGAGGAACAGGGATAGCCACCTGCAGGCCGGCACCAGCAGATTTCACGGAGACCGACATCAGAGTGGAAGTCGGCGTGACGTAGAACAGTTCCGTCCCGTTTGCCCCCCAGCGTGGCAGGATTCCGCCTTTCGTCGAGACCTGCTGTTTGACGCCAGGCGCGGGAAACGACTGGATGTACACGTCTCCTTGTGTTCCCGATTCGTTCGATTGATAGGCGATCCACCGGCCGTCTGGGGAGAATCTCGCGTGACTCTCGACAAACGCCGTGTCGGTGACCCGGAGCGGTTCCGCGTTCCCGGGCACGGACAGCGGCAGCGCCCACACGTCATTGCGTAACGTGTAGGCAAGATACCGTCCGTCACGCGACCAGTCTGTCGGAATCTTCCCCGCGTCAGTCTTCAAGAGCGCCTTATCCTGGCCGACAACGCCTACCGCGCGCTCGTAGAGGTTCGCCCCGTTCGGGTTGGAGACAGCCACGTTGCCCACCCCATCGCGACTCGAGGCGAACCCGATGCGTCCGTCCGGGGACCATACCGGTGCGAAATCGGCCCCCACCGAGGATGTGAACCGGCTGGTTGTGCCCTTCTCCACGTCCAAAAGGAAGACGTCCTGGTCCAGCCCTTCACCACGAGCGAACGCGACCTGCTTTCCATCCGGCGAGAGTCTCACCGTCCCATCGTAGTCGCCCATCGGAGCAACGGCTGTGCCCTCCTTTCCGGTGCGATCGAACCACGCCAGCCTCGAATCCCGCCGAAGCGCCGCGTTCAGGTACGCAAGGGTGCCGTTCATCGAAACGGAAAACGGTGTCCGCGGTCCTACGTACACCCGTTCCGCGACTGGAGACGCATCCGCAAAGATGTCCAGGCGCGCGAGATCAAACGGCTGGGCCATCAGCGTGCCATCGCGAAGAAACAGAAGGTGGCCCGTTGGCGAGTATCTCGCTCCGGCGTGGATGCCTGGCAACAGCCGCCGCTCCTTCGAGTCGAGGCTCCCGACAAAGAGGTCCCAGTCCGCCGGCTCTCTGCCATGACGAGCCAGGTAGAGAAAGTGCCGACCATCGGGAAGGAATTCCGGATAGTCGTGCGTTGTTTCATTCGCACCCAGTTCGGTTGCTGGCGTGGGCTGGCCGCCTGCCGCGGAGACCCGGAGTAGCGCCGTACCTTGCCCCCCGATGAGGATCACATTCTCTGAGCTCCAGGACACGTCACGGCCGGGTTCACTGCAAATGACCGACGGTGGCCCACCCGTGACCGCCACTTTCTTGAGCTTCCCGTCGGCGAAGAACGCGATATATCGACTGTCCGCCGACCAGACGGGACGCCCGGCCTCGGTCACGTCCGTCCCGGGCAGCGGTTGCGCAACAGCGGAATCAAGCGCGCGCACCCAGATTGATCGTTTGCCTCCGGAGTTCGCCGTGAATGTGACCCACCTGCCGTCAGGGGAAAGCGGGTGCCCGACGTCGATGTCCGCCCCCCGCCACCCCGTCACGTCGAAGCTCACGATGCGTGTCTCCTGAGCAGGCGTTCGCATGATCCGGATCGCAAGGCCGATCGCCACCAGCAGCGAGAGGAGCGCCACGAACGGCCAGCGGTATGTGGGGCCTCCTGAGACCGCAGGCGTGTTCAGGTGAGCCCTGGACCCGGACCGGCTGGACGCTTCCTCGATCTCAATCCGCGCCGCGCCGATGTTCGGCAAGCGTCGGCGCACATCTTTCCGCAGGCAGCGCTCGAGGAGTGTGCGAATCGGGTCCGGCGTGTCGAAGGGAAGCGCACCCCAGACGGGCTCGTCTTTCAAGATCGCGGCGATCGTGTCGCTCACGTCCTCACCGTCGAAGGGACGCCGGCCTGTGAGCATTTCGTAGAGCACACACCCGAACGCCCAGACATCCGACCGTCTGTCCGCCAGGCGCCCCTTGGCCTGCTCCGGGCTCATATACGCCGCGGTCCCGAGAAGCATCCCCGCCTGCGTCATCGCCGGCGTCGTGATGGTCGGCGACATCGAGTGCCCCGCCGACATCGCCGCTGTCGGGTCCATCGCTTTGGCGAGGCCAAAGTCGAGCACCTTCACTGTGCCGTCGCTCCGTACCTTGATGTTCGCGGGCTTCAGATCGCGATGAACGATCCCCTGCTCGTGCGCGGCTTCGAGCGCTTCGGCGATGTGTTTCGCGATGGGGAGCGCCTCGTCCATCGGGATCGCGCCGCGGGCGATGCGCTGCGACAGATCGTCGCCCTCGACGAGCTCCATCACCAGGGCGTGAACGTCACCCGCCTGTTCGAGTCCGTGAATGATGGCGATGTTGGGATGGTTCAGTGAGGCCAGGGTCCTGGCTTCACGCTGAAAGCGAGCGAGGCGGTCGGCGTCGTGCGTGACCCCCGCGGGTAGAACCTTGATCGCGACGTCGCGGTCCAGCTTCGTATCGCGTGCGCGATAGACCTGTCCCATGCCCCCTTCGCCGATCTGCGCGGTGACTTGGTAGACGCCGAGACGCGTGCCTGGAGAGAGCGCCAAACGCCTGAATTATAGGGGCGGGGCGGCGGCCCGTGGTGCAACATTAGCGGGTGTCCGGGTTAACGGAATGGGCCTTATCAGCCGCTGGCCCTTCGCCCCCCTCTGACAGCGCGTTCGCGGCACGCGCACCGCCAGCCGGCCCAGGAACTTGACGGAGTCGAACACCAGGCGCGTCGTCCCATCGGCCGACCTTACATGAAAACGGCAGGAGCTGGTCGAGGCCGCAGGCGCCGCACCGGAACCGCGCGAACCCGCCGGCCAGCCACCCGCACCTCAGAAAGTCCCGGAACTCCTGTTCGACAACGGGCGGTCTGCAAGTTCACATAACCCCCGTTCTCGGTCGCTGCTCAGCTCTTCCCCCTTCGACAGCATGGCCGCGAACTTCCCGCGAGCCGAAAAGTTACTCCCCATCAGGCAGTTGCCTTCCGAGCTCGCGAAATCCACGACCCCAACGCCCAAGCGGAAGTTGGATCAGCGATGGGCTGGCGCGCTGAAGCGATACCGCGATCAGTAGACTTCGTTGCAGTTGCAACGGAAAGCGCTTGAGTGGCGCGGTGACTGAGAGTGTATCTCGTCGATACGAACATCCGGCTCGAACGTCTGCTTGATCAGGACCGCTCGGAAGAGGTTGGAGATTTCCTCCAGCGCGTTTCAAACGATCGACTCTTTCTCACCGACTTCACGCTGCACTCCATCGGGATCATTCTGCTGAAACTCGGCGAAGCTCAGACGTTCTTCCGTTTCGGGCAGAAGCCACGGCCCTTGCACGAACTGGTTGCACCGTGTTCAGGTCGATTCGGGCGCTGGCGACATCAGCGGCCATTTGTTCGGCGTGAATGCTCGAACCACCCGGCCGACGCTCCGTGCAACTGTCGTTGCCGTTCTCGCTCGGGGGACCGTCGCGCGAGCAGCCTGAGCGTCCGTTGTCATCAACCGCAAGAGGGGTCACAGACCCGCGCTTCGACAACAATGCGCGCGCTGTGCCACCTGCTATGATTGCGCGCCGAGTGACTCATCCATCTATTCAGATCATTCCGTTGGCGGGGTTGCCGGAAATCGCTCCAGGCGACGATCTCTCACGGCTCATTGCGGAGGCCGTGAAGAAGCAGGACCTGCGCGTCGCCGAGGGAGATCTTTTCGTCGTCGCGCAGAAGATTGTGTCCAAGGCGGAAGGCAGGATCATCCGCCTCGATTCCATCCAACCCTCGAAGCGCGCCGAGCAATGGGCGGCCGAATATCAGAAAGACGCCCGCGTGATCGAGCTTGTGCTGAGCGAAGCCAGCCGCATCGTGCGTATGGAGCGAGGTGTGATTGTCGCCGAGACGCAGCACGGTTTCGTGTGCGCCAACGCCGGCGTGGACGTCTCCAACGCACCTGAGGGAACGGCGATCCTGCTCCCGGACGATGCCGATCGCTCCGCTCGCGCGCTGCAAACACGACTCGAGGAGAATTTCGGCGTCCACGTCGCCGTCATCATCTCCGACTCCTTTGGGCGTCCCTGGCGGGAAGGGCTTGTCAACGTCGCGCTGGGTGTGGCAGGAATCGCGCCTCTGGTGGATTATCGCGGCAAGCGCGACGCCAGCGGCAAAACGCTGCAGGCAACGGTGATTGCCCGGGCCGACGAGCTGGCCGCCGCCGCCGAACTCGTGATGGGCAAGATCGACCGCGTGCCGGTCGCGATCGTTCGAGGCGTCGCCTCAAGAGAAGAATCCGGAAGCGGACGGGACTTGATTCGGCCCGCTGCGACAGATATTTTCCGCTGACTCTTTGACTATTACGATTTTCAATTTGAATCGAGTGTGACCGAGGCATGAGGGCGGTGGTCGTACCGGCCGGCGGCGGCCGTGTCACGCACCGGGAAGTTGGCCTCCGCTCATACCCTGTCGCGCTCGCGACGACTAGGCCTTGGGACATCTTCGCAAACTCGAGCGGTGACGGCCAAGTCAACCTGCCGGCTTCGAGATAGCTCGATGAGGTTCTCGACAACCGACCGCTTCTCCTGGTCTTTCCAGTACTCGAGCAACAGGTTTGCATCGAGAGTGATTTGAGGACCAGCCATTTGTCTCGCAGTGTACCCACGCAGCCCAACGCGCGAAATGAGCCGCGCTTCGCGGCGACATGATCGCGCGGACCGGAAGAAGTGTCGGCCCCATTTCGATGTTGGGCGGCCAAGTGGCTTAAGTCGCCAGAATGAACAACATGTGAGGGGCGACCTTTGAAGTCACAAAAGATCGATGCGGTACACCGGATAACGCTCCGCGATTAATTGGAATTCGGATAACGGTGCGCCGACGGCAACTGGGAAGTGGTGACGGCCACTCGTGGCCACATGCACGTACTCCCTAAGGATGGGGGCCCGCTCGCCTGTCGGCACAGCCACGAGGTGGACAGCGCGCTGACCTCCCTGACGGATCACAGCCTCGCCCTGCGCAGCCTCGACGTTCCTCACCCACTCAGACTCCGGGCCGAGCATCGATACAAGGTAACGCTTGCCTTCAACGGTGGCTACCACCACGGGAGTCGAACGTCGCTGGCCCGACGCGCGACCGCGGACTTCCAGGACGGCCATCTCCTTCGACGCCAGCCCAAGGCTGGTCCACCATTTCGCAAACCGGTTGACCCAGCGACCGATGCGCGTCGGCCGCCAGTCTCGGTAGAACAGCCGCAAGAGTGGGCTGCGTTCCGCGGGATCAGCAAGCGTCGAGTTCTTCAGGGTTCGTTCTCTTTCTGTCTGTTCCGGTCCGCCCAACGGCCGCCAATGAGCCGCGCGCCGCGGCGACATGATCACGCAAGACAGTGGGCGCGTCGGCTCCATTGCATGTTAGCCATCCGTCAGGTTCTGCGAATCCGCATCATCTGATTGCCACCACGCTGGAATTCATACGGAACGTCTTCCATCGACACGTTGAACCCCTGCTCGCGACATTCTGCAGCCATTGGCGCCACGAGTGACGATGGCGTAGCGCCCAGTGCCAAGAGCGGAAAGATGCGCACTTCAGCGGCCGTCCGGCACTTCTCTCGAATCGCAGAGCGATGGAACGCCTCGCCCAATTGCGTGGTGTACGAGAAGAGAAAATGCGAGCAGAGAGCTAGGTCAAAGGACAAATCCACGAATGGAAGGCTCGGCAGCTCAGCATCGATGTACCGACCTTCGGCTTTTCCTCCTGGGTAGTCGTCAAGGAACTCGCTCATCGCGGCCATGCGCATCCGGCCGAGTTCGTCGACCGATCGGATGATGGTCCACACGAATTCGTCTGCGTTCCGGCGCGTCTGGTCCAGAATCTCGTGGTACGTCGAAGCAATCCGAGCTCGGAGTTGACCGACATCGTAGCGGCAAATCGGATCACACGAAACCACGGTCGCACCACGGCGGGTCGCCTCGCAATTGAAACTCGCCGGACCATCGCCGACAATTCTCAGACCAAGTTCGTCCACGGTCAACGCGAACATTCGTTGGTATTCATCGAATGAACGACCCCACGGCACGACTTGATCTAGCGTAAACATCGACTTGTGATTCGGAATGGCTAACGTTCGAAATGAGCCGCGCTTCGCGGGGACATGATCGCACGGACCGTGAGAAGCGTCGGCTCCATTTCGATGTAGCCAGCATTTCAGACCAATGCGTCTAGATAATGTGTGTCATTCGAACATTCTATTGTGCGTATGTTGAGCCTCAGATTAAGGTGTGCACCGAGAAACCCGGCCGACGTAGAGAGCGCGAGGCAACGATCTGACTCTTCGAGAGAGTTCCGCACTATCAGAACCCTTACCGCTCTGACAGGAGACAGCTATGGACGACCAACTACGACACTATAAGGCAAAGCTTGAGTACGAGATTGATCCGTGGGACCTGAACGAGGCTCTTGGGCGAGGAGACAAGATTCTTGTT
>Ga0247825_10002884_pt1 | contig 11341 bp, 11 predicted proteins | sample 13C_Vanillin_Day_FD_194413 | JGI IMG/M metagenome (GOLD analysis project Ga0247825, IMG submission 194413) | Soil microbial communities from agricultural site in Penn Yan, New York, United States - 13C_Vanillin_Day48 | ecosystem: Environmental > Terrestrial > Soil > Agricultural land | place... | reverse complement strand
CGACGACGAGTGCAGCAGGTTGGCGTCGACCGAGAACGGCGCGTCGCCCTCCTTGTCCTTGGCGATCGGGATCTGGTGCTCGCGCGCGAACGCGATCAGGTCCTCGCGGCCCTTGAAGCTCCACTCGCGCCACGGCGCGACGATCTTGATCGACGGATCGAGCGAGTAATACGACAGCTCGAAGCGGACCTGGTCGTTGCCCTTGCCGGTCGCGCCGTGCGCCACCGCATCGCCGCCGACCTTGTGGGCGATCTCGATCTGCTTCTTGGCGATCAGCGGCCGCGCGATCGAGGTGCCGAGCAGATAAAGCCCCTCGTACTGCGCGTTGGCGCGGAACATCGGGAACACGTAGTCGCGGACGAACTCCTCGCGCAGGTCCTCGATGAAGATGTTCTGTTCCTTGATGCCGAGCATCAGCGCCTTCTCGCGCGCAGGCTGAAGCTCGCCGCCCTGCCCGAGATCGGCCGTAAACGTCACGACCTCGCAGCCATAGGTGGTCTGCAACCACTTCAAAATGATCGACGTGTCGAGGCCGCCGGAATAGGCCAGCACGACCTTCTTGATGCCGCGCTTGTTGATGACGGTATCGGGCATGAAACGCAGCCACTCCCCCACACGCGTGGCCGCAGCCGGCCAGACCGAATTTCGCGGACTATAGGGGGAACAACAAGCGGCGCAACACCGCTCCGGCGCAAAAAAGCGCCCGCGCGGACGGCGCGGGCGCTGGAACCGTTCTCAATCGGCCGTGAGGCCGGGCGGCCTGCTCAGTCGCAAACCTTCATGCGCGGGCGCACCCAGACGCCGCGATAGGCGTCCCACTCCGGCTCGCCACGCGCCCAGTAGCAGTCCCGCGGCCGCGGAGCCACATAGACCGGCTCCGGCTCGGCGACATAGGCCGGCGGCGGACCGTAATAGCGCGGCCCTGCCATGGCACCACCGATGATGGCGCCGGCGGCCAGACCGCCGATCACGCCCGCGGCGACCGCACCGCCCCGGCTGCCTGCCTGGGCAGGTTCGGACTGAATGCCGGCAACCGCGATCGCGGCAGCCGCAGCGACAATCAAGGCCTTATTCATGATTGGGATTTCCTCAGATTATTGGCCGCTTTGGACGACCCGGTGGACCGCAAACACGTGAACACATCGAAGCATGGGAATGCTTACAATTTCCTGAACGGCGGGCGCACCCTCCGTTCAACAACCCGCGATTTCCGGCATTTCCCGGCCCCGATTTTTTCCCTTTGCGCGACCCCGTAGGCGCGCCATGCGTCAATGCACCTCAATTTTGGCGACTCCAAGACGGTGATCTTTCCCCTGCAATTTGGCTAAGCTTCACCCTGGGGCGGGATGGCTCTGGAGCGGGTGGGTCGCATGCAGGCGTACATTTCAGGCCGCAACGTCAACCTCACGTTCCGGCCCCCCAACCGCGGTCCCGTGCGTGCCCTGCAAAACTTCGATATCGACATCGGCGAAGGCGAGTTTCTGTCCATCGTCGGCCCCTCCGGCTGCGGCAAGAGCACGTTCCTCAATGTGCTGCTGGGGTTGATCAAGCCGGACTCGGGCGACCTGCGCATGGACGGCAAGCCGATCTCCGGGCCCGGCACGGACCGGGCGATGGTGTTCCAGGAGTTCGGCCTGCTGCCCTGGCGCACGGTTCAGCACAACATCGAGCTGGGCCTCGAGCTCAAAGGAATGTCGGCCGATGCGCGCCGCAAGGTGTCGCAGCCGCTGATCGAGATGGTCGGACTGAAGGGATTTGACGGCCACTATCCGCACGAACTGTCCGGCGGCATGAAACAGCGCGTGGGGCTTGCCCGGGCGCTTGCAACCGATCCCAACGTTCTGCTGATGGACGAGCCGTTTGCGGCGCTCGACGCGCAGACGCGCGATCTCATGCAGGTCGAGTTGCTGCGCATCTGGCAGGAAGCGAAGAAGACGGTGCTGTTCGTCACCCACCAGATCGACGAAGCGATCTATCTTTCCGACCGCGTCATGGTCATGAGCAAGCGGCCGGGACGCGCCAAGAAGATCTTTCCGATCGAGCTGTCACGGCCGCGCGACTACGAGATGCGGGTGACGCCGGAATTCAACGCGCTGAAGCTCGAGATCTGGAACGAGCTGAAAGACGAGATCACGGTGTAGCCGATGACCGAACAGGCCGTCCCGCAGCAAGGCTTTCTCGAGCGCCACCGCAAGGTGCTGCTCGGCGCCCTTGCAGTGGCGATATTCTTCGCCGCCTGGCAGGCGGTGTTTCTGGTCGTTCCGTTCAATCCGCTGTTCATCAGCAAACCCAATCTGATCCTGGGAAGCTTCTACACGCTGTTGATCGACGGCGACCTGCTGCGCGATCTCGCCATCAGTGCCGTGCCGTTCGTTTACGGTTTCGGCGCCGCGACCGTCGTCGGCGTGACGATCGGCGTCGTCATGGGCTGGCGGCAAAGGGTGGGTTACGCGCTCGATCCACTGATGACGATCTTCTATGCGAGCCCTCTGGTGGCGCTCGCGCCGCTGGTGATCGTGTTCTTCGGCGTCGGCGTCAGCGGCAAGGCGATCCTGATCTTCCTGCTCTCGGTGTTCCCGTTCATCTTCAACGCGCAGGCCGGCGTCCGGGCCGTCGACCGGCTGCTGATCAACGTGGTGCGCTCGCTCGGCGGGGGCGAGCGCGATCTGTATCTCAAGGTGATCGTGCCGAGCGTGCTGCCCTACATCGTCGCCGGCGCCCGCATTGCCGTCGGACGCGGGCTGATCGGCATCCTGGTCGGCGAATTCTTCGCGGCGTCCGAGGGCATCGGCTACGCCATCGCGCGGTTCGGCGACCTGTTCGCGCTCGACAAGATGTTCGCCTGCATCCTGTGCATCATGATCATCGCCGTGGTGATGACCGAAGGCATTCGCTGGGCCGAGCGGGCCGCGTTTCCATGGCGGGTGGGGCAATGACCGACACCCGCGCGCTCAAGGCCGATATCGCCGGCGACGCCGACGCGCCGCCCAGGAACCCGTGGCGGCGGCTCGAGCCGGCGGCCTACGGCTGCGCCAGCATCGTCGCGGTGCTGGTCCTGTGGGAGGTGCTGCCCTGGATCTTCACGCTGTCGGCGGGCACCAAGCTGTTCTTCACCACGCCGAGCCAGATCGGCGGCACGCTGTGGAAGATGTTCGCGACCGGATCGATCTGGACTCCGCTCGCCGTGAGCGCGACGGGCTTCGCCGTCGGCCTCGGCCTCGCCATCGTGGTCGGCCTGCCTCTCGGGGTCCTGATCGGACGCTCGCGCACGCTCAACGCCATGCTCGATCCGTTCATCACCGCGTTCAACGCCACGCCGCGGCTGGTTTTCCTGCCGCTGGTGATGCTGTGGTTCGGGCTTGGCCTGTGGTCCAAGGTCGTCATCGTGTTCATCGGCGCGCTGTTTCCCCTTTTGATCAACACCTACGAAGGCGTCCGCAACGCCGACAAGACGTTGATCAACGTCGTGCGCTCGTTCGGCGCGAGCGAATGGGATGTCGCGCGGCTGGTGGTGATCCCCAACTCGATGCCCTACATCATCGCCGGCCTGCGTCTTGCCATCGGCCGCGCGGTGCTCGGCGTCGTGGTGGCGGAGTTCTTCGGCGCCGAATCCGGGCTCGGGGTGATGATGGTACAGGCGGCCGGGCGCTATCAGGTCGACGTCGTGTTCTCCGGTCTGATCGTGTTCGCGGCGGTTTCGCTGCTGATGACCGCGATGGTCCAGGTGCTGGAGAACCGGCTCAGCCTGTGGCGGCCGCAGCAGGCAGGCGGTGAATGAAAAAGCGCGGCCCTGAGGCCGCGCTTTCGGTTTTCCGGTCGGCCCAGTCAGTTGGGCTCAGTCAGTTGGGCCTGGCGTCCAGCTTGGTCGGGACGTACTTCATCTCCTTGAGCGTCGAGTCGAGCAACGCCCGCGCCAGGAACTGCTCGGGGTCGGGCAGCGGCTTGTCCTTGGGCCACTGGCCCGACGCAACCAGATCGAGCCGGCGCGACTCGAAGATCTCCCGATAAAGGTCGGCCGGCAATTCGGCCGCAAACGTGTTGTGCAGCTCATCCCACAGCACGCCCGCCTCCTCGTCGCTCTTCACGCCGAGATGGGTCTTCAGGCTGGCGTAGGAGCCTTCCTTGTTGTCGCGGAAGAACATGACGCCCCTGGCGATGGCGCGGATGAACTTCTTCACCGTCTCGGGATTCTTCTTGAAGTAGTCGTCGGTGCACCAGAACGCGCCACCGGCGCGCGGCAGGTAGTCGCCGGTCCGCAGCAGCACCGTGAAGCCGGCCTGCCTGGCCTGGTAGGCGCGAGGCACCGACACCAGCGCCGCGGCGATGTCGCCGTTGGACAGCGCCGCGATCCGCTCCGGCTCGCCCTGGAACTGGATGACCTTGTAGTCGCGACCGACCTTCATGTTGAAGAACCGCTCGAGCGTCGTTGCGCCTTCGTCGTAATCCGCCGCGCCAACGCGAGCATAGCCCAGCGTCTTGCCCTTGAGGTCCTCGACCTTCTTGATGTCCGGCTTGGCGACGATGATGTATTGCGGCTTGAGCGACTGGTTGACGATGTAGCGGAGCGGCGCACCGGCGGTAAGCACCGCATTGGCGCCGCCGGAGGGGATCGGCACAAAGTCGAGATTGCCGGTCAGCCCCGCGGTGATCATCGGCCGGCCCTGCAATTCGATCCAGCGCGCGTCGAGGCCTTCTTCCTTGAAGAAGCCCTTGTCCATGGCGATGTAGCTCGGGATATGCAGCCCGATGCCGCCGACGATCTTGCCGATGGTAATCTTGGTCTGCGCACCGGCGACACCGCCGCCGAGCGGCACGGCGATGGCGACCGCGAGCGCGGCCGCCGGCAGAAGCCGGAGCATTCTCATGCAATCCTCCCAAAGTCCGTCTGCGCTCCGCCTGTGCCGGCGGTTTCCGGGAGGAAGCCTACACCTCAGTTCGACGCGGCGTCGAGCTTGGTCGGAACGTATTTCATGTCCTTGAGCGTCGACTCCAGCAGCGAACGCGTCAGGTATTGCTCGGGATCGGGCAACGGCTTGTCCGGCGCCCATTGCTTGGCAGCGACCATCGTAACGCGCCGGGACTCGAAGATGTCGTGGAACAGGTTCTTGGGAACCTCGGCGCCGAACGTATTGTGGGTCTGCTCCCAGATGATCTTGGCGTCCTTGTCGCTCTGCACGCCGAGATGCTCCTTCAGCGTCGCGAGCGAGCCAGCCTCGTTGTCGCGGTAGTACGTCACCGCCTTGGCGATGGCGCGGATGAACTTCTTCACCGTGTCCGGATGCTCGTCGACCAGGGCCTTGCGCGTCCAGATCGTGCCGCCGGCGCGGGAGATGTAATCACCGGTGCGCAGCAGGATTTTCATTCCGGCGTTGAGTGCGCGCGGCGCGTGCGGCACCGAGATCAGTACGGCCGCGACGTCGCCATTGACCAGTGCCGCGATCCGCTCCGGCTCGCCCTGGAACGAGATCACCTTGTAGTCCTTGCCGACCTCCATCTTGAACGCGCGCTGCATGACGGCCGCGCCCTCGTCGTAGTCGGCGGAGCCGGCGCGACCGTAACCGACCGTCTTGCCTTTAAGGTCCTCGGGCTTGGTGATTTCGGGCCGCGCCGCGATCAGCCATTGCGATTTCAGCGACTGGCCGACGACGTAGCGGATATCGGCCCCGCTCAACGCCGCCTGCGACCCGCCGGAGGGGATCGGGATGAAGTCGACGCTGCCCGACAAACCGGCCGTCACCAGCGCACGGCCGGTCAAGGTGACGAAGCTCGCGTCGAGGCCCTCGGCTTTGTAGAAGCCCTTGTCCATCGCGATATAGCTCGGCGTATGGAAGCCGCTTCCGCCGGTGGTCTTGCCGACCGTGATCTTCTGGGCCTGTGCAGGGCCTTGGGCGAGCAGGGCTTGGGCGAGCAGCGTGGCGAAGGCGAACGCCATCGCCGGAACAGGAATGAACCTGAGCATTCGCATCGTGGCCTCCTGGCGGTTTGCATGAATGCCGACCGCAAGGAACCGGCATCCCCACGCGGATTTTTGCACCCCCGTCCGGTCCGCGCCAGCGCATATCGGAGCGCCAGCGCAGGGGCGACAGTGTGCCGCGTCAACCGTATCGATTAACCGCGTGCCTTAACCGCGCCGCTTAACCTCGTCACCGGATCGCGCTACTCGGCTTTCCGCCGCTCGGTTACATCTGCCCGCAACGCAAATTTTCATCCGAGGGGCAATCATGCGACTGGCAAGACTTCTCTCCGCAGTGGTTCTGACGTCGGTGCTCTCCGCACCCGCGATCGCTGCGACCTGCAATCATCCGGCCGGCATGGACGGCTTCCTCGCCGAGTTCAAGAAGGAAGCCGCCGCGAAGGGCATCTCGCGCAGGGGCATCAGCGCGCTCGACGGCATCGCGGTCGATCCGTCGGTGCTCGCCGCCGACAAGCGCCAGGGCGTGTTCAAGCAGAGCTTCGAGGAATTCTCCGGCCGCATGATCTCGCGCGACCGCATGACCAAGGGCCTGCGCCACATGCACACGCATGCGGCGACGCTCAAGAAAGTCGAGCAGAGCTTCGGCGTGCCCGGCGCCGTGGTGGTTGCGCTGTGGGGTCTCGAAACCGACTACGGCACCAACCTCGGCAAGAAGGAAGTGATCCGCTCGGTCGCGACGCTGGCGTTCGACTGCCGCCGCACCGAGATGTTCCAGAACCAGCTGATGGACGCGCTGCGCATCGTCGATCGCGGCGATCTCACCCCCGCCGAAATGCGCGGCGACTGGGCCGGCGACTTCGGCCAGACCCAGTTCCTGCCGTCCTCCTACTTCAAGTATGCGGTCGACTTCGACGGCGACGGCCGCCGCGACCTCGTGCACAGCGTGCCGGACGTGCTCGCCTCCACCGCCAACTATCTGAAGGGCTACGGCTGGCAGGCCGGCAAGCGATGGAACGAAGGCGATCCGAACTTCGAGGCGATCCGCGGCTGGAACAAGGCCATGGTCTACGCCAAAACCATCGCGGCCTTCGCCGAGCGCCTGGAAGGCGGCGGCGCCCGCGCCGAAGAGCCGCGGCGCTGACAGTCGACTAACGAATATCGGGAGAATCGCCGGGCACTGCATAGGCGAGCGAAAGCGACGCCGTCCTACGGACGGCTATGCCGGCGATTTTCTTTTTCGTCGCGCACCCACTGCGGCACCTCCGCCGAGGGCTCGTAGGCAGGCTGTTGCGCAAACACCGGCTTCCAGAAGCCTGCGCTCCACCCGGCCACCGCCCAATAGACGAAGCCCGCGACGATGCCCGCGCCGACCACGATGACCGGTTCGCTGTAGAAGTCGGCGGGCCTTCGCATCTCGACCATGGTGTTGAGGCCGACCCACGCCGAGATGCCGCCGTTGGCGACGTGGAAGATCCAGGAGCGGATGGCGAACACCTCGGCGATCGCCGCACCCAGCGCCGCGGGCGTCATCATCGCGGCGGCCGAGATCGCGGCGACGAACATGACCCAGGAGCCGAACAGAAACAGCGCCACGACGAACTCTTCGCCGCCGCGATTGGCCTCGACCACGGCGGAGAAACGATTCCAGTTCGCGACGACCACGAACAGCACCGCGGCGAGAATCGCGCAGCCCGCGCCGAGCGGCACCAGGATGAAGCGCAGCAGAAACCGGCCGACGATCATGGGAGCCCCCGCAGCGGGTTAGTCCGTCATCGCCATTGCCCGCAGCGCCATCCGTTCGCGCGCGGTGAGCTTTTCGGTCTCGCTCTTGAGCTGGCCGCAGGCGGCCAGGATATCGCGGCCGCGCGGCGTGCGGACCGGCGAGGCGTAGCCGGCGTTGAACACGATCTCGGAGAATTTCTCGATCTGGTCCCAGTCCGAGCATTCGTACTGGCTGCCCGGCCAGGGATTGAACGGGATGAGATTGATCTTGGCCGGGATGCCGGCGAGCAGCTTCACCAGCGCCTTGGCATCGGCGAGCGAGTCGTTGACGCCCTTGAGCATCACGTATTCGAAGGTGATGCGCCGCGCGTTCGACAGCCCCGGATAGTTGCGGCAGGCTTCGAGCAGTTCCGCGATCGGGTATTTGCGGTTGAGCGGCACGAGCTTGTCGCGAAGCTCGTCGCGAACGGCGTGCAGCGAGACCGCGAGCATCACGCCGATCTCCGCGCCGGCCTTTTCGATCATCGGCACGACGCCCGAGGTCGACAGCGTGATCCGCCGCCGCGAGATCGCAAGCCCGTCGCCGTCCTGCACCACGGCGAGCGCGTCGCGCACCGCCTCGAAATTGTAGAGCGGCTCGCCCATGCCCATCATGACGATGTTGGAGACGCAGCGCTCGCCCTCGGTCGGCAGGCCCGGGCCCTGGGCGCGCTCACTGCCGATGAAGTCGCCGAGCCGGTCGCGCGCCACCATCACCTGGCCGACGATCTCCTCCGGCGTCAGGTTGCGGACCAGGCGCTGCGTGCCGGTGTGGCAGAACGAGCAGGTCAGCGTGCAGCCGACCTGGCTGGAGACGCACAAGGTGCCGCGGTCGGACTCCGGAATGTAGACGCACTCGACCTCGTGCGGCCGCTCGCCCTCAACCTCTCCGGGCAGCCGAAGCAGCCACTTGCGCGTGCCGTCGACCGAAACCTGCTCGGCCACCACCTCGGGCCGCGCCAGCGTGTAGTGGCTGTCGAGCACGGCCCGCAGCTCCTTCGACACGCTGGTCATCTGGTCGAAGCCCTGCACGCCCCGCACATAGATCCAGTGCCAGAGCTGCTGCACCCGCATCTTCTGCTGGGCGGGCGCGACGCCTGCCGCGCCGAGCGCCCCGGCGAGCGCCGCACGCGTCAGCCCGACCAGCGAAGGCTTCGCCGGCGGCACGTAGCGCTCGAGCGGCGTCTTCTCCAGCGGGATGTCGGTCTGCAAGGCAGCGGTCATGGTTTGGCGGCGCGGTTGATCGGCGCCTGTCTCTCTTGCGTGCATCGACGCGTCTTCTTCGAAAACGCTTTTGCTTGCATAGCCGCGTTTTCCTCGAAAACGCTTTTACCACAAACGAAAGTGGCGCGCGGACGGCGCGCCACGATCATTAGATGGGAACTCTGCGCCCGCGCCGCCAGACGCCTGGCGGTACGCTGCTAGCGGCACTCCTGCGCCGCCCGGTCGAGCGCCTGGGAAATGCCCTTGAGCGAGAAGGTGTCGGTCGTGGCGGTGCCCTTGGAGGTCTGCGCCTTGACCACCGCGTCGGCGGACTTGCGCATGGTCTCGATCAGCCGCGCCTCTTCGGCCGCGTTCTTGACCCAGGCGCCGTCGTTCTGGGTGTACATCGGGAAGCCGCCGCCGCCGATCGTCATGGTCGCCTCGGTGTTCGCCTTGAAGGCGTAGCCGGTGACCAGCAGCGAAATCTCGTTGTTCACCTTCTCGTCCGGCCGGGTCGACACGAACATGTAGACTGCATTGGCCGCGGTGCGCCGGTTCGGCGGATTGTCCTGCTGCGACGTGGGCTTGGACAGCGCGAAGCAGACCTTCCGGCCGCCCGGGCTCGCCGCATAGGCGCCCCAGTCGCCGTATTGGCCGAGCAGCGTCGCTTGCGCCGTGGGACTTGTCGCCGCAGGCCTCGGCTGCGCCAAAGCTGCGGACGGCAAGGCGACCGCTGCGGCAAGCAGCGGCAGAAGAACGAGGGAGCGCGGTTTATTGACCTTCATTGGCCTCTCGCATGACCGGGGAACGAAGCACCGTACCAGTGTAAGTATAACCGGATAATGGGCAAAATCGGGAACTGAAAGTCCGCAGCGCCGCATTCGACCTTCGGTGGAAAACGGGTGGGCACCTTGTAAGGCCGGATGCCAGAGAAGCCAGACAGAACCTGAGAATTTTCACCATGAAAGCATTGATCTGCACCGGCCCGAGCAAGCCGGAGGACCTGACGGTGGCCGACCTGCCGGACCCGGTGGCCGGGCCGGGCGAGGCCGTGGTACGGGTCGAAGCCGCGGCGCTGAACTTCTTCGACCTGCTGATCATCGCCGGGAAGTACCAGTACAAGCCGGCCTTTCCGTTTTCGCCCGGAGCGGAATTCGCCGGCACCGTCGAGAGCCTGGGCGAAGGCGTGACCGGGTTTGCCGCGGGCGACCGCGTGATCGGCTATTCGGGCTGGGGCGCGGCGCGGCAAAAGCTCGCCATCGCCGCAACACGGCTGGCGAAAATGCCCGCGGGGCTCGACGCCGACCGCGGCTGCGGCCTGATCGTCACCTATGGCACCTCGTATTACGCGCTGAAGCAGCGCGGCGAGCTCAGGAGCGGCGAGACGCTGGCCGTCCTCGGCGCTTCGGGCGGCACGGGCCTCGCCGCGGTCGAGCTCGGCAAGATCATGGGCGCGCGCGTCATCGCCTGCGCATCGACCGATGAGAAGCTCTCGTTCGCGCGCGAGCACGGCGCCGATCACGGCGTGAACTACGCAACGGGCAATCTTCGCGACGGGCTCAAGGCGCTGGGCGGCGAGCATGGCATCGACGTGGTCTACGACCCGATCGGCGACAAATATGCGGAGCCGGCGCTGCGCTCGCTCGCCTGGCTCGGCCGCTATCTCGTGGTCGGCTTCGCCGCGGGCGAAATTCCGAAGCTGCCGCTCAACCTGGTGCTGCTCAAAGGCTGCGACGTGCGCGGCGTGTTCTGGGGCTCGTGGACCGAGCGCGATCCGGACGGACATCGCGGGAACATGGCGGACCTGATGCGCTGGTGCGCCGAGGGAAAGATCAGCGGCCACGTTCACGCGGCGTATCCGCTGAGCGATGCCGCGCACGCGCTGAACGAGATCGCCGGCCGCAAGGTGATGGGCAAGGTGGTGCTGAAGCCGTAGCGCGCGACGAGCCAGCGCGTCGATCGTGCGAGTAGCGAGGAGTTCGTGGCGGCGCGCGATGAACGGATTATGCGCTCTCACCTAAACGCCCGTTTATCTTCGAAAAATCAGCACTCTGCCACACCTCGCGGCTGAACCTTTGGAACCGCCCGCCGACGAATGCTCCGGATAGGCAATCAAAACGATCCGCAAGGACGCGGTCCAAGGGCCGGCCAGGATCACCAAAGGAGCGTCACTATGTTTCGCAAGTCCACCATCCTGGCCCTGACCGCTTTCGCGGCGCTTGGCCTCGCCATCAGCAATGCCAGCGCCAAGCCGGGCAAGCCCGGACCGGGCAACCAGATGCCGGGCAACGGCGGCCCCGGCATCATCAAGCCGATCAGCCAGATCAAGCCCATCAAGATCATCCCGACCAATCCGATCAAGCCGGGCAAGCCGGGCGTGAACTGGCCGCTGTATCCGAAGCCGGTCTACCACCCGATCTACAAGCCGGTGCCGGTCGTCGTGTCCCAGCCGGTCTACGTCGC
>Ga0247825_10002883_pt1 | contig 11348 bp, 8 predicted proteins | sample 13C_Vanillin_Day_FD_194413 | JGI IMG/M metagenome (GOLD analysis project Ga0247825, IMG submission 194413) | Soil microbial communities from agricultural site in Penn Yan, New York, United States - 13C_Vanillin_Day48 | ecosystem: Environmental > Terrestrial > Soil > Agricultural land | place... | reverse complement strand
GCCCGGGCGCCGTCGACGCCGACCCGGCGCAGCGGCGCCCGGGCTTCAAGCCGCACCAGCTTTCGTTCGAGACGCCGAAGGACGGCGTGGCGCGCGACGAGTTCCGCTCCCAGCCCTTCTACGCGGTGATCCTGAAAACGGTGCAGCGCTGCAGCGCGGTCGAGAAGGAGCGCATCCAGATCCAGAACCTGTTCCCCGCGAACAAGGTGTTCGCGCCGATGTTCGAGTGCGACCAGGAGCCCGAGGACACGATCCGCTACACCAACGTCAACCCGCAGGTCGGCTTCATCGGCGTCTACGCGGGCGAGGATCTCGATACGGCGGAACGGGTCCTCGAGTCGGTGCGGCGGCTCGGCATGTTCCCGGGCGCGAACCTGCGCCGCATGCAGGCGGTGCTGGTCTACCCCTAGCTCAGCCCGGCGAGGACCCGGATGTGCTGGACCGCGCTGCGCCCGAGCGCGGAGAGCGCGTAGCCGCCTTCGAGCATCGAGACCATGCGGCCCTCGGCATGGCGCTCGGCCACCGCCTTCACCTGCTCGGTGACCCAGCGGTAATCGTGGTCGGTGAAGCGCAGCATCGCCATGTCGTCTTCGGCGTGCGCATCGAAGCCGGCGGAGAAGATCACCAGCTGCGGCCTGAACTCGTCGAGCGCCGGCAGCCAGACTTGGTGCACCGCGTGCTTCAATTCCTTCGAGCCCGAGCCGGCCGCGAGCGGCACGTTGAACATGTTGGCGGCCGGGTTGTCGGTGCCGCTGTACGGATAGAACGGGTGCTGGAAGATCGACGCCATCACCACGTGCTCGTCGCCTTCGAAGATGTCCTCGGTGCCGTTGCCGTGGTGGACGTCGAAGTCGATGATCGCCACGCGCTCGAGGCCGTGCCTGTGCAGCGCGTGGCGCGCCGCGATCGCGACGTTGTTGAAGATGCAGAAGCCCATCGGCCGCGCGCGGCAGGCGTGGTGGCCGGGAGGGCGGACCGCGCAGAACGCACTGGTGACTTTTTTCTCGAGAACCAAGTCCACGGCAAGAACCGCGGCGCCGGCGGCGCGCAGCGCGGCGTTCAGCGTGTGCGGATTCATCGCGGTGTCGGGATCGAGGTGCACGGTGCCGGCGCGCGGCGCGGCCTGGCGGATCGCCTTCACGTACTCGAGCGGGTGCGCGCGCGCCAGCTCCTCGTCGGTGGCGAGCGGGGCCTCAAATCTCGTCAGGGCGCAATCGAGGCCGGCGGCGATCAGCTGGTCCTCGATGGCGGAGATGCGCTGCGGCCGCTCCGGATGATGCGCCCCCATCTCGTGCCTGAGGCAATCGGCGTGCGTTATGAAGGCAGTCGGCATGCATTTTGATCATATCGCATCAGTTACAATCGCCGCATGCTCCTGAAAGCCGAGTTCCAGCCGCCCGCTAGCGCGGCTGCGCCGATCGAGCGCGTGGTCAGCGCGGCGAGCGGCATCATCCTCGGCAAGGAGACGCAGGTGCGGCTCGCGCTCGCGTGCCTGCTCGCGCGCGGCCACCTGCTGATCGAGGACCTGCCCGGCGTGGGCAAGACCACGCTCGCGCACGTGCTCGCCAAGACGCTCGGCCTGCACTTCCAGCGCATCCAGTTCACCAGCGACATGCTGCCCGCCGACATCCTCGGCGTGTCGATCTACGAGCGCGACACCGGCGGCTTCAAGTTCCACCCCGGCCCGATCTTCGCGCAGGTGATCCTCGCCGACGAGGTGAACCGCGCCACGCCGAAGACGCAGTCGGCGCTGCTCGAGGCGATGGAGGAGCACCAGGTCACCGCCGAAGGCGAGACGCGCAAGCTGCCCGCGCCGTTCTTCGTCATCGCGACGCAGAACCCGTCCGAGCAGGTCGGCACCTTCCCGCTGCCCGAGTCGCAGCTCGACCGCTTCATGATGAGGATCGAGCTCGGCTACCCGGACCGCGACGCGGAGCGCGCGCTGCTGTCGGGCACCGACCGGCGCGACCTGCTCGCCACGCTCGACCCGTGCATGACGCCCGCCGAGCTGATGGAGCTGCAGGCCGGCGTGCAGAAGATCCACGTCGCGCCGGCGCTGCTCGACTACGTGCAGGCCATCGTCGAGCACACGCGCCGCTCGCCCGATTACATGACCGGCCTGTCGCCGCGCGCCGCGCTCGCGCTGGTGCATTCGGCCAAGGCCTGGGCGCTGCTCGAGGGGCGCGACAAGGTGATCCCCGAGGACGTGCAGGCCATCGTCCCCGGCGTGGCCGCGCACCGCCTGCGCCCGGCGCACGACGGCGCGCGCCGCGTCGACGTCGGCGCGCAGCTCCTCGCCGCCGTCGCGATTCCCTAGCGGAACTCTGCTCGCGTTCCTTGCCTAAGACGGAGTGAGGCCAAGAACACTCCTCGCCGGCGCGATCGTGACGTTTTGCGCGCTGGCGCACGCCACCCCCCCTGCCGACTGGATCAAGGCGCCCGGCGCGCGCGCCGAGTTCGTCGAGGAGCCGGTGTTCGGCGGGCGCGTGGCGGTTTACCGCGCCGGACCGCAGGACGCCGAGACCATCGTTCTGGTGCACGGCCTCGGCGCGCCGGCGGCGCGCGACTGGGGGCTCGTCATCCCGGCGCTCGCGCAACGCTACCAGGTCATCGCGGTGGACCTGCCGGGGTTCGGCAACTCCAGCAAGGGCAACCACCACTACACGCCGGACAGTCTCGCGCGCGCGCTGGATGCAGCGCTGAAGACGCCGGCGCGCTTCACGCTGGTCGGGCACTCGATGGGCGCGGGCGTGGCGATCGCCTACGCCGCCGCCCATCCCGAGCGCGTCGCGCGCCTGGTGCTGGTCGACGCGGCCGGCGTGCTGCATCGCTCCGTGTACATCGAGTACCTCGCGCTCAAGGGGCTCGAGCAGGCGCTCGGCAAGGATTCGTGGATGTTCCCGGCGATCTCGCGCGCGATCCACCGCCGCGCGGAAAGCTGGCCCGACGACGACGCGCTCGCGATCGAGCGCGCCGGCGTGCGCCGGCGCCTGCTCGGCGGCGAGCCGGCCGCGATCGCGGCGGTGAGCATGACCGGGTGGGATTTCAGCGCAGAGCTGCGCGCGATCCGCGCACCGACGCTCGTGGTGTGGGGCGCGCTCGATCGCATCGCGCCGCCGCGCACCGGGCAGGCGCTCGCCTCGGCGATCGCGCAGGCGCAACTCGTGGTGCTCGACGCGGTGGGGCACGCGCCGCAGATCGAGGCGCCGCAGGCGTTCGCCGGGCTCCTGATGGGCGAGCTGGACGGGGCGCTGGTCGCGCCCGCCTACGCGCTCGCTCGCGGGCCGGTGCAGGGCGGCCGCGTGGCGCGCTGCCAGGGCGCGCAGGGACAGAAGTTCAGCGGCGACTACGAGACGCTCATCCTCGACGAGTGCGGCGACGCGCGCATCGTCAACGCGCGCGTCGGGCGCCTGGAGCTCGGGCGTTCCACGGTGCGGATCGTCAATTCCCATATACGGGACGATGTGCAAGCCAGCGGTTCGCGGATCGAAATGACCGGCGGCAGCATAGGCGGCACCCTCGCGCTCGACGCCACCAGCGTCGACGCCGCCGCCACGCGCTTCAGCCGGGCGCCGGTCAATCGCGGCGACGTGCCGGTGGTGCTGCGCCTGTCGATCGCCGAGCTGTCGCAACCCGGCAACGCCCACCCCCTGCACGACATCTTCCGCCTCGCACCGGGCGAAACGCTGATTCGGTAGAATCGGCCGCTTCGTGCAGTCGCCGACCAGTTACTCCCTCGAGGTCAATCCGCGCATTCCCAAGCGCCTCGCGCGCCTGGAGGAGCTCGCCAACAACCTCTGGTACAGCTGGGACCGGCCCACGCGCGCCCTCTTCGCCAAGCTGAACCCGGCGCTCTGGGACGCGGTCGGCCACACGCCGAAGGCGATGCTGAAGAGGATCGACGAGCAGCGCCTGATCGACGCGGCCGCCGACCCGGCGTTCCTCGACTCGCTCACCCGCGTGCTCGCGGCGTTCGACGCGTATCACGCCGAGCCGCCGTTCAAGCAGAACTCGGGCGGCTTCCGCCCCGACGACCTGGTGGCGTACTTCTGCGCCGAGTTCGGCGTGCACGAGAGCCTGCCGATGTACTCGGGCGGCCTTGGAATCCTCGCCGGCGACCATTGCAAGGCGGCAAGCGACTTCCAGCTTCCCTTCATCGCGGTCGGCCTGCTCTACCGGCAGGGCTACTTCACGCAGACCATCGACGCCGAAGGCCGCCAGCGCGCCGACTACCACGACAACGACTTCGACGACCTGCCGATCGCCCCGGTGCACAGCGCCGACGGCGCCGATCTCAAGGTGGAGATCGAGTTTCCGGGGCGCAAGGTAATCGCCAAGGTGTGGCAGGCGCGCGTCGGCCACGTCACGATCTACCTGCTCGACACCGATCTCCCGGAGAACAACGAGCGCGACCGCGACATCGCGCACCGCCTGTACGGCGGCGACCGCATCACGCGCCTCGAGCAGGAGCTGGTGCTCGGCATCGGCGGCGCGCGCGCTCTCGCCGCGATCGGCCACAAGCCGACGGTCTGGCACATCAACGAAGGCCACGCCGCCTTCCTGATCCTCGAGCGCGTGCGCGTGATGATGCAGGACGGCCTGTCGCTCGACGCGGCAGTCGAAGCCGTGGCCTCGAACACGGTGTTCACCACGCACACGCCGGTGCCCGCCGGCCACGACCACTTCCCCGAAGCCGCGGTGCTTCCTTATTTGAAGGCGAGCTTCGGCGAAGCGCAGGTCGCAGCGCTCGGCCGCCCGCCGCCGGGCGGCGACTTCAACATGACCGCGCTCGCGATCCGCGGCTCGCGCTACCAGAACGGCGTGTCGCGCATCCACGGCGGGGTCTCGGCGAAGCTCCTGCACGACTACTGGCCGCAGGTCTCGCCGGAAGAGAACCCGGTCGGCTACGTGACCAACGGCGTGCACGTCGCCACCTTCCTCGCGCCGGAATGGGGCGAGGTGCTCGACCGCTTCCTCGGCGTGGGCTGGATGCACCGCCTCGGCCATCCCGGCATCTGGGAAAAGATCCGCGCCATCCCGGACCACATCTTCTGGAGCGTGCGCCAGGACATCAAGGCGCGCCTGTTCCACATGATCCGGCACCGCATGGCGGTCCAGCACGCGCGCCACCACGGCAGCGAGTCGCACCTCGAGCGCATGCTCAAGTACGCCGACCCGTCGAACCCGAACGTGCTCACGGTCGGCTTCGGCCGGCGCTTCGCCACCTACAAGCGGGCGACGCTGCTCTTCAACGACCTCGACAACCTGCGGCGGCTGCTCGCCGACCGCACGCGCCAGATCCTGTTCCTGTTCGCGGGCAAGGCGCACCCGGCCGACGAGCCCGGCCAGGAGCTGATCCGCACGCTCGTGCACCTTTCGCGCCAGGAGGAATTCGCGGGCCGCATCCTGTTCCTCGAGGGCTACGACCTGCACATCGCGCGCCGCATGGTGTCGGGCGTCGACGTGTGGCTCAACAACCCGGTGCACCCGCTGGAAGCCTCCGGCACCTCGGGCATGAAGGCCGGCATGAACGGCGTGGTGAACCTGTCGATCCTCGACGGCTGGTGGGACGAGGGCTACGACGGCGAGAACGGCTGGGGCATCAAGCCCGCCTCGCCCGAGGCCGACCCGCACCGGCGCGACCGCGAGGAAGCGCGCACGCTCTACGAGCTGCTCCAGGACCGCGTGATCCCGCTCTACTACGACCGCACCGAAGGCGGCTACTCGCCGGGCTGGATGCGCATGGCGAAGCGCTCGATGGCTTCGCTCCTGCCGCGCTACGACGCCTCGCGCATGCTCGGCGAGTACGTCTCCAAGTACTACATCCCCGCCTCCCGCCAGGGCCATCGCTTCGCGCAGAACGGCCACGAGCCCGCCAAGGCGCTCGCGGCCTGGAAGGCCAAGGTGCGCGCGGCGTGGAGCGGCGTCGCGGCGACGCGCAGCGACACACCCAAGCACCGCATCCGGTTCGGCGAATCGCTGAGCGTCGAAGTGGCCGTGAAGCTGAACGGCCTCGCGCCGGGCGACGTGTGCGTCGAGCTATTGCTCTCGCGCGGCCCGCACGAAGGCATGCCGGTGCGCCACAGCCACGAGCTCAAGGAAGCTGGCACGCTGCCTTCGGGCGAGCACCAGTTCCGCATCGACCTCAAGCCCGGCCTTTCCGGCCGCCTCGACTACCGCATCCGCGTCTTCCCGCGCCACGACCTTCTGACCCATCCGTTCGAGATGGGGCTTTGCGCGTGGGTCTAAGGATCAGGCAAAAGCCCTAGGACCTCAGGGAATCCCCGATATACGCAGCCGGACGGGCGGGGGAACAATCAGTTGTCAGAATGTCCACTCCAGCGCACACGGGGGGCGCCCCGGCACTCGGGCAAGCGGTGCGCATCCTGCTGCTCGAGGACGACCCGATCAGCGTCGAGATCGTCGGCACGTACCTGCGCCGCATCGGCTTCGCCGACGTGACGCTGCACACCGCGGTCCTCATGTCGGAGGCGATTGCGCTGCTCGCGCAGGTCGACGTCGACCTGGTGGTCGCCGACCTCCACCTGCCCGACTCGCAGGGCGCGGCGACCATCCCGACGCTGGTGCGGGCGGTCGGTTGCCCGGTGATCGCCATCACCGCCGACCGCGATCCCGGCATGCGCGATGCGACGCTCGCCTGCGGCGCGTTCGAGTTCATGCACAAGGCCGATCTCACCGAAACCACCCTGATGCGCCTGGTGCGCCTCGCCATGATGCAGGCGCGGACCTCCCGCTCGCTGCGCGAAAGCCGGCAGGCCGCCGCCGCCCTGCTCGAGAGCGAGGGGCGGTTCCGCAACCTCGCCCGCTTCGGCCAGACCGCGCTGGTCAACACCCAGGCGGGCGAGCTCGCCGAGCACGCGGCGCGCGCGGTATTCGACGCGCTTGGCGCGGACGTCGTAGCCTACATCGACACCGAGGCCGGCTCGGGCAAGCCGGTGCTGCGCGAGCTGGTGGCGGGCGCGGTGAGCGGCGAGCTGCGCACGCCCATCCATTGCGCGCCCGACGATCCCATCCTGCGCGCCCTGACTTCGGGCGATCTGATCCGCACCGGGGGCGCGCAGCTGCCGTTCGCGTGGGCGAGCGACTTGCGCAGCGCCATGCTCGCGCCGGTGCGCATGGATGGCCAGGTGCGCGGCGTGATGTGCGTGTGCTGCAGGCCGGCGCACGCGTTCGGCGAGGAGCAAGTCGACTTCGTGCAAGCGACCTGCAGCGTGCTTTCGACCGCGCTGCAGCGCCTGGACAGCGAGGCGCGGCTCGCCTACCTGGCGCAGTTCGACCCGCTCACCGGGTTGCCGAACCGCGCGCTGCTCGCCGACCGCTTTTCGCAGATGATCGTGCACGCGAAGCGCCGCTGCTCGCCGGTCGCGGTGCTGTTCATCGACCTGGACGGCTTCAAGGCGGTGAACGACACGCTCGGCCACGCGGGCGGCGACCGGCTGCTCAGGGAAGTCGCGGCGCGGCTTCAATCGGCGGTGCGCACGGAAGATACCGTGGCGCGCATCAGCGGCGACGAGTTCGCCATCGTGCTCGCCGGCCTCGCGCGCCCGGACGACGCCGGACTGGTGGCGCAAAAGATCATCGAAGATCTGGCACGCGCGATCGAGGTGCAGGGCAGCGAGATCTTCGTCACCGCGAGCGTCGGCATCGCCGCGTTTCCGGCCGACGGCCTGGACGCCGAGACGCTGATCGGCGCCGCGGACGCCGCGATGTACCGCGCCAAGCAGACCGGGCGCAACGCCTACCAGTTCTTCACCGCCGAGATCAACCGGCGCTCGCGCGCGCGCGTGCAGCTCGGCGCCGAGCTGCGAAGGGCGCTCGAGCGCGAGGAGTTCTCGCTCTTCTACCAGCCCAAGTACCAGCTCGCCACGCGCCGGCCGGTCAGCGCCGAGGCCCTGCTGCGCTGGAACCACCCGGAGCGCGGGCTGGTTTCGCCGACCGAGTTCATCCCGGTGCTCGAGGAGACCGGGCTCATCGTGCCGGTCGGCGAGTGGGCCATCCAGCGCGCCTGCAAGGACCTGAAGGCCTGGCAGTGCGCGCGCTCGGAGATCGGCGCGGTGTCGGTGAACCTGTCGCTGCGGCAATTCCGCCAGCACGATCTCGATGCCCGCATCAAGGCGATCATCGACGCGGCGGCGCTCGACCCCTCGCTCGTGGAGCTCGAGATCACCGAGAGCCACCTGCTGGCCGACCCCGACCACGGCATCCGCCTGATGCGCGCGCTGTGCGATGCCGGGATGCGCATCGCCATCGACGACTTCGGCACCGGCTACTCGAGCCTCGCCTACCTGACGCGCTTTCCCGTCAGCGCGCTGAAGATCGACCGCTCCTTCGTGCGCGAGATGGCGCGCGACAAGCACAACGCGACCATCGTGCGCACCATCATCGAGATGGCGCACAGCCTGGACTTCACGGTGATCGCCGAGGGGGTGGAAACCGAGGAGCAGGCGAGCCTGCTGCAGCTGCTGCGCTGCGAGCAGGCGCAAGGCTACCTTTTCATGAAGCCGCTACCCGCCCACCAGCTCGCGCGCCAGTACGGCGGCGCGGCGCGCCCGGCGGCCGCGCAGCTCTCGCTCGCCTACCGGCGCGGATCGTCCCTTCAGGCGTAACGCGCCCGCGGCTCGGCCAGCGGCGAACGAGCACGAAGTAGCGGATCCAGTACCAGTACGCCTTCTCCGTGCGACGGCTGTAATGCCGGCTGCGAATCGCCTCGCGCAACCGCTTGCGCTCTAACCCTCAATAGAGCGCACGGGCCAAACTTCCCCCGATCTAGTTGACACCTCTGCCTAACGGCTGGAGGGGCTTCAAGGGGATGCCCGGAGGTTCAGCATACGAGCGTCGAGCGGCCGTTGACCGCGAAGGAACGTCGGTGTGGAATTGAGCTTCCTATGTCGCTCTCGGCCGAGCAGGTTGCCCAGTTCCACCGCGACGGCTACATCTGCCCGGTGCCCGTCATGCCCGCGGCGGAAGCGGCGGGCCTGCGCAAGCGGCTGGAGGCGTACGAGGCCAGGCAAGGCGGGAAGCTGCAGGCGGTGGAACGCAGCCGCGCGTTCCTGCTCTTCAAGTGGCTGGATGACCTGATCCGCGATCCGCGCGTGCTCGATCCGATCGAGCAGCTGATCGGGCCGGACATCCTGTGCTGGAGCACCATCTTCTGGATCAAGGACGCGGGCTCGAAGAGCTTCGTGTCCTGGCACCAGGACAACACCTATTGGGGCCTCTCGTCCCGCAACGTGGTCACCGCGTGGTTCGCGATTTCGGACGCGAGCGTGGCAGCCGGGTGCATGAGCGTGCTGCCCGGCTCGCACCTCGGCCGGGCGCTCGAGCACGAGGACACGTACCACGAGGACAACATGCTGACGCGCGGCCAGGCGATCAAGGCGATCGACGAGTCGAAGGCGGTGAGCATGCCGCTCAAGGCCGGCGAGATGTCGCTGCATAACTATTGCGCGGCGCACGGCTCCGGCCCGAATCTGTCCGCCGACCGGCGCATCGGCGTGTCGATGCACTTCATGCCGCCGCAGACCAAGCAGGTGGTCGGCAGCTGGGATTGCGCGGCGCTGGTGCGCGGCGAGGATCGCTACGGCCACTTTGCGCGCACGCCAGTACCGGCGCGCGACTTCGACCCGGTCGCGGTCGCCTTCCACGCCAAGGCGGCGAAGGCGATGCGCGACGTGCTCTACGCCGGCGCGGAGAAGAACCCGCAGCGGCTCTGAGCGCTACGGCACCGTCGCCGGCACGGTAAGGCTGCAGAATAGTGGCTGCGAATGACAGGAGCGCCATGCCCAAAGCCAATACTCGCGGTTGGAAGACTTGTAGTCGCGGCCACAAATACCGCGGCCCGGATCCGTGCCCTATTTGTTACCCGGGCGCGCGCCGCAGCGCGAAGTCGGGTACCGCCCGAAAGCGCAGTCATGGCTAAGCACTCGCTGGCTGTTGCACGCGCAGGATGCCTTGCGCTTGTCCTGATGAATCCTGGCGCCGACGCGCTCGGCCAATCACCCTGCCCCGGGATTCACGTGAAGATCCTGGACATCAGGAACAGCACGGGAACCGTGGCCTGCGCGCTGTTCGAGTCGCCGGAGGGTTTCCCCGGCGAATATCTGCGCTCGGCCACGAACGTCATGGTGATCAAGATCCGGAAATCGCAGGCGCGTTGCGACTTTGAGGACATCCCCCCGGGCACCTATGCGATGGCGGTGGTTCACGATGAAAACATGAACGGCAAGCTCGACACCAACTGGGCGGGCGTTCCGACGGAAGGCTACGGCTTTTCAAACAATGCCAAAGGCGTGCTCGGCGCCCCTTCGTTCGCGGCTGCGAGCTTCAACTACGACGGGCGAAACGTGGATCTGACGATGAGCCTGCGCTACTGATTGAGCCTCACAAGAGGAGCCCACCATGCAGGGCGCGATAACGGTTGACCCGCAGGGACGGTTCTTGCGCTTCCAGTTCGGGCCGGGCGCGACGATCAGGGACTGGGTCGAAGCGCGGGAGATCTGTCTCCGGCTTTCGGAGCAGACCGGAATCCGCCGGGCCCTGGTCGATGTGCGCAGACAGCAGGTTGCGGGGCCCGTCATCGAGCTGTTCGAGTTCGCGCACCAGGTCCCACCGGGCATGGTGTTTGCCGTTCTCAGCGATCCGCACTCGAACGATCACAAGTTCGTGGAAACCGTCGCCCTGAACAGGGGAAAGAACGTGCGCCTCTTCTTCGCAGCCGAAGAGGAGGCCATTGAGTGGCTGACGACCGAGGCGGCCTAGCTGGCCGCGTCGCGCTTCGCGCCGTCAGCCTAGTTGCGGGCGCGCGCAAGCAGGGCGAGCGCCCGGTCCTGCAAGGGGTACTTCGCGCCGAACGGGCGCCGCCCGTTCGCGGTGTCCAGCGCCGCCACCCAGCCCTCGCCCGGCAGCGTGAACTCGATCGGCTCGTGGTGCGCGTTCACGAGCAGCAGCAGGTCGTCGTCGATGAGCGGCGCGCCGCGCTCGTCGCGCTCGGCGAGGCGCTCGCCGACCATCAGCATGCCGATGCAGCGCGCGAACGGCAGCTCCCAGTCCTGCGCGGTCATCTCGTGTCCCTCGGGCGAGAGCCACGCGGTGTTCTCCGGCTTCGGGTAGGTACGCCGGCGCAGCAACGGGTGTTTCTTTCTCAAGGAAATGACCTGCACCACGAATTTGCGCAGCTCTTCGTCGGCGGTTTCCCAGTCGACCCACGACAGCTCGCTGTCGTGGCAGTAGGCGTTGTTGTTGCCTTGCTGCGTGCGGCCGAGCTCGTCGCCGGCGGTGAGCATCGGCACGCCCTGGGAGAACAGCAGCGTGGCGAGCAGATTTCTCTT
>Ga0247825_10002882_pt1 | contig 11349 bp, 9 predicted proteins | sample 13C_Vanillin_Day_FD_194413 | JGI IMG/M metagenome (GOLD analysis project Ga0247825, IMG submission 194413) | Soil microbial communities from agricultural site in Penn Yan, New York, United States - 13C_Vanillin_Day48 | ecosystem: Environmental > Terrestrial > Soil > Agricultural land | place... | reverse complement strand
TGGGATTCGTAGGCGCGCCGGGCGCCGCGGAAACGCGGGTGATGGGCGTAGATGATGTCGGTGAGGGACGTCTCGCGGACGCGGGCGGGCAGGGCGAGGGACGTGATCGCCACGCGGGGTCCGATCCAGAACGACGAGTCCCTGGTGAACAGCAGGTTGGGCAGCGGGTCGATGACGAAGTCGCCGCCGTGGTGCATGCGCCGGACCAGCGACGCCGTGTTGGCGGCGACGGGGAGTTCGTCGAAGGTCATGCCCGCGGTGAGGATGGTGGACAGGTCGGGGGCCGGGACACCGCGGAGGTGTGCGGCCAGTTCCTGCGCCAGGGTGTGCCCGAGTTTGCGTGGGTCGACGGCCGCGCCGATGCCCTGTATACGGGCGGCGCCGCTGGCGCCGAGCGTCTCGGTGAGCAGGTCGGACAGCAGCAGGACCTCGACGCCGCGGCTGCGCAGGAGGTCCGCGAACGCGTCGTGTTCTTCCTGCGCGCGGTCGACCCAGGGCAGTCCGTCGAAGAGCAGTTGGTCGTTGTTGCGGGGCGTGAGCCGCTTCAGTTCGTCTCCGGGACGGTGCAGGAGGACGGCACGCAGCTGCCCGACTTCGGAGTTGGCCCCCAGCGGTGCAGAACCGGACGCGTTCATGTCTAGACGGTAATGCCGGCGGGCCCGGCAGGCACGCTCAAACACTCCGTCGCCGACCGTGTCCCTCGGCGCCGCAGGCGAGTACCGTGAAACGGCGGAGGTATCTCATGGACGAGAACGCGACTCTCTCGCCGGCGCACTCGGATGCGGCGGCGAGTTCGTCTGCGAACACGCCGCCCTTTCCGTCCGTGCCCTCCGCCCTGGCGCCGTTCGCCGGTCTGTGGCGCGGCGAGGGCGAGGGCGCGTACCCGACGATCGACAACTTCGCATACACCGAGGAGATCGAATTCGCCCCCACCGGTAAACCGTTCCTGGCGTACCGGTCTCGGACGAAGGAGGTGGGCAGCGGTCGGCCGTTGCACTCGGAGTCCGGGTTCCTGCGGCTCGTCGCCGAGGACGAGGCGGAACTGCTCGTGGCCCAGCCGACCGGATTCACCGAGATCCACCGCGGTCAGGTCCGGGAGGGGACCATCGAGTTGTCGATGGTGGTGCTGAGCGCGTCCCCGGACGCGAAACCGGTGCACAGCATCCGGCGACAGTTGTCGGTGCGCGGCGGCGACCTCACGTACGACCTGTGGATGGCGCACGACCTGACTCCGCTCACGCATCACCTGCACGGACATCTCCGCCGCGACTGACCTCGAGTATTGTTCAGGTAACCGTGTGAAAGGTTGCCTGTCGTGGAGATGCCCGAGTGGAGAGCCAAGGAACTGACGCCGGGGCAGCTGTCGGAGCGCAGTGGCGTGGCGGTGTCGGCGTTGCACTTCTACGAGCGCGAGGGGCTGATCACCAGCAGGCGGACGTCCGGCAATCAGCGTCGATATCGCAGGGACACGCTGCGGCGGGTCGCGTTCATCCGCATCGCCCAGCGGGTCGGGATTCCGCTGGCCGAGATCCGGGACGCCCTTGCGACCCTTCCCGAGGGCAGGACGCCGAACCGGAAGGATTGGGAGAAGCTCTCGACGCGGTGGCATGCGGATCTGGATCAGCGGATCGAGCAGCTGATCCGGCTCCGCGACAACCTGACCGGCTGCATCGGCTGCGGGTGCCTCTCGCTCGGGAGCTGCGCGATCGTCAACAGCCACGACCGGCTGGGCACGGCGGGGCCGGGGGCCCGCACGCTGGACGTCGAACTCGACGGCCCGGCGTCCGGGGTGTGAGCGTCAGCTGTCGCCGAGCCACTTCTCGATCGCGTCGCGGTCCTGCCCGACCATGTCGCCGACCAGCTTCCTGACGAGGGACTCGATCTGTCCGCCGACGAGCGGGATCTTGACCTGAACCGATCCGGCGACGTCCAGGACGGTGACGTCGCCCGACGCGCGGAGCACCGACGTGCACTCGATCTTCACCGGGATCCCGGTGGAGCTGCCACTGATCCGGCCGTCGGCGTGGTCGCCGTCGAGGGCACCCCATTCGTCGGCGCGCTCGACCTTCAGTTCGCCCGAGACGACTTTGCGGACCAGCCCGGGGAGGGAGGACGCGCCGATGCTGTCGCGCATCGTCGCCGTCAGGGTGCCGGGGCCGCGGCTGTCGTCGAGGGTGAGTTTCTCCGGCGCCTCGTCGAACCGGTGCTGCCAGAACGCCCGATCCGTCACGGTCGCGTGCACCCGGTCGATGGGGTACGCGATCTGTTCGGAGTAGTCGAAGCTTTTCGCCATGACGGCAGCCTACGACAACTCGGTGAGTGGTGACGGAGTCCAGAGACTCGTCAGCCACGCACGGGCGCGGAGCGCCTCATCGGCAGGTGGTCGATGCCGGCTTCGAGGTAGTTCTCGCCGGTTCTGCGAAAACCGTAACGGCCGTACCAGTTTTCGAGGTAGGCCTGGGCGGAGATCTCGACGGGGCCCGGGAATGCCTCGAACACGGCTTCGAGCAGCTGACCCGCGAGTCCACGCCCGCGGGCGTGGGTAGCGGTGGCGACGCGTCCGAGGTGCAGTGTCGGTTCGTCGGCCAGCACACGCAGTGTCGCGAGAACCTCGCCGTCCTCCTCCGCCCAGAACTGGGTGGTGGTCGGTTCGAGGTCGCGTCCGTCGAGTTCGGGTTCCGACACGATGCCCTGCTCGAAGACGAACACGTCGGTCCGCAGGACCATGATCCGGTAGAGGGTGGCCGGGTCGATCCTGTCGAGCGTCGCGTGGTGGAGAGTCGGCACGTCCTCACCTTAGACAGAAAGTCCGGTGCGCAATCCGCCAGAACCAGGGACGCGATCTGCGGGGCGGGTCCACACTGGAAAAGCAGCAGCTGAGGGCAACTCGAGCAACCGAATGAGGGTGGGCATGGCCGACGGCGAACCTCTGATACCGCCGAGTGCCGTCGACGTGGATTTCTCCGACGTCGCCTGGGGAGCGGACCGCACGATGTCCGACTTCGAGACCGGGATGTGGCGGATGGAGGAGGTGCAGCCGAAGCTGCGCTCACCGATCGTCGCGGTCGACGTCCTCGACAAACCGCCGGACTGGGACCGGCTGGTGCGCGCCCACGAATGGGCGTCGCACATGGTGCCGCGGATCCGGATGCGGGTGGTGGAGCCGACGCTGCGGCTGGGCAATCCGATGTGGTCGGTCGACCCCGAGTTCGACCTCGACTATCACCTGTCGCGGGTGCGACTGCCGGAGCCGGCGACGTTCGACCACGCGCTCCGGATGTGCAGGCACATGGCGACCGAGCCGTTCGACCGCGCCCGGCCGCCGTGGAGCGCGATGCTCATCGAGGGACTCGACGACGGCCGCGCCGTCTACGTGGTGAAGACGCACCACAGCATCACGGACGGGCTCGGCGGCATCCAGTTGATGACGCTGCTGCACAGCAGGCGCCCCGAACCGTCGCCGGACAAACCGGATCGGCCCGCGCCGTTGCCGGAGCAGATGTCGGGCGGCGGCGCCCTGTTCGAGCAGGCACTCGACACCGTGCGCAGCGCCCCCGGCCGTCTCGGCGGCCTGATCCGCGGAGCGGTGCGGACGGCGATGACCGTCGTCGGCGACCCGGTGGGCAGTGTCACGGAGGTCGCCGGGTACGCGAACTCGATCCGGAGGGTGGTGACCCCTCCCCCGACCACGGGTTCGGACCTGCTGCGCGACCGCGGACTCGGACGCTGGTTCGGGGTGCTCGAGGTGGGTGTCGACGAACTGCGTTCCGCGGCTCACGTCGCCGGTGGGTCGCTGAACGACGCGTACGTGGCGGCCCTGCTGGGCGGCTTCCGCCGCTACCACGAATCGTTCGGCCGCGACCTCGAGACGATTCCGGTGGGCATGCCGGTGAGCATGCGTTCGGCGTCGGATCCGACGGGCGGCAACCGGTTCGCCGCGGCCCGATTCGCCGGACCGGTCGGTGAACGCGACCCGGTCGCGCGGATCAAGAAGGTGCGCGCGATCATCCTGGGGCTGCGCCAGGAACCCGCACTCGGACTGCTGGATTCGGCCGCCCCCCTTCTGGTCCGGCTTCCGACGGTGGTGCTGGCGAACTGGTACCTCTCACAGTCGACGGGTCTCGATCTGCAGGCCAGCAACGTCGCCGGGGTCCCCGTGCCCGTGTATCTGGCGGGTGCCCGGATCGAGCGGATGTTCCCGTTCGGCCCGGCCCCCGGCTGTGCGGTCATGGCCACCCTCGTCTCCCACGTCGGCACGTGTTGCATCGGCGTCAATCTCGACACCGCCGCCGTCACCGAGCCGGCGCGGTTCATGCAGTGCCTGCAGGAGAGTCTCGACGAGATCGTCGAACTGGGCCGCGGGTGAAAGGAAAGGCTGGCGCGATGGACGAGCACACGACACGGCCACGGGTCTACCTCATCGAGACGATGAGCGACATGGAGGACGACGTTCTCCGCACGTGGCTGGAGCGGCAGGCGAACGACTCCGGTCAGCCGCCTCCGACGGTCCGCGTCACCGACCAGGCCCTCGCCGATCTCGTGCGCCGGAAGGACGATCCGCTGCTCACCCCGCTCCGGGTGGTGTGGCTGCCGAAGGAGACCCACCCGGACGGCGCGCAACGATTCCGGGAGACGCTGTCGCTGCGCGACCCGTTGCACCCCGGCCAGAACATGCAGCGCCGGGTGATGCGCGACGACCCGGCCCGGTGCCAGGTCCTGGAAGGCGACCCGGCCCCGCTCAGCGACCTCGAGCGCCGGCTCGCGGAGAACGGCGGCGGGTCGCTTCCGGACTTCATTCGCCGCCAGGCCGCGCTGACCCTCGAGCGGGCCGAGCGCACCCTGCTGGGCACGCAGTACAAGGTGTCGAGGTTCGTCGTCGACGAGATCACCGACGCCAGCCGATACCACGACGGCACCCGGGAGCTGTCCGCGAAGTTGAACGTCCCCGTCGCCGAGGTGGATCGCCGGGCCCGTGGGGCACTGGACGAGATGGTCGCCGCGCAGAGCAGGCGCGCCATCGCGCTGTGGGACCAGTTGGGCCGCTACTTCTCCCGCGCCTACCGTCTCGACGTCGACACCACCCGGCTCGACGAACTGCGGGAGTTGAACAAGGAGCATTCCCTGGTGTTCCTGCCGAGCCACCGCTCGTACCTCGATCCGCTGGTGCTGCGGCCGGCGCTGCTGGCGAACGACCTTCCGCTCAATCACGTGATGGGCGGTCTGAACATCAACTTCTGGCCGATCGGACCGATCGGCAAGCGCAGCGGCACCGTGTTCATCCGCCGGAAGATCGAGGGCGACGAGATCTACAAGTGGACGCTCCGCGAGTACATGCGCTATCTCCTCACGAAACGGTTCAACCTCGAGTGGTACATCGAGGGCGGGCGCAGCCGCACCGGGAAGTTGCGGCCGCCGCGGTTCGGTCTGCTCAACTACCTCGCGAAGGCCTTCCAGGACAGTGGCATGTCCGACGTGTACCTCGTCCCGGTGTCACTGACCTACGACCAGCTGTACGAGGTCGGAGCGATGGCGGCGGAGGCGCACGGCCAGGCGAAGAGCAAGGAGAGTCTGCGGTGGCTCTTCGGATACGTTCGGGCACAGGGTCAACGGCACGGTGTCGCGCACGTCAACGTCGGCAGGCCGATGTCACTGGCGGACTACCTCGGCCAGGAGGACGACCTGCGGCTGGCGGTGCAGAAGACGGCGTTCGAGGTGTGTCACCGCATCAACGAGGTCACGCCCGTCACGGCGTCGTCGCTCGTCATGCTCGCGTTCCTCGGCATCGAGGACCGGGCGCTCACCGTCGCCGAGGTCGGTGCCATTCTCGGACCACTGGTGGACTACATCACGGCGCGCGCGTTGCCGACCGCGGGCGATGTGGACCTGACCGATCCGCAGGTGATCCGCAAGGCCGTGCGGACCCATCTCGATTCCGGGGTGCTGCGGAGTTTCGATCAGGGCAGCGAACGGGTGTTCTACCTCGGACGGGATCAGCATCTCGTGGCAGCGTTCTACCGCAACAACACCATTCATTTCCTAGTGATGCGGGCGATCGCGGAAATGGTGCTGCGGGCGGCGGTCGACCAGAAGTTCACCGACCCGCTGAACGACGGATGGGATCTGGCGCTGCGCATTCGCGATCTCCTCAAGTTCGAATTCTTCTTCAGCGAGAAAGACAGCTTCCGGAAGGAACTGCGGGCCGAACTGGATCTGATCGACCCGGCGTGGGAGTCGAACCTGGGCGATCCGCAGCATGCAGCGAACCTGTTGTCCGGGATGCGGATTCATCTGGCGCACCGGGTTCTGCAACCGTTCCTGGAGGCGTACGCCGTGGTCGCGGGCCAGTTACTCCGGACTCCGGTGGACCGGAAGTTCGACGAGAAGGCCTTCATGACGTCGTGCCTCGCGCTCGCCGAGCAGCGGCGTCTCCGGCAGCAGATCGGGAGCAGCGAGTCGATTTCGGCCGAACTGTTCACGACCGCGCTCAAGCTGGCGCGAAACCGTGGCCTGGTCGAACCGAATGCCGAGAACATGGCGGCCCGGCGGGTCGAGTTCGACGCCGAACTCCAGACCCTGATCGATCAGGTGCTGCGCATCCGAGCGATCGCGCACGAGAATCTCGGCCAGATGGGTGGTAGGTGAGTAGATGAGCGATCTCCGCAGTCTCCACGACGACATCGCGGCCGCCGTTCCCGGCCCGGGCACCCTCGCCGCGTTCGACCTGGACGGCACCTTGATCAGCGGGTACTCCGCGAGCGTCGTCTATCGGGATCGCCTGCGTCGCTTCGACATCAGCGTGGCCGAGCTTCTGCGCACCACTGGCGCCGCGGTGGAGACCCGCTTCCGGGGTGCCGATATCGGCAACCTGATGCGCATCGGAGTGCAGAGCCTGGCCGGGCGCATGGAGGACGAGATGCAGGAGTGGGGGCAGCGGCTGTTCCGCCAGGAGATCGCGAGGATGATCTTCTCGGAGGTCCGCGGACTGCTCGCCGCGCACCGGCACGCCGGTCACCGGGTGGTGATGGCCACCTCCGCCACCCCCTATCAGGCACTGTCGGTGGCCGCGGACCTCGACATCGACGCCGAGGACGTGCTGTGCACCCGGCCCGCGGTTCTGGACGGAATGCTCACCGGGAAGCTCGAATCGCCGCCGCTGTGGGGTCCGGCCAAGGCCGAGGCGCTGCGCGAGTACGCCGACAAGCACGGAGCGGATCTGGGTGACAGCTTCGCGTACTCCAACGGCGCAGAAGATGTTCCGATGCTGAAGTCGGTGGGGCATCCCGTGGCGCTGAACCCCGACCGCAAACTGGCGGCGACCGCGCGGCAGAACGGGTGGCCGTCGGTGAATCTGCGACCTCCGGAGAGCGGCGCCGACCCGATGTCCATCGCCCGCACCACCACCGCGATCGGCGCTCTGATGGGGGCGGCCGCGTTCGGTGTCTCCGCCGGCCTGCTCACCCAGAACCGGCAGACGGGCGCCAACCTGGTCGGCAGCTTCGGCCCGGATCTCGCGCTCGCGATCTGTGGGATCAACGTGCGTATCAAGGGCAAGGAGAACGCCTGGTCGGCCAGGCCCGCGGTCTTCATGTTCAATCACCAGAGTTCGCTCGACATGCTGGTGATCGGCAGCGTCATCCGGCGCGACGTCACCGGCGTCGCGAAGAAGGAGGCCGCGCGCGATCCCCGGTTCATTCCCGTGGGGGCGCTGCTCGACGTCGCGTACATCGACAGGGCGGACAGCACGAAGGCGAGGGCTGCCCTCCGCCCGGCCGTGGAGAAACTGCAGTCCGGCATCTCCATCGCGATCGCCCCCGAGGGCACCCGATCGCCGACTCCGCGTCTCGGCAAGTTCAAGAAGGGCGGATTCCATCTGGCGATGCAGGCGGGAGTGCCGATCGTACCGATCGTCATCCACAACGCGGGCGAACGGATGTGGCGGAACTCGCTCGTCGCGCACCCCGGCACCGTCGATGTCGACGTCCTCGCACCTGTGCCGACCGAGGGCTGGAACCTCGCGGATCTCGACCGGCACGTCGACGAAGTGCGCACCCTGTTCGAGGACTGCCTGCACGCCGGGCATCGCTGAAAGCTCTTCGAACAACGTTCCCGAAGGATGTAGAGAACCTCGATCGAAGCTCACCAACGCAGTGGCCCGGTTCAGCGCTCGCGACGGGGTGTCGCAACCGAGTAGTCGACTACGCGCGACGGGTCGCCGGCCGTACGGGACAGTCGGGGTGAACCGGTGATGCGTCGAAGGGAGCAGGACGATGAGCGAGCGTGACGGCGTCAAGCCTCCCGATCGAACGGACGTGCGGCGCCACGAGTTTCGGCTCAGTATGCTCGTGGCCTCGATGGCCGTTGTCGGCACCCTGATCGGCTCCGTGTGCGGAGGGGTGTTCACCTTGCTGAACACCTCGAATCAGGTGGAGGCGACGGTGAACCAATCCTCGAACGAGTTTCTGCGGACGCAGCGGCAGCAGATCTACTCGGAGCTCCTGACCGCGGCCAACGAGGTGAGCATCACGTCGGGTTCCGTCTCGGTGGCATTCGACCACTTCGACGGACCCTACCTCCTGACCGTGCTCGCCGAAGTCCTCCGCCCGCTGCCGCAACAGAACGTCGTCCTCGGCTCGAAGTTCACGGCGGTGGAGCTGATCGGATCCGAACCGGTGGTGGAATCGGCACGGCGCATGGTGGTCGAATACCTGGCCGGATCCGAGACGGTCGGCTGGCTGAGCACCGACTTCGCGACGGATGACGCCGTGTCTGCGGACGCCCTGTCCACCCGCCAACAACAGTTCGCCGACCACTTCCAGGCCGGGATGAGCGCCCAGGAAGATTTCCTCGCCGCGGTGCGAGGCGAACTCGGCATCCCCGAGCACGGGGACCTACCGTAACCACCGGACCGGAGCAGCACGACGGGGCCGCGTCGAATCGGCTCGCCAGGACCGCGGCGGATGGGCACGATGGGGAGATGCCCGCGACCGGTCCCACATCCACACAGCAGGCCTCGGAGGCACCCGCCGAGCCTTCGCTGCTCCCCCGCATCTGGGCGCTCCTGCATCCCTACCGCGGGTGGCTGGTGCTCGTCGCGGCCGCCATCGTCGTGTCCTCACTGCTGGGCATCGTGAATCCCTTCCTCACGAAGGCGGTGTTCGACCGCGCACTGTTTCCCACCGACGGCAGCGGTGTCCATCTGACACTGCTGCTGTGGCTGGTCGTGGCCATGATCGCGGTGACGCTCACGGGTTCGCTGATCGGCGTCGGCCAGAGCTACCTCACCACCAAGGTCGGCAACCTGTCGATGGCGGATCTGCGGGAGCGTCTGTTCGCCCACCTCGAAAAGATGGAACTGGCGTTCTTCACGTCGACCAAGACCGGCTCGATCCAATCGCGTCTGGCCAACGACGTCGGTGGGGTGCGGTCGGTCCTCACGTCCACGGCGTCGAGCATCCTGTCGAACGTCGTGACCGTGACCGCGTCCCTCATCGCGATGCTGCTGCTGTCGTGGCAGCTGACGCTTCTTGCGGTCGCACTGCTCCCCGGCTTCGTCTACCTGCAGCGACGGGTCGGCGCCCGGCGACGGGTTCTGGCGCGCAAGACGCAGGAGTCGTTGTCGGACATGACCGCAATCACCGAGGAGGCGCTGAGCGTCTCGGGTGTTCTGCTGACGAAGGTGTTCAACCAGGCCGACACCGAACTCGACCGGTATCGGATCGAGAACGCGCGGCAGACCGAACTGCAGGTGCGGCAGGCCATGACGGGTCAGGGCTTCTTCGCCGTCGTCAGCTCGTTCATGGCGATCACTCCCGCACTCGTCTACCTGCTGGCGGGGTATCTCGTCAGCGGCGGTTCCGCGGCGCTCTCGGCGGGCACACTCGTCGCGTTCTCGACCCTGCAGGCCAGGTTGCTGCAACCGTTGGTCTCGCTGATGCGGGTCACCCTCGACGTCCAGACGTCGATGGCGTTGTTCCGCCGCATCTTCGAGTACCTCGACCTGCAACCCGCGATCGTGAACCGCCCGGACGCCGTCGAGTTGCCCGCGGACTCCCCCGGACGGGTGGAGTTGGACGACGTGTACTTCGCGTATCCCGCGCCCGTCCGGCTTGCCACCGCCGACCCCGACCCGGTGGCACTGCGCAGCCTGGGGCGCGGCGGTGGGGGCGGCGGCATGCGCGGCGTCACGACCGTCGCTCCTCGCTTCCCGGCCGCGGTGGCGCCCGACACCGAACCGGCGGAACGTCGCAGCCGGCGCTGGGCGGTGGCGGGCACGTCCCTGGAGATCGAGCCGGGTCAGCTCGCCGCCTTCGTCGGGCCGTCCGGCGCAGGCAAGACCACGCTCTGTTATCTCGTCCCGCGCCTGTACGAGGTGGACAGTGGCGCCGTCCGCGTCGACGGCTACGACGTGCGCGACCTGACCATGAGCTCGCTCGCCGAGGCGGTCGGAATGGTTACCCAGGACCCGTATCTGTTCCACGCCTCGATCGCCGACAACCTTCGATACGCCAAACCGGACGCGACCGATGCCGAACTGCAGGCCGCCGCGGCGGCCGCCAACATTCACGACCGCATCCTCGGATTCGACGACGGATACGACACCCTGGTGGGCGAACGTGGATTCCGCCTGTCCGGTGGCGAGAAGCAGCGATTGGCCATCGCGCGGGTGCTGCTGAAGAACCCCCGCGTCTTGATCCTCGACGAGGCGACGTCCGCACTCGACACGGTTTCCGAGCGACTCGTCCAGCGGGCACTCGGTGAGGTGATGCGCGGACGCACCACCCTCGCGATCGCCCACCGGCTGTCCACCATTCAGCACGCCGACGTGATCTTCGTGATCGACGAGGGAACGTTGATCGAACGCGGAACGCACACCGAACTCCTTGCACGGCAAGGGTTGTACGCGCGGCTCCACGCCGAGCAGTTCGGCGGCGGGCAGGTCGAGTGCCGGTGCACCGACGGCGTCCGATTCACCGACGGGACGGTGCTGGCCCCGAGCGCCCCCGGTCGGGGCGGAGAGTTCTAGCTCCTACAGGAACTTGCTGAACTGGTCGTTGGCCCTCTGCATCACGAAGTCGTACGGCGGCGAGAACTTGCGGGCCCACCAGTAGCCGAACCGGATGTCCGGCGACGTGTACACCAGGTACCGGTCCTTCTTGATGCCGGCGATGATGCAGGACGCGACCTTCTCGGGCGTGACGGCCCGCTTCTCGAAGCGGTGGATGGCCTTCTGGATGCGCGGGTCGTCGCGATCGACCCCGGCGATCTCGACCGTGCCCACCAGCGGCGTCTTGACCGCGCCGGGAACCACGAGGCTCACGCCGATGCCGTGCCGTTTGAGATCGAACCGCA
>Ga0247825_10002880_pt1 | contig 11352 bp, 11 predicted proteins | sample 13C_Vanillin_Day_FD_194413 | JGI IMG/M metagenome (GOLD analysis project Ga0247825, IMG submission 194413) | Soil microbial communities from agricultural site in Penn Yan, New York, United States - 13C_Vanillin_Day48 | ecosystem: Environmental > Terrestrial > Soil > Agricultural land | place... | reverse complement strand
CCTCACGCCCACCGAGATCCAGTCCGCCGTGGCGCTGATCCGCCGCATCCGCGACCAGGGCACCACCATCGTGTTCGTCGAGCACGTGATGGACGCCGTGATGGCGCTGACCGACCGCATCGTCGTCTTCGACCAGGGCGCCATGCTGGCCGAAGGCGCGCCGCGCGAGGTGATGCAAAGCCCGGCCGTGATGAGCGCCTACCTGGGGGTGTCCCATGCTTGAACTGCGGCAGGTCACCGTGGCCTACGGCGAGGCGCGCGCGCTCTGGGACATCTCCCTGGACGTGAAGCAGGGCGAGCTGCTCTGCATCGTCGGACCCAACGGCGCCGGGAAGACCACGCTGGTCAACACGCTGGCCGGCATCCTGCGGCCGGTGTCGGGCCGCATCGTGATGGAAGGCCGCGACATCACGCGGCTGGCGCCGCACCGCTTCTGCGAGGCGGGCATCGCGCTGGTGCCGGAAGGCCGGCGGCTCTTCACCGGGATGACGGTGGCGGAGAACCTGGACGTCGGCAGCTTCCTGCCGGCCGCCAAGGCGAAACGCCGCGAGACGCTGGATGAAGTGCTGCAGCTGTTCCCCGCCCTCAAGGCCAAGCTGCCTTCCTTGGCGGGCGAGTTGTCCGGCGGCCAGCAGCAGATGGTGGCGATCGGCCGCGCGCTGATGGCGCGTCCGCGCCTCTTGCTGCTGGACGAGCCCTCGCTCGGCCTCTCGCCGCTGGTGGTGGGCGGCATGTTCGACGCCATCCGCAAGGTGAGCGCGGGCGGCATCACCATCGTGCTGGTCGAGCAGAACGTCTCGATGGCGATGAAGGTCTCGCACCGCGCCTGCGTGCTGGAGCTGGGCCGCATCGTCGCCGAGGGCGAGCCCGACGAACTGATGAAGCGGCCGGAGATCCGGCAGGCCTACCTGGGTGTCTGAAGCAATCGAAGGAGACGTGCGCATGCTGTTCCCCACCACCATCGTCGGCAGCTACCCGCAGCCCGAATGGCTGATCGACCGGGCCAAGCTGGCCGGGCGCTTCCCGCCGCGCGTGCGGGCGCGCGAGCTCTGGCGCCTGCAGGAGCCGTACCTGGCGCAGGCGCAGGACGACGCCACCTTGCTCGCCATCCGCGCCCAGGAAGCGGCGGGCCTGGACATCGTGTCCGACGGTGAGATCCGCCGCGAGAGCTATTCCAACCGCTTCGCCACCGCGCTCGAAGGCGTGGACCTGGACAACCCCGGCAGCGCGCTGGACCGCTCGGGCCATCCGAACCCGGTGCCGCGCATCGTCGGCAGGATCCGGCGCAAGCACGCGGTGGAGGTGGAGGACCTGAAGTTCCTCAAGCGCAACACCACGCGTCTTACGAAGATCACCGTGCCCGGCCCGTTCACCATGCTGCAGCAGGCGCAGAACGACTTCTACAAGTCGGAAGAAGAAGCCGCGGCCGATTACGCCGACGCGGTCAACGCCGAGATCAAGGACCTGTTCGCGGCCGGCGCCGACGTGGTGCAGATCGACGAACCCTACATGCAGGCACGGCCCGAGAAGGCGCGCCGGTACGGCCTGGCCGCGCTGAACCGCGCGCTGGACGGCGTGCAGGGCACGACCTGCGTGCACATCTGCTTCGGCTACGCGGCCATCATCCACGAGCGCCCTAGCGGCTACTCGTTCCTGCCGGAGCTGGCGGGCTGCCGCTGCAAGCAGGTGTCGATCGAAACGGCGCAGTCGCACCTCGACACCAAGGTGCTCGAGCAGCTGGGCGGCAAGCAGGTGCTGGTGGGTTGCATCGACCTGTCGGACATGAACGTGGAGACGGCCGAGACGGTGGCCGAGCGCATCCGCAAGGCGCTCAAGCACATCGCGCCCGAGCAGGTGATCCTCGCCCCCGACTGCGGCATGAAGTACCTGCCGCGCGAGGTGGCGCAGGGCAAGCTGAAGGCCATGGTGGAAGCCGCGCGCATCCTGCGCCAGGAACACGGAGTGCCGCAATGAAGAGCACGTTCTCTCGCCGCCGGTTGCTGGCCGCCGCGGCCGCGCTGCCCGCCGGGCTCACGCTGCCCGCGCTCGCGCAGGACGGCACGCTGCGCCTGGTCGTGCCGTTCGGCGCCGGAACCACCACCGACATCGTCAGCCGCGTCGTGGCCGAGGGCCTGGGCAAGGCGCTGCAGCAGACCGTCGTGGTGGAGAACCGCGCCGGCGCCGGCGGCTCGACCGGAAGCGACCTGGTGGCCAAGTCGGCGCCCGATGGTCGAACGATCGTGATGGGCACGGTGGGCACGCACGCCATCAACGCCTCGCTGTTCCGCAAGCTGCCCTACGACCCGTTGAAAGACTTCGCGCCGCTGGCGCTGGTGGGCTTCACGCCCACGCTGCTGGTGGTGGGCGGCGAGTCGCCCGCGAAGTCGCTGCGCGACCTGGCGGCGCTCGCGGCACGGCCGGAAGGCGTCACCTTCGCATCGGCCGGCAACGGCACCTCGGGCCACCTGGCCGGCGAGATGCTGGCGCAGCGCCTGGGCGGCAAGATGGTCCATGTGCCCTACAAGGAAGGCGCCATGGCGATGACGAGCGTGATCGGCCGCCAGGTCGATTTCATGTTCTATCACCCGGCCGCGGTGAACCCGCAGATCCGCGCCGGCAAGCTGCGCGCCCTGGGCGCCAGCGCCGCGCAGCGCAGCGCGGCCGCGCCCGACGTGCAGACCTTGCAGGAGCAGGGCGTGCGCGACTTCGACCTGGTCGCCTGGTTCATGCTCTACGCGCCGGCCGCGACGCCGCCGGCCACGCTGGAGCGCCTGCGCCGCGCCGCCGCCACCGCCTTGGCCGAGGCCGCGCCCAAGCTGCAGGAGCAGGGCGTCGAGCAGCGGCCGCTGCGTCCGGAGCAGCTCGTGGCCTTCAACAAGGCCGAGCTCGACAAATGGGGCGAGCTGGTGAAGCGGGCCGGGGCGCAGGTGGACTGAAGGCTGAGCCAGGACAGCGGCAAAATCGACACCGCCATGGTGTTCCGTGCCCTTGCCGCCTTCCTTGCCCTTGCGCTGTCGGGTGCGTCGTTCGCCGCGGGTCCGCCCCCGGCCGTGGTCGCGCGCTGGGGCGACAGCCTCGCGGCCTTCGAGAAGTCCGACAAGGCGTCGCCGCCCGCGCCCGGCGGCGTGCTGTTCGTCGGCAGCTCGTCCATCCGCCTGTGGCCGCACCTGCCCGACGACTTCCGGCAGGTGAAGGTGATCAATCGCGGCTTCGGCGGCTCGACCATGGCCGACTGCAGCCTGCTGGCGCCGCAGCTGGTGGTGCAGTACCGGCCGCGCCACGTCATCGTCTACGCCGGCGACAACGACCTGGCCGAGGGCCGCACGCCGCGGCAGGTGCTGGAGAGCTTCCAGGAGTTCGTGCGCGTCGTGCGGGGCGAGTTGCCCGACGCCAAGATCAGCTACATCTCGGTCAAGCCCAGCCCGCTGCGCGCATCGCTGATGGACCAGGCGCGCGAGGTCAACGGGCTGGTCTCGCGCTACCTGGCCGAGCTGCCCAATGCCAGCTACATCGACGTGTTCACGCCCATGCTGGGCGGCGACGGCCAACCGCGCCTCGACCTGTACGGCCCCGACCGGCTGCACATGAACGCCGCCGGCTATGCGCTGTGGAAGCAGCTCGTCGCGACGCACATCCTCTCGGCGCCGCCCGAGCCGCAGCCGCCCTCGGTCAGCCCGCGGGCGCGGTGACGCGCTCGGGCCGCTTCTCCCACCACAGCGTCAGCCAGCCCGCGCCCCAGAGCGCGGTCAGCGCCACGGCCAGCAGCGGCAGGTCCACGGACCAGGGCCGCGTCAACATGCTGCCGAAGAGGCTCAGCGTCAGCAGCACGATCACCAGGTGCGCGCAGAACACGGCGAGCGAGGCCGAGCCCATGGTCTCCAGCGGCCGAATCCGCGGCAGCGCATGAGCCAGCGCAGGCCCGAAGCGCAGCGTCACCACCAGCAGCGCGGCCAGGTTCAGCAGCCGCAGCGGCCCCAGCTGCCACTTGTCGAACAGCAGGTTCAGGCGCACGTCGCCGCCGAACGGCGCCTGCCCGACGGCATGGCGCCAGGTGAAGCCGACGAGGGCGATCAGGATCGCGACGGTCACGACCGCGGGCGGAAACTTCAGCGACGGCGGATCGTCCTCGTGCCGCGACGCGCCCAGCCACAGCCCGACCACCCACAGCAGCTGCCATGCGAAGCCGTTGAAGGCGCCCGTCTCCGAATAAGGCACCGGCAGCCGCGCCACGGAAGCCGCGATGTCGTACAGCCACTCGGCCAGGCCGAACTGCGCCAGCACCCACAGTGTCGCGCTGCCCAGCAGCACCCACTTCCAGCCGTGGCGCATGCCGAGCACGAAGGCCCACGGGCTGAGCAGCATGAACAGCACGTACATCGGCAGGATGTCCAGCAGCGGCGGCTGGTAGATCAGCAGCAGCCCGCCGATCAGCGCCTGCAGCGGCTGCTGCAGGTAGTAGCTCATCAGGTTGCGAACCGCCGGCTCGTCCACCTTCAGTCCGATCAGCGCGATCACGGTGAACAGGAACAGCAGCGTCGCCGCATGGGCGGCATAGACCATCAGCGCGCGGCGCCAGAACGCGCGGCGCGTGGCGGGGATGCCCTGGTTGAACGCGAGGCGTCCGTACACCAGCCCCGCCATGTAGCCGGACAGCAGCACGAAGCCCTCGGCCGCCGACACGTAGCCGAACGGCTGGCCGAACGGGTTGGTCAGGCGGGTGGGCAGGTGCGTGAGCGTCATCAGCACGAGCATCAGCCCGCGCAGCGCGTCGATCTCCCATCGGCGCCTCGAGGCCGGCGCCCGGCTCGAACGGTTCTCGGCCATGGGCCGATGGTAGGGCGCGTGGCGAGCGGTCATGTAGGACACGGCTGTGGCGCGGGATTGGCGCGGCCGCGGAACCGCTGTCAGTTCTGAGCCCACCCTTACCCCGTCGCGAACCCAGTCGCTCCGGGCCAGGGCGGGAATGACGGGGGATTCAGACGACGATGGGAGTCGCCGCCCCGTCCATCGACAGGATCGCCCCCGACACATAACCCGCGCGCGGCGAGGCCAGGAAGGCGACGGCGTTCGCGATGTCCTCCGGGGTCGCCAGCCGGCCGAGCGGCGCGCGCGATTTGGCCCGCTGAAGCGCTTCTTCTTCCGAGATGCCGCGCAACCGTGCGTCCGCGGCCAGGCCTTCGGCCATGCGATCGGTCAGTGTCAGCGCCGGGTTCACCGCGTTGACGCGCACGCCGTGCGGCGCCCACGCGGCCGCCAGGCCGGCCGTGGCCAGCATCAGGGCCGCGTTGGCCGCGCCGCCCGCGATGTGCGTGGGGGCGGCGATCTTGCCGCCCATGCCGATGATGTTGACGATCACGCCGCTGCGGCGCTCGCCCATCTGCTTGACCACGGGGTCGATCACGTGGATGTAGGTGAAGAACTTGGCCTGCATGGCCGCGTGCCAGTCGGCGGGCTTGAGTTCGAGGTAAGGCGTGCGGCGAGCGGCGCCGGCGGAGTTGACCAGCAGGTCGATGGGGCCGCCGGCGGCGACGGCGGCTTCGACCATGGAGGCGGCCGCCGCCGCGTCTTCCAGGTCGGCGGCCAGGCCGTTCAACTCGCCGGGTGCTTCCGTGCGCAGCTTGTCGCGCGCCGCATCCAGGTTCGCGTGCGACCGCGAGGTGATGGTGACGCGCGCGCCTTCCTGCAGGAAGAGCCGCGCGCAGGCGTAGCCGATGCCGCGGCTGCCGCCGGTGATGAGCACGTGCTGTCCTGCGAGTCCGAGATCCATGGTGTCGCTCCTTCGCGGCGCCGCGTCAGCCGAGCACTTCGGCCCAGTAGTCCTGCGCGCGGCGCATGTGTTGCTGGATGAGGCGCTGGGCGTCCTCGACGTTGCGGTCCTCGATGGCGCGGGCCATGCGGCGGTGGTCGCGTGCGGACGATTTTCCCTGTTCGTGGTTCTCGAACCAGGCGCGGCGCCGCGGCGCGCTGAGGCAGTAGAACGAATTGAGCACGCGCACCAGAACGCTGTTGTGCGAGGCGGTCACCAGCGCGATGTGGAACTCGGTGTCCAGCTCGGCGATGTTGCCGCCTTCGCGCAGCAGGCGCTCGGTGCGCTGCAGGATGTCCGCCATCGAGGCCAGGTCGTCCTCGCTGCGCCGGTCGCAGGCCAGGCGCGCGGCCAGCGATTCCAGCGCCAGCCGGACCTCGGTCGATTCGCCGATCTCGCCGGCCGTCGGCGAGCCGCCCTGTTCGGCCAGCGCCACCAGCGTCTCGAAGCTGCTGTCGGTGGACACGCGTCGCAGGTAGATGCCCGAGTTGGGCCGCGACTCCAGCACGCGCAGCGTGGTGAGCGCGGCGATGCCCTCGCGCACGGCGTTGCGGCCTATGCCCAGCCGCTCGGCCAGGTCGCGCTCCGACGGCAGCCGGTCGCCGGGTTGGAGATGGCGCTGCTGCACCATCTCCATGATCGACTTCATCGCGCTCACAGGTCGAGCACGAGGCGGGGGCCGAGGCTGCCGGAGCAGCAGACCATCATGGCCCGGTTGGACGCCTTCTCCTCGGCGGTGAGGTAGTCGTCGCGGTGGTCGGGCGTTCCTTCCAGCACGTTGGTGCAGCAGGTGCCGCAGATGCCCTGCGAGCAGGAGTACTGCACGTCCACGCCGGCGTCGAGCAGCGTGTCGAGCAGCGTGCGGCCCGGTTCCACGGCAAGCGTGCGGCCGCTGCGCTTGAGTTCCACCTCGTAGCCGCCCGACGTCGCCGCGGCCTGGCTCGCGGTGAAGCGCTCCAGGTGCACGCGCTGCGGGGCCAGGCCTTCGCAGGCCGCGAGGAAGTCGTCGATCATCCCGGCCGGCCCGCAGCAGTACAGGTGCGAACCCGCGGGCGCCTCGCGCACGATCTGCTTCAGGTCCAGGCGGCCCAGGCCTTCGCTGCTGTAGCGCAGATCGACCTGGACGCCGGCCGCCTCCAGCGCCTGCATCTCGCGCGCGTAGGCCGCGCGCTGCGGCGAACGCGCGGCGTAGTGCAGGCGCCAGTGGCGGCCCAGGTGCTTGAGGCGCGCGGCCATGGACACGAACGGCGTGACGCCGATGCCGCCCGCGATGAAGATCGCCATCGGCGCGTCCTCGTACAGCGGGAAGTCGTTCACCGGCTCGCCGGCCGTGAACCGGTCGCCGGGCCGCGGGGTCGCGTGCATCCACGCCGAGCCGCCGCGGCTCTCGGCCGCGCGGTCCACCGCGATCACGTAGCGATGCCGCTCGGCCGGGTCGTTGACCAGCGAGTAGCTGCGCACCAGCCCGCCGGGCAGGTGCAGGTCGATGTGCGCGCCGGCCGTGAACGGGGGCAGGGCGGCGCCGTCGGCCGAGACGAATTCGTACGAGACGACATCCTGCGCCTCCAGGCGCATCTGCCGCAGCACCAGTTGCAGGCTCACGGCGTGTACCCGAAGCCGGCGTCCAGGCGGGCCACCGTGTGCTCGCGGCTTTCCTGCCAGGACACGCCGGTGGGCAGGGTGAGCGACACGGCCCGCACCATGAACGTCGAAGGATCGCGCACGCCCTGCGGCTCGGTGCCGCCGCGCGCGTTGCGCACCGTCTCCAGCAGCAGGCGGCGCGTCATCGCGATGCCGGTGTCGCTGATGCCCAGGTGCTCCTTGCTGCGGTCGTAGACGGCGGCCACGCCCGACTGGCAGGCGGCGTCCTGCACCCACAGGCCGGGCAGGCCGGAGAACCAGGTCTTGGTCTGGGCGTCGTAGTTGAAGAGGTAGCCGTTCTCGCGGTTGAAGCGCGGCCAGTACTTGGCGTAAGGCTCGGTGGGCGGACGCGGCTGGAAGGCGGTGCCGCTGGCGTGGCCGGTCTCGCGGCCCGCGTGGCCGTTCTCGAACAGCGCGCGGCTCTTGTCGTACAGCTTCTCCGACGGGTGGTAGGAGAACATGATGCACAGCGTGTTCTCGTCGTCCAGCGGCACCCAGGCGTGGCCCGACAGCTCCGGATACTGCGACTGCGGCGGCACCAGCGTGTAGAAGGGCAGCAGGAACTGGTTGACGCGCCAGTAGCTGCGCTCCTCGTCCAGCTTGCGGCGCGAGGCGATGCTCATGCCGAACGGCTGGCGCTGGCATTCGAACATCGGGCGCAGGTCGCGCTTGGCGATCCAGTCGCTGATGGCGCCCTGGGCGTCGATGCGCCCGTGCAGGATGGGCGCGTGGGCCGAGTCGATCTCGCCTTCCACCGCCTGCAGCCAGTTGCACTCCTGGATGCGGAAGCTGACGTGGACGCGTTCGGCCGGCACCAGGTTCCATTCCATGTCGGGCAGCGGCGGCGGGTTGTCCTGCTGCGGACCCATGTAGGCCCAGACGACGCCGTTGCGCTCGCGGCAGGCGTAGGCCTTGAGCCGCACCTTGTCCTTCAGGCGGCTGTCCTGCGGCTCGGCCGGCAGGTCCTGCACGTGGCCGTCGGTGCCGAACTTCCAGCCGTGGTAGACGCAGCGCAGGCCGCAGTCCTCGTTGCGGCCGAACACCAGCGGCGCGCCGCGGTGCGGGCAGGCGTGGTCCACCAGGCCGATGCGGCCCTCGCTGTCGCGGAAGGCGATCAGCTCCTCGCCGAGCAGGCGCACGCGCTGCGGCATGCCGCCCGCGGGCAGGTCGGACGCCGGCAGGAAGGGCAGCCAGTACAGGCGCATCAGCTGGCCCATGGCGGTGCCGGGGCCGACGCGGACCAGGGTTTCGTTGTCTTCTGTGGTGAGCATGGGGAACCTCTGCGACGGGTTTCGTGGAAAGTGGTGGGACCAGATTGGTTCTACCAATTGTAGGTGCAACCTTTCCGGATCAGAGGGAATTTCCGAAGCCGGCGGCGGGGTTTTCCGGGTAAACCCGTGCAAAAATCCATTGGTCTGTCCATTAGACTCAGTGGCCCACCACAGGAGAGCCCCCGCCATGCGCGCACCCCGCTCCATCGGCCGCAGAGCCGCCCTCGTCCACATCGCCGCCGGTGCGGCCGCCATCGCGCTGCCCGGGAGGCTGCTGGCCCAGTCGGCCTGGCCCGAGAAGCCGATCACCCTGGTGTCGCCCTTCGGCGGGGCCGTGGACATCCTGGCTCGCCTGATCGGCGCCGACCTGGGCAAGCGGCTCGGCCAGAGCATCGTGGTCGACCTCAAGCTCGGCGGCTCCGGCACCATCGGCATGGCCCACGTGGCGCGCGCGCAGCCCGACGGCTACACCATCGGCATGGGCACCACGACGTCGCTGACGTCGGCGCCGCACCTGATCAAGAACCCCGGCTACGACATCGAGAAGTCGTTCACCTACCTGGGCCTGATCCAGACGTCGCGCCAGGTGCTCACCGTCTCGCCCAAGCTGGGCGTCAACACGCTGAAGGAGTTCATCGCGCTGGCCAGGGCCAAGCCGGGCCAGCTGAACTTCGGCTCCAGCGGCGTGGGCAACAGCATCCACCTGGCGGTGGAGCAGTTCAACGCGGCGGCCGGCATCAGGGCCGTGCACATCCCGTTCAAGACCGGCAACGAGACCGACACGGCCATCATGGCCGGCGACGTGCAGTACACCATCGCCTCGCTGGCCACTTCGCTGCCGCGCATCCAGGCCGATCGCCTGAAGGCGCTGGCCGTCACCGGCGAAGGCCGCGACCCGGCGCTGCCCGACGTGCCCAACCTGCAGGAAGCCGGCCTCGCCGCACGCATCCCCGACCAGCTGTTCGGCATGGTCGCGCCGGCCAACCTGCCGCCGGCCGTCAGCGCCAAGCTGCTCAAGGCCGTGGCCGACATGCAGAAGGATCCGGCGTTCCAGGAAGCGGTGCGCAAGGGCGGCGGCGTTCCGACCACGGTGCACGGCGAGGAGTTCCGCAAGCTGGTGATGGCCGACAGCCAGACCTGGGGCGAGCTGATCAGGCGCCTGAACATCACGCTCAGCAGCTGATGACGTTTCCGGGAACGGCGTTGGTCGCCGGCGCGACCGGCGTCGTCGGCCGCGGCATCGCGCAGGCGCTGGTCGCGACGGGCTGGAACGTGTTCTGCGCCAGCCGATCGGGCGGCGGCGACGTCGCCGGCGCGCGCGGGATCGCGGTGGACCTGCTGGACGCCGCCGATTGCAAGCGCGCCTTCGCTTCGCTGGGTGAAGTCACGCATGTCTTCCACGCGGCCTATCTGCAGGCGCCCAATCGCGCGGCGGAGGTGGAGCCCAACCTCGCGATGCTTCGCAACGCGGTGCAGGGCGTGGCCGCCGCATCGCCTTCATTGCGCAAGGTGGTACTGGTCACCGGCGCGAAGTTCTACGGCATCCAGTGGAGCGCCAGCCGCACGCCCTGCCGCGAAAGCGATGCGCGCCAGCTGCCGCCCAACTTCTATTACGACCAGGAGGACTGGCTGCGCGAGGCCAGCCGCGGCCAGCGCTGGCGCTGGGTCAACCTGATCCCGCCGTTCGTCACCGGCTACGCGGTGGGCAATCCGATGAACCTGGTGCTGGGCCTCGGGCTGTACGCGGCCGTGTGCCGCGAGCTCGGCATGCCGCTGCGCTTTCCCGGTAGCGTGCAGGCGTGGGAGGCGCTGCACCAGATCGCCGACGCGCGCCAGATCGGCGCCGCGGCGCTGTGGGCGGCGAACGCTCCGGCGGCGCAGGACGAAGCGTTCAACGTGAGCAACGGCGACCCGATCCGCTGGAGCATCACCTGGCCCGCGATCGCCGCGGCCTTGAACATGCATTCAGCCGAACCCAAGACGCTGCCGCTCGCGGACCTGATGCCGCACCAGCAGGCGGTGTGGAACCGCATCGCGCGCCGCCACGGCCTGCGCGACATCGACATCGCCAGGATCGTCAACTGGACCTGGATGGACTACATGCTGCGCCAGGGCCACGACATCGTGCTGGCCACCGGCAAGATCCGACGCGCGGGCTTCCACGACTGCATCGAAACCGACGAGGTGTTCGTGCAGCGCCTGCGCGAGCTGCAGGAACACAAGGTGCTGCCGCCATGACGCATCCGCGCCATCGGCAGGTGCGCGACCTCACGCTCGGCTTCCTCACGCTGGGTCCGCAGGCCGTGCCGCTGGACGTGGTGGAAGCGGCGGCGAGCGCCGGCTTCGGCGCGGCGGGCCTGCGCGTGAGCGGCCGCAATCCCGGCGATCCCTGGCCCTCGGTGGACGGGCGGCCGGGCGCGCTGGTCGCCGTGGCGCAGCGTGCGCGCGAACTCGGCGTGCGCGTCTCCAGCATCAGCGGCTACTACCTGTCGGAGCGCACCGGACCCGAGCACCTGCTGGCCAACGTGGAGGCGGCCCGACTCGTCGGAGCGCCGCTCATCGCGCAGGGCTGCTTCGAGCCCGACCTGGACCGCGCCGCGTCGCTGCTGCACGGCTACGCGCGCGCGTCCGCCG
>Ga0247825_10002879_pt1 | contig 11354 bp, 8 predicted proteins | sample 13C_Vanillin_Day_FD_194413 | JGI IMG/M metagenome (GOLD analysis project Ga0247825, IMG submission 194413) | Soil microbial communities from agricultural site in Penn Yan, New York, United States - 13C_Vanillin_Day48 | ecosystem: Environmental > Terrestrial > Soil > Agricultural land | place... | reverse complement strand
GCCACGGCGTCGAAGTACGTCGACGAAAGCCATCGGCACAGGTGGCGCAATGATCGATGTGCCGCCTCGATCTGGAAAGTGAACGATGGCCCCATTCTCGGCGATCACAGCATCGACGAAATGCAGATCACCGGCGACGCGACGGAGGTCGTCCAGGATCCGGCCAGTGACGAGCAGCACGGTAATCCCTTGCATGCGTGCAACCGCGATCGCGTCACGCACCGACGGATCAAGCACGTCGTTGCGGGTAAGCGTCCCGTCGTAGTCCAGCGCGATTACGGACAGTCTCACAAGGGAACTCCAACCCCATTTGAGCAAGGGGCCTGCCATGACCGTCGCGGCGTATCAGGCTGACCTCTCGAGCGAGTGCGGGAGGTATTTCCAGCGACTGGGGATTTCTCCGCACGACGTTCATCTACATGAAGAGCGGCTCGTTGCGACAACTCATATCAGGAACGCTCGCGAGTTGGTCCGGTCTGTGCTTCCTGGTAGTAGTGTCTGGTATCGGACGAGGAGGTCGACAATGCGCGTGCAGGATGTGATGACGAATCGGGTGCACACCGTCTCGCCGGGTATCGCGGCTGAAGACGCGTGGAACAGGATGCGGATGCGCCGCATTCATCATCTGGTTGTCACTCAGGCCAATGCCATCGTCGGCCTCTTATCAGAGCGGGACCTTGGTGGTGCGAAGGGCACTCGCACAAGGGAGAACCGAACCGTCGCCGATCTGATGTCCGCGAAAGTACTCACGGTATCGCCCACGACGCCGATCCGGAAAGCCGCAAACATGATGCGCGGTCAATCGGTTGGCTGCCTGGTCGTCGCGGACGGTGCGCGCATCGCCGGTATTATCACCGTTGCCGATCTCCTCGAACTGATGGGGCGCGGTATAGATCGACCTGTTGTCGCAACGACGCGACCGACAATTCATCACCGAGCGCCGCACCGCAAGCGCCATCGTGCCGCGGGTGTCTGGTAGCCAGGAGACACATGTGTCGATTCGCATCGCTGGACATCGCGTTCTGATGATCGTCATCGCCACCATCGGCTGCTCTGCGGCACTGGCAACGAGTCAAGGGGGCACGGCGCCGACCCGCGGGGCGATTGAGCGCGGTCGTGCCGTCTTTGAGCAGAACTGCGCCACCTGCCACGGCAAGCGCGGGAAGGGCGATGCGCCCGGGACCTCGGCGATGAAGCCTCGACCAACCGACCTGACGATGCTGACCAAGCGATATGGCGCCTTTCCCGCCGAACGCGTTGAGGCGACTTTGAAGGGGACGGATCAGACGAAGGCGCACACGCCGGGGATGACGGCGTGGAAAGCACTCTTTCTCGCCGATGCCAACGGAAACGAAACTACCGCGCACGAGCGCGTCAAAGATGTAGCCGCCTTCATCGCATCGCTTCAGGCGAAGTGACCAGGCTGGTACAAAGCCACCTACAGCCATGGATCTTCCGCGCAGGCATTTCTTCCTCATGATCGCTGGCGTCCTCGTCCAGCCCGCCATTAATCGGGCTCAGCGCGAGATGTTGGTGCGCTCGGTTCGTCCTGAGGATCTCGAGATGCCGTTGTCGGGCTTCTCGGACTACATCACGCCAATCGAGCGTTTCTTCGTCCGCACGCACGTGTCCGTGCCGCGCGTCGATCTCAACGACTGGCGTCTGAACATCGGCGGCGAAGTGGCTACACCGCTCACCCTGACCATGGACGACGTGAGACGACTACCGGCAGTCGAGCTCGTGAGCGTCCTCGAGTGTGCCGGTAATGGGCGCGGCTTCTACGAGCCTTCGATGCCCGGCCTGCAATGGGCCAACGGAGCCGTCGGCAACGGGCGCTGGCGCGGCGTAAGGCTGGCCGATGTCCTCACACGAGCAGGCGTGAAAGAGTCTGCGAAGGAAATCCTCTTCAACGGTGCGGATGTGCCGCTGGGCACGATGCCGGATTTCCAGCGTTCGATTCCACTCGCGAAAGCACTCGATGCCCGCACGCTTCTCGCCTACGAAATGAATGGCGCGACGCTCCCAGCGAAGCACGGCTTCCCATTGCGAGTCGTCGTACCGGGCTGGGCAGGTGACTGCTGGCTCAAATGGCTGACGTCGATTTCCGTTCTCGACAAAGCACACGACGGGTTCTGGATGGCGCGCGCGTACCGTCATCCGGGCGAGCCGGTTGCACCGGGCACGATCGTCCCTTCGGAACACATGGAGCCGGTCACCAGCCTTCGCGTAAAGAGCGTAATCGCCGCACCGTTGGGCGGCACGCACGTCGTCGTCTTAACGCCACTGACAATTCGCGGCGTCGCGTGGAGTGGCGATGCGGGCCCATTGGCGGCGGTCGATGTGAGCGTTGATGGGGGGCGCCGCTGGAAGCCCGCGACCTTGCGACGCGACCAGCGGACTCAGTTCGGCTGGCGGCAATGGGAATACCGCTGGACGCCCCCTCGTGAGGGGTACTACACAATCCTGGCCCGCGCACGGGACGCGGCCGGCAACACGCAGCCGTTCGACCAGGAGTGGAATCCTTCGGGTTATGGTTGGAACGTCATACCGCGCGTCGGTGTAAATGTGGCGGCCGCATTGTCTGATACCACCCCACGGGTGCAGACCGCCACCAACAGCAACACAGCGCCCGCCGCATTCAAAAACGCATGCGTCGCCTGCCACGATGAGGACGTCGTCCGGCAGCAACGCCTCACGCGCGCCCAGTGGGATGGTGAAATCAACAAGATGATTGGCTGGGGCGCGCGGGTGAGAGACGAGGATCGCAACGTCCTGCTGGATTACTTGTTCGGCAACTACGGGCCGCGGGCTCGTTAGCACGACTCGTCGTGGCGAACCGTCACCGTTGGCTGTGACGACTTCATGTATGTGAAGCCCCGCGCTTCAGTCCGCCTTTCCGCAGAATCGCCATCATCGGACACCAGTCCGTGAAGGCCGACTGGAACAGGTTCAGCCCGACGAACAGCGTGAACCAGAGAAAGCGGTTGTCGACGTAGATACCAAGCAGCACGCTCAGCGCGACGAAAGCACCAGCGATCAGCCGGAGCGCACGTTCGATGGTCATGATGATCTCCTGTGACATGCTCGAGACTTGGTCATGGGATCGCCCCCGCCGGTGAAGACGATGGGATCTCGCCACTCGCTAAATTGATCCGGCGTTGATGCGTGACGAAGTACAGGACCGGCACGGTGACGCGCGACAGCAGCAGCGACGCCACCTCACCTGCCATCAATGAAATCGCCAACCCCTGGAAGATCGGGTCGAACAGGATCACCGCCGACCCGACGATCACCGCCGCCGCCGTCAACGCCATGGGCCGGAAACGAACGGCGCCTGCATCGACGACCGCTTCACCAAGTGGCATTCCTTCGCGCACGCGCATCTCGATGAAGTCCACGAGAATGATCGAGTTCCGTACGACGATGCCGGCACCGGCGATGAAGCCAATCATCGAGGTCGCCGTGAAGAAGGCGCCCATGGCCGCGTGCGCCGGCAGGATGCCGACGAGCGAGAACGGGATCGCCGCCATGATCGTCAGCGGCACGCCGAATCCCTCGAACCACCAGACAACGAGGATGTAAATCAGGACCAGGACCGCCGCGAACGCCAACCCGAGATCGCGAAAGACCTCGTAGGTGATGTGCCACTCGCCATCCCACTTCATCGCGTACCTGGTAGTGTCGGACGGCTGCTGCGTGTTGAAGATCTCGAAGCCGTACCCTTCCGGCAACACAAACCGCTCGAGCGCTTTGTTCATCTGCAGAATGGCGTATACGGGGCTCTCAGCCACACCTGCAAGGTCGCCGGTGACGTAGGTCACTGGCAGCAGGTTCTTGTGATAGAGGCTGGCGTCTTCCGTCGTTCGCGTCTCGCGGGTCAACTCGCCGAGCGCGACCGAGTGTGTTCCCTCGATGCGGAGCTGCCGCAGGCTTTCGAGCGAGCCACGCGCCTGACGCGGAAGCCGCATCACAATCGGCACGTCTTCCCGTGACGCTTGATCGTGAAGCAACCCGACGCGCATCCCGTCACTGGCCAGCCGTACGACCGCTGCCACATCCGACGGCGACACACCGGCGGCCCTGGCTCGATCCTGATCGACGGTTAATGTGGTCTTGGCCTGAGGTGATTCCACATACCAGTCGACGTCCACTACGCCGGCTGTTTGTTCGAACACGCTCTTCACTTGCTGTGCGAGCTCCATCCGTCGGCCGGCGTCTGGTCCGTAGATTTCCGCGACGAGCGTCTGCAGCACCGGCGGGCCCGGAGGCACCTCGGAAACCTGAATCGTCGCGTTGAGGCGCGCGGCGATCGGCAGGAGTCGCTGGCGCACCCGCTTGGCCACGTCGTGGCTCTGCTCGTGCCGGTCATCCTTCGGAAGCAGATTCACTTGCAGGTCCGCCAGATGCGGGGCCCGTCTGAGGAAGTAGTGCCGCACGAGTCCATTGAAGTTGTACGGCGCCGCGGTGCCCACGTAGCTCTGGATATCGGTGACGTCAGGATCCTTTAGCGCTTCGCTCGCCAGGTCACCGGCCACCCGCGCCGACTGCTCGAGCGCGGTCCCTTCCGGCAAGTCGATGACGACCTGGAATTCGCTCTTGTTGTCGAACGGAAGCATCTTCACCGTCACGAACTGAAGCGGCACCAGCGCGATCGCCGCCAGTAACAGGACAGCCACGCCACCCAGGAACATCAGCCGCGTGCGCCCGTTGTCGATGAGCCGCGCCATCGCGCCGCGATACAGTCGCGTCGCGGCCCCCTCAGTCGCGTGGGCGTGCCCGTGATCGACGCGCAACAGCCGCACCGCGGCCCACGGCGTGACGATGAACGCCGCGGCAAGCGAGAACAACATCGCGGCAGTGGCACCGATCGGAATGGGCCGCATGTACGGGCCCATCAACCCTCCGACGAACGCCATGGGAAGAATCGCGGCCACGACCGTGAGCGTCGCGAGGATCGTCGGGTTGCCCACTTCGTCGACGGCACGCACCGTGAGCGCCGCAAGGCCTGACTCCTCTCCGGTCTGCATCCGCGCGTGCCGCACCACGTTCTCCACGACCACGATCGCGTCGTCGACGAGGATGCCGATCGAGAAGATCAGCGCGAAGAGCGTGATCCGGTTCAGCGTGTAGCCGTAGAGCGCGAACGCGAAGAGCGTGAGTGCCAGCGTCACGGGAATGGCGATGAGCACGACCGCGGCCTCGCGTCGTCCGAGCGCGAGCGCGATCAGTACCGTGACCGAGATGACGGCGAGAAACATGTGGTAGAGGAGCTCGTTCGACTTCTCCGCCGCTGTCTCGCCGTAGTTGCGCGTGACGGCGAGGGTCAGATCGCGTGGCAGCACGACGCCGCGCAGCGTGTCCAGCTTCTGCTCGACGAGATGCGCCACGGTGATGGCGTTGGCGCCTTTCCGCTTCGCGACCGAAATGGTGACCGCCGGGTGCGCTCCCTCCGTCCGCGAGTGGTACCGCACGTACGACACGGGCTCGGCATCCTCGTCGGTCACCGCAGCGACGTCGCGCAGCAGCACCGAACGGCCGGCCGCGCCGGAGACGACCACGTCGCGCAGTGCGTCCACGCGATCGAGCGAGTTGCCGGCCTGAAGTCGGGTGACGCCACCGCCGCTGACCGGTCCGGTTCCCGTCGATCGCGCATTCGCCTCCTCAACCGCACGCGCCACACGCAGCGGATCGAGTGACGCCGCCGCCAGCCTGGCGGGGTCGACATCCACGTGGACCTCTCGCGGGCGTCCGCCGATCAGCGTCACCTCAGACACGTCGGGCACTTCAGCGATTGCCTCTCGTATCTGTGCCGCGGCTTTGCGGAGCTGGTGGTCGTCGTATCTGGCACCCCACAACGTCACCGCGACGACCGGCACGTCATCGATGGATCGAGCCTTGACGAGCGGAGGGCTGACGCCAGGGGGAATGCGGTCGGCGTTAGCCGCCAGCTTCTGGTTCAATCGTACGAGCGCTCGCTCTTCGTCCTGCCCGACGTAGAACCGCACGACGACCATCGACTGCCCGGGACTCGAGGTTGAGTAGAGATACTCGACACCCGGCACTTCCCAGAGCAGCTTCTCCATCGGTCGCGTCACCCGCTGCTCCACCTCGGCGGATGTGGCGCCGGGTACATCGACGAAGACGTCGATCATGGGCACCACGATCTGCGGCTCTTCCTCTCGCGGGAGCGAGACGACGGCAAAGGCCCCGAGCGCAAGCGATGCCACGATGAAGAGCGGTGTGAGCTTGGAATGAATGAAGGCCTCGGCCAACCGGCCGGCCGCACCCATGCGTTGCGTCATGGCCGTGCTCCGGTCGGCACTGGGTCATGCGCGACGATGCGCCGGCCGTCGGTCAGTTCCGGCGGCGGCCCGTTCACAATCACCTCGCCGCGGTTGAGGCCGGCGAGTACCTCGACGCCTTCGGCGCCCTCATAACCTGTCTGTAGCAGTCGCAGACGTGCGACGCCGTCTTCAACGACGAACACGGTCGACAGCTGTCCCTGGTGCCGGATGGTGGTCGCCGGGACGACGAGTGCCTCGCGACTCGCGCCGCGGAAACGAACTCGTGCGAACGTGCCGGTCCGCGGCGTGCTGGCGCTCGGCAACGACACTTCGACCGTGAACGCACGCTCGTCCGCGGTCACTGCACGTGCGATCTCGGTCACGACCCCTTCGACTGCACGCGACTCACCAGCACCTTCTTCGAAGCGCACCTCGACGCGGTCACCCTCACGCACGTAGCGCTCGCGAGCCTCGTCCACCCTCACATCCACGTGCGGCGCGCCGGTGGAGTCGAGACGCAATAGCGGCACGCCGGGCGACGCGAGGTTGCCCGGATCGGTGAGCCTCTCCGTCACGAGTCCATCGAAGGGTGCGTTGACGAGACCAAACGATTCCGTCGTCGTCGCGGCGTCGGCCGCTGCACGCGCAGCCACCAACTGGGCGTTCGCCTGCGCGACACGAGCGCTCGCGGTCTCGGCGCGCGCGACGGCGGTCGACAAGCGGGCCTCGGCCTCGTCGAGCTCCTGCGTCGTGGCCGAGCGTCGTTCGTGAAGGGACGCAACGCGTGAGTGCGACACCGTGGCCAGCTTCCGCTCCGCAACGGCGGCGGCCTGCTCTGAGGTCGCGACCGTGAGGCCCTGCTGTGCAGCACCGGCGGCAGCTTCAGCCGCGCGCGCCTGGTCCGCCATCGCTTTGTCATCGAGCACCACGAGCAGATCGCCCGCTCGGACGCGTTCGCCGGCGCGGACACGAACCTCAATAACCGGTGCGACAATCCGGCTGGTGAGCGTCGCGGTCTCCTTGGCGGCGACGACACCGCCGGCCTCCAGTTGGTCGGCAAGCGGCACGACCGCAGCAACCACAGTGGACACACTGAGTGGAGCGGCAACGTCTACCGTGGCTTCGGGGGTCTGAGATCCGCGGCACGCGGCCGCCATGACGGCGAGCCCTACGATGACGCTCACGCCACGAATCGATCGGATCATTTTCGGAATCCCTGTCGGAAACACTGGCATGAGATGTTGCGACATGGCACGCATCGCTTTCACAGCCGTCCAACGGCGCGGTCGAGCGCGACGGCCTCGATGATGACGTCCGCTTGGGCGGCTGTTGCGCGCGACTCCGCGTCAAGCACCGCGCCGGCGGCGCGCAGTAGGTCACCAATCGTCGCCAGGCCGCCGTCATAGCGATCGCGCACGATCCGCTGGCTCTCGCGCGCCTGCATCAGCGCCGCCTGTCCCACACGCTCGCGCTCGCGCGCAGCATCCAGGCGAGCGACTGCGGCTCTGACTTCAACCTCGATCGCGCGATCGAGGCCTTCTCTCTCTGACTGTGCGCGGACTTCCGCATATCGCGCCTCGGCCATCCGGGCCGAATCAGCGAACCCGCGGAACAGGTTCATCTGCACTTGTGCCCCGACGATCCAGCTCGCGCGCTGATCCGTAATGCTCTGACCGTTGAACTCCCATCCGCCTTGCACGCCCACTCGCGGGAGAAACGCCGCGCGCGCAGTGTCATGAGCGTTGGCGGCGAGCGTGGTGCGGAGCTCGGCCTCGCGCCGATCGGAGCGCGACGACCGCGCCTCGCGGATGAGCGCCTCGATTGACCCGGATGCCGGCGGCACGGCAGGTGGCACGACGGTCAGCACATCGCCAAGTGGAGCACCGATGACCTCGTTCAGTCGGATGCGCGCAACGACCAGGTCCGCGGAGGTAGCGAGCTGACGCTGCCGCATGTCTGCAAGGTGGACCTCGAGGTCGAGCACATCGGCATCGGTGACGAGCCCCACGTCGCGTCGGGCTCGTGCGCGAGACAGATCGCTGTCCGCAGCCTCGACTGCGCCCTGACTCGCGCGGGCCGCCGACTCGAGTTGCAGGACGCGGACAAACGCGCGGGCCGAACTGAGCGCCAGATCCTGCCGCGCGCCAGCGCTGGTTGCGGTCGCCATATCGCGCTGGATCTCGGCACTCTCGACGCCGAGTTTGGTGAGCCCCGCGTCGAATACGGCCTGCTCCACCGCCACCGCGGTGCGCGTGTTGGTCACCGGCGAGGGATGATTGAGCTCGTCGAGCGCAAAGTTCGCGGCCGTGAAGCGTCGCTGCGACAACAGGGAGCTGAATACAAAGACCGGCTGATCCCCGCGCTGGACGCTTTCGGTGACGTCGACACGAGGAAGGAAGCCGGCGCGCGCCTGCCGGACACGCTCGGCGGCCTCGTTGTCGGCGGCCGCCAGCGCACGCGCGGCGGCGGTCGAGGTTCGCGCGCGCTGCATGGCTTCGCCGAGTGTGAGTGGCGCTTGCGCAAGCGCATCCGCTCCGGCCAGGACGTCGGCGGCCAAGAGGACGACGATCGCTCGCTTGGCTTGACGACAGTACACCTCGCGCACTCCCTCTGGAATCAACTTCAGTCCCGCTGTCTGGTGAGAGACACGACCCTCGGAATTGGTTTCATCACGGAACCCGGTGGGATGACTCCAATCGCCGTTCCAGGTCGGCGCGCCGAACACACCGAGCGCCAGGACGAGGCCAAGCCATTGCGCGTCAAGCACTTGGCAGTGAGCACCCCTGACGCGGGGTGCCACCGGTTCCGCATGGATCGCGGACTCTTCCCGATCGAAGGGGGATTAGCGAGGCTGGCGACGAGGTCGACGGGCCGCGGGGGTCGTCCCGATCTGGCGTTGCCGCTCGATCACCTCCTGCAAGGCCGGAGGCAACTGACCACGTCCCACGTTCACACACATGTCGCGCCCGAGGTCGAGCGTGGCGAACACAGAGCGGCACCGTGCGCACAGCTCTTCAGTCGAGAAAGGAAACGGCACACGGCGATCCATGGCGTCCTGCTTGGCCTGCAGCAGGTCGAGACACACCTGTCGATCGTGATCCGGAGGCGGCGCGGAACTCACGGGCAGATGCGCGAGGAGCGCGCGTCGCAGAATCAAACGCGCGCGATGCACGCGCGTCTTCACTGTTGCCTCCTTCAATCCGAGGATCCGGGCGACCTCCGAAGTCGAAAGCTCCGCGATGTCGGCGAGCACGAGCGGCAGGCGAACGTGAGGCGGGAGCTGCGCGAGAGCCGTGGAAACAGCGCGTTCAGCATCCTTCCGGAGATGCTCGTCGAGGGGGCTTTCTCCTGCGGCCGGCAGTGCCACCACGGGATCCTCAGCTGAGGGAGACAACGCCGAGAGGGACTCCATTCGCGACGGCTCGCCAGCGCGCCGCCGATGCCGCCGCTGACAGAGTCGGCCGGCGATGGTGTAGAGCCAGGTGGCGGGATCGGAGCGCCCCTCGAATTGGTGCCACTTCCGGAATCCCTGCAGCAACGCGTCCTGAACCAGGTCCTCCGCTTCGTCCGCGCTTCCGCACATCCGCACGCCAATACGAAAGAGACGCGGAGCCACCCGTTCCGCGACATCCGCGAAGGCAACGTCGCTGCGTTGTCGCTCAGTCATACGCCGACGGCCAAAGCCTACTCGATTCGATTGAGGGGATTACGTTGCGCGGCGCCAGCATTGTGGGACACGGACTTATCTTTGCGCCCGCGGGATTTTTCGCACGTGGCGCGGCGCCGCACGTGGCGCGGGCTCCGGCTTCAGCGCCCATCAGCCGTTTCCTTAAGCGTTTCAGTCGTCCAATCCCGGCACAGAGTCTGCTCTTCACCTCGGCGGAGGTTTCCATGCGCGGAGACACTCGACTCTGGCCGTCGCTCATCGCTCTCACCTTCGTTGCGGTTTCCGGGCTGTCGGTGTCCGACGGCCGGTCTCACGCGTCCTCCCCCATGTCGATGGACACAGACCTATTTCGCGCGATTGCGCGAAGGCAGAATCCGGTCGTGGTCGCCATCTTGACCACGGCGCGGCGCGAGACACCAAGCGCGCAGGACATCGAATGGTTCGAGCGGATCTTCGGTCTGCCGCTCCCGGAGAATCTCGGCGTACGACGCGATACGGGATCCGGCTTTCTCATCAGCCGCGACGGCGACATCCTCACCAGCGACCACGTCGTAGCGGACGCTGATGTCATCAGGGTCCGTCTACTGGGCATGGAGACCGCAACGTACCGCGCCACGGTTGTTGGACGGGATCCCATTACGGACAGCGCCTTGATCCGATTGCAGGAGCCTCCGGCCGATCTGCCGTTCGCGACACTGGGTGATTCCGATGCGCTCCAAGCGGGCGACTGGGTCATGGCCATCGGCAACCCGTACGAGCTCGGTCACACCGTGACGGTCGGCGTCGTCGGCCATCAGGCACGGGCATTCGATGGCGCTGAAGGTCAACGGCAGATGTTGATCCAAACGGATGCGTCCATGAACCCGGGCAGCTCGGGCGGCCCGCTCCTCAACGTGCGCGGCGAGGTCGTCGGGATCAACGCGGCAATGGTCGCCGACGAGATCGGCGCGGGAAGCGGCATTGGATTCGCCATCCCGATCAACGATGTCAAGGCGTTGCTGCCGCAGCTCCGTGCGGGCAAGGTTGTCCGCGGCCACCTTGGTGTGACGCTGCGCCGGGAGCGCATCACGGACGACGACGCCACGGCGCTTGGGCTGCCACGTGCAGGGGGCGCGTTGATTACGTCGGTCGACATGGGCTCAACCGCCGACACGGCGGGCCTGCAGTGCGGCGACGTCATCGTGGATTTCGCTGGAGCGGCGGTCATGAGTGCGGACGATCTCATGGCTCGTGTCTCGGCCACGCTGCCAGGCTCGCGCGCCCGAGCGACTGTCCATCGCGATGGGCGAACGCGCACGGTAGAAGTGGAGGTGGAGGAGCTTGCATCGGGCATTACCACGCGTGAGGAGCTCGGCCTCGAAGAGTCTGCGAATTTCGGGCTGTCACTTGGAGACAGCAGGGAT
>Ga0247825_10002878_pt1 | contig 11356 bp, 11 predicted proteins | sample 13C_Vanillin_Day_FD_194413 | JGI IMG/M metagenome (GOLD analysis project Ga0247825, IMG submission 194413) | Soil microbial communities from agricultural site in Penn Yan, New York, United States - 13C_Vanillin_Day48 | ecosystem: Environmental > Terrestrial > Soil > Agricultural land | place... | reverse complement strand
CCAATATGGCGCCACGAGAGTACACGATGTCCCGTCGCGCAGCCTCCAAGCAGGAAACGCGACAGCGCATCCTGGAGGCGACTGCCGCTCTGCACACTCGCAAGGGCATCCTTGGCACGACCTACCAGGACATTGCGCGCGAGGCCGACGTGTCGCTCGCCACGGTCTACAACCACTTCCCCACGCTGGACGAGCTTGTCGAGGGCTGTGGCGGACTGCTCATGGAGCGCTATCAGCCACCGTCGCCCGGGGACGCGCCGGAGGTCGTAGGCGACGCCCGTGGCGTGCGTGCTCGCTTCGTCCGCGTGACCACGGCGCTGTACGACTTCTACGCTCGCGCCGCAGCACTGGTCGACATGGACATCCGGGAGCGGGAGCTGCCCCAGGTCCGCGCCGCCGAGGAGTACCACTACGCCACGGTCGCAGCCTTCGCGGCAGAGGCGCTGAAAGGCACGAAGCACGACCAGCAGACAATCGCCATCGTCACGGCTCTGCTCGACTTCCCCGCCTACAAGGCCTTGCGCGACCGCGGCGTCACCGGCGAAGCAGCCGTGGAAGCGGCCGTCGAGATGGCGATGGCCATCCTCGCCCGCAAGCGGCGCCCCCGAGGCGGGCAGGGCTCATCTGATCCGTAGCCCCGGGCTTCAACCCGGAGTTTGAAAGCACCGACACCCCAGAACGAGAGGAGAACAACGATGAAGACCACAGTCGACGAAATCGCGCCAGACATCTTCCGCATCGCCACCGTGGAGGATGGGTCGCCGGTGACGATGGTGCAGTTCCTCATCCGCGACGAGGAGCCGCTGCTCTACCACACCGGCCACAAAGACATCTTCGAGCCAACGTACGACGCGATCGCGGGGCTCATCGATCCATCAAAGCTGCGATACGTCAGCTGGTCCCACCTCGAGGCGGACGAATGCGGTTCGCTGAACCAGTTCCTGGCGAAGTCGCCGCACGCCGAGCCGGTGCACGGAGAAGTGTCCGGCATGCTGGGCCAGAGCGACTTTTTCGACAAGCCGATCCGCGTGATGCCCGACGGCGACGTGCTCCCGCTGGGCGCGAAGAGCGTGCGCTTCATCACCACGCCGCACGTGCCCCACTGCTGGGACGCCATCTGCGCCTTCGAGGAGACGACGGGGACGCTGTTTGTCAGCGACCTCTTCACGGCCTTCGGCGAATCGCCTGCGCGCACGGACGGCGACATCGTTGGTCCGGCGCTGGCGACGATAAAGGCGCTGCCGGATTACATGCCCGTGGGCCCGCATACGGAGCGCATCTTCGACCGCCTGATCGCGCTGAAGCCGCGCCGCCTCGCCGGCCACCACAGTTCGACCTACGACGGCGACGCCACGCAAGCGCTGGTCGATATGAAGGGCGAGCTGATGAAGATAGCGCAGGGTTAGACCCCACCCCCCAGCCTCCTCCCCGATTTCGGAGAGGGGGAGCCGGAACGAGGGCCGGCCGCTGTTAGGGTTGGCCCCCAAGGTCGTCCTGACGAAATTTCGCCCTCGAACTTCAATCCTGTATTCTCGACCGCATGGCTACGACTGAGGCTGAGCTGAAGCGGCCGGCGTCCCGCGTAGTGGCAATCGCGGAGCGACGGGGCGTGCACTACGCGTGGGTCGTGCTCGGCATGGCGCTCCTTATCGTTGTGTGCGCCGCCGGCGTACGGGCGACACCCGGCGTGCTCATCCGGCCGCTCGAAGGCGAGTTTGGTTGGAGCCGCTCGCAGATCTCGCTGGCGATCGCCGTCAGCCTGTTGTTCTACGGCATAGCGTCGCCCCTGAGCGGCAAGGTGGCCGAGCGTTTTGGCCTGCGCGCAATGGTGCTGATGTTCCTGACCACCGCCGGGATCGGCATCGCCCTCTCGACTGCCATCGCGCACCTGTGGCAGCTTCAGCTGTTCTGGGGGTTCTTCGTGGGCTTCGGTACCGGCGGTGTCGCGACGGTGCTCGGGGCAATCGTCGCGAACACGTGGTTCGAGGAGCGCCGTGGGCTGGTGGTCGGCACGATCGGCGGCGCATCGAGCGCTGGCCAGCTGATTTTCCTGCCCTTGCTGGTGTGGATCACGGCTGAGTGGGGCTGGCGCACATCGCTGGCGTTCATGTCCATCCTGCTCCTTGCCATCGTCCTACCCGCCGCCTTCCTGCTCATGCGCAGCCGCCCCCGCGACGTCGGGCTAGAGCCCTTCGGCGCGACCGGCGCGACGATCGCCGCGGCAGCGGCCGACACGCAAGTAACCCCCGTGAGCCAGGCCGTGCGCACGCTGGACTTCTGGCTGCTGGCGGGCACGTTTTTCGTCTGCGGCTTCACGACGGTCGGCCTGATCGGCGCCCATTTCATCCCCCACGCGACGGAGCACGGCTTCTCCGAGGGCGAGGCTGCGGGCATCCTCAGTATCATCGGCGCCATGAACGTGGTCGGCACGATGACGTCGGGATGGCTGTGCGACCGCTATCCGCCGCGCTACCTGCTGGCGGCCTACTACTTCTTCCGCGCCCTCTCGCTCCTGGTCCTGCCGATCATCACGACGCTGCCAATGATGTCGGTGTTTGCTGTCACCTTCGGCTTCGATTACATCGCCACGGTGCCGCCGACGGTGATGCTGACGGCGGAGCGCTTCGGGCGTCGCAGTGTCGGCTCGATCTACGGCTGGATCACCTTCTCGCACATGGTCGGCGGCGCGATCGCGTCGTACTTCGCCGGCTACATCCACGACGTGACCAGCGAGTACACGGTCGCGATCTACACCGCCGGCGTCCTGGCCCTGCTAGCGGCCATGCTGGCGTTCGGGATCAACAAGGGCATGCCAAGGCCGGAGCGCCGGGTGGTGCTGGCGGCGAGGGCTTAGCGGTCGGAGATGGCTTTCGCGTTCCTGCTCGTCGAGCCTTGAGCGACTTCCTTTCATCCACGTGATGCTCAACGACGAAGACATCTAGAGCTAGCAAACCAAGAACGACAGCCTGACGCTGCTGGCGCTGTGCGTCGGCGCGCTGCTGTTCTCGATAGCGTTCTGGGGGTATTTCAGGTTGCGGGAGCACCGCCGGGTGGGTGCAAGCCCTAAAACACCGCTATCGGGTTCACCGGACTGCCCGTGGTGTTGTGTAACGGCAGAGGGCCGATGCTGACCATGAACTCGTAACGCCCGCGCTGCGCACACGCCTCCGCCAGCGCCTCCAGGTCCGCGTTGTCGAGAATCCAGAGGCCCATGGCTGTGATGCCTACCTGGTGGATGGGCTGGGTGACCTTTGTGTACTGGGGAGGCGAGACGTCGTTGCCGGTGTCTGAGCCCATGACGGCGATGCCGCGTTCGTGGAACAGGGGCAGGCAGGCGGCCTGACAGGCGGTCGAGCCTGCCGACCGGTCGACGGGACCTTCAACGTTGCGGCGGCGCAGCTGGCCGGTACGGATGAGGAGGATGTCGCCCTCCTGCACCTTGAAGCCGAAGCGCTCCTCCGCCGCCAGGATGTCTTCCGGCGACACGCCTTCGCCGCGCTCCAGCCAATCGATGCCGCGAACCAGGGGCACGTCAATGAGAACACCACGCGAGATGAACCCCTCTTTCGCGGCGACCACGCTGCAGACGGTGGCGCCGAGGCTGGTCGAGACGAGGTGGGCGGGCTTGCCGTTGTACGTCTTACCGTTCCAGAAGAAGTGGGCGAGACTATCGACGTGCGTGACGGCGACGCCGTGGAAGACCATGCCGATGTAGTCGATTGCGGCCTGGTTGGCCCGGGCCGAGACCTTCTCGCCGCTGGCCCAGCCTTCGCCGGACTCGATCATGTAGTGGACGGGCGGGCTGGGCACGTCGAGGGCGCCTTCCCACATGATTTCACGCGCCAACGAGACGGTGACGCCCTCCTGGACGGTCGCGAGGGCGCGCCTCGTCACCTCGGGCGTGATCAGGTTGGGCGTGCCCAGCTCGTCGTCAGGTCCCCAGCGTCCCCAGTTCGAGAGCTTGTCAAAGTAACCAAGGACCTCGTCCTCTGTGGGAATCTGCGGCATCTTCATACCCTCCTGAACAGGAATCGCTTCGCATTATGGCTGGCCTGGCCGCCAATGGGATATCTGATAGAGCACTAGAGGATGATTCATGAAAGAATGGTGCCGGTTTGGTCGATACTTCCACAGGTAGGTCTAGTGCCGCAGGAGGACTGATGTCTCGCAGCCAGGTTCTGGTTTCTCTAGTCGCGATTCCCTTGCTCGTCTTGCTTGTCGCCTGTGGTGGCGACAAGAAGGAGAGCTCATCAAGCAACGATGGAGGCGGCTCGAACTCGTCGAGTTCGTCGGGTGGCGGTTCCAACAACGGCAGTGTTAGCAGCAACGACGGGGCGGCCTCGCTCGAAAACTGCAAGCAGTACGCCGCGATGGAGGCAGCCGCCACGAAGGCGTTCGGCAGCGCTGGGTCAAGCTTCAAGATCGATGAGAAGGCGCTGAACGATCTAGCGAAGAACTCGCCGAGCGAGATTCGGAGCGATATGACGCTCGTCGTCGGCACGATCGTCGAAGTCTTCCAGAGTATGGAGAAGCTCGGCGTAAACTTTAACGACCCATCGTCCTTCGCTCGGATGGACGCGGCAAAGCTGGCGGAGTTCGAGAAGATCAGCGCCAAGTTCGAGGACAAGAAGTTCACCGACGCGTCTGAACGCATCGAGAAGTACTTCGTCTCCAAGTGCAGCTAGGCTGGGAATAATCCATTGACAAAAGGGCCCCGGGAAACCGGGGCCCTTTACTTTGCCTGCGCCCGCAAAGGCACCGGGTCTGGCTTGATCTCGGGTGACGACGTGATCACGGTTTCGGCGCGGTCAGAACGGTAGGTCCGGATCGCCGGGAATCGCAGCAGGATGAATGCAACTGTGACCATACCGCAGCTGCCGGCGATGAACATCGCCGAACGCACGCCGTAGATCTCGGCGATCGTGCCGAAGATCAGGGTGCCGAGGGGCGTGAGGCCGTGGTCCATCATGTGCAGACCCATGACGCGGCCGCGGTACTCGTCAGGCGTGATCGTCTGGATGATCGTCTGGTTCATGGTCTGGTAGGTCATGAAGCAGCAAGTACCCAGCGCCAGCACGGGCAGGGCGATGAGGAAGACCGTGAGCTGCGAGTACAGCGTGATCGTGATTGCCAGGCCGCTGGCGGCGATCGCCAGCAGCTTGCCCTTGGGCGCGAAGTTGCCCATCGAGGCGATGACCAGCGTGCCGATGACAGCGCCGACGCCCTGGGCGGAGTAGAGGACGCCCAGGCCCGCTTCGTCCACCTTCAGGACTTCCTTCGCGAAAACGGGAAGCAGGCCGAGGTTGATCGGCGTGGTAAATACCGTCGGCACCAGGGCGATGAGCATGAGACCGAGCAGCGTCGGCTGGCTCTTGACGTAGCTCAGACCGCCCACGAAGCTGTCGCGAAACCCGACGTGGCGCCGCGACGGCGAGAGGTTCGTGTATGGCGTGCGAAGGGGAATGAGCATGAGGACGATGAGCACGAAGCCGACGCTCTGGATGCCGAAGTTCAGCGCCGGACCGCTCAGGGCGATAAGCACGCCCGCAACCGACGGACCGATGACGCGCATGCCCGTCTGCGCCAGGGAGTTCAGGGCGATGGCGTTCATGAGGTCGGATGCCGGCACCGTGTTGGCGACAAGGGCCTGGCGCACGGGCTGCACCAGCGCCTGGCCGGTGCCCTGCAGCAACGTGAACGCGATGAGGTGCCACGTGCGCACTTCGCCCAGCGCCAGCAGCAGCGCGAATCCCATCGCGATGACCGCCATGTACGCCGAGTTGACCATCAGGCTGTGCTTGCGGTCGAAGCGGTCGCCGATTACTCCACCCAGCGGCCCGATGAGCAGCTGCGGCAGGGAGCGAATGCCGAAGACGAGCGCGGCGGTCAACGCGGAGCCGGTGAGGTCGTAGGCAAGCCAGCCCAGCGTCACCTGTTGGAGCCAGTTAGAGCCGGCGTTGATTACCGACGTAATCCAGAGCAGCCGGAAGTTAGCGTGCCGAAGGGACGCGAACGTGTTCGGGAATCGGGAGCGCCGTTCAGGTTCGAGCTGCGGGTCTACGGCCGTGTCGCGCACCGAGGCATTCTAAACCGTTAAGCAGTGAAATGTACGCCGAATTTCATGTATACGAGCCGCAGCCGCGCCTTACTTCACGCCGACGTGGAAGTGCGGCAGTATCTCTCGTCCGGCGAGGCGCAGATGGCGCTCCATCGCGTCCTGGGAGATGCCGCCCCAGTTGCTCTGGAAGATAACGTGACCCACGCCCATGGTGGCGACATCTTCGATGACGCGGTTTGCTACGTCCGGCGTGCAGAACAGGTAGCCCGGGTCGTCCGGGTCGCTGCCGATGGGCCCGTTGAGCTTCGGAACGATGTGCTTCGTCTCGTTCGGTATTGGGCGTGCCGGCGAAGTGGAGGTTTCGGCCAGGGTCTTGCGAAACCAGAAGTAGTGTGGCTCGGCGATCTCCCAGGCCCGGGCTCGCGTCTCGGCGATGTGGGCGATGCGCGCGAGCATGACTCTGCTGCTGTCGAAGGCGTGACCGGATGCGGCGAGGCCTTCGCGATACCCTTCGAGGAACTCCGGCACCCTCCGTAGAGCCACGCCCGAGGACATCTGCAGGTTGAGGCCCATGCGCCCGGCCCGCCGCGCAGAGTCCGGCGATCCCGCGGCGACCCAAACGGGCGGGTGGGGCTGCTGCACGGGCCGGGGCTGCACGGCGATGTCGTTGAAGGTGAAGTACTTGCCTTTGAAGGTGAACGGGCCGTCGGAGCGCCATGCCTTGAGGATGAAGTCGAGGCACTCCTCGGTGCGTTCTGCCGAGTCCTCCAAATCGAGGCCGAAGCCGTTGAACTCGCCCCACTGAAAGCCGCGCCCGACACCGAGATCGAGGCGACCGTTCGAGAGCAGGTCGACGGTCGCCGCCTCTTCGACGAGGCGGGCCGGGTTGTGCAACGGCAGGACGAGGACGCCGGTGCCAAGGCGAATGCGCGACGTGCGGCCCGCCAGGTAGGCGAGGACAGCGAGCGTCGACGAAAGGATGCCGTGCCGCGTCCAGTGGTGCTCGACGAAGAAGGCGGAGTCGAAGCCCAATTCTTCGGCCAGCAGGGTCTGACGGATGGCGTTGTCGTACTGGACGCGCTGGTCCGTCGGCTCGGGCCACTGGATGTTCTGGAATAGACCGATTCGCATGAAAGACGAGACTCCGGAGTTCTAGCCGAGGCCTAAATCATGGGCCAGGGGTAGGGTCGGTACTGGGGTGGAGGCGGGAAGATGCGGCGCTCGTTTATCAGCGAAGCGCGCTGGATCAGCTGCGACAGCTCGTGCGGCGAAAGCAACTCCGATAGACGCGCGTGAATCTCTGTACCACCCTGCAGCGAGTCGGCAAGGTGGCAGACCTCGTCGACAAGCAAAGGCGGCACCGGCGTGCCCTGAAAGTCCCAGATCACGGTGCGCAGCTTCTCGTCCGAATGGAAGGCAATGCCGTGGTCGATGCACCACAACCGTTCGCCCGCGTCCATGAGCACGTGGCCGCCTTTGCGGTCGGCGTTGTTCACAAGCCAGTCGAACAGGGCTATGCGCTTCATCTCTTCGTCGCGGCCGTCCTTGAGGTTGAAGTAGTGCAGGGAAGGGTCATGCACCACGAAGAGCTGGAGCACGCCGAGCCCGGCGTTCAGGCCCTCTTCGCGCACGATCGTCGGCGGCACGAGGCGCCAACCGAGAGCCTCGCTGACCAGGTACGCCGCGAACTCGCGCTGGTAGAGGGTGCCGTTGGGGAAGTCGTGCAGGGGGGCTTCGCCACGCTGGGGTTTGTAGACGGCGTAGCCTTCGCCGGCGGCCGGATGCTGCATCTTCAGCAAGAAGACGTAGTTGGAGCCCGCGGCGAGAAGCGCTTCCTCGTCGACCGTGGCCTCGCGCAGTACGTCGAGGATGTCGGAGCGGTTGGGGTCCCAGCTCTGGCCTGGCATGCCGCGGACGTATCGAGTGGCGATGGCGCTGCCTCCGAGGGAGAGCGTACCAGATGTGTGCAGAGTGCAGAGTGCAGAGTGCAGAGTGCAGATAGATGATGTGCCCTGGACTGGGGTTTACTGCAGGGCTACCTGACCCGGGTAGAGGGCGGTCAACGCCTCCCTGTCCTGGGGCCGCAGCTCAGGCTCGCATTCGTTGATCACGGGCGCCATTAGCGCCGGGTCTTCCAGGTGCGGCAGGCCGAGGAAGTGCCCGACTTCGTGCAGGAGGGCTGTGTGCAGGCAGTCTTCGCTGCGCTGGTCGCGTGGCGGGTCGTTGTCGAGCACGATGTCGGCCTCGATGATCACCGGCGTCTGGTTGTCGGTGCGGCGATAGCGAATGTTCGTGGCGCCTGCTTCGTTAAGGCGAACGTCGCCGTCGCCGAGGTTGCTCCAGGCGATCTCGTTGCGCCCGTTCGACTCCTGCAGAGGACCAGGGCAGTCGCCGTTGTCGTGGAAGTCGAGCCCCCACTGCTCGAACGCCTCTTGTGTGAGCCGGACGAGAGTCTCGTGGTCCAGGAAGGCGTCATCGCTTGGGACGATGCAGTATCGCACGGGCAGGTCGGGCCAACGCGCGCCCTGAAGCTCCATCGCCTGAGGTTCCGGTGTGTAGACGACGCGCGGCTGCAGGTCGATTTCGCAGGCCGTCAGGAACAACAAGGCAGCCACGCCGGCAAACAAGTGTCGCATCCTGTTCACCTTAGCCGGTGCGCGCTTATTGAGATATAGTATCGCTATGGCCGTCGAAATACGTCCGTCTATCAATTCCAACCAGACTGCCACACCTGCGATCGCCGTGCGCAATCTGTCGGTACGCCTCGGTGACCGTCTCGCCCTATCGAACGTCAGCATCGAGGTAGCGAGCGGTGCCTTCGTAGGTCTTATCGGCCCCAACGGGTCCGGCAAGAGCACGTTACTGCGCGCGATCATGGGCGTCGTCCCCGTGAGCGAAGGGCGCATCGAGGTCGGCGGCGCTGGCGTCGAAGACGCGCGCGACCGCTTTGCCTACCTGCCTCAACGACAGCGCGTCGATTTGGAGATGCCGGTGAAGGCCTGGGACGTGGTGATGATGGGCCGCATCCGCCGCACCGGCCTGCTCCGGCCCCTGCGGCGTCAGGACCGCGACGCCGTCGACCGCGCTCTCGCGATGGTCGGCCTGAGCGACCGGCAGAACTCCGCCATCGGGCAGATGTCCTTCGGCCAGCAGCAGCGGGTGTTCTTCGCCCGAGCCCTAGCCCAGGAGGGCGATATCGTCCTGCTCGACGAGCCCATGAACGGCGTCGACCCCCAAACGCAGGAGCTTTTTGTCGATCTGCTGCGCCGCTTCCATGCCGAGGGCAAGACCATCGTCATGGCGACGCACGACCTCACGCAGGCCGCGGCGATGTGCGACAACCTCTGCGTGCTCAACCAGCGCCTGATTGCCTACGGTCCGGTGAGCGACGTGCTGGTCGAAGACGTGCTTCGCGAGGCTTACGGCATGCATCTACACTTCCAGCCCGGCGCCGCGGCGCCGGGGCACCTCCTGGGCGACGTGCACCATCACGACGACGGCCTAGAGCATCCATGATCGACTGGCTCCTCGACCCCCTCGACTACCGGTTCATGCGCCTGGCGCTGATCGAGGTGACGATCGTGGGCATCGTCGCCGGCTTCCTGGGGACGTACGTCGTGCTCAAGGGCATGGCGTTTGTCAGCGAGGCGATCACGCACGCCGTGTTCCCCGGCGTCGTCATCGCCTTCCTCGCCGACGTCTCGATCTTCCTCGGCGGCGCCGCCTTCGGTGTACTGACGGCCGGCGCGATCAGCACGCTCTCGCTAACCCGCCGCATGCGCGAGGACACGTCGATCGGCGTGGTATTCGCGGCGGCGCTCGCCCTCGGCGTCGTCCTCATCAGCTCGTCAGATGGCTACACACGCGACCTGACCAGCATTCTCTTCGGGAACGTGCTGGCCGTGACGACGACGGACATCTACCTCAGCATCGTCGTCGGTGGTGTCGCGCTCTTCACGGCGCTGGCGCTGCGCCGGGCGCTGGTGCTGGCGGCCTTCGACCGTGAGATGGCGGTGTCGCTGGGACTGCCGGTGTTCTGGCTAGATACACTGCTGCTCCTGCTGATCACGCTGACGATCGTGATCTCGCTGCGTGCCGTCGGCAACATCCTTGTCCTAGCGATGTTCGTCACGCCAGCCGCGACGGCGCGCCTGCTCGTCGATGACGTGGGCAAGATGATGCCACTTAGCGCGGCCATTGGGGCGCTGTCCGGGATTCTCGGGCTGTACATCTCGTGGCACACCGACCTGGCGGCGGGCGGCATGATCGTGCTGACGGCAACGGCGTTCTTCGGTGCAGCGTTGTTCTACACGGCGCTGCGCAGCCGCCTGCAGCGCCGCACCGCGATGGCGTCAGCCGTACAGGGCGCCTAGGGCTGCGCCAATTCGCATCGCGCCGTCCGTTGGCGCCTCCGCCGTATCGAGCAAGCCTTCGCCGAGGAAGTAGAACGCCAGCGCGACGAGCAGGATAGCGCCTGCGATCACGAGCTTAGTGTTCGGGTTCATCGCGGGGAGCATACGTACGCCGGGCACGCGTGGCAATCGGTAGTTAGCAGACTGTGCCGACGTTGTCGTAAGCCCAGTCGAAGAGCTTCATCGCGTCCCAGATGGGATCGAAGCCACCGAAGGCCGAGGCGATGAGGATACGGCCGTCACGCTGGGCAGCGCCGACGATGACGAATCCGGCTTCTTCGGTGTAGCCCGTCTTGATGCCGATCGAGTCCTCGTAGGTGTAGGTGAGGTAGTTGCCGTTCCAGATGCCGCCGCGTTCGTGCCACTCGAACGACCGGAAGTCGGTATCGACGATCTTCGCCAGTTCCGGGTACGTGAGGAGCTCGCGACCCAGGAACGCCATGTCGAGTGGCGTCGTCTGGGCGCCGGCGGCGTCGAGGCCGTGAGTATTTCGCAGGACCGTGCTCTTGAGGCCGAGCTTTCGGACGTGGTCGTTCATCTTCTCGACCAGCTTCGCCTCGCCACCGAGGTGGCCGGCCAGCGCGAGCGCCGCGTCGTTGCCGGAGGCCAGCATCAGGCCGTAGAGCAGGTCCTCGACGGGCATACGCATGCCCTTCTCGAGGCCCATGATCGACGAGTCGTTCTCGACGACGAGGTCCCAGCCCGTAACGTTGATGTCGACTTCGTCTTCGAGCCTGGCGGCGTCGGCGACCACCATGGCCGTGACGATCTTGGTCAGGCTGGCCGGCGCCCGTGGCTCACCCGAGCGCTGTCCAAAGATCATCTTGCCGCAGGAACCTTCGAGGAGGGCAACCGATTCCGCGCCGAGCACCGGTGGGGGCTTGGT
>Ga0247825_10002877_pt1 | contig 11358 bp, 8 predicted proteins | sample 13C_Vanillin_Day_FD_194413 | JGI IMG/M metagenome (GOLD analysis project Ga0247825, IMG submission 194413) | Soil microbial communities from agricultural site in Penn Yan, New York, United States - 13C_Vanillin_Day48 | ecosystem: Environmental > Terrestrial > Soil > Agricultural land | place... | reverse complement strand
GTCGTACCGAGGATCGCCTTTCTCGGGAGCTGGTCCTTGCCGGCGAGGTAATTGACGATCTTGGTGGTCTCAGCGGGAGCGGAGGTGAAGACAACATAATCCGGCTTCGCCTCAGCGACTTGGAGTGCGGCGGGGGTCACGTCGGCCCCGAACGGCACGATTGCCGTGCCGAGAAATGAGCCACCGCCATTTTGGACTGCAGCCTCGACCTTCGCCAGTATCGGGTCATTCTGGTCGGACACCGTGCGGACAAGGAAAACGCTTCCTGGTCCGGTCTTCTCGTACGCTGCGGACACCAGAGCATGTGCCTGATCAGGGAAAGTGGGAACCATCGCGAAGGCATGTGGGACTACTGCGTTGACGAAGGCCGGGCTCGACTTCGCAGGGAAGAGAAGGGGAACGCCTGCCTTGTCCAGGACCGGGACGATCGCATCGATCGAGCCCGAACCAGAGCCGCCGACAATCGCTATGTTCCGGTCTGTGACCAGCTTCCGCACGTTCTGCACCGCGCGGGCCACATCGAGGCCGTCGTCGAGCAGTGTCAGTTCGATCTTCTTCCCGTCCACGCCGCCGGCATCATTGACTGCCCGAAAGATCGCCTGCTGCCCTTCGCTCAGGGCCTTGCCATAGCCCCCGGCCGGTCCACTGATTCCACTCGTCTCACCGAGTTTGATGACATCGCCATGTGATTCGGCGTTACTTGCTGCCCCGCAGCCGGCGAGTGTCAGTGCTACCGCAGCGGTGGTAAGCCCGCACGCAAGTCTGCTGATGTGAGAGGACGTGAGCATGACATAACCTTCCGTGTTCGCATTCCCGACGGAATGGCAAAGCTGTCGTTGTCGAAGTGCCCCCGCGTCATATGCAGACCGGGGGTGGTTTTAGCTCGAGGGGTCGACGATCCCCGATTGGGGTGATCAGTGCCCTGGATGACGGTACGTCAGTTGCCGAAAAGGGAATCGGGCAATTCATTCTGCGAGATCGGGCTGTTCGTGCATGATCCGCGCGAATATGGGCTGAAAATTGAACCATCCAGCGCTCTGATCGTAGAGTGCGGCTACCTCTCGAGCAGTCTCCGCGGGAATGGAGTCCGGCTGCCCGGCGGCTAGGGCGAGAAGCTGTGCCTGGCACGAGCGTTCGAGAGCGATGAACCACCACGCGGCCTCGTCGACCGTTGCTCCGACCGTCAGGATGCCATGATTCTTGAGGATCGCGGCGCGATTCGCACCCAAATTCGCTGCGAGGGAGCGCCCTTCGCCGTCGTCCAGCACGACGCCGTTGTACTGCTCAAAGACGGAGTGCCTCTCGTAGAAGGCGCATGCATCCTGGGTGATCGGATCCAACTTTCGACCGAACGCGGACCACGTCTTTCCATGCAGAGAGTGGCTGTGCGCGACGCCTACGACATCAGGTCTGGCGTCGTGCACACTGGAATGTATCGTGATTGCTGCTGGATTGACGGGACCTGTGCCCTCGACCAAGTTTCCGTCCGCGTCGATTAGACATAGATCAGATGCGCGGATCTGGCTGAAGGACACTCCCCAGGGGTTGACCCAAAGGTGGTCGAGGTATTCGGGGTCGCGGGCGGTGATATGCCCGGTAACTCCGTCGTCGAGGCCGAACCTACTGAAAATCCTGAAGGCTGCGGCCAGGCGAATCTTCCTATGATTTCTCTCCTCATCGGGTGAAAGGAATGTGGGCGGAGTTGGCAGGTCAAGAGTATGCATTATCGGCTACTCCAGGGGGAGGTGATCGGCGTCGTAGATGGCCTTGATGAAGGTTAATATCGGGATATGAGCGATGAATCGATTAGCGCCGAGGGGGGAAGCGGGTGTTGGTAGAGAGCACTCGCATTCCGGAAACAGAGCTTCTCGATCGTGTCGCGGGGTAGTGATTTCATGTCTCGACTGAAGAGTTCTTGCGAATCAGGCCACGAGGAGTCGGCATGCGGGTAGTCGGTCTCGACCATGACTTTCTCGGCGCCGATGATGTCGAGCATCCGGAATGCCGCTGGATCTTCTATCGACGTAAACCAAAAGTTTCGTCGCAGGATGTCGACTGGGTCCGGGTCTGACGTGCTCCATGTCTCCGAGCTGGCAGCCTGCCTGTACGAGCGCGTGAGTCGCTCGATGATCATCGGCACCCATGAGACGCCGGATTCGGACAGTACGATCTTCAGCTTCGGAAAACGCAGTGGGATCCGGGAGAAGATCCAATCAACCACTGCCTGTATGGAGTTCAACGGGAAGAGTGCGACTGTGACATCTGCAGGGGATGCCGCACTCGGTTGGCAGATCGATCCCGAGGACCCCACGTGCAAGTTGACTACGGTCTCGGTCTCTTCGCATGCGCGAAAGAAGGGGTCCCAGTACTCGGAGTAGAGAGAGGGGAGCCCCAATCCCTCGGGGTTCTCCGAGAATGTTACCGACTGGAATCCGCGTTCCTTGTTGTTCCTGATCTCCAGTGCGGCGACCTCAGGGTCAAGGAGCCACGGCAATTGGCATGAGATGAATCTATCGGGATACGCGCCGCACCATTCCTCGAGCATCCAGTCGTTGTAGGCCCGAACGGAGGCGAGACCGACGTCGCGATCACGCATTCCGCTCAACCGCTTGCCGGCAAATCCCCAGACGAAGGATGGAAAGTTGAGAGACGCGTATACCCCGTTGAGGTCCATATCTTTGACTCGCGAATGAACGTCCCAAACACCGGTCCGGAAGTCTTCGTACTTTTGAGGCGCTAGGCTCCATTCTTCGATGGGCCTTCCGACTGCTCCGCACATTGTGAGGCGCATGGGGATTCGGTCGTCATCAATGTGCCAATACGGGATGCCATCCTGGTCGGGGACAACTGCTGGTACAAGGTCGCGATACCGCGAACTTGTACGACTGGTGAAGATATCTGCGGGCTCGAGAACATGATCGTCCACTGAGATGAGAGGGCACCATAATTCCCGAGGGTCGGGGTCTGGTAGAAATGTCGGCTCTGACCGAACGAGCCCTCTTCCCTGACTTTCGACATCCGGGTTGTGGATATCAAGCGCCATTACTGACTCCATTCGGTCGACATATCGCTCGGAGATGCTTTGGACCAGTTTTCTCGTTCGCTTGGGCAGTGCGGAGTGTGAACCCCATCACGTTGCCCTAACGATTGGAAGGTATACGACCGTTGCCGGGCTGTCAACGGATTCTGTTGTTCACGAGGGCATTCGGGTCGGCGGCAAACTTCGAGGCGCAGGGCGCACAGGGCGCGTGTGCGACCTGACTACCTGAATTTTCTGCAGCGCGGCCGGTGACGGGCCGCCTGGCATCGTGGTGACCCGGGTGCGGCGCGGGATGAGTGGCTGCGGGTCTTCTTCTGTCTCGGGGTGTCCGACGGGAACGCTGGGCCCGGGGCGACGCGCCCGGGCGCCGCCAAGGTCGGCCGGAACCATCCGGCGCGGGGGGTCATGTCGGCCTGGGGAGGTCTCATTCCGAACTGAAACCAGTCCGATTCGGTGGTGGTGCATCCAGCAATGCGACGGCATGTGCTGCGTTCAAAATGTACGCAGTCGTCGTAGGCACTTGTTCGTGATGGTGCACCGTTGACGTGGGGCCTCAGGATCGGCGTTGGGGCATCCGGCCGTCTTGTCACTGAAATCTGCGCGATCAGGCAGTGGAAACCGATGGTGTGACCAATCGTGTCCTGGAGCCAAGGCGCGGCGTCCCGTGCATGGCAGGGCGTCGCGTGGAGATGTTGGTTTGTTGAACGGGTGTGAGGCGGCCGCTGCAACAGGAGGGGGCGTGTGCGCGAGTCGCGATACAAGGCTATTGACCTTCCGATCGGAAGGGTATAGATTTCGCACATCCGAGCTCGGTTCGGTGATCGGAACCTATGACCGAGATGGTTGCGCCGCACGGTGCATGGTTTGAACGCGTCAGCGAGGAGTGGTGACCCCTATGGACTGCAGTTCCGTCGGCACCAAGCAACTATCGAATGTGATCATCCGGTTTGCCGGAGACTCCGGCGACGGCATCCAGCTGACCGGTGACAGATTCACGGGGGAGACGGCCTTCTTCGGAAACGATCTGGCTACCCTGCGGGACTTCCCTGCCGAGATTCGGGCACCGTCGGGAACGCTCGCAGGCGTGTCGTCATTCCAGTTGCATTTCGCGGACCACGGCATCCATACGGCCGGGGATGCGCCGGATGTCCTGGTGGCGATGAATCCCGCGGCGCTGAAAGCGAATATCGGAGACCTCGAGGCCGGGGCTGAGATCATCGTCGACAGCGACCAGTTCAAGCGACGCACTCTGAAAAAGGTCGGATACGGCACCAACCCGCTCGAAGACGGCTCGTTGGAGAGCTATCGCGTGCATGCCATTCCGCTTTCCTCGATCACGGTGGAGGCGCTACGCGGGTTCCCGATCAGCAACAAGGATGCCGAACGAGCAAAGAACATGTTCGCGCTCGGCCTGCTCTGTTGGATGTACGACCGTCCTACCGACTCGACCGTCGAGTACTTGCGTCGCAGGTTCGGCAAGCGCGCGGAGATCGCCGACGCCAACGTGGCCGCGTTCCAGGCGGGATACGCGTTCGGCGATACGACTGAGACGTTCGCGACTCGGTACGAGGTGCGTCCGGCCCATATGCCGGATGGTCTCTACCGCAACGTGTCTGGAAACCTTGCCCTCTGTTATGGGCTTCTCGCGGGAACTCAGAAGGCGGGTATCCCGTTGTTCCTCGGAGCCTATCCCATCACGCCGGCTTCCGACCTGCTGCATGAACTTGCTCGCCACCAGGCGCAGGGGGTGCGCACATTTCAGGCCGAGGACGAGATCGCGGGGATCGCGGCAGCGATCGGCGCCTCGTTCGGTGGACATCTGGGGGTGACCTCCACGAGCGGTCCCGGCATGTCCCTCAAGGCCGAGGCTCTCGGTCTGGCGATAGCGCTGGAACTGCCCCTCGTGGTGTGCAATGTTCAGAGGGCGGGCCCGTCGACTGGGATGCCGACGAAGACCGAGCAGGCGGACCTGCTGCAGGCGATGTTCGGTCGCAACGGCGAATCGCCCGTCCCGATTCTGGCTCCTCGCTCGCCGTCGGACTGCTTCGAGATCGCATTTGAGGCCGTCCGAATCGCGACGAAGTACCGAACGCCGGTCGTGATCCTCTCCGATGCGCATCTGGCGAACGGCTCGGAGCCGTGGCGGTTGCCCGACCTGAACCATCTCCCCGACATCCAAGTTGGATTTGCTACGGAGCCGAACCGCGGCGGCGAGTTCTGGCCGTATCTGAGGGACCCGGAGACGTTGGCGAGGCCGTGGACGGTGCCGGGCACGTCCGGCCTCGAGCACCGCATCGGCGGGCTGGAAAAGCTCGACGGCAAGGGAACCATCTCCTCGGACCCGGACAATCACGAGGCGATGGTCCGTGTTCGCGCAGCCAAGGTCGCGGGCGTCGCGGCGGATACGCCAGCTCTCGAGGTTGATGACCCGGATGATTGTGCGGACCTCCTCGTACTCGGCTGGGGATCCACCTACGGTGCGACCTGCGCAGCGGTGCGCGCTGTTCGCGAACGCGGGGGGCAGGTGGCGCACGCTCACCTTCGTCATCTGAACCCCTTTCCCGCCAATACCGGCGACGTCCTGGGCCGGTACCGCACGGTGCTTGTTCCCGAACTCAATTCCGGTCAGTTACTGGTGCTGATCAAGGCTTCCTTCGAGGTCCACGCTATCGGATACAACCGCGTCCGCGGCCTGCCGTTCAGCTCGGCGGAACTCGCCGCGCAGATCGAGGAGCTGATCTGACATGCTCGAAAACCCTGTCATGTTCGACAACCCTGTCCAGTCGCCGACTCCGATGTCGGGCCTGGGTTTGGTTCCCGCCACCACCAGAACAATGACGTCCGAGGACTTCAAGACTGATCAGGAGGCGCGGTGGTGTCCCGGGTGCGGGGACTACGCGATTTTGGCGGCGGTTCAGGGTTTGCTGCCGGAGCTCGGGCTGGCCCGCGAGAACATGGTCTTCATCTCGGGGATCGGTTGCTCGTCGAGGTTCCCGTATTACCTCAACACCTACGGCATGCACTCCATTCACGGTCGCGCCCCGGCCATCGCGACGGGTCTGGCGATGTCGCGCCCGGATCTGTCCGTGTGGGTCGTCACCGGTGACGGCGATGCCCTGTCCATCGGTGGCAACCACCTGATCCATACCCTGCGGCGGAACGTGAATCTGAAGATCCTGTTGTTCAACAACCAGATCTACGGCCTGACCAAAGGTCAGTACTCGCCGACCAGCGAGGCGGGCAAGGTCACCAAGTCGACCCCGGCCGGATCGGTGGATCGGCCGCTCAACCCAATTTCGCTGGCGTTGGGAGCTGAAGCGACCTTCGTCGCGAGGACGATCGACTCCGACCGGGAACACCTGACCGGTGTCCTGCGGGCCGCTGCGCAGCACCGTGGAACGGCGCTGGTCGAGATCTTGCAGAACTGCAACATCTTCAACGACGGCGCCTTCGACCCGCTGAAGAATCCCGACACCAGGGGTGAGACCACCGTCCGGCTGCAGCACGGCGAACCGATGCTGTTCGGGACAACGACCAGAAAAGGCGTGCGAGTCAGCCCGCGCGGCGGTCTCGAGATCGTGGCGCTCGATGACGTGGATTCCGATTCTCTGTTGGTTCACGATGTGCACCAACAGGATTCGTCGCTGGCCTTCATGCTCTCGCGTCTCGGCGACCGGCCCGGCGGTGTCACGCCGCTCGGGGTGTTCCGTGATGTGGCCCGTCCCGCCTACGACGATCTGGTCAACGAACAGATTGTCGAGGCAGGGGCCCACGGCCGCGCACCCGATCTGTCCACGGTCATCGCGGGAAACGACACGTGGTTGGTGGGTCCGCAGCACGACTAGGTCGCGGCCTGAAGGTCATTGTGATCGACCGTCGGGTGAATCAGATATCTGCAAGCACTAGCTAGGGAGCAAGAATTGATCATCGATCAGGTAGGCGTCGTCGGTGGCGGCCTCATGGGAACCGGCATCGCACGCGTCTGCGCGCTCGCCGGGGCCGACGTTGTGATCTGCGAGGCAGACTCCGACAAGGCAGCGGCGGCACGGGCACGGACCGAGAGCTCGCTCCGCCGTGCGGTGGCGGGCGGCAAGATCACCGACACCGACTGCACCGGGGCGCTGTCCCGGCTCCGCTTCACGGGCACGCTCGAGGAACTCGAGGACCGCGAGCTGGTCATCGAGGCCATCGTCGAGGACGAGACCGTGAAGCGCGAATTGTTTGCCGCGCTCGACAAGGTGGTGACCAGCCCCACCGCCATCCTCGCCTCCAACACGTCCTCCATCTCGATCACCAAGTTGGCGGCGGCGACCACGCGCCCCGAACGAGTTGTGGGCCTGCACTTCTTCAATCCGGTGCCCGCGCTGCGACTCGTCGAGCTCATCCCCACGCTGCACACGGAGGCGGCGACGATCGACCGTGTCGAGCGGTTTGCCACCGATGACCTAGAGAAGTTGGTGATCCGCTCCCAGGACCGGGCAGGGTTCGTCGTGAACGCGCTGCTGACGCCGTATCTGCTCTCCGCCGTCCGGATGCTCGAGGCAGGCTTCGCCTCTGCCGCCGATATCGACCAGGGCATGGTGGAGGGCTGCGCCCACCCGATCGGGCCGCTGTCGCTCGCCGACTTCGTCGGCCTCGACATCCTGCTGGCAGCGTCGACCTCGATGTATGAGGAGTTCCGGGACCCGCAGTTCGCGCCGCCGCCGCTGCTCCTGCGCATGGTCGAGTCCGGGCTCCTCGGCGAAAAGACCGGACGCGGCTTCTTCACCTACGCGCAATGACCGGACCCGAAGGAACGCCCATGCCCGAGAACACCCCACCCCTGAGTGTGGCACCGAACGTGCGGTGGTCGCTTCCCGATGCGACCGACGCCGGTACCGCGGTCACGGTGGCCCCCAACCTGATGTGGTCACTGCGCCGAGCAGCCGGCCTCCTGCATGGGTCGGTCGCAGTCGTCGACGGTACGACCCGGCTCAGCTACCCCGAGCTGTTGTCCTGGTGCGATCGCCTGGCGTCGGGATTGGCGCGGCGCGGGGCGGGGCGGGGCGACCGGATCGCGATCCTCGGGGCCAACAGCGCGGCGTATCTGGCCGCCTATTTCGGGGTGCCGGCAGCAGGCTACGTCCTGGTCCCGCTCAATGCGCGGCTCGCGGATGCGGAACTGCTGAAGGTGGTGCAGGACTGCGAGCCGGCGATCCTGGTCGCGGACCCGGCGCATCAGGCCCGCGCGGAAGCGCTTGCCATGTCCGCCGGAACCGGTGCGATCGGTTTCGAGGAACTGCTCGCGCACCCGGCCGACGAGGGCGTCGCGGACCGCGATCCGGACCCGAGCTCGACCGATCTGGCAGCGATCTTCTATACCGGCGGCACGACCGGACGCGCCAAGGGTGCCATGCTCACCCACGGCAACCTCGCCGCGAACGCGCTGCACATGATCGCCGGGCTCGGTTACGTTGTCGACGACGTCTATCTGCACTGCTCGCCGATGTTCCACCTCGGCGACGGGATGTCGACCTACCCGATGACCTGGGCCGGGGGACGACATGTGGTGATTCCCCGTTTCGATCCGGAGTCCGTGGTGGGCGCCATCGAGACCGAACGGGTCACCTGCACCTTCCTGGTACCGACCATGCTCACCCTGTTGCTCGAGTATCTCGACCGAATGGACAGAGATCCCGACCTCTCATCGCTGCGGCTCGTGGTGCATGGGGGCGCGCCCATTGCGCCCGCCCTGCTCGACAAAGCCATTGCGCGGCTGGGCTGCTCCTTCACCCAGTCGTATGGCATGACCGAGGCGGGACCGATTCTGAGCTTCCTGCCGAATGAAGACCGTCTGCTCGGCAGCGAGGTCCTGCGCTCCGCCGGCCGCCCCGTCGTGGGCGTCGAGGTGCGGGTCGTGCGGCCGGACGGCACCGACTGCGAGATCGGCGAGATCGGCGAGATCGTGGGCCGCGGACCGAACTTCGCGATCGGCTACTGGCGGCAACCCGAGGTCACCCACCAACGGTTCCGCGACGGCTGGTACTGGTCGGGGGACCTGGCGTACCGCGACGAGAGCTTCTACCTCTACATCGTCGGCCGGGCCGGGGACGCCATCATCAGCGGCGGCGAGAACGTCTACGCCGCAGAGGTGGAGGCGGTGCTCGCTCAGCACGGCGACGTCGTCGAGGCCGCGGTGATCGCCGTTCCGTCACCGCAATGGGGTGAACAGGTACACGCCGCGGTGGTTCTGCGCCGAGGAGTGGCCACGACGGAGACCGACCTCGACCGGCACTGCCGCCAGCTGATCGCCGGCTACAAGATCCCCCGCTCGTATGAATTCCACACCCAGCTGCCTCGCACCGGGCCCGGCAAGATCGACAAATTGGCTTTGCGTCGCCCGCACTGGGCCACGCACGAAAAGGATGTGTCATGACCAGTTCGAACAAGGGGCAGGAACGGGTCGCGCTCGTCACGGGTGCCTCCCGCGGAATCGGAGCCGCCTCGGCGCTGCGCCTTGCTGCACAGGGATACAGCGTCGCGGTGAACTTCGCCAGGTCGAAGCCCGACGCCGAGGCGATCGTGAAGCAGATCGTTGCGAACGGCGGCAGAGCCGTCGCAATTCAGGCGGATGTCTCGGAGGAGGGTGCGGGGGAGGACCTCGTCCGCGAAACCGATCGTCGGCTGGGGCCGCCGCTGGTGGTGGTCAACAACGCCGGGGTCCAACGTTCCCGGGCGATGATCAAACAGACCCCGGACGAGTTCGATCAGATGCTCGACACCAACGTCCGCGGCGCCTGGTCGGTCACCCGGGCCGCCCTGGCGCATATGTACGACGCCCATTGGGGGCGGGTGGTCTTCATCAGCTCGGTACTGGGGGCCACCGGCGGCCCCGGCGACAGCGGATACGGCGCCTCGAAGGCCGCGCTGCTGGCCATGTCGAAGAGCTTGGCGTTCGAGGTGTCGCGGCGCAACATCACCTCCAACGCGGTGCTACCGGGAACGATCCTCACGGACATCGTCAAAGACGTCGATCCGGACGTACTCGACGCCAACATAGCCGCGATTGCCGCGCGCCGTGGCGGAAAACCCGAGGAGGTTGCCGCCGTGGTCGGATTCCTCTGCTCGGAGGACGCCTCCTATGTCAGCGGTGCAGAGGTCGCGGTGCACGGCGGCGGCTGGGTCACCCTACCCCCATCAAAATGAGCTGTGTGACAGTGGTATTCGAACAGCGGAGGTAAGCGCAATGCAATATGGACTCGGACTGTATACCGGGCAGGTGCCGCCGGGTGAGGAACTCAGCGTCCATGATGAGTACGCCCGGATCATCGAGCAGGCGAGGTTGGCCGAGGAGGTCGGCCTGGACTCGGTGTGGTTGAGCGAGCATCACGGGGCCGCCGACGGCTACCTGCCGTCGCTGTTGCCGATCGCGTCGGCGATCCTTGCCTCCACGACCCGGCTGGTGGTGGGGACCGCGGTCCTGCTTGCCCCCTTCCACAATCCGCTTCGGTTGGCCGAGGACGTCGCGGTCCTCGACCAGCTGTCGGGGGGCCGCTTCATTCTCGGCATGGGAACGGGATGGCGGCGCAGCGAGTTCCGGGCCTTCGGCGCCGATATGTCCACCCGCGGGAAGGCGCTGGAGGAGACCGCCCAGATTCTCCGGCGCGCCTGGCAGGGGGAGCGATTCGGATTCGACGGTCGGGTGCACCGGGTCGACAGCGCTGTCGTCAGGCCGGAGCCGTTCACGCCTGGTGGTCCGCCGATCTGGCTCGGCGGCACCGGACCCCGGGCGCTGGCGCGCGCCGGGCGCCTCGGCGACGGCTATTTCGGAGTCTGCGCACCGTACGATTCCGCCATGTCGTCCTTCTCCACGGTGCTGGATTCGGCGCCGGAGGAGAAGCGCACGTCCTTCTCGTTCGGTCAGCTCCGGTCGGGCTTCATCGCCGACGATCCGGAACTCGGCTGGAAGCTCGCCGGGAAGGGGATGACCTACACCCAGGACGTGCATGCCCGGTGGGCGGCCGAGGAAGCCGGCAATCCGGTCGAGCCCGACGCGAACCTCTCGTCCGAGGATGCCGTGCGCCGGTACAACCTCATCGGCACCCCGGACGAGGTGACCGCGGCCCTGCGGCCCTACGAACAGAGATTCGCGGGCCGAACCGACTCGCACCTCTGCTTCCGGCTCTATCACCCCTACATGCCGCACGACGCGGTGCTCGAGGCCATCCAGACGTTCGGTAGGGTAATAGTGCCCGCTCTGCGTACCCAGGCGGGTCAGGGTCCGCGGCTGGATTGATCGCGGGGCCACGCCGACCCACCGGAGGGAAGCCCATGCCACC
>Ga0247825_10002876_pt1 | contig 11359 bp, 7 predicted proteins | sample 13C_Vanillin_Day_FD_194413 | JGI IMG/M metagenome (GOLD analysis project Ga0247825, IMG submission 194413) | Soil microbial communities from agricultural site in Penn Yan, New York, United States - 13C_Vanillin_Day48 | ecosystem: Environmental > Terrestrial > Soil > Agricultural land | place... | reverse complement strand
GGCCATTCGCAAGCTCGGCGAGGCCGAGCGCGACAGGGCGGCGACGTTGGAGGCGCGTATGTCGGAGCTCGCCCAGACGGCGAGGGAACAGCCGACAGCCAAGGACCTTCGCGAGTTCAGGGAGGCGCTGCGCGGTGTCGCCGGGCAGCAGAAGACTCATCGGCAACTGTTCGACGAGATCGACCGCGTTGCTGCTCGTTCCGGCCCCCTGCTCATCGGTCCGTGGACCGGTGAAGTGGGTTTCGAGCTGCTTTATTGGATTCCGTTCGTGGCGTGGGTGCGGACCCACTGGAACCTCGCCGCAGATCGCGAACTGATCGTATCGCGAGGTGGCGTAGCGTCGTGGTATGGACGCGACCAGGCACAGTATGTCGACATTCTTTCCCTCTTCGAGCCGGAAGAATTCCGTGTGGCGGTAGCCGACGAGAAGCGAAAGCATCGTCGTCTGGGCGCTTTCGACGAGCGTGTCACCGACGCAGTCGCCAGACATCGCCAGCACGCTGAGATCGACGTTCTTCATCCGGGACTGATGTACCGAGCGTTCGCGCCGTACTGGGCCGACGAGGCAGGCTATTCCCTCATCAGCCAGCTCACTCGACCACGGCTGCTGGATCCGCCCGTGGCGGCGTTGCCGTCAGGGTTACCGTCGGAGTACGTGGCGGTACGTTTCTACTTCAGCGAATGTTTTCCGGCAACGGATGAGAATCGGATGTTCGCCCGCGGTGTCGTCTCGTCGCTGGCAGAACGGTCGTCAGTCGTCGTGCTGAACCCGGGCTTTCGCGCGGATGAGCACAGCGACTGGGTGCCGGACGTTCCTGGGCGAATCATCGGTATCGCGGAGGGCATGTCGCCGGCTCGCAATCTCGCGGTGCAGAGCGCAGTGATCGCCGGCGCCCGCTCGTTCGTGGGTACCTACGGCGGATACTCGTACTTGGCGCCTTTGTACAAGGTCCCGGCGGTCGCGTTCTATTCTCGACAGTCGTTCAAGTTGCATCACCTGCATGCGGCTCAGCGGGCGTTTTCAGAGATTGGCGCGGCCACCCTGCTGCCGATCGACGTGGCCCGCGCGGGACTCGTGCAGTCTGCGCTCAGTGCGCTCGTGGCCGCATGAGAGCTATTCTGCTGACCAGTACGTTTCGCCGGCATGTGTTCGTCGCGAACGCGGTCTCAGATGGCTGCGATCTCGTTGGCGTATGGCAGGAGGAGAAGAGCTTTCGCCCGGAGCGATACGCGACGAATACCGAAGACGAGGTCGTGATTCAACGTCATTTCAGCAGTCGTGACGAATCGGAAGCCGCTCATTTTTCATCCCATGACGCCGTTCGCGTCGGTCCTCGCGTCGTGCACAGGGTTGTATCCCCCGGCGCCTGCAACGATCCGGCGGAGGTGGCGCTCATGGTCGCCGCTCGGCCGGATGTCGCGCTGGTGTTCGGTACGGGTATCCTGCGCGAACCGCTGTTGTCCGCGTTCGGTGGCCGCATCATCAACATCCATCTGGGGCTGTCCCCATACTATCGAGGCGCCGGAACGAACTTCTGGCCGCTGGTGAATCGAGAGCCCGAGTACGTTGGCGCCACCATTCACTATCTGGATGCCGGCATCGACACAGGGCCGATGCTCGCGCACGCGAGGCCGACCATCACACGTGGCGATGGCCCCCACGACATCGGAAACAAGACAATCGTCGCAGCGGCCGACGCGCTCCTCCGGGCGGCGACGACACACGTGGCGGGGACGGCGCGTCCAGTGCCGCAATGGAGCGGCGGTCGTCTTTATCAGCGGAAGGACTTCAATGCCGATGCGGTGCGGACGTTGTACCGAAACTTCGAGACAGGCATGATCGACGAGTACCTGGCAGCGCGCCCGTCTCGCGACGCGGCTCTTCAGCTCATCGAACCGGAGCGTGTTGCATGACGCCGCGAGGCTGCACGATCGTGTTCTATCACTACGTGCGGGACGTCGAGCGGACGCCGTTTCCTGGGATCAAGGCCTTGTCGGTCGCCGGTTTCGAGGCGCAGCTCGATTGGCTGCAGGCTCGATACGAGGTCATCGACGGTCTCACCTTCGAGCGCGCCGTGCTCGCGGGCGTGGGGTTCGATCGGCCGACGGCGCTGCTGACCTTCGACGACGGGTTCGTCGATCATTACGAACACGTATTCCCGTTGCTCCATTCGAGGGGACTGGGAGGCATCTTCTTTCTGGCGGGTGCCGCGCTCGGCGGGAATCCGGTGCTCTTGAACGTCCACAAAACGCATTTCCTCCTTAGTCAGCTCGGCGCCGACCGGTTTACGGCAGAAGTCGGAGCTGCGCTGGAAGGCGAGGGAGTCAGCACCGCCCGTCAGGAAACAACCGTGAGCGGAGTGTCCCCCGGCCGCGAGGGTATCTATCGATATGACGAGGCGCCGGACGTGCGAATCAAGCGCATCCTGAACTACGAAGCGCCATACCCCATCGCCGATCGCGTCTTGTCCAGGTCGTTTGCGCAGCATGTTGGCGATGCGGCGACCTTCGCCAAGAATCTGTATCTCTCCGCCGCGCAGGTGCGCGAGATGGCCCTTGGTGGCATGACGTTCGGGTTCCATACGGAGACGCACCCCGTGCTGTCTCGACTCCCGCTCGATGCCCAGCGCGCCGAATTGCAAAACGGTCCTCGTCTCATTGCTGACGTGACGGGGCAGGAGACGGTGTCCTTCTGTTACCCATACGGCTTCTCTCACACGTACAACGCCGACACACTGCGCGTGCTCGAAGAGAGCGGATATTCAATGGCCTTCAACACCGTACGCCGCGAAGCGGTGATCGGTCGTGAGCCGCGGTACGAGTTGCCGCGATTCGATACGCGCGATGTGTCCGTGGACGTGAAAACCTATGCGTAAGGTCTGTGTCGTGGTCGGGTCCCGTGCCAACTACGGGAGCATCAAGTCGGTCATGCGGGCCGTGCAGGCACATCCCGATCTCAAGCTTCAGATTATCGTTGCTGCGTCGGCGCTGCTCGATCGATTCGGGTCCGTCGTCGATGTCATCATGCGTGACGGTTTCACGCCGGATGCACGGGTCAACATGATCGTCGAGGGTGAGACGCCGGTGACGATGGCCAAGTCAACGGGGCTCGGCCTACTGGAACTGCCCACGCTGTTCGAGCTTCTCGATCCCGATGTCGTGATCACCGTTGGAGATCGATTCGAGACGATGGCGACCGCGGTCGCGTCTGCCTTCATGAACATCCCCCTTGCGCACACGATGGGCGGCGAAGTCACGGGTACCATCGACGAGAGTATTCGACACGCGATCACCAAGCTGGCGCACATTCACTTTCCGGCAAACCAGGACTCGGCGGATCGGATTCTTCGCCTCGGCGAAGAACCGCAGAGCATCCACGTCGTGGGTTGTCCGCGTATCGATCTGCTCGCGGAGGTGTTGGCCAGCGGCGGGGCAGTGCTCGACACCGAGTGGCTCGATCGAGAGGGCGTCGGTGGGCACATTGCGACCGACGAACCGTTCCTGCTGGTGAGCCAGCATCCCGTGACCACGGAATATGGGCAGGCGGAACATCAGATCGCGGAAACCCTGATGGCGCTGCACGAGCTGCAAATGCCCACCGTGATGCTCTGGCCGAACGTGGATGCGGGCTCTGAAGACGTATCGAGAGGCATGCGCAAGTTTCGCGAGAGCTACAAGCCCGAGTACATCCGGTTCTACAAGAATTTTCCGGTCGAGACCTACCTGCGGCTCATGCGGAGTGCCGCATGCCTAGTGGGTAATTCGAGCGCGTCGATTCGAGAGGGGGCGTTCGTCGGCACGCCCGCGGTCAACATCGGGAGTCGGCAGGATGGCCGCGAACGCGCGCCGAACGTTATCGACGTCGGTCACGACCGGAAGGCTATTGCGAATGCAATTCGGCGTCAGGTCGAGCACGGACGGTTCCCGCCTGCGCACCTCTACGGCGACGGGCAGGCGGGTCCGAGGATTGCGGAAGTCCTGGCACGCGCGACACTGAGCGTGCAGAAGCGGATTCAGTACTGAACGTCATGGGTGTGATTCCGGCGCGTGGGGGATCGAAGGGGATTCTCCGCAAGAACCTTGCGCCTCTGGCGGGTCGCCCGTTGCTGGCCTACACGACCGATGCCGCACTGGCGAGCGGACGACTGACCCGGGTGGTGGTGAGTACTGACGACGAAGAGATCGCGAGCGTGTCACGACAGTTCGGCGTCGAGGTGCCCTTCTTGCGACCTCAGCGGCTCGCCGCTGACGACACGCCCATGCTCGATGTCCTGATCGACCTCGTGGCAGCTCTTCAGGCACGCGAACAGTACACGCCCGATCTGCTCGTGTTGCTGCAGCCCACGTCGCCGTTTCGTCGAGCCGAGCACATCGACAAGGCCGTCGACCTGCTGACCTCTTCAGGGGCCGATTCGGTGGTCACCGTCCTGCCGGTTCCGCATCAGTTCACGCCTTCATCCATCATGTCCTTGCAGGGCGACCGGCTGGTCGCATGGGCTGAAGGACCGGCGCCAACGCGACGCCAAGATAAACCGCTCCTCTTTGCACGCAACGGCCCCGCCGTTCTGGCGGTCCGCACACCGATCGTCACGGACGCGCGATCCCTGTACGGCACGGACACGCGGGGTCTCGTGATGTCGCGCGCGGAGTCGTTCGACATAGACGACGCCTTCGACCTCGAGCTCGCTGGGTTGCTCATGACCGCTCGTTCTGTATGAGAGTGCTCTTTCTCGCGGCGCACTATGCGTACTACCGAAACTTCGAGTCGGTGGTCCTCGCGCTGGCGGAACGAGGGCATTCGGTGCACTTGGCGGCAGACGAACGTGAATCGCTCGGCGGGGCGGCGCTGGTCGAACGTCTGGCGGCGGGGCGTCCAGGGATCACGTACGGATTCGCGCCCTCTCTCGACGACGAGCCGTGGTTTTTGCTTGCACGGAAGCTGCGCAGCGCGTCCGACTACGTGCGCTTTCACGACAGTGCGTTCGCGCCCTTCGGCAAGTCTCGTCTCACCCTCAAGGAACGGATTCCTCGCGGGGTCCTCAGGCTGATGGACACTGGCGTCGGCGGTAGTCCGTCGGCACGCCGGGCCCTGAGTGCCGTGCTGCGTGCGAGTGAGCGCGTCATGCCCGTGAGCGAGGCGAGTCGCGCCTTCATCGAAGAACAGAACCCGGACGTGGTGCTGGTGGCATCGGTGACGGCGTGGCGTCTGCCGCAGATCGATCATCTGCGGGCCGCTCGCGCGCTTGGCCGACGCACCGGCGTCTGCGTGTTCAGCTGGGATCACCTGTCGAGCAAGGCGCTGCTGCGCGACGTTCCGGACCGCATCCTGCTCTGGAATGAGACGCAAAAGCGAGAGGCGATCGAGTGGCATGGTATGCCGGAAGAGCGAATCACCGTCACCGGTGCGCAGTGCTACGACCAGTGGTTCGACCGGACGCCCTCGCGCGATCGTGCGTCGTTTTGTCAGGCCGTGGGCTTGTGTTCGGAGCAGCCGATCATTCTGTATGTCTGTTCGGTGATGACGCCGAATCCCAACGAGTCCACGTTCGTTCTACGTTGGATCGACGAGATCCGCCGGAGTGCCGACCCGCGTCTCAGAGACGCGGGCATTCTCGTACGTCCGCATCCCGAGCGGTTGGACGAATGGAAGGATGTCACTCTCGAGCGTTTTGGGAACGCCGTCTTGTACGGGCGGAATCCGGTGAGCCCGGACGCGCAGGCGGACTACTTCGACTCCCTGTATCACAGTCATGCGGTGGTTGGTCTGGTGACGAGCGCGTTTCTGGAAGCGGCGATTGTCGGTCGTCCGGTCCTGACATTGATGCTCCCGGAGTTCGAGATGTACCAGGAGGGAGTGCAACACTTCCGCTACCTGATGAACGTGGAAGGCGGACTGTTGCGCGCCACCCGCTCGATTCCGGATCATCTCGCGGAGCTCGCGGAGACGATGGCCCAGCCGCCTGGGCGTGACGAACGCAACAAGAGATTCGTCAGAGCCTTCGTGCGGCCGCAGGGGCTCAACGTACGCGCCACGCCAGTCTTCGTAGAAGCGGTCGAAGCGATCGCGAGTGCGTCACCGCATCCCGCCGACGTCCCATCGGTGTGGCACGCCGCGCTGCAGCCGTTCGTGCGCGCGGTGTCGCGATCGTCGGAGCAGGGGTGGCTGCGGGCTGCGCTCCGCGATACGCCGGAGATGATCAACGATCGGGCGAAGACGCGAAAGGCGGCGTACAAGCAGGCTGCCTCGGCTGAGCGGGACCAGCGCGTTGCCGACAAGCGGCAGTTCCTGGCCGGTCGCCGGCGCGAGCGCCAGCGCGAACAGTGGGCCGGTGCGCGCCGGAAACACCTGGCCCGGATCAAGGGCCGTCTCAAGGCGCTGATCGGGTCGCCCTCGTGACGGACGGCTCCGTGCTGGTCGGATTGTCGGGCGCCGACCGGTCGGCCTACGCCACCTATTGTCGCGTGCGCGACGAGGTGCTCCGGATGAAGGGCGGGCACGAAGGTCCGGGAGAGAGCGGCCCGAGCCGGTATTGGGCGCAAGAGCTGGATCAGATCGACTACTTGATCGACGCGTCTCCGCTCGTTGTTCGAAAGCTGCGTCATCACGCGTTTCACATCACCGGCATCCGGCCCTACGACTATCGCGAGGCTGGTGAAAAGCGGGCCTTCTTCGAGCGTCGTCTTCGAGCACTCGTGGCGCTGGCAGGAGATTCGACGCTGCTCGTCGAAGAACATGACGCACTCGGGGGCTTCGGATTCGCGATCGACGGCCGGCGCTACAACGTCGATACTCTTAAGTTCTTCGAAGTGCTCGTCGGCATGCAGCGGGCTGGCGTTCTCGACGCGTTCGGCGCGACTGACCGTCGCCGCACAGTACTGGAAATCGGCGCGGGCTGGGGTGGATTCGCCTATCAGTTCAAGACGCTGTTTCCCAAAACGACGTACGTCATCGTTGATTTTCCAGAGCTGTTTCTCTTTTCGGCCACCTATCTGTTGACGGTGTTCCCTGAGGCCAAGGTGCGGTTCTGGCAAGCGGGACAGCGAACGTTCGAGGAGTCAGAGGACGTCGACTTTGTGTTCGTTCCCGTGCCGCACGCCGATGCGGTCCTCGATGCCCGGCCGGATCTCCTGGTGAACCTCGTGTCGTTCCAGGAGATGACGACGTCGCAGGTCGATCGGTACACGGAGCTGGCGGCGGCGACCGGTTGTCAGACGCTCTACAGTTTGAATCGCGACCGCTCTGTCTACAACGATGAGATCGAGAGCGTGAGCGCGATTCTCTCACGACGCTACGACCTGCGTGAGGTGCCGGTCCTCGGGTCCGGTTACCTCAAAGCCACCAAGAGGGACAGTGCCATCAGCGTGGACGAGGCGCGACGGACCAGCCGTGTCGACGACACGGGGTATCGTCACCTCGCCGGCACGCTCAAACCGGAGGGCGCTCGAGGCCTCTCGGGCACGCTTGCGACTCCACTGGTCGGCATCGGTGTGACGCTGCGCAACCGAGCACAATACTTATCTGAAGCGCTCGACTCGCTGCTGGCGCAGACGCACAGACATATCCAGTTGGTGCTCGTAGATGACGGCTCGACGGATGGCACCGAGGCCATTGCACGCGCCTATGCCCAGCGAGATGGTCGCGTGCGCTACGTGCGATTTCCGGAGCGTCGTGGGATGGTCGCTGCCTGGCGCGCGGCATTCGAGGAAGCGTCAGCCGGCGGCGCCAGCTACTTCGCCTGGGGCAGCGACCACGATCGATGGCATCCGAAGTGGCTCGAGACGCTCGTTGCCACCCTCGAGGGGTATCCCGACGTCGTCGTTGCCTATCCGTTGACGCAGCGGATCAGCCCGGACGGTGTGCCCATGGCGAAGCCGGCGCGCCAGTTCGAGACGTTCGGCGTCATGGACCTCCATTCGCGGTGGAGGCTCTTCAACCGTAGTGATTCGGTTGCGGCGGGCGACATGGTGTACGGCCTCATGCGAGTCAGCGCGGTCCGCGACGCCGGCGTGTTTCGAGAGGTGCTCTGCCCAGATCGCCTGCTAGTGGCCGAGCTGACCCTGCGAGGCCAGATCCGCCAGGTGCCCGAGGTGCTGTGGTATCGCCGGCAATTCGACACCGGCAGCGTCGAGCGCCAGCGCTCGACACTCTTCGCGCCGGGGGCTCAACCGCCATCGGCCTGGACGCCCCCGTGGTATCTCCACGCCAGGTCTTTGTGGGAGACCTACGTCACGCGAGCGAACTCGACGGTGGTGCTGCCGCAGTCAGTGGCTCGACGTCTCGTTGTTGCCTACGCGGCGGCGTACGCGTGGCGCCACTATGGGAAGTCCACAGTCCAGCGAGGGCTGCTCTCGGTGCTCGGGTGGCCCAGGTGGGTATATAAGCGCGTGAAGCACGTGGCGCTGCTGAGTCTGTATGGCGTCCTCGTCACTCTGCGCCGGGTTGGGATCACTCCTCTCGTCGAACGTGTGTTCGGGCGCTCGAATCGCGTCCGGGGACGTAACCACGCGTGAAGATTCTCTTCCTCGCGCGCCACTACACCTATTTCCGCACCTATGAGTCGGTGATTGCAGCCCTTGCTGCGCGGGGGCACCAGCTGCACCTGGCGGCGGAGCGCGAAGAGGATCTCGGCGGACGAGAGATGGTGGAGCGCCTGGCACGGGAGCACCCTGGCGTGTCACTCGGCTGGGTGCCGAGCCGTGAGGATGCGTGGGGCGACTTTGCGATCAAGCTCCGCATGACGATCGACTATCTGCGGTACCTCGATCCGGCATACGCCGGTGCACCGAAGCTGCGGGCGCGAGCGCGGGAGCGGGTACCGAGAATCGGCCTGTGGCTCTTGTTCGTCATGGCTGCGCGGACCTCGACTGGTCGACGAGTCGCGCGGGCGGCCTTGACTGCGTGCGAACGAGCGATCCCGCGAGACGCCAAGATCGACGAGTACCTTCAGGGACACGCCGCCGACGTCGTGTTGTTCACGCCGTTGATCGGCCTGGTGGCTTCTCCACAACTCGACTATCTGCAGTCCGCGAAGGGGCTCGGCTATCCGACCGCGCTTTGCGTGTGGAGCTGGGATCATCTGTCGAGCAAGGCCATTCTTCGGAACGTTCCCGACCGAATCTTCGTCTGGAACGAGACGCAGCGAAACGAGGCGTTGACGTTGCACGGCGTGCGACCAGAGCAGATCGTGGTCACTGGCGCTCAGTGCTTCGACCAGTGGTTCGATCGACGTCCATCAACCGACCGAGAGACGTTCTGCCGGAAGGTCGGACTGACGGGCGACCACCCGTTTCTGCTGTACGTGTGCTCCGCTCTTTTCCACGGCAGCCCGAGCGAGGCACTTTTCGTCCAACGCTGGATCAGGGCGGTACGCACCTGCGGGCTGGAACCGCTGGCATCCATTCCGATTGTGGTTCGCCCTCACCCGGCTCGACTCAAGGAGTGGGCGGACGTCAACGTCACCGAGGATCCGGGCGTGCGACTCTGGGGGCGGAACCCGGTCGACCCTGATGCCAAGGCCGACTACTTCGATTCCCTGCATCACAGCGCCGCTGTTGTCGGGCTCAACACCAGCGCTTTCCTCGAAGGCGCGATAGCGGGTAAGCCCGTGTTCACGACGCTCCTACCCGAGCACTATGAGAACCAGGAGGGCACCATCCATTTTCACTATCTGTTGAACGTAGGTGGAGGCCTGTTGCACACAGCCACAACACTGGACGAGCAGTGTCGCCAGCTCAACGCGACGCTTCAGGCCACCGAACAGATGTCACACAAGAGCCGTCGGTTCGTCGAAGCGTTCATCCGGCCTCGAGGGACGGACGTGGCCGCTTCACCTGTGTTCGCCGACGCGGTGGAAGCGCTTCGCAGTGCGTCGCGGGTCACCGGCGGCGAGCAGTCGTCCCACCGCGTTCTGCGTGGTGTCATGGCGCCGGTGGTGTCACTTGCATCGCACCGGTTAGCTGAGCCGCTCATGTTGAGCGAGCATGAACGGGCTATCGTCGCCCGTCAGCGTGCCCACCGGGAACGCGTCGATGCCGCATGGCGCGTGAAGGACGCGCACAATCTATCCGAACAGCAGCAACGAGACGCCCGCGTGGCCGAAAGAGCTCGCTACAAGGCGGACCGGGCCGCAGAATGGCGTCGCACGAAGACGATGAAAAGATTCAAGCAACGGCTGATGAAACGGATCGGTCTCATCTCATGAAGATTCTGTTTCTGGCCCGGCATTTCTCGTATCTGCGGCTCTTCGAGTCGGCGATCGCCGAACTCGCCGAGCGCGGACACACGATTCACCTCTCGGCCGACCGGGAGGAATCCCTGGGCGGCGCGGGTCTCGTTGAGCGCCTCGCGGCCCGATATCCGAAGGTGACCGTCGGCTGGACGCCGACTCGCCAGTCCGGGGCGTGGCTTGCTCTCGGGCAGAAGCTGCGCCTCGGTATCGATCATCTCCGGTTCCTCGATCCTCGGTACGACACGATGCCTCGGCTACGGGGTCGGTCGGAGGAACGGACCCCTCGCCTGATCCGATCGCTCGCCGCGTTGCCTGTACTCCGGACCCCGGCCGGCCGTCGCGCGCTCTCATGGGTGCTGCGACAGTTCGAGCAGGCCGTTCCCAGGAGTCGGGAACTCGAGATGTTCTACCAGGAGCAGAAGCCAGACGTCGTGTTGATCACGCCGCTCGTCGATCTAGGCTCGCCGCAGCTCGACCACTACTTGAGCGCGCGTGCCCTCGGGTTGCGAACGGTGCTCTGCGTCGGCAGCTGGGATCACTTGTCCAGCAAGTCCCTCCTGCGCGCGATTCCAGATCTCGTGACCGTCTGGAACGAGACACAGAAGGGTGAGGCCGTCGAGCTGCATCGTGTGCCGCCCGAACGGATTGTCGTGACGGGGGCGCAGTGCTACGACCAGTGGTTCGGCCGTCAGCCATCCCGCTCCCGCCAAGAGTTCTGTGAGTACGCGAACCTCGACGCGGCCCGGCCCTACATCCTGTACGTATGCTCGTCGCTGTTCAAGAACACCGCGAACGAGGCGAAATTCACCGAACGCTGGATTCAGCACGTTCGCGGCAGCGCCGACCCCGTCCTCCGGGAGGCGGGTCTGCTCATTCGGCCGCATCCACGACGGCTCGACGAGTGGCAGCAGGTGGATCTGACGGAGTTCAAGAACGTCGGGTGCTTCGGGGGGCACCCGGTGGACCCCGCGTCGAAGAATGACTACTTCGACTCTCTGTACTACGCGTCAGCCGTGGTCGGGCTCAACACCAGCGCGTTTCTCGAAGCGGGTGTAGCCGGCAAGCCTGTTCTGTCGATCCTGGAACCGGAGATCTCACAGGACAACCAGGAAGGGACGATTCACTTCCAC
>Ga0247825_10002875_pt1 | contig 11359 bp, 11 predicted proteins | sample 13C_Vanillin_Day_FD_194413 | JGI IMG/M metagenome (GOLD analysis project Ga0247825, IMG submission 194413) | Soil microbial communities from agricultural site in Penn Yan, New York, United States - 13C_Vanillin_Day48 | ecosystem: Environmental > Terrestrial > Soil > Agricultural land | place... | reverse complement strand
TGGCGATGGGGCCGATCGCCATGATCGGCCCCATCGCCATGTTCGGGTGATAGCCGCGCGCCAGCATCTGCGGCAGCAGCAGGCTTCCCAGCAGCGCGGTGGTGGCGATGGTGGAGCCGGAGATGGCGGAGAAGATCGTCCCCGCCACCACCGCCACCACGGAAAGGCGTCCCGGCACGCGCCAGATCAGCCGGTCGATGGCGTCGATCGCCTTCATCGCCACGCCGGTATGGAACAGCACCTCGCCCATGAGGATGAAGAACGGGATCGGCGTGAGCGAGAACGACGAGATCGAGGTGACCCCGTTTCGCACCAGCTGGATGAGCCCCGCGTCCTTGCCGAGCCACACCCACGCGCCGACGATGTTGATGCCGAGGAACGCGAAGGCCGCCGGCAGCGCCAGCGCAAATAGCAGTGTCAGCGACCCGAAGAGCAGGCATGCCGCGACCCACCAGCTCATCTACCTGTAAGGCGCCGCACGAATTCGACGGCGAGCAGCCCGAAGCACAGCGGCACCGGCGCGTACAGCCACCATTCGGGGAACACCACGCTCTTGAACACCATCGCCCCCTGCTGGGCGGAGTTGAGGATGGTGCGCACGCCGTAGAGCACTAGCACCGCGCACACCGCCACGCCGACGACGTTGGTGACATGGTTGAGCCAGGGCCAGGCCCGCAGCAGCACGTCGAGGCGCACATGCTCGTTGCGGCGCAGGAGCCAGGGCGCGACGAGGAAGGTGGCGAGGGGCAGCACGTACTCCGACACCTCGAGGATCCAGGGCACGGTCCCCAGGCCGACGTTGCGGCCCACCACGTCGAGGGTGATTGCCAACGCCGAGGCGCCCAGGAGCACCGCGGCGCAGGCCGCCAGCCCCTGGAGCACCCGGTCGTACAGCAGCGTCACTTGGAGAAGAGCTTCCTCATCTGCGGCGCATGCTCGGGGCTCTGCTTCGCCGCGCTGGCCCAGGCGATGTCGTAGGCCTTGTCCCGGTAGCTCTGGTCGAACTTGATCGTCTGGATGCCGACTTGCGCCTGCCGCTTCGTTTCCTCGTCGTTGAATTTCCTCCACACACCGTTCATCGCTTCCAGGGCGAGCGATTGCTTCTGGATGAACTCGCGCTGCTTGGGCGAGAGCTTCTTCCAGGCGTCCTGGTTCATGACGATCGAAACCTCGGCGTTGTAGAACCCCGGGTCGACGCGGAACTTGGTCTTCTCGTGCCAGTTGAGGTCGAAGATGCCCTGGATGGGCCAGCCGTAGCCGTCGACCACGCCGCGCTCGAGCGCCGTGTAGACCTCGCCCGGAGGCGTCTGGATCAGCGTCGCCCCCATGGACTGGAAGAAGTCGCGGTACACGGGCGTGATGCGGATCTTCAGCCCCGCCAGGTCCGGCTTGTCGATCTTCTTCGTCAGGTAGAGGTGGAAGGGCGTCTCGTCCACCATGCGGGCGAGGTAGACCATGTTCGCCTTCTGGTTCCACACCTTGTTGATGTAGTCGAAGGCGCCGTTCTTGCGCTGCTCGGCGACGGTGATCTGCGTGAGCTTGAGGAAGTCCGCCTCCGGCATCAGGTTGGTGTAGAAGGCGCCGGTGGTCATCGCCATCTCGACCACACCGTTCTTCACCGACGTGCCGACCTCGAAGGTCGGGATCGCCTTGGGCCCGCCGATGAAGTTGATCTGCGCGATGCCTTTGCCCTGGGCGTTGAACTTCTGGATCCAGGGCGTCATGTGCTTCACGTACGTGGTCGTCTCGCCGAAGGCAGAGACGAGCTTGAGCGTCGCTTCCTGCCCTTGGGCGAGCGCAGGGGCCAGCGCCGCAAGCGCCAGGCAGATGGTCTTTTTCATGGGTTCTCCTCCTATGGGAACCGGGCAGATTAGGCGCCCGCGTCCACATTTGTCAAATCAATGTGGCTCATGGTATTAATCACGAGTGTGAATGTCCAGGATGTCGACCTCAACCTGCTGCGCGTGTTCGACGCGGTGCTGCGCGAACGGGGCGTGACCGCGGCGGCAGGGCGCCTCGGGCTCACCCAGCCGGCAGTGTCGAACGCGCTCGCGCGGCTGCGGAGCGTGTTCGGCGACCCGCTGTTCGTGCGCACGCCCGCCGGCATGGATCCGACGCCTTTCGCCCGCGAGCTGGGCGAGCCGGTGCGCCAGGCGCTGGCGCTCCTCGAGTCGGCGCTCGCGCACGGCCCGGGCTTCGACCCGGCGAGCTCGAGCCGCGCGTTCCGCTTCTACATGTCCGACCTCGGGCAGATCGAGTTCCTGCCGCCGCTGCTCGAGCGCGTGCAGCGCGAGGCCCCGGGCGTGAGGCTCGAGGCGGTGGCGCTCGACATCGAGGACATCGCCGAAACGCTCGCCGCGGGCGCGCTCGACCTGGCGGTCGGCTTCCTGCCGGGCCTCGGCCCGCCGGTGCGCCGCCGCGCGCTGTTCCGCGATCCCTACGTATGCCTCATGCGCGCCGATCACCCGACCATCAAGGAAAAGCTGACGCGCAAGCTCTTCCTGGAAGCGTCGCACGCCCTGGTTTCCTACCGCGGCGGCCACCGCGTGATCGAGGAGGCGCTCGACCGGGCGGGGCTGTCGCGGCGCATCGCGCTGCGCGTGCCGCACTTCACCGTCGCGCCCATGGTGCTCGAGCGCACCGACCTCATCCTCACCCTGCCGGCGCGCGTCGCGCGCGTGTTCGAGCGCCGGGGGAACCTCAAGTCGCTGCCCCCGCCGGTGACGATCCCGCCCGCCGAGGTCGCGGTGCACTGGCACGAGCGCTTCGAGGCGGACCCTGGAAATCGGTGGCTGCGCGAGCTGGTCGGCGAGCTTTACGCGGTACCCAAATAGGCCTCGATGACCCGCGGGTCGGCGAGCACGGCCGCCGGCGTGCCCTGCGCGATGAGGCGCCCGTAGTCGAGCACGCAGATGCGGTCGGCGAGGTCGGCGACCATCTGCATGTCGTGCTCGACCCAGAGCATGGCGATGCCGAGCTCGTGCCGGATGCGCAGGATATGGCGGGCGAGGTCCTCGCGTTCCTCGCGGTTGAGGCCCGCGGACGGCTCGTCGAGGAGCAGGGCCTGCGGCGACATCGCCAGCGCGCGCGCGAAGCCGACGATCTTCTGCACGCCGAAGGGCAGGCTGTCGACGCGCCGGTGGCGGAAGCGCTCGAGCTCGACGAAGTCGAGCACTTCCTCGACCACGCGCCGGTGCCGGGACTCTTCCCGTCTGACGGCAGGGGAGAACACGCCCTCGCCCACGATGCCGGTGTGGATGCGGGCGTGCCGCGCCACGAGCAGGTTCTCGACCACCGTCATGTGCGCGAAGAGCTCGCCGTGCTGGAAGGTGCGGGCGATGCCCAGGCGGGCGATCGCATGGGGTTTCAGGTTCTGGATGGATTTGCCGTTGAAATGAATGTCGCCGGCGCTGGGGCGATAAATCCCCGAGATGCAATTGAGCGCCGAGGTCTTGCCGGCGCCGTTCGGGCCGATCAGCGCGACCAGCTCCCCCGGGCGCGCCTCGAAGCTGACCTCGTCCAGCACCTTCAGGCCGCCGAAGGCGAGCGACACCGAGCGCAGGTGCAGCTCAGCCATACCAGCGGCGGCTGCGGCGGTACTGCTTGACGTCGCGATAGCTGCGCCGGCGCCCGCCGGCGGCGCCGAGATAGAACTCGCGGATGTCCTGGTGCGCGAGGAGCTTCTGTGGCGTGCCGTCCAGAACCACGCGACCGTTCTCCATGACATAGCCGTAGTCGGCCGCCTCGAGCGCGATCTGCGCGTTCTGCTCCACGAGCAGCATGGTGACGCCGGTCTCGGCGCGGATCGCCTGCAGCCGGCGCATCAGTTCGCGCACGAGCAGCGGCGCGAGCCCCTGCGACAGCTCGTCGACGAGGAGGAGCTCCGGCGCGCAGCACAGCGCCGAGCCGATGGCGAGCATCTGCCGCTCGCCGCCCGAGAGGTACCCGGCCTCGCGCCGGCGCAGCGCGCCGAGCGCTGGGAAGAATTCGTAGACCTTCTCCCGGGCGAAACGCCCGCCCGGCCGCGGCACCGCCGCCTGCAGGTTCTCCTCGACCGTGAGATTCTCGAATACTTTGGCCCGCTCGGGCACGAGCGCGATGCCGTGGCGCGCGATGCGATGCGGTGGCCGGTTGTCGATTTTCATTCCCTTGAAAACAACTGAACCCTCGGTGACCCGGGCGTCGTCCAGGCCGATGAAGCCGGAGATCGCGCGCAGCGTGGTGGTCTTTCCTGCGCCGTTGTTGCCGAGCAGCGCGACGAGCGCGCCGCGCGGCACCTCGAGGGATACCCCCTGCACCGCGGTGATGACGCGGTGGTAGGTGACCTCCAGCTTCTCGACCTTGAGGAGGCTCATCGCTGCTTGAAGGGCCAGAGCAGGAACCAGTCGCGCACGCGGCGCCAGATGCCGACCAGGCCCTGCGGCTCGAGCACCAGGAAGAAGATCATCACCAGGCCGAAGGCGGCGTAGTTGACGGCGAAGACGACCGAGGACAGCCGCTCCCCGAGCCCCGAGGCCGCCATCAGCGCGTCGATGGCGTGCGGGAAGAGCACCACGAAAATGGTGCCGAGCACCGCGCCGAGGATCGACCCCATGCCGCCGACGATGATCATCGCCACGTACTGGATGGTGAGATAGAGCGAGAACGCCTCCACCGAGACGAAGCCGCGGAAGTAGGCGAACAGGCACCCGGCCACCGCCGTCAGCGCCGAGGAGATGACGAATGCCGAGAGCTTGGCGCGCTGCACGCTGATGCCGAGCGCCTCGGCGACCGCCTCGCGGCCGTGGATGGCGCGCCAGGCGCGGCCGGTCCTGGAGCGCAGCAGGTTGAGGCTGAAAAGGATCGTGAGCGTGGAAGCCGCCAGCAGCGCAAAGTACCAGTGCCGCGCGTCCGTGAGCGGCGAGTCGACCAGGATCCCGGTCGAGTAGCCGCGCTTGGTCTCGTACTCCGCGCCCGCATGGATGACGATGAAGTGCAGCGCGAGGGTGGACACCGCCAGATAGAGACCGCGCAGGCGCAGGCTCGGCAGGCCGAACACCAGGCCGAGCGCGGCGCCGACCGCCGCCGAGGCCGGCAGCGTCACCCAGAAGGGCGCCGCGAGCTCCTTGAAGAGAATGCCGGTGGTAAACGCGCCGGCGGCGAGCAGGCCGGCATGGCCCAGCGAGATCTGCCCGGCGAAGCCGGTGAGCAGCATCAGCGCCACCGCGCCGATCGAGCCGAGCAGGATCTGGTTCGCGAGGTCGAGCCACAAGGGCCCGACGGCGAACGGGACGGCGAGCAAGAGCACGATGAAAAGCGCAAACCAGGCCTTCTGCGCGCGCGTATCGAGCAGCGCGACGTCTTCGAGGTAGTTGGTGCGGTAGTAGCCGCTCATACGCGATCGAGCTCCTCGCGGCTGCCGAGCAGGCCCCAAGGACGCACGATGAGCATGACCAGCAGCACCACGAACGGGACGACCTCCGAGAGCAGCGGGTCGACGTAGTGGATGAGCAGCACCTCGGCGCTCGCGATGATGAGCGAGCCGAGGAGCGCCCCGACCAGGCTGTCCAGCCCGCCGACCAGCGCCGCCGGGAAGGCCTTGAGGCCGATCACGACCAGCGTGCTTTCCAGCCCGGCGTCCGAGGCGATCAGCATGCCCGCAAGGCCGCCGGTGAGCGTCGCGAGACCCCAGGCGAGCGCGTAAATGCCGTGCAAGCCGATGCCGCGCTGGGCGGCGAGCAGCGGGTGCTGCCCGGCGGCGCGCATGCGGATGCCCCAGCGGCTCAGGCGCAGGAAGGCGAACAGCCCGCCGTACACGAGCGCGGTGCTGAGGACGAGCACCAGGCCCACCGCCGAGATGCGCGCCGCGCCGATCGCGAGGGAGGCGTTCTGCCAGCCGAGCTCCCGCAGCGGGTGCTGCGTCTGCGTGCCGAAGACCAGGATCATCGCGCCGCGCAGCAGGATGCCGAGAGCGATGGTGGCGAGCACCGCTGCGAGCACCGACTCCCCGGTCATGCGCCACATGAGCGCCAGGTACACCGCCACGCCGACCGCCGCCGCGAGCGCGAGCGATGTGCCGATCGCCACCAGCGGGTGCCCGCTGAAGAGCGAAGCCGTGGCGTAGAGCCCGTACGCGCCGAGCATCATCAGCTCCCCGTGAGCGAGCGACAGCACCCGGCTCACGCGGTAGATCAGCACGTACCCGCAGCAGATCAGCGCATAGATCGACGCGAGGACGAGGATGTTGGTCGCAAGCTGCACCTGCTAGCGCTTGACGTCGATCGCCTGCCAGTCCTGCGCGCGCGCGACGCGGCTCGCCTTCGGGTCCCAGTGCCAGACGCGGTAGTACTGCCGCGTGCGGAAATGGTTGTCCTTGGTCCACTCGAGCGGCCCGCCGCGCAGCCCCTTGAGGTCGACCTTGACCTGGTTCATCGCCGCGAGCGCCTTCTGCGGCGTCGGCGGCCAGGGCGTGTTCTTCAGCACCTGCTCGAGCACCATGCCGGCGACGAAGCCTTCCGTGAGGTAGGACACCGGGTGCGGCAGGTTCGCCTTGGCGGCGACGGCGCGCACCTGCGCATGCACCGGCAGGTTGTCCTCCAGCATGGCGTTGGTGCCGATGACGTAGAAGCTGGGGTCCTTGATGCGCGCGAGCTCCTCCTCGGCGTTCAGGTGCGCCCAGGTGAGGTAGCTGCCCTGCCAGCCCAGCCGCCGCATCGCCTCGAAGGTGCGCACCTGCGCCACCCATGGCGACCACGACCAGACCCAGTTCGGCTTCGCGTCGTTGAGCTTGGTCGCGAAGGGCGTGTAATCGGGCGCGGGCGGCGGCGAGATCTGCTTCTCGACCGGGGTCATGCCCATCGTTTTCGACAAGCCCTCGGCGTAGTCGATCTCGGCGCGCGCGATCGGGATCGCCATCGCCGCCAGGCCGAGCTTGACGTCCGCCTTCGAGTTCTTCCTGATGAAGGCGAGCGCGGCCTGCGAGTCGAGGTTCGCGCCGAAGGCGGTGGAGCAGAACTGCAGCGGGTCCGCCGGCGGGTAGGTTTCTTTCGGGCAGACCGCGCCGGCGAAGTACAGCGGCACGTTGGCGCGCTTCGATTCCGCGACCATCGGCGCGTAGGTGGAGGAGAGGCTCGCGTTCAGCAGGATCAGCACCTTGTCCTGCGCGAGGAGCTGCTTGGCGTTGGTGGCGGCGCGCGAGGGCTGCGCCTGGTCGTCCAGGACGATCACGCGCACCGGTCTTCCGTTGATGCCGCCGCGGCCGTTCAGGTGCTCGAGGTAGGCCTTCATGGCTTCGACGACGGGCGCGTAGTTCGACGCCACCGGGCCGGTCATGGCGCCGGAGACGCCGATGACGTAGGCGTCCTGCGCCTGCGCGGCCGCGAGCGGCAGCGCCAGGGCGAGAATGGAAACGAGCTTCTTCATGACGATTCCTCCTCCTAGGTGAGTACCTCTCCGATATCACGGGCGACGAGCCGCTCCTCGCGGTCGTCGTACATCGATTCGACCAGATCCCGGAAGCGCTCGAGCATCAGCGCGCGCTTCACCTTGCGCGTGGGCGTCATCGGCTCGCCTTCCTCCTCCGGGTCGAGGGCCTTGGGCAGGATGCGGAAGCTCTTCACCTGCTCGACGCGGGCGAGTGACGCGTTCGCCTTCTCGATCTCGCCCTCGATGAGCTTGCGCACCTGCGCATGCCCGGCGAGGCTCGTGAAGCCGGTGTAGGCGACGTCGCAGCTGCGTGCCCAGTCGGCGACCGCGTCGTAGTCGATCTCGACCAGCGCCGTCACGTACTTGCGCCCGTGCCCGATCACCATCGCTTCGGCGACGTAGGGGCTGCAGCGTACGAGGTTCTCGATATAGGAGGGCGAAAGCGTCTTGCCGCCCGCGGTGACGATGAAGTCGCGCGCGCGGTCGACGAGGCGCAACATGCCGTCCCGGAACTCACCGACGTCTCCCGTGCGCAGCCACCCGTCGGCGCCCTTCACCTCGCGGGTCGCTTCGGGGTTGTTCAGGTACTCGGCGAACTGGTGCGGCCCGCGCACCAGGATCTCGCCGCCGTCGCCGAGGCTGAGCTCCCAGCCCGGCGCCAACGTGCCGACGTTGCCGGGGCGGGGAAACGGTCCCTGCTGCCCGGAGATGATCGCGCCCGCCTGCTCGGTCTGCCCGTAGATCTCTACGAGGTCCACGCCCCAGATCTGCCAGAGCGCCGCGGTCTCGGGCGGCAGCGGCGCGCCGCCGGAGATGACGAGCTCGACCTTGTCGAGCCCGAGCTGCTCGAGCAACGGCTTGAAGACCAGCAGCCGGGCGAGTCCGTAAAGCAGGCTGCTTCCCGCTTTTCCTTCCCATCTGGCTCTTGCCTGCCTGCGGCCGGCGTTCATCGCCAGGCCGTACGCCGCCCGCTTGAGCGGCGAGGTATTGCCGAGGCGGATCAGCACCTGCGAGGCGAACTTCTGCAGGTAGCGCGGTACGGTGACGAGCACGGTCGGCGCGACCTCGTAGAGCGTGCGCGGCAGGTCCTCCACGTCCTCGCCGAAGTGCGGCGTCGGCCCGCCGAGGAGCGGCAGCGTGATGCCCATGTCGCGACCGAGGATGTGGCAAAGCGGCAGGTAGATGACGGTGCGTTGCCCGGGCTTCGCCAGCTGGGCATAGTGCCCGATCATGTTGCGCGCGGCGGCGACGTGCGTGCGGTGGGTGACGAGGGCGCCCTTCGGATGGCCGGTGGTGCCGGAGGTGTAGACGATGAACGCCGGCCGCTCGCCGTCGATCCGCTCGCAGAGTTGCTCCAGGGATGCGCCTGCCTCCGCCATCAAGTCTTGCAGACGCGTGATCCGGGAACGGTCATAAGCGAACATCGCCGAGTCGTCGATGACCACGATGCGGCGCAAGCAGGGCAGGCGCTCGAGGAGCGGCAGGACCTTGTCGACGTACTCCTGGTCCTCGGCGACGAGGAGCGACGCGCCGGCGTCGCGCAGTTGGTACTCGACCTCGGCGGCGGAGGCAGTGGGATAGATGCCGTAGGTCACCGCGCCGGCCGCCTGCGCGCCCAGGTCGGCGATCACCCATTCTTCGCAGGCGTCGCCCATGATGGCGACGCGCTCGCCGGGCTGCAGGCCGAGCTTGAGCCAGCCCGCGGCGCAGCGCGCCACGTTGTCGGCGTGCTCGCGCCAGCTGACTTCGCGGTACAGGCCCAGGCGCTTGGCGCGATAAGCGATGCCGCGTGGGTCGGTGCGCGCGCGCGTGGCCAGCAAGTGCAGCGCGCTCGTCAATTACGGACCCGGAAGGCGCGCACGAGCAGGTCGACGTAGTTCTGGGTGATGCTCTCGATCGTCACGCCGGGCTCGCGCCCGTACCAGGCAGTGGCCGAGTTACCAAGGCCGAGCAGGGCGAGCGTCGCCAGGCGCGCGTCCAGCTCCGGCCGGAATTCGCCGCTCTTCATGCCCTGCTCGATGATCTTCTGGATGATGCGCTCGTAGCGCTGCTCCATGGCGCGGATGCGCTCGCGCGCGAGCGGAGGCAGGTAGCGGCGTTCCCGATGGAACACGACGGTGAAATGCTGGCGCTCGACGACCGGGGAGAGGTGATGGAACACCAACCTCGCGACCTTCTCGGACGCGCTGCCTTTGCTGCGCAGGATGTTGAGGGCGCGGATGGCATAGTCTTCGACACCGTCGCTGCAGACCGCCTCCAACGCCGCCTCCTTGGACGCGAAGTAGTAGTAGAGGCTCGCCTGGCGCATGCCGAGGACGTCGGCGATATCCTGGGTCGACGCGCCGTGGTAGCCGCGCCGCGCGAATACCCTCGCCGCGGCGTCCAGAACCTCCGACGCGCGGCGCCGGGTCAGCTCCGGCGCGCGGTGCCGGGTGCTCCGCGGGATGCGCGTCGCGAGCGCCGGTTTCATGGATAATCGATTCTATAGCACGATAGAATTGGGCCGACAATGGTTCCTCCCTTTCGCGCCGACCACATCGGCAGCCTGCTGCGGCCCCGCAGACTCCGGGACGCCTTTCGCGCTCATGCGGCGGGCCGCCTGACGCAGGAGCAGTTCCGCGCCGCACAAGACGAGGCGATTCGCGACGTGGTGCGGCTGCAGCATGACTGCGGGCTGAAGGTCGTCACCGACGGCGAGTTCCGCCGCATCTCCTACTGGGAGAAGTTCGTGCGCCTGACCGGGGGCCTGGAGGTGAGGGATGCGTTCCTCAGCTTCCACGATACCGAGGGCCACGAGAAGGCGTTCACCGCGCCGTACGTGAGCGGCAAGGTCTCGCGCGCCGAGCCGATCACGCTGGACGAGCTTGCCTTCGAGAACCAGAAAATCACGATGCCGGCGCCGTCCACGATGCACTTTTACCGGTTCACCGACTGGGGCAGCGCGTACGACAGCGCCGAAGCGTTCTTTGCCGATCTGGGCAAGGTCTACCAGCTGGAGATCGCCGAGCTCGCGAAGGCCGGCTGCCGCTACGTGCAGCTCGACGAGGTGGCAGTCGCCATCCTGTGCGACCCCGTGGCGCGCGAGAAGGTAAAGGCGGCGGGGGAGGACCCGGACCGCCTGGTCGATCTCTACATCGGCGCCATCAACGAGGCGGTGAAGAACCGGCCTGCAGGAGTGACGGTGGGCGTGCACGTCTGCCGCGGCAACTACAAAGGGATGTACCTCTCCGAGGGCGGCTACGACTCCGTCGCCGAGCGCTTCTTCGGCGGCACCAACGTCAACCACTTCCTGCTCGAGTTCGACACGCCGCGGGCGGGCGGCTTCGCGCCGCTTCGGCACGTGCCCAAAGACAAGGGCGTCGTGCTGGGTCTGGTCAGCTCGAAGACGCCGGTCCTGGAAAAAATGGATGCGCTGAGGCAAAGAGCGGATGAAGCCGCGAAGTACGTGGACGCCGCGCGCCTCGCGATCAGCCCGCAATGCGGCTTCGCCAGCACGATGGGCGGCAACCCCGTCACCGAGGCCGACGAGCGGGCGAAGCTCAAGCTTTGCGTCGATGCCGCCGCGAAAATCTGGGGTTAAGCGCTGCGCCTGGGCGCGCAATCCGCTGGCGATCGCCTACCACGACCGCGAGTGGGGCGTGCCGGTGCGCGAGGACCGCAAGCTCTTCGAGTTCCTGATCCTCGAGGGCGCGCAGGCGGGCCTTTCCTGGGACACCATCCTCGCCAAGCGCGAGAACTACCGCAAGGCCTTCGACCGCTTCGACCCGCGCAAGGTGGCCCACTACGGGGCGGCGAAGAAGCGCCAGCTCCTCGGCAATGCCGGCATCGTGCGCAACCGCGCCAAGATCGAGTCCGCGGTGCTCAACGCGCGCGCCTTCCTCGAGGTGCAGAAGGAGTTCGGGACCTTCTCGGCCTACGTCTGGCGCTTCACCGACGCCGGCGCGCTCTCCAGGAA
>Ga0247825_10002874_pt1 | contig 11363 bp, 14 predicted proteins | sample 13C_Vanillin_Day_FD_194413 | JGI IMG/M metagenome (GOLD analysis project Ga0247825, IMG submission 194413) | Soil microbial communities from agricultural site in Penn Yan, New York, United States - 13C_Vanillin_Day48 | ecosystem: Environmental > Terrestrial > Soil > Agricultural land | place... | reverse complement strand
GCCAGGCTGATCTCGCTGCGCCTGCTTTCGCCCGCGCAGCCCGAGCGCCTGAAGAAGGCGCTGGAAGGAGTGAAGCGGGTGCTGGTGGTCGAGCAGAACCACAGCGGACAGTTCCTGCGCTACCTGCGCTCGGAATACGAGCTGCCCGCCGAAGTGAGGAGCCTGCGCCGGCCCGGCCCGCTGCCCTTCCGGCCCGACGAGATCTACCGGGAGATCGTGAAGCCATGAACGCCCCGCTCGCGGTTGCCTTGCAGGCGAAGGACTTCAAGTCGGACTACAAGCCGGTATGGTGTCCGGGCTGCGGCGACTACTCGGTGCTCGCGGCGATCACCAAGGCGCTCGCGGCTCTCGAGCTCAAGCCCGAGAACGTCGCCGTCGTCTCCGGCATCGGCTGCTCTTCGCGCATCCCCGCCTACACCAACTGCTACGGCTTTCACGGCGTGCACGGCCGCTCGCTGCCGGCGGCCACCGGCCTCAAGGTCGCGCGCCCCGAGCTCACGGTGCTCGTGGCAAGCGGCGACGGCGACGGCTATTCGATCGGCGGCAACCATTTCCTGCACGCCTGCCGCAGGAACGTGGACCTCACCTACATCGTGATGGACAACCACGTGTACGGCATGACCAAGGGCCAGCCCTCGCCGACCACCGAGCCCGACTGGTCCTCGAAGCTCGCCCCCGGCGGCACGGGGCTGCGCGAGTTCCATCCGCTCGTGATCGCGCTCGCCTCGGGCGCAAACTTCGTCGCGCGTGCGTTCTCGGGCGATCCCAACGGCTGCGCCGCGCTCATCGCCGAGGCGGTGCGCCATCCCGGCTTCTCCTTCGTCGAGGTGCTCTCGCCCTGCGTCACGTTCCGGCCCGACCAGAGAGGATGGAAGGACGCGGTGCATCCGGCGCCGGTCGCGCCGACCGACGATCCGGCACGCGCCGCGCGCCGCATCATGACCGACGACGGCTTCAACATCGGCGTGCTCTACAAGGGCAACCGCCCTCCCTATTCGGGCGGGCCGAAGGCCGCCACCACAACGATCGAGGACCTGGAATGCGCATTCCGGCTATAGAGCAAAGCTACGAGGGCTTCATGTCGCGCGCCTACGCCATCGAGGCGGAGGCCGTGGAGCGCTACACGCAGTTCGCCGAGCAGCTCGAGGGGCACAACAACGGCGAGGTGGCGGCGGTGTTCCGCAAGCTCGCGGAGATCGAGGGCCTGCACGCCAGGCACATCCTCGACGAGATGGGCTGGCCGAGCCTGCCGGTGCTGCCGGTGCCCTACGCCTCCGGTCCCGAGGGCCCGGAAACCGCGCCGTTCGACTCGCTGCACTATCTCATGCAGCCCTACCACGCGCTCGAGATCGCGCTGCGCTGCGAGATCGACGCGGTGAAGTTCTTCGAGGACATCGCCGCGGCGAGCGCCGACGAGCGCGTGCGCGCCGCCGCCACCCACATGGCGGCCGAAGAGCGGGAGCACGTCACGTTGATGCGCGAATGGATGAAGCGCGTGCCGCAGCCGAGGGCGGGCTGGGACGAGGATCCCGATCCGCCGCGGATGAGCGAATGAAGCTCCTGCAGCCGCGCGGCTGGAAGCCGCCCGTGGGCTATGCCAACGGCATCGCCGCCTCCGGAACGATCGTGTTCGTCGCCGGACAGGTCGGCTGGGATGCCGACCAGGTGTTTCACTCCGAAGAGCTCGCGCCCCAGTTTCAACAGGCATTGCAGAATGTACTTGCCGTGCTCGCAGAAGCGGGCGCCGGGCCCGAGCACATCTGCCGCATGACGGCGTACTGCTGCGACAAGCCGGCCTATCTCGCCGCGCGTGCCGAGCTTGGGCGCATCTGGCGCAGGCTCGTGGGCCGGCATTACCCCGCGATGAGCATGATCTTCGTCTCGGATCTGCTTGATGCGCCGGGTAAGATCGAGCTGGAGGCCACTGCGGTCATTCCACGGGAGAACTAGATGCGAGGACTGAAAGGCAGGACGGCCATCGTCACCGGCGGGGCTGCGGGAATCGGCGCCGCGATCGTGCAGCGCTTCAGGGACGAAGGCACGCGGGTCGAGATCCTCGACCTCAACGCGACGCCGTCGACCGACATCACCGATTACGCCGCCGTGCAGCGCGCGCTCGCGCGCGTCGGCACGCTCGACATCCTCGTCAACAACGCGGGCTGGGACATGTTCAAGCCCTTCCTGCAGACCGACCCCGCGTTCTGGCACAAGATCATCTCCATCAACCTGATCGGCGCGATGAACCTGCTGCACTGCGTGCTGCCCGGCATGGCCGAGCGCGGACACGGCAAGGTCGTCAACGTGGCTTCCGACGCGGGGCGCGTCGGCTCTTCGGGCGAGGCGCCCTACTCCGCCTGCAAAGGCGGCATCATTGCGCTCACCAAGACGCTGGCGCGCGAGTTCGCGGCCAAGGGCGTGCGCTTGAACGCAGTGTGTCCGGGTCTCACGGAGACCGGCATGCTCGAGAGCTTCATGCAGGGCGCCGGCAACCCCGACAAGCTGCGCGAGGCTTACCGCCGCGCGATCCCGGTGGGCCGCCTGGGCAAGCCCGACGATATCGCCGGCGCGGTCGTGTTCCTGTCGAGCGACGACGCCGAGTTCATCACCGGACAGGTGCTGAGCGTTTCGGGCGGTCTCACCATGCACGGATGAAAAACAAAAGCCCCGCTGGAGCGGGGCTTGAGCAGGTGTGAGGCTGCGCGCTCAGTACTTCTTGCTCCCCGTAGCGCCGCCGCTGCTGGAGGAAGCGCCGCCCGAGGCGCTGCTGCCCGACGACATCGAGCCACCGCCGGTCGCGCCTGTGCTGCTCGACTTCGCCTTGCCGGCGTGCTCGGGCGCCGCGGCGTGCTCCTCGGGCGAGAGCTTGCCGTCGCCGTTCTTGTCGAGCTTCGAGAAATCCTTGTCGTGCGGTGTGCCCTTCGCTTCCTCTTTCGTGACGAAGCCGTCCTTGTTCTTGTCCAGGGCCTTGAACATGGCCTCGGCGCCACCGTCGTCCTTCGTGGCGCCTCCGGAAGCCTTGTCGTCTTTGGTCGCGCCGGCCGAAGCCTTGTCGCTGCTCGCCGACGAACCGGAAGCCTTGTCATCGGCCGCGCCCGCAGCCATCGGCCACGCAAAAGCAGCCGCGATGGCGGCCGCGATCAATGTTTTCAATGTCATCGATGTCTCCTGTGAAGTGGAAGGTACTTCGCGGTCCATCACCGCGCGTGCACGTGCTGCAAAACGCGTGCCTAGGTATGCAGGCGGTGCTTGGAGGGTGCTACGGGCTCGGGCGGCGTCTCCACGGCGACGCCGTGCACGTAGACCATCTTGCCGCCGAGCCAGCCCGAGACGGCAAGCATGACGACCGCGATCACCGAGAGCCACACCGGGGTGTTCGACTCGATACCGCGTCGCCTGAGGTACAAGTTGACCACGTAAAGTGCGACCACGGTCAGGTTGATGCTCATGTGCATGAGCGCAATGCGCTTCACCGGCGCAGGCAGCGCGAGCATGTCGATGAAGCCCGGCACCGCGGCGATCAGGGCGCCGATGATGCCGCCGACCATGGTGTAGCGCGCGACGATCGCCCAGTTCTCGCTCGTGCCGCCGAAGACGAGCACCAGGTCGCAGATGAGCGAGAAGATCCACAGGCCGATCGGAATCGCGACCAGCATGGGGTGAATCGGGTGTTTCGCGATGTTGGCAGGCGTACGCATGGCAGAGACCTCCTGCCCTCGCGCAGCAATATTCGAGCCGCTACGCCTTTCGGATCATGGAAAGCACTTCCTGGCGCGCCATTGCGTCGTGCGCGTACACGCCGCGCAGGGCGCGCGTGGCCGTGGTGGAGTGCTGCTTTTCGACGCCGCGCATCGCCATGCACAGGTGGCGCGCCTCGGCGAGCACCACGACGCCCTTCGGCTCGATCAGCTTCATCAACGCGTCGGCCACCTGCTCGGTGATGCGCTCCTGGACCTGCAGGCGTCGCGCGTAGAGCTCCACGAGGCGCGGGATCTTGGACAGCCCGATGATGCGCTCGCCGGGAAGGTAGGCGACGTGCACGCGGCCGAAGAACGGCAGGAGATGATGCTCGCACAGCGAATGGAACTCGACGTCGCGCACCAGCACGAGGCCCTCGCCTTCCGCATCGAACACGCCGCGCCCGATCACGTCCTCGGGCTCGGTCTCGTAGCCGGCAGTCAGCGCGCGCAGCGCGGCCGCGAAGCGCTTGGGCGTCTCGGCGAGGCCGGGGCGGCGCGGATCCTCGCCGATGTGGGCGAGGATGGCGTGCGCGTGCCCGGCGATGGGATCGGTCAGCGTGTCGACCGGCATGTTCATTTCGAGCCCTCCGTGACGAGTCGCGCCAGGACGCGCGCCACGACGCGGTCGCAGCGCTCGCCGGCGAAGCCGAATGCGTCCTCGCACGCGAGGTCGACCTCCGAGGCGAGGCCTTCGCGCAGGAGGCTGCGCGCGCGGAAGAACCGCGAGCGCACCGTCGCCTGGGGGATCTGGAGAATCGCGGCCGTCTCCTCGACCGAGTATTCCTCGACGCCGCGCAGCATGAAGACCGCGCGGTATGCGCCGGGCAGCTTGTCGATGCGCTCTTCGAGCAGCTTGCGCATCTCGGCGCGGCGCGCCGCGCTTTCGGGTTCCTTGTCCATACTGCCTTCCGCGATCTGGTTGATCTCCTCCACCGGCACGCCGGGCTGCAGCGGCACGATGGCGCTGCGCCGCGCTTGCTTGCGCAAGCGCATGAGCGCTTCGTTGGCGACCACGCGGGCGAGCCAGGTCGAAAGCCGGGCCTCGCCGCGATAGCCGCCGATGGTGCGGTAGACCTGCAGATAGGCCTCCTGCAGCGCATCCTCCGCCTCCGCGTCGTCGCGCAGGATCGCCCGCGCGGTGCGGAACAATGCCCGGTTGTGCCTGCGCATCAGCGCCTCGAAAGCCGCCTGGTCACCTCGGGCGACGCGCCGCGCAAGCTCGACATCGGGTTCATCCGCATATCCGACCCGCGGTAGGGTTTTGTTCATGGTGCCCTCTTGTCAGGTTCCCGGCATTGGATGGCGCCGGGCCCCGGGGCGTTCCCGGGGTTCTAGAATCCTTCATGACGGCGCCGCAGATCTGGACCCTCTGGGTCGGCCACCAGGCGGCCGGCGTCTCCATTTTGACCTGGAGCGCCTACCTCGTGTCGGCCTTGCTCTGGTTCTGGCACGGCTTGCGGAGCCGCGACAAGAATATCTACCTGCCCTGCATCGGCTGGATCGCCGCCGACGGCGCCGTGATCGCCGGGGCGATCGTGTACGGCTAGAGCGTTTTCAGGAACTCGACGAGATCGGCTTTCTGGGCTGCGCTCAGCCCGAGGGCAAAGAGCCGGTCGTAATGCTCGACCACCGCGGGGAGGTCGGTAGCGCTGCCGTCGTGGAAATAGGGCGCATGCTGCCATAGGGCGCGAAGCGGAGTCGTGCGGTAAAGGCGGGTGGCGGTCCTCTGCGCGTAGCGCGGGTCCTGGCCGACTTCCGCCGGATCGTGCAGGAGCGGAGTCGAAGGGTTAGGTCCACGCATCACGTCGGTGTACAACGGCGGGATATGGCAGCTCGAGCAGCGCGCCGCGCCATTGAAGAGCGCCTCTCCGCGCTGCGCGGCCGCCGCGTTGAAGCTTCCTGCCGGCGCGGGCGGTGTCTTCAAGCTGAGCTGATAGGCGAGCAGCGCGGGCAGCTTACGCGTCACCCGGTCCGGCTTCTGGCCGATGGTGACACCGATGCGCGGGTCGCTGAAGCTGCCCTCGCCGCCCATTTGCGATACGCCCACATAGGCATTCCAGTACGAGATCGGCCCGTCGCCCGTGAAAGTCTCGAAGCCGATCCCCTGCAGGCCGAAGATCGACGGGATGACGACCGGCAGCGACGGCGTATTCAGCGGGATGATGTTGCGGCCATCGAATATATGGTGCCGCGCATCGTATTTCCCGGGCCCCCAGGCGTTGAACTCGGCTTTCAAGCCGGCATCGATCGCCGGCGAGAGCGCGACGATCGCTCCGACATTGAGACTGCGGTTTGCCCATCCGTCGAGCCGTCTGCCGATGCCGGGGGCGAAGGAGTTGTCTACAGTCGAATGGCACAGCGCGCAGGTAATGCCGATGCTCTGGAGCCGGCCCGAGCCGGTGACCTTGCCGTCCACGCCCACCACGGCGTTGAGCTTCAGCAGCTGGACCGTCACCGCGGGGTCGTTCAGGTCGACCTGACCTGCCCGCAACGCGCTTACCAGCGCTGCCGGCAAGGCTTCGACGTCGACCTTCAGCCCCACCGCCAAGGCGGTTGCCGGACTGACCGTCGCGATCACCTCGTGCATGCGAAGCACATCGGTCCAGAGCTGCTCGTCGCCGAACGTATCGAAGCGAAAGATCGTCTTCCCGTCATGCGGTGAAGCGCCCGTCGCAGGTCCCAACGGAGCGAGCGACGCCAAAGCGATACTCAGCAGGGTCACAACGGAAGCAACGACTCGCATGGCGTCTCCTTGTTCGAGGAGGAGACTGTATGTGCGCGTCGTGACGTGCAAAAGGCGCCGCCCGGGCCCTGCCTGCCTTGACGACGCGACAGCGAGTCTCGTCCGTTGTGCCCGTTAACTGTCTCTACCGCGGCCTTTTCGCGTATAGCGGCACGATGACACCCGCCTCCGGTATCCACGAACAGCTACACCACTTTCGTAATTCGTTTACACGCGCGGCGTGAGGTCGAGGTTTATCGCGTGAGCACGGAAACCACAAGCACCAGGATCACCACGACCAGCGCGCTGGCTTGTTCCCGCGAAAACGCCTTTGATCCAGGTCAAGAGGCGAGGTGGATCGGTGGCGCAAGTTTGGAGCGTGACGATTCAGCGCCAGCTCGTCCGCCTGGTGGCCGCGTCCGTGGTGCCGGCTGCGCTCGCCGCTGCCCTGCTGATCGGCTATTCCTATGACCGCCAGCGCGCGCTTATCGAAGACCGCACGCTGGACATCGCGCGCGCGTTGGCGCAGACCGTCGATCGCGAGCTCGCAAGTGCCCAGGCCGCGTTGTCAGTGCTCGCCACATCCCCTTATCTGGCATCGGGTGATCTCGCCGCGTTCCACCGCCAGGCCCAGGACGCGATACGCGACCTGCGGGGCGACATTTTCGTCCTGAGCGATGCTTCGGGCCAGCAGCTCATCAATACGCTGGTGCCATTCGGCAGCGCGCTTCCGCTGCGCGGCAATCTTGCCGAGGTGCGCCGAGTCTTCGAAACCGGGGAAGCCGTCATCTCCGATCTTTTCGTCGGCCGGGTCGCGCGCCGGCCGCTGATTACCGTCGACGTCCCCGTGCGCCGGGGCGACCGGGTGGCTTTCTCCCTTGCCATGGGATTCCTCCCTCAGCGCCTCGGTCAGATCCTGACGCGCCAGAAGATTCCGCCGGGTTGGGTGGTCTCCATCCTCGACAGCCAGGGCACGATCGTCGCGCGCACACGGGCAGCAGAGCAATTCGTCGGGCAGAAAGGCCCGCCTGCGCTCGTGCAGCGCATGGCGCGGGTTGCCGAGGGGCGCGTCGAGACCGAAACGCTGGAAGGAATCGCGGTGGTGGCGTTTTTCAGCCGCTCTGCAGTGTCCCACTGGTCGGTGGCGATCGGTGTTCCCCACAGTTCCATCCCCAGCGCTTTTTGGACGCCTGTCTCGTGGATCATCGCAGGCGCCGTCGTATTGCTCGCCTCCGGGATCGTGATGGCGCAGAGGGTCGGCGCGCGCATTGCCCGCTCCATTCACGGCCTGATCCCGCCGGCGGCAGCGCTGGGCCGCGGCGACCCGGTGGTCGTTCCGCCGTTGCACCTGCGGGAGGCGGACGAGGTCGGGCGCGAGCTTGTGAGCGCCTCCGAGCGCCTGCACGAACGGGAAAGGACCCTCGCGATGGTGACCCACGATCTGCGCAGCCCTCTGGGCGGGCTCATGATGAGCGCAACTGCCGTCGAGCGGATGGCGGCGCGGCTGCCAGAGGGCGAGCCGATCCGAGCCCTGGCCGCCTCGCTCGTCGACATGACGCGCCGCATGTCCGGCATGGTGGATGATCTGCTCGCAATCGCGGTTGCGACCGGCGGCGGCCGATCGATGCTGAAGATCGCACCCATGAGCGCTGCGTCGCTGCTGCAGCGCGCTGGCGACGCCGTCCGGCCGCTTTTCGAGGGCAGGGACGTCGAGCTGGAGATCGAAGCGCTCGGCGCGCTTCCTGACGTCCGGGTGGATTCGGACCGCATGCTGCGCGTATTCGCGAACCTGGTCGACAATGCGCTGAAGTTCACGGCCCGGCCGGGGCGTGTGGTGCTGCGAGCCCAGGCGGAGTCGGCCGGGGTGCGCTTTTCCGTGGCGAACAGCGGGCCGGCGCTTTCTGCCGCGGAGCTGCAAAGCATGTTCCAGCAGTTCTGGCAGGCCGGGCGAGAAGACCAGCGCGGAGCCGGGATCGGACTGGCGATCTGCCGCTCGATCATCGAAGCGCACGGCGGCAGCATCTGGGCGGAGCCGGAGCCGGGCAAGCGAGTGCGAATATGCTTCCTGCTGCCTGTGCCTCGCGTCACCACCCCCTGAGCTGCCGGCATGGCTCGAGGGCTTTCCGCGTCATCGCATGAGCGCCACCGGAACCGGACTGAGATGCGCCGTTTTCAGGGCGACGGAGCCGATGAAGGCGTGGTGCAGCGCGCCCAGTCCGCGCGTGGACATCGCGATCAGGTCCGCCGAGTGATCCTTGGCGAACTGCGCAATACCGGTCGCCGGATCGCCTGCAAGCAGATGAATCTCGTGCTCGACACCGCCTGCAGCGAGCGCCTCTCTCGCGCGCGCAACCGCTTCGCCCGCCTCGCGCCCGCTCCAGTTCGAAAGCGCATCGCGGTGCGGCGGCACGATGGCTGCCATGACCGTCAGCGGCTGCTGGAAATGGACCACGTCGACGTGGAACCGCCCCAGCACATTCGCGCAGCGCGCGAGGCGAACCGCAGCCATCGTTGCCTCGTCCGAGCCGTCGACCGGCACGACGATTCGCGCATGGCGCCCGAGATCGGCAGGCAGCCGGCTCTCCGGCTTGACGAGCACGACGGGAACCTCCGCGCTTTGGACGACGCGCAAGGCGACCGATCCCAGCGCGAACCCGCCCAGGGCGCCGTGGCCGCGCGTGCCCATGACGATAACGCCGGCATCGCGCTCGCGCGCCTCGTCCACGATCCAGTGAGGCGCATGGCCCAGGCGCACGACGAGCTCCGGGGCAAATCCGGCGCGAGACAGGATCTCCTGCGCCGGGCGCAGCTCATCCATCCCTTCCTCGTGCAACGCGGCTTCGACCGCGGCGCGATCGAGCCCGTGCCCCGGCCAGGCCTTCAGCACCGGGCGCTGCACGTTGAGCAGCACCGGGACGATTCGCGCACGATCGCCGCGATAGTCGGCGAGCAGCCGCGCCGCCTGGAGGGACGCCGCGGAACGATCCGAGGGCAGTAGGACTTTCACGTTCCGATCGAAATAACGTGGTCCGTCCCTGATTCGGCCTTAGCCCGGCCGAACCAGCCGAGCTTCGCGCGCAGGCGTACCACTTCGCCGACGATGAGGAGCGCCGGCGGCGCGATGCGCTGCGCTTTCGCCTCCTCAGCGAGCGTAAGGAGCGTGCCTTCGACCACCCGCTGCTCCGGAAGGGTCGCCTTCTCCACGACCGCCGCGGGCGTGGACCCCGGCATGCCGTGCTCCACCAGGCCGCGGCAGATCTGCGCGAGGCCGCCCACGCCCATGTACACCGCCACGGTCTGATTCGGGCGCGCGAGCCCCGGCCAGTCGAGCTGCGCCGAGCCGTTCTTGAGATGGCCCGTAACGAACACGCACGATTGCGCGTAATCGCGGTGCGTGAGGGGGATGCCGGCGTAGGACGCGGCCCCGGCCGCGGCGGTGATGCCCGGCACGACTTCGAACGCGACGCCGTGCTCGAGAAGGGCTTCGATCTCCTCGCCGCCGCGGCCGAATATGAACGGGTCGCCGCCCTTGAGGCGGACCACGCGCTTGCCCTCGCGCGCAAGGCGCACCATGAGGGCGTTGATCTCGGCCTGCGGCAGGGCGTGCCTGTCCTGCTCCTTGCCGACGTAGATGCGCTCGGCGTCGCGCCGCGCCAGCTCGACGAGCTGCGGCGACACCAGGTGGTCGTACAGGACGACGCTGGCCGCCTGCATCACGCGCAGCGCGCGCAGCGTGAGCAGCTCCGGGTCGCCTGGACCCGCGCCCACCAGGCTGACGAATCCGGGCAACGCTGCGCGCTGCTCGAGCTTCGCCTCGAGCGCCTGTACGGCCGCGCGCTCGTTCCCGGAGAGAACCAGGCCGGCGATGGGACCATCCACCACCTCCTCCCAGAAGGTGCGGCGCTCTTCAGGGTCCGGGTAGCGGGCCTTCGACGCGCCCCGGAAACGGCCGATCAGCGCCGCCAGGCGCCCATAGGCGAAAGGAACCGCAAGCTCGATGAGAGTGCGCAGCTTTCGCGCCAGTACGGGCGAGGTGGCGGCGGTGGAAATGGCAATCTGCAGCGGCGGCCGGTCGAGCACCGACGGCATGATGAAGCTGGACAGTGCCGCGTGGTCGGCCACGTTGACCGGGACGCGCAGCGAGCGCGCGGCCGCCGACACCGACTCGTTCACCGCAGGGTCGTTCGTCGCCGCGATGGCGATCTCCGCGCCCACCAGATCGCCCGGCGCGAACCGCCTGCGCTCGAGCCTGACCGCGCCGACGAGCGCGAGCTCGGATAGGCGCGCGCCGATTTCGGGCGCGATCACGGTCACGCGCACGCCCGAGCGGAGCAGCGCCTCGGCCTTGAGCGCGGCCACGCGGCCAGCGCCCACGATCACGCCGGGCTTGCCGCGCAGGTCGAGAAAAGCGGCGAAGTAAGCGCGATCCGCCGCCGGCGCAAGGCTCATGACGCCAACTCTAGAGAGCGGCAGGGCCTGCGACTTTGATCCAGGTTAAATCCCTACGGCCATTGCCGGGGCATCCTTTGGGCATGGGGCGCGTGGCGGGCTGTCTCACTTTGCTGCTCGCGGCCGCAGCCGCCGCGGCGCAACCCGCGCCGGCGCGGCGCGCCGAGCTCGTCGAGCTGGTGCGCCAGGACTGCGGCGCATGTCACGGCCTCACGCTCAAGGGAGGGCTTGGTCCTTCGCTCGAGCCGGGGGCAATGGCCGACAAGGACGCCGACTACCTCTCGTTCGTCATTCTCCATGGCCGTCGCGGCACGCCGATGCCGCCCTGGCGGGGCCATCTCACCGAATCCGAAGCCCGCTGGATCGCGGAAACCCTCAAGCAGGGATTGCCGAAATGAAGAGAGCTGTTCAACTCCTCCTCCTTGCTTTACTTGCCGGTTGCTCAACTGCAACCC
>Ga0247825_10002873_pt1 | contig 11363 bp, 8 predicted proteins | sample 13C_Vanillin_Day_FD_194413 | JGI IMG/M metagenome (GOLD analysis project Ga0247825, IMG submission 194413) | Soil microbial communities from agricultural site in Penn Yan, New York, United States - 13C_Vanillin_Day48 | ecosystem: Environmental > Terrestrial > Soil > Agricultural land | place... | reverse complement strand
TCGTAGGCCTGCTTGCCTTGGGCGGCCTGAGCCGAGGTGTAAGTGGGGAGGGAGAGCGACTGCGCACCCAGCCCGCGTGAGTACTCCGCAGCAGACAGGGCAGCCACGAACGCGGTGGCAGCAAACAGAATCCGCCTGGTCATATCGACACCTCAGAGGCTCACGGATGATGCACGAACTCGAGCACAATGGCGACGGCGCGCTGGAAGTGCTCCGTCAACGTCCCACCCACCGGCACCGTCATAGCTGCCAGCAGCCGATGAAGCAGCATTGACTTGGTCCTAGGGCGAGGCGTAGATTCCACGGCACTACTGATCTATCAGAAATCGGTCCCGCTTGTTCTGGGGTTGTCGTCGGTCCCCCAAGGTCGGTCAACCCATGTTGGAGCGTTGGCAAGACCCAACGCTCAGGAGGCGAGAACACATGCGTGCCGCGCTCCGGTGTGCCGTCGTTCTGGTTTGGACGGCCCTGCTGCCCTCACTAGCTTTTGCGCAAGCGTCCATCACGGGCGTTGTCAAAGACACTTCGGGCGCCGTGCTGCCCGGGGTGACTGTGGAAGCCGCGAGTCCCGTTCTGATTGAAAAGGTCCGTGAGGCGGTCACCGACACCAGCGGCCGTTTTCAGATCGTCGATCTCCGCCCTGGAACCTACACCGTCACCTTCTCCCTCGCTGGATTCAATACGGTCAAGCGCGAAGGCGTCGCCGTCAGCGGATCGGCTCCGGTCACCGTCGACAGCGAACTGCGAGTCGGTTCGCTCGAGGAGACGATCACCGTCACGGGCGAATCGCCGCTCGTGGACGTATCGAGCACCACGCAGCAGCGCGTCCTGAGTTCCGACATCATCGACGCGCTTCCGAGCGCGCGCAATTACTTCGGCCTGGCACGGATGATCCCAGGCACTCTGGGCGGGGGCAACGACGTCGGCGGATCGCTCGTTCAGGACGTGGGCCAGAGCGTGGTCGTGCATGGCAGCCGCAACGTCGATCAGCGCGTCACGGTGAATGGCGTCAGCACCATGACCCTTCAAGCCGGCGGCAATATCGGCGGACAGACACCCGACGTGGGGTCGGCCTCCGAAGTGACGGTCGACACCAACTCGCTCTCAGCCGATCTGTCGACCGGCGGCGTGCGCATCAACTTCGTGCCGAAGGACGGCGGCAACAGGTTCGCGAACTCGACGTTCTTCACGTTCACGAACGAGAGCCTCCAGGGCGACAACTTCTCGGACGAGCTGCGGCAGGCGGGGCTGAGCACACCCAACCGCATCGTGAACGCCGTCGACTTCAATGAGTCGGTTGGCGGGCCGTTCAAACGCGACAAGGTGTGGTTCTGGTTTTCAACGCGTTACAACCAGACGGAGTACGAGGTGCCGGTGCTCGCGAACAAGAACGCCTACGACCCGACGAAGTTTCTCTATGAACCGGATCCGAGCACACCCGGTGCCAACAAGGGCTACCAGATGAACAACAGCCTGCGCGTGACGTGGCAGGCCAGCCCGCGCAACAAGATCGCCGGGACCTATAAGTTCGACAAGTGGTGCAACTGTCCCAACAACATCAGCGCGACCGTCGCACCTGAGGCCGGCCGCGACCGGCGCTTCCCCCGTCTGGCGCAGGAGCACTTCGAGTGGACCTCGCCGGTGACCAACAAGCTGCTCTTCGAGGCGGTCGCCCTGCATCTCTACGAGCGATGGGGAAACATGCACTACCGCGTCGACGGCGGATCGCTCGAGGATCCCGCTCTCGAGGCGATCCTGCCGCAGATGATCAGCGTGACGGAGCAGAGCAACAATCTGACCTACCGCTCCCAGGCGAACTACAACAACACGTCGGTCCCGAGCTTTACCTATCGTGCGGCTGCCACCTACGTGACTGGATCTCACGCGTTCAAGGTCGGTTTCAATAACACGCAGGGTCATCTGGACGAGTATCAATACACGCTCAACAACCTGAGCTACCGGTTCAACAACGGAGTGCCCAATAGAATCACCGAGCGAGCATTCCCCTATACGGCGATCACCAACCTCGACAACGATCTCGGTCTCTATGCGCAGGATCGCTGGTCGGTCAATCGCTGGACCATCCAGGGAGCGATACGGTTCGACTACTTCGCCACGAGCTTCCCGGAACAGACCGTTGGGCCGTCGGATCTCACGCCGACTCGGAACCTCACGTTTGCCGCGCAGGACAACATCTCGTGGAAGGACATCACCTATCGGAGCGGGGTTGCCTACGATCTGTTCGGTACGGGCAAGACAGCCGTGAAGGTCGCCTTCAACAAGTACCTCCTCGGCCAGACGCTCAACGGTCTCGGACGCAGCCCGAATCCAGTGCTGACACTGGTCACCCTGGCGAATCGTCCGTGGAACGATCGGGGCGGACTCGGGATCAATAACGACTACGTCCCACAGTGCAACTTCCAAAACCCACTCACCAACGGTGAATGCGGACCTCTCGACAACCTGGCGTTCGGCACCACGGCGCCGAGCGACTTGTACGACGAAGATCTCATCTCGGGGTTCAATCACCGCCAGACCAACTGGGAGTTCTCGGCCGGCGTTCAGCACGAGATCGTTCAAGGTATCGCGCTCGACGTGGGGTACTTCCGTCGCGCCTGGGCCCACTTTCAGGTGACCGACAACACACTGGTCGGCCCGGAGGACTTCACCGAGTTCAGCATGGTGGCGCCAACGGACCCGCGCCTGCCGAACGGTGGCGGCTACACGCTGACCGGCTTCTATGACGTGGTGCCGTCGCAAGCAGGCCGGGTTCGCAACATCAACGCGCTGTCTGACGACTACGGCTCGCAGTTCGAGAATTGGAACGGCGTGGACGCGACGGTCAACGCGCGACTCCGGAACGGCGTCACGCTTCAGGGTGGCGTCAGCACCGGCAAGACCATGGAAGACAACTGCGAGATCGTGGCGAAGGTGCCGGAGTTCAACAACCAGCCGGCTCCACCGTCGGCTCCGAACACCGCATCGACGCTTCCGGCGTCATGGCGCCCGGCGCAGTTCTGCCATCGCGAGTCGCCGTTCCTGACGCAGTTCAAGGCGTACGGCGTCTACCTCATCCCGAAGATCGAGGTACAGATTTCCGGTTCGTTCCGCAGCATCCCTGGTCAGAACCAGCAGAACCCGCCGAACAACGACGTCAACGTCGGGTTCGTCGCGACCAACGCGTATCTGGGCGCCAATTCAACCCTGGGCCGGCCGTTGTCAGGTGGTGTCCCGAACGTGACGCTGCAACTCCTCGAGCCCTACACGAAGTACCTCGACAGGCGCAACGAACTCGACCTCCGGTTCGGCAAAGTGCTTCGCATGGGCAGAGGGGCGCGCGCCACTCTGAGTGTGGATCTGTACAACGCGCTCAACTCCGACGCGATCACTGACGTCAACCAGTCCTTCGCGACGTACCTGGTTCCGACGCAGATCCTGAACCCGCGAGTCGCAAAGTTCAGCGTGAACTTCGACTTCTGATCCTCTAAACGCCCAACTTCCAACTCCCAACTCCCAATTTCAACGAAGTTAGGAGTTGGAGCTTGGGAGTTGGGAGTTAACGTTGTGCTCACGTGGACATGACCAAACAGATCAGCATCTTCGCGCTGCTGATCTGTTTCGCTCCCGCCTCTGCATTGGCACAGCGAGACCTGTCGGGCAACTGGGCCGCCCTCTACCACGAAGATCAGCCGCACCGCATCCCCGGACCTGACCTCGGCGACTACACCGGCATTCCATTGAACGACGCCGGCCGCCTCAAAGCCGACAGTTGGGACGCCTCGATCCTGACGCTGCGCGAGCATCAGGCGAAACCGCATCCATCGACCTACTCGCTGCGTGGACCGGCGAACATCCGGATTACACGCCTGTTCGATCCAGTCACCCAGCAGACTATCGGGTACGAGCTCTTCGGGACATTTGGCCAGGCGACACGCCAGATCTGGCTCGATGGCCGATCACATCCGCCCACGCACGCCGCCCACACGTGGGCCGGTTTCTCGACCGCCCGGTGGGACGGCGACGCGCTCGAGGTCACGACCTCGCATCTCAAGGCCGGCTGGCTTCAGCGCAACGGCGTAGCGCACAGCGACAGAGCGACGATGACGGAACGATTCATCAGGCATGGCAACCACCTGATGGTCGTGACCATGGTCGATGACCCCATCTACCTCGAAGAGCCATTCATTCGCACCACGAACTGGATCCTCAACCCGGATCAGGAAGTGCGGCGGACACAGTTCGACGTGGTCGACGAGGTCGCCGTACGGCGACGGGGGGAGGTGCCGCATTACCTGCCCGGATCACCGGACGCGACACGGAAGCTGACCGAGTTCGCTGCCAAGTACAAGCTGCCCGCCGATGGTGCGCGCGGCGTCACCGCAACGCTGTACCCGGGCGCGGTCAGGCCCCTTTCGTCTCCGCGTTTCAAGGGGTCTGACCCCAGTCCTTCTGGCGAAATTCAGGTCGTCCACGTTCAGGGCAACGTCTACATGCTCGTCGGCGCCGGCGGCAACATCGTCGTGCAGGCCGGCGAGGAAGGCGTCCTCGTCATCGATACTGGCACAGTCGCGCGCGACGCTGATGTTCTGGCGGCGATCCGGACGTTATCCGAGAAACCAATCCGCATCGTGATCAACACACATGTGCATGCGGACCACACCGGGGCGAACGAAACGCTCGCGGCGACCGGCAAAGCGCTGAGCGGAAATGCTCCCGGCAATTCAGGGCTTGCTCTCTCGAGCGCACGAGTCCTCGCGCATGAGAACGTCCTCAAGCGCATGAGCGCGCCATCGGGACAGCCGTCGCCGCGACCATTCGGCGCATGGCCGACGGAAACGTTCTTTGGCGAGGACAAGGAGCTCTTCTTCAACGACGAAGCGATCCAGCTGATTCATCAGTCCGGTCACACGGACGGCGACGTCCTCGTATTCTTTCGCCGCTCGGATGTCGTGGCGAGTGGAGATCTGTTTACGACGTTGACCTACCCAGTCATCGACTCCCAGAACGGCGGCACCGTGCAGGGCGTCATCGACGGCCTGAACCGTCTCCTCGACCTCACGATCCCGAAGGACAAAGAAGAGGGAGGCACATATGTCATCCCCGGTCACGGCAGGCTCGCTGATGAAGCGGACGTCGTCGAGTTCCGCGACATGGTGACGATCGTTCGTGATCGGATTCAGGATCTCGTCGCGCAGGGCAAGACACTCGCAGAGGTCAAAGCCGCGAAACCGACGGCCGACTACGACGGACGTTACGGCGCGACGACCGGTCCGTGGACGACGGACATGTTCATTGAGGCTGTGTATCGCGCGATGACACGTAAGCCGTGATGTTGATCATGTCATCGACGGTCAGCTTGGCAACGGCCGCCTTCATGGTTTTCGTCTGGCGCGTACCCTGCTGCATGTCGTACAGCTGCCGCACGATGTAACTCGCCGATCGGCCTGCGATGCCGGGGGCCGTCGTCGTGCCCTTCAGATCCGTGCCATGGCACACCGTGCAGCGAGCGGTCCTGGCGTCGCCGCCCGTCGTGACGAGCGCTTCGCCTTTCGCGATTGAGCCAATCGGTACATACGCGACGAAGCCAGAGCGTGGATCGCGAGCCAGTTCGGTCGCCTCGGGCTGCTCTGGCATCTCGATGATGCGTCGGCCGAGCGGTTCCGGTGGCGCTCCGGCGACAGGCAGAAAGAGACCGTTGGTGGTGGCACGCACACGGGGGGCCTGATCGCTCTCGACGACTCTTACCCATTTCCGCCATGGCATCGATGCAAAGTACTCGGCTGCGGCCTTCGCTTCTGCGTCGGTCAGCGCTCGGGCGATCGCGACCATCTCGTTGGTGTTCGCCTTTCGGGGATCGGCGCTCTGTCGAACCCCGCTCTTGAAGTCTGCGAGTTGCTGCAGGATGTAAGCCGCGGGTAACCCGGCAACGCCGCCGTTCTCCATCTTCCCCTGACCATTCGGATAGTGACAGAGCCCACAGGCTCGAATGCCGTCAGCTTGCCGGCCTCTGGCGACGATGTCCGGCATCGACGGATGGTCTTCGGGATACCAGTCGCCCGGTCCGTAGTCGAAGTGCGCCTCGTTCCGCGTAAAGGACCTGCTGCTTCCTGGAAGCGTCCGCTTGATACCGTCCTCGGCGGTCGGTGTCACCGGGTATGCGCAGTCGGGAAACGGGCGCGCAGTTGGAGGGCATGGTGGCGCAGAGTCTCCCTGAGCAGGAGGCTTCACGTAGCCGTACGCCCAATGTGGTGCCTCCGGTACCACCTGCGCGGAGAGACTGACGCCGGTGATGGCGGTGCACAGCAGCGCTCTTAATGACCGCTCGGTCATTTCTGCCCCTCCAGGGGAAGTGTGACTTCACACGCTCGCTGATTCCACTTCGATCCGTCGGGCTCCCGCTTGAAATGCGTCGACGTCATGAGCGGCTGCGCGAGGTACGTCGGGTCGTCCAACGTCGAGGTAACGATCAGCCACACGTCACCATTGGCCTCGTCGGACCGATCGAAGAACTCGGTCAGGACAGCGCCACCTGAATACGGCACACCGTTCCTGCGCATGTATCCAGGTCGCATTCGCGTTGTGACCACCTTCATCGACCCGGTGAGTTGCGTTGCCGGATTCGCTCCGCCGCCCCGGCCTCCGCCACCACCTCCTGCCGGCGCAATGCCTTGTCCCTCGGCAACCATCTCCCACGACGCAACGGACTGACCTTGCCATTGCGGTTCGCCTCCGGTCGGCTGCACGGCATCGAACCGAAACAGGCGCACCTGTTGCCCGTTGTCGGTCTCGAACTTCAACGTCGTGTCGTCCTGCCACGACACGCGCAGCCGGATCGGCATGCGCATCACGCCGCCCGCACCGAATGCCTTGCACTGCTCGCCGGCAGCGATGTCCTTTTGCGGGTCCCAGGCGTTAGCCGCTTTCTGCCCCGCGTCGTTGAGCGGAACGCCCACGGCATCTCCCTTCGGCGCAGTGACCATTCGGAACCGCCAGTCTTCGGTGATGACAGCGGCCCAGTAGCCTGTGAAATCGGCCGGCGCCACCGCGCGAGGCGTGCCGAGCTGTGCGGCTTGCTGTGCCCTGACGGTTGTTTCATCAGTCAGCGAAACCGCCATCATAACGACCGATGCGAGGGCTAGAACCCTCGCTCCACGAGTGGCGTGAAACTGCACGGTCATCGACTTACTTCCGGCCGGAGACTTCGCGATACACAGTTTCAAGAAACAAATCGGTAGTCCAATTCCCTGTCATGGCGCCGTAGATGCCGTCGTACTCGAGCGAGGGGCGGGCGGCTTTCACCTGCTGCACGGTCATCCCCTTCCTGGCCATCTCCTGCACGCGATCGCGGATGATGGTCACCATGTCGCGGTAATCCACGACGTCCGCCTCATTGCAGATTCGACCATGACCGGGGATCACCCGCGTCCCGCCCATCTGATTGCGCTCGGGCACCGTCAACTCGATGATCGCGTTCAGCGCATCGATGACGCCCTGCACACTCCCGCCTCGAGCGGTGTCGATCACAGGATAACTCGTCGTCACGAACACATCTCCCGTCGCGACGACATCCGACTTGCGGAAAAACACGAGGATGTCGCCATCAGTATGCGCGTTCGGTTGCGAGATGAGCTGGACGGGCTCACCATTCGAGAAGAGATCCTTTCGCGGAGTGAAGAACGTCGAGGCGGGCAAGCTGTCTCCAGTCAACGGCGGTACGCCCTGGCTTCCCGTGGACATCCGGTTGAACGCATTCTCGTGTGCGACCGTCACCACCCCGACGTTCTGATCCTGGCCGCCACCACCGCCACCTCCAGGCCGCGGCCCGCGCGTGCCGCCTTGTGACTTGACGATGACGTCGTTGCCGGCGATGTGATCGACGTCCGCGGTCGTGTTGACGAGAAACCGGATCGGTCGAGTCGTCAGACGACTCACAGCTGCCAGCAACCGCTCGCTCTGACCAGATCCGCCAGCGTCGACCACAAACGCGCCCTCATCGCCGATCTGGACGCCAACGTTCGCGCCCGCGCCGACGATCATGTGCACGTTGCCCTGGACCGGGAGGATCTCGAGACCATCGACGATGAGTGGCGGTGGCGGCGGGGTCAGCGGCACTGTTGTGACTGGCTGCTGCGCAGGCAGGGCCAGCAGGCCGGTCGAATACAACAAACCCGCAACGAGAGCTGCCCCTCGCATCTCAGCGCGTCGCCGAAGATGCCGGCGATGGGCTCGCAAGCATCTCTTTGATCTTCAGTTCGTATTCGGGATAGATCGTCGCCTTCCCACCCTGTGTGGCCTCGAAGGGGATGCCGTGCTTCTTGGCGTAGCCGTCCTGTTTCGTTCCCCACGGATAGTGCGGCACGTACCCGATCGAATGACCGGCGACTTCGTCGACAACCTCGAACAGCCACCGCTGGTCGACCGTGATGTTCGAGCTGCGTACCCAGTGCGACGTTCGCACAAACGGCTCTTCGAGGTACACCGGATCGTCGACGATCGTCATCAGCGTGAGCTGATCGCCGTGTCGGATGAAGTGCTCGGTCATCGTCGCCTTGGTGCTGGCGGGAACGCCGTTTCTCTGGATCACGCCGTACTTCATGTGCGTGGTCGTAATCGTCAGGCGGTTGCCCTCGACCTTGCCCGTGGAGAAGCCTTCCCACAAGTACTCGGCGTTTGGCGAAGGATGTGGCCGTCCGTCCATCCAGATGATCCGGTCGTCACGACCGAACACGCCTTCGAGCGTGTACGCGATCAACTCGTGCGTGACGGGATCCGTGCGCTTGATGATCCGCATATTGGGTCCAGGGCCGCGCATGAAGTACACGGCGGGGTGCGGCTGCGCCATCCGCTCGGGAAGGGCAAGAATCGAGGCGTCCCAGTGCGACGCCTTTTGTCGAGCGGCGTCGTTGATCGGCAGACCCGTGTAGTCGCCGAGCTCGGCGCCCGGCCCGCGATGCGGCTGATCCTCGTGGACGCGCGCAGCCCATTCCCCTGATATGTCGACCGGCTGCTGCGCGAGAGCGGGAGACACGGCCAACACAAACACGACCACGGCCCTGACGAGCATCATCGAGTCGTCTCCCCTCGAGCCAATGGATGCGGCGACGAAGACTGATATTACACTCTTGCCGGTCCTAATCTCCGCCAACTCCCAAGGCTATTGTCCGGCGCCGCTTACTCGGTAAGCCGGTCGCGGGTACACACCGAGGCCGTGATAGGAATTCGAGTAGACCGTCTCCGTATAGCGGATACGGTTCCCGTCCTTGTCCAGCCATCCCAGCGACTGCTGGAACAGACCCGGCTCGGGGTACCCCTCAGGGACGGAGCCTTCGAGTATGTACAGCTTGCGTTCGTGCATCGCGAAATACGCGAGTGTTCTCCTACCGTCTGCGCTGGTCAGTTGCAGTGAGGTCCCTTCGACCATGTCCTGCCAGTCCCAGGCGTAGTAGGTCACCTGATACGGAGGCCGCAGGTACTTGGACGCAGCGTAAACGAGCGCCCCCCGCTCATCCTGCTTCCAGTAGCCCGGGCCGATCGTAGGGCCCCCGTCACGGCACTGTGCGTTGCCCGGTGGGCATGACTTCCAGCGCGCGATCCCCTGCTGCTCGAGCGACGAATAGTCGACAACTGTCACGGAGTAGCGCTCCTGGCCCCGCTCGGCACTGTACACGCGCGCCGGCAGCGTGTAATTCAGCTGTGACTGCCACGTCGTTTCGGTGACCCGCGGCTGGCCCGGGAAGTTGATGGTGAAGCCGTCCTGCCGGCTGACGTATGGCGACCAATCCTGAGCAACGACGAGGCCGGGCATCGACAGCAGAAATGCGATCATCGCAGCGATACGCATGACTGTTCTCCGTCCGAGATGGTGTAGGTCGAGCCGGGGTCGAGCCAGAAGGAGTTGTAGGCGCCAGGGACCTCAGCTCGGCTCTTCGCCTCCGTATCCTGCATTTTGCACCACAGGCCGGTGGTCCTGCTAACGCAACAAACCGTAAGATCTTCGGGTTCGCGCTAAGGAACGAGGACGTGCCCTTCGAAAAGCGCTCGGGCGGTGCTGATAATTGCGGCCTCGCTGACGATAGTCTTTCCGTCTTGTCGGTCGGTGGTGAGCGACACCGGGCTGGCGCCTGTCGGGTGTTCGACAAGCATCAGCTTTGTCGTCCCGTCAGGAATGCGCGCGATCGAATGCGCGGGGCTTTCGGGAAGCAAGCACGCCGTTGCAACGCTCACAGCGGCGAAGACGCCGATGGCGGCGTGAGCGCGATGCGGAATGAACGAGCGCGTCGAGACCATGCCGCCCTGTCGTGGCGGCGCTAGCAGGATCATCTTCGGGACGGTCTGATCCTTCACGTCGCCAAGGTTCATCATCGGGCCGGCGGTGAGACGGATCGCCTCGATCCGCGCTTTCAGCTCAGTGTCCTTGTCGAGTTCTTCGCGAGTCTCGTAGCCGGTGCGGCCGACATCTGAGGCACGCATCACGACCACGGGCATGCCGTTGTCGATGCACGTGACCTCGACGCCGTTGATGACGTCTACCGTTCGGCCCGTCGGAAGGAGCGCTCCGCACGTGGATCCTGCCGTATCGGAGAAGGTGAGTGGAATAGGCGCCGCGGTCCCGGGCACACCATCGATGCGGGCGTTGCCCTGATACTCCGGCTTCCCTCCTGGCGTCTGCACAGTCGCGACGACCGTCTGCGACGTGTTGACCATGAAGATGCGGACCTTCGTCACGGGATCGCAGCCGCGCACGAGCCCCTGCTCGATGGCGAACGGTGCAACGCCCGCGAGGATGTTGCCGCAGTTCTGTTTGTCTGAGACTTCAGCGCGATCGACCCACACCTGCAGGAACAGGTAATCGACGTCGATACCCAGCCGCGTCGACTGCGAGACGACGGCCACCTTGCTGGTGAGCGGATCGGCGCCGCCGATGCCGTCGATCTGCCGAGGGTCTGGCGACCCCATGACGGACAACAGGATGCGATCGCGTTGCGCGACATCGCCCGGCAAATCGGAGGCAAGGAAGTAGGCCCCCTTCGAGGTACCTCCTCGCATCATGGTGCAGGGAATGGATCTCTGCATTGGTTCTCTCGGCGGGTCCACAAACCAGGACCCGGCATGGCAGTTACTTTTCCACCGGCGGCGTGCCGTATGTGTGGAACGTCTCGACGGTCTTGAGTCCCCAGGCCTGCCCCTTCTTTCGCTCGGCCTCGGTCCACACGATCGGCTGCCAGTCCGGGGCGAGCATCAACCGGGCTCCGGCGCTGTCGAACTCGATCCGGTTGCCACCGGGCTCGTACACATAGAGGAAGAACGTCTGCTGCACACCGTGCTTGTGCGGCCCGGTCTCGATGAAGACACCGTTTTCGAGA
>Ga0247825_10002872_pt1 | contig 11364 bp, 14 predicted proteins | sample 13C_Vanillin_Day_FD_194413 | JGI IMG/M metagenome (GOLD analysis project Ga0247825, IMG submission 194413) | Soil microbial communities from agricultural site in Penn Yan, New York, United States - 13C_Vanillin_Day48 | ecosystem: Environmental > Terrestrial > Soil > Agricultural land | place... | reverse complement strand
GTCCTGGTCATGTATTTCCTTTTGCGATATCGCGAAGGGGGTGTGTTGGTGCGGCGAGGTCACACCGAGGCTGCGGTCAACCTGACCAAAATGGCTGGGTTGGCTCCTGCGGGGGTGCTGGTCGAGGTCGTCAACGATGACGGGACAATGAAGCGGCACCGGAACTCAGAAAGTTTGCGGACGTCCACGGACTAGCGATGATTTCCATCGAGGACTTGGTGCAGTACCGGCTCCGCAACGAGACCCTTGTGGAACGAGGAGCCGAGACCCGGCTGTCGACCTCGTCGCAATCATTCTTGTCAAATCGAATACTCTCAACAGAACGAAATACATTGGCTGTCCCCGAACATGTTTCGCACTGATCATCGGGGCCTGTGGGATGCGACTACGGAGGAATAAGTGAGCGAACACGACGTGCGAATGATCGTCTTGTCCACCGACGATCTGGATGAGTCGATCGAATTCTATAGCCAGATCCTAGGGATGACGTTGAAGTTCCGCGACGGAGCTCATTTCGCTGCTCTCGACGGTGGCTCGATCACCGTGGCGTTGGCCACGGCGGTCGACCATCCCATACACGGACAAGTCGTCGTGGGTATCAAGACTGCTGATGTTGATGCCGCAGCGAAGGCGGTGGAGGACAGTGGTGGAGGCATCGTGAAAGGCCCGTACGACGACGCACACGAACGCCGCGCTGTGGTGTATGACAACAAGGGCAACGGCCTGGTGTTCTACAGTCCGCTGGTTCGGTAAGAGACAGCGGAACGTATCTATGGCGGTTGATATTCGATGGCGATGCGGTGATCCCGCCGATGGTGTAGTGCCTGAGGCGGATCATCAAAGGGTGCTGCAGTTCGTCACTTCCTCACCATCGGACGTCGAGCCTGGACGTACGGGTTGGCGCGGAGGCGGTTGCGCTGATCTGTCCCGCAGGGGTCGGGGATATCGGTTCGCCGCGGACGATGCCCACCTATAGGCGCGGCGTGGCGGCGAGGGACATGAGGAAACGTCGGCAACTGTCAGGTACCGGTCAGTGCATTTCCCATTCACCATGAGCAGAGGACGGCTCGATTCTCGCTGGAGAGCGAGACCCGTTCCGTCTCTAGCCGTGGAGGGTGATCGCTGGTGCGGTGAAGTCGAACTCGAGAATGCTCGAGGGTGTTCACGACCGACGGGTTGCCCGTCCGTTCAGTGGATTGCGGGTTGATCGATCGAGGGTCGGCCTCGAGCGGCTGCGAATCACACATCCCTGGGGTCGATCTTATTCTCTATTAGAGGGTGCGCGTGCGGTACGCAGATCGACACGCTCAGCCGTGTAGGCGACCGTATATCAAAGCAACCACTACGTCCGCTGTGGTGGAATGCAGCGCCCTTCTCGAAGAATGTCGAATCGCGCCAGCAGGGCAGCATGCTCACAGGTCATCCTGTCGCTTCGTGTGTGAGGCACGTGGTAGGTAACTCGCTCACACATACGCGATGGCCCACTCTCGCAGGATGAGTGCCATTTCGCCGAGGGCACCCCAGCGCAACTGCGAACGCGAAACACTATTTGCGACACGAAATGGATCGGAAAATCATGCCTGTTTCAACGAACTCTGTCATCGTCGCTGGAGCCCGCACCCCGATGGGGCGTCTGCAGGGTTCGCTCAAAGGTTTCTCCGGCTCGGATCTCGGTGGCGTGGCGATCTCCGGTGCGCTCGAGCGTGCCGGTGTCGCTCCGGAGCAGGTCGAGTACGTGATCATGGGCCAGGTGCTCACTGCCGGTGCCGGCCAGATCCCGGCCCGCCAGGCCGCTGTGGCCGCGGGTATCCCGATGGGCGTGCCGGCGCTGACGATCAACAAGGTGTGTCTGTCGGGCCTCAACGCGATCGCGATGGCCGGTCAGCTGATCCGCGCGGGGAGTTCGACGTCGTCGTCGCCGGCGGCCAGGAGTCCATGTCGCAGGCCCCGCACCTGCTCGCCAAGTCCCGCGCCGGCTTCAAGTACGGCGATGTCATCCTGCGCGATCACATGGCCTTCGACGGTCTGCACGACATCTTCACCGACCAGGCGATGGGCACGCTCACCGAGTCGGCCAACTGCGGGGATCGTTCCGTCTCCCGCGCCGAGCAGGACGCCTTCGCCGCCGCCTCGCACCAGAAGGCGGCGCGCGCGTGGAAGGACGGGCTGTTGGACGACGAGGTCGTGCCGGTGTCGATCCGCAGCGCAAGGGCGAGGCGATCGTCTTCGCCGCCGACGAGGGCATCCGCCCGGAGACCACCGTAGAATCGCTCGGCTCGCTGCGCCCGGCCTTTGCGAAGGACGGCACCATCACCGCCGGCTCGGCCTCGCAGATCTCCGACGGCGCCGCCGCGGTGGTCGTGATGAGCAAGGCCAAGGCGGAGGAGTTGGGCCTGTCCTGGATCGCCGAGATCGGCCGGCACGGCGTCGTCGCCGGACCCGACTCGACGCTGCAGTCGCAGCCGTCCCGCGCGATCGCGCGCGTCTGCGAGCGTGAGGGCATCGACCCGACCGATCTCGATCTGATCGAGATCAACGAAGCGTTCGCCGCAGTCGGCATCGTCTCTGCCCGCGAACTGGGCATCGATCCCGCGAGGGTGAACGTCAACGGCGGTGCGATCGCGCTCGGTTGCGGGGGATCCGGGCAACCTCCACCCGAATTATTTAAGAGTCTTGGTCACCCGCTTGGCATGTCGGGTGCGCGCATCGTGCTGCACCTCGCCCTCGAGCTGAAGCGTCGCGGGGGTGGCGTGGGCGTGGCCGCCCTGTGCGGTGGTGGCGGCCAGGGCGACGCGCTCGTCGTGCGGGTACCGAAGAACTGAAATTCCGAGCGAAACCGAAAGTAATACGAGGAGTAAATGCCGATGACCGTGACCGAGACGGGTGTATCGCGCGAGAAGTTCGCGATGCCGGAGGGTTTCGTGGCAGGACTCGAAGGCGTGGTCGCCTTCACGAGCGACATCGCCGAACCCGACAAGGACGGTGGCGCCCTGCGCTATCGCGGGGTCGACATCGAAGAACTCGTCGCCGAGGGAGTGACCTTCGGCGACGTGTGGGCTCTGCTCGTCGACGGCGAGTTCGGCCGCGGTCTGCACCCGGCCGAGCCGTTCCCTCTGCCCGTACACACCGGCGACGTGCGCGTCGACGTCCAGGCCGGCCTCGCGATGCTCGCCCCGATCTGGGGATACCAGCCCCTGCTCGACATCGACGACGACACCGCCCGCGACAATCTTGCCCGCGCCGCGGTGATGGCCCTGTCCTATGTCGCCCAGTCCGCCCGCGGCATCTACCAGCCGGCCGTGCCGCAGAAACGGATCGACGAGGCCGCCACCGTCACCGAACGGTTCATGGTCCGCTGGAAGGGCGAACCGGACCCCGCCCACGTCGAAGCGATCGACGCGTACTGGGTTTCCGCCGCCGAGCACGGCATGAACGCCTCGACGTTCACCGCCCGCGTCATCGCCTCCACCGGCGCCGACGCCGCCGCTGCCCTGTCCGGAGCGGTCGGCGCGATGTCCGGTCCGCTGCACGGTGGCGCCCCGGCGCGCGTGCTGCCGATGATCGAGGAGACCGAACGCATCGGCGATCCGTGCGGGCTGGTCAAGGGCATCCTCGACCGCAAGGAGAAGCTGATGGGCTTCGGTCATCGCGTCTACCGCGCCGAGGACCCCCGCGCCCGGGTGCTGCGCGCCACCGCCAAACGCCTGAACGCCCCCCGCTACGAGGCGGCGGCCGCGCTCGAGCAGGCCGCGCTGACCGAACTGCGCGAGCGTCGCCCGGACCGGGCGATCGAGACCAACGTCGAGTTCTGGGCCGCGGTGATCCTCGACTTCGCCGAAGTCCCCGCGGCGATGATGCCCGCGATGTTCACCTGCGGACGCACCGCCGGCTGGTGCGCCCACATCCTCGAACAGAAGCGCCTCGGCAAGCTGGTGCGACCCGCCGCGATCTATACCGGCCCGGATCCACGTCCGGCGTCGGACGTCGCGGGCTGGGAATCGATCCGACATCACTGACGTGTCGACGGTTTCGATGTTGTCCGGTGAGGAAGGAGAAATTGTTTTCGTCTTGGTCATTCCCAAGGCTGGAATCGAACATAGGGATGGTGCCCGCGGCGGCACGTCGAGGCGCAGGGATTGTGACGAGACCCTTTGCTTGGAACTTACGAATCGTGGCCCGTATCAACATAGGTACCAACAACATACGTACACAACAGGCGTTACTTCACGCGGACTGTGTGCGAGGTAGTGGCACGGTCAACGCCGCCACCCTCACGCTACTGCTGACACCAGCAAGCGACCCAATTTTCTCGAAGGAAGACATATGCGGAACCTGGCATTCGACTTCACCGAACAAACCGTGATCGTCACCGGCGGAGCCCGCGGTATCGGTCTCGAACTCGGCCGTTTCTTCGTCCGCTCCGGCGCCGATGTCTACCTCATGGACTGCGACAAGGACGAGGTTGGCAAGGCCGCAGCCAACACTGGCGCCCGTCCTATCCACGCCGATGTCAGCAACACCGTCGATGTCGACACCGCGGTCGAGCAGATCATCAACGAGACAGGACGGGTCGACGTCATCGTCAACAATGCCGGAATCCTGCGCGACAAGGTGCTGTGGAAACTCACCGACGACGACTGGGAACAGGTCCTGGCCATCCACGCCGGCGGCAGCTTCCGCCTCACCCGCGCGTGCGTCTCCCACTTCCGGAAACAGGGCTACGGACGCGTCGTCAACGTCACCTCCTACACCGGCCTACGACTTGGCCGGCCTCGGCGGCAAGGGTCAGTAGTTCGAGCCGTAGCCGGCGCGCGATCGGCGGCCGCTGGGGTGTGATTGCGGGCCATCGGAAGTGGTTGTGGAAGGTCACCGCGCCGCCCCGGCGGACGTAGACGGTGAGCGCCGCCCCGACTGTGCTGGCGGGGGTTCGTCAGCCACATCACCCGACACCGGTGCCGCCACCGGGTGATGGGGTAGGCGCGGGATTGCGTCGCCAATTGCAGCGCGTAGACGACGTACACGAATATCCCGACCAGCATGAGTGCGATCGCCACGAGCAGGACCGTGAGGACGTCATCGAGCGCGACGGTGGCCAGTGCCGCCGCGAATACTGCGGCTGGGAGCATTGTCAGTGCCAGGGCCTCCCACCAGCGAGCTTGGTGCGGGCGCCTGAAGTTGCCAAGCTGCAGACGTGCCGCGGCACGGACTCGGGGTCCTGGCGGTGGGTTCGCAGTCCTCCGGCGGTCAATGCCGTCGAAGAAGCCAGTGGTGGTGCATTCGCCTGCAGGCCATCCTTTGTGCGCGTCGATCACCGCGCATTCCTATCACTGAACTGGGCAGATGGCACGTCCCTGTGACGGCCGATGGGCTACGCCCGCAACGCGATACTGTCCACACAACATCCAGTCAGCTCAGACCATGGGGGAGACGCCATGATCGATGCAGCAACCACGCCGCCGCTCGGGAAGATTCTGACCGTCGACGAGATCGCCCGGTTCGTGGCCCGCGTCGCGTACCCCACCAGCCCGGTGGTGCTGGTGGACGAGGAACTCGCCCTGGCCGCCCCGGCGCGAGCCTACGGTGATTGGCGGGGTGCGCTGGGCCTGCCGGACCTGGCGGAGAAGGTGCGCACGCTTCTGCCGGAGACGACCGGTGGCTGCGCCGCGGCCGACACCGTCCCTGGTTCCGGGCCCGGCGCGTAGCGACCACTCCGGCTCGGTTTCCCGGCCGCCGCCGCCTGGGGTGAGAGGGTGCGGGGTATGACATTGCGGCTGCCGACCACGCTCGCGACGGATTCGGACGCTGCGGCGGGCACGGCGCTGACGAAGTGTTACGGCGACCCGTATCTGGGCGAGGACGCCTACGTCGGCGCGCACTTCGACGCCTGGTCCAGCACACCGGGGAATATGTTCGAACCGAAGGAGCCGAACACCATGAATCACGAGCCGATGACGCAGGAGCGCAGGGAGGCGTTCTGGCGGAAGTACCGGTGGACGCCCGATCTCCGGCGGAGCGGCGCAAGGCGACCGAGCAGGTCTGGACGGACGAGAAGATCGAGGAAGCCGAGGCCCTCGGCTTCTGAAAGGTCCGCGTCGATCCGCTCGCCGCATACAGCCGGCCTGACGCCGAGCGAGCCGACCTTCGCTTCGCGTGGGCTATCGAGCCCGACCCTGTACGAGCTGCCGTCGTCGGAGGCGGATCTGTACCGATTGGGGATGATCGCGGTAACGCGGATGGTCCTGTGAGCCCTTGTTCGTATAGGCGGATGGAGGTCGGGTCGTCGCTGCGTGAGCGTGGGGTGACCTGCGTAAACGGTGCCCGAACCCGTACACTGTGGGCACCGACCGTAGCGGTAGTTGGCTTGAGCAATGAGGGAGCGAGAGATGACCGTCGTCAATATGAAGGTCACCCGGCAGAAGCTCATGCAGACCGCCATTTTGAACAAGGTCGAGCGTGAGCATCTGCCCCTCGACACCGTCCGCGTACGCCGCAGTCTGCAGAGTGTCCGCGAGCATGTGAGTCGCAGTCCGTACTTCACCGACTTCCTGGATCGGTGGGAACGAATCGTCGAGGACAACGACGTCGAGACCCTTCGTCGGATCGTCGAGTCGGACGACGAGACTGGGAACGAGATGCGCAACCTTTCCCCGCTGCACGTGCTGCTGACCGAGGATGAACGAATGAAGGTTCTCGATGATCTGCGTGACGTCGTCCTGAAGTGAACCGCGAGGAGCTCGAGCAGGTCATCAAGGCAGCCTGCGCGAACCTCGACGAGGGTCAGGTGATTGTCTTCGGTTCCCAGTCGATTCTTGGGACCTACGACGAAACGGAGTTGCCGGAGTACGCGACTTTGTCGCGTGAGGTCGATGTGTTTCCGCGGAGCGGCATCGACGCTCCGGCGTCGCCGGCAGTGGTAGAGAAGATCCTCATCCTCAACGGACGGCTTGGTGAAGGCTCACCGTTTCATGAGTCTTTCGGCGTGTACGTCGAGGGGATCCATAAGGACGTAGTGGTACTGCCGAAGCAATGGGACAACCGGCTGGTCGCGGTGAAGGTCGAGGACGGGTCGGAATACGGGTGGACGGGCTTTTGTCTCGATCCCGTCGACCTGTGTGCGTCCAAGGCCATCGCTGGTCGTGAGAAGGACCGCGTGTTCGTGGCGGCTCTCGTGGAGGACGGGATCGTCACTGCTACCCAGATTCTCGGCCGCATTGACACTTACGGGATCGAGTGGCCCGACACGTACGACAATGACAAGGATGTAGCACTCGGTCGCGCCCGGAACTGGCTCGCCGGCCTCGAGAAATTCGACGACGGCCGCGGCTGATCTGGAGGAAACCGCGCCGGACCAAGCCTGGACGCAGACCGCGGGGCGACCGTGATCCGCCTGCACCACCTCCTGTCGGTGCAGATCCCACCGAGGGCGGCGCGGGCGATCCTGCACACCGAGGCGAAGGCACTGAACGCCCTTCTGGCGGCGATGGGCCCGGATCGGGACCTGGTTCGACGAACCGGACCCGCTGAGCCCTGGATGGCCCGCCTGGGACCTGGAAACGGCGCTGCGTGGCCTGCACGACCTGGGCTGGACGAAGGCAACGAAGCTGATTGCCCGCAAACGCCTCCGGCTGTACCCGATTTTCGGTTCGGTGGTCAGTGAGGTCCTGGGCACCGAACGGGCGCATCTGAACCCGGTCCGGGAGGTCCTTCGCGCCGACGACGGGGCGTTTGCACCGCCGGCTGGTGTCGCTCCGGGAGGAGGCCGACCTGCCGGATGAGATCTCAGTGCTCCGCGTGTTCGATGTGATCGGGTGGATGGACGGCAAGAACCGTGGCCTGGGCGCGCGCTCTGACCTAGGGAGATGACACGTCCCGGACTGCGGGTCGGACGGTGCCGTCGAAGTAGGGGTTGTTCGGCCGCCGGTGGGTGTGTGGTCGGCTTACCGTGAATTCCACGGGGTTCGCGACGGTCGTGGACACCCGTGCGGAGGAGGGGCGATGACTGCGAAGTTCGAGCTGTTCAAGGATGCGGCCGGCAAGTTCCGGTTCCATCTGAAGGCGGCTAATGGGGAGATCATCGCGGCGAGTCAGGGTTACACCTCGAAGGCGGCGGCTCAGACCGGGATTGCGTCGATCAAGGACAATGCCGCAGCCGCGCCCATCGAGGATTTAACCTGACCTCTGGTGGTCCCCGTGGCGCCGATGAGCTGAGGCCACCGCCCGCGGGATCGGGAAAAGGGCTGCGGATTTCGCTGGGCGTCATCGCGGGTCTGCTGGTGGGGTTCTTCTGTTATCTGCCGGCGGTGATCTTGTGGCAGCACTACGGGGGTGTTCCGCAGCCGCGGGTGTATCCGCACGGCTCGTTCACCTCGTTCGGACCGGATCCGCCGACTGCCTCGTATTGGGTGAGCTGGGCGGGACCAGCCGTTGTGGTGGCGGCGTGCGGGCTGATGACGGTTCCGTGGCGGCTCGCCCGGCAGTTCGCTCTGCCGTTGGTGTGCGCGTTCCTGCCGGTGGCGGCAATGGTGGCGTGGATCTTCATCTCGATGGAGCTGTTCTTCACCCCCGACTGACTCATGGTTCCCTGCTGCGTGGTCGGAGCCTGGGGGGTCGACAGTCGATGAGTGCCGCCGTCGGCGGTGGTCTCACAGGAGAAGTGTCAGTGCGCTGGCGGCGGTCGGGACCACCGCCACCAGGTCGCGGTCGTTGGCGGAGACGAATCTTGATGCGAGTGCGTGATCGAGCAGCGCCACCATCGGAGCGAAGAATCCCTCGACATCCACCACGACAATCGGTTTCGTGTGGAATCCGAGCTGCGCCCAGGTGGAATCTCGAAGAACTCTTCGAACGTGCCGAGGCCTCCCGGCAGGACGACGAATGCGTCGGAGAGTTGATGCATCAGCGCCGTCCGGTCGTGCATGGACGAGACGAGGCGGAGGTCGGTGAGATCGCGCCGGCCGTACTCGCGTTCCATCAGCGCGTGGGGGATGACGCCGATGACCTCGCCGGGGCTGACAGCGCCGAATCGGAGAGAGCCCATGACACCGACTCCACCGCCGCCGTAGACGAGCCCGATGCCGGCTTCCGCGAGTCCATGACCGAGTAGCGTCGCAGCCTCCGTGTACGACGGTTGCGCGCCGTCACTGGCGCCGCAGAAACACCTACCCGTTTGGGTGCCGTCATGGCATCCTCCTGCACCCGCTCTTGGGGGAACGGTTCGCGCGCCATGGAAGTCATCCGCGCGGTCGTCTGCCCGGCGTTGCTGTACGTGATGCGCCAGGAAGAGCCGAGTTAGTGGGGACTCTCTGCGCCGCCGGTAAGGCTCCACGGAATCTTCCGAGGCCGGTTCCAGGCTCGGAAGCCTGGGCCCGGCTGCATCGGTGATGTGTTGTCAGGAGCCCAAGTCGGGGTCTGTCCAGATAGCGGTGTAACTGGTTGATTTCTAGCTACTTTCGTCCAGGCAGACGTCCGCCGAAGGTGATCTCGAACGCGGTCAGTGCTGCCTTCCAACGGTTGGACCAGCGCTGACGGGCGGTGTCTGTGAGGGTTGGGTGATTCTCGATCAGATGTAGCAGCGGCGCCGCGGTGTAGGGCGCCGCCTGATCGACATCGTCACCGTCGCCGAGTTGACCGTCGATTCCGCCGCGAAGAAACCCGCTGCTGTCGGTCGACATCCTCGCGACCGGCGCGGACGGCTACACCGCCGCCCTGACCTGGGTGAGATCATCGGACCGATCGCGCTGGCCGCCACCAAGACGGTCGCGCCAGCGTCGACACGATGATCTCCCCGGACTTCGCCGCCACCGACGTCCTCGTCGCGTACACCGAGGACGGGTAACCCCTCGCCCAGCCGCGACTGGTCGTGCCCGGCGACATCAAGGGCGGGCGGTACGTCAGCGATCTCAACCGAACTGGCCGTGGTGAACCTCGCGCAGCAGTGATCGGTGGACTCCTGTGTCGGCCGCGCCCCGGCTTGTCGCGGGCACTCAACATTGAGGTGCGGCTTTTCGTGACCGCCAGGAGGAAGGCGGCGGAGTGGGCACGGTACGCGACACGGGCCGTTCACCCACCTGGGAGACGATTCCGCCGCGTGGTCGGATCTGACGGTGGTCCTCGGCGCGAACGAGTTGATCGGTGTCGCCGAGTGCACTGCGGGCTGTGCACGTACGTGTCCGCTTCGCGACCTATTCGAAAGATTCGAAAGGTTCCGGGTCCGCACTCCTCGGTTTGTCGTTGCAGTCGACGCGGTCAGCCTGAAACTTCGCCCGGGAGTCGTAACGTCGGCCGTGCCTATCAGAAGCACTTTCCTGACGCGACCTGCGACATACCTACGTCAGCTTGTCGGCAGGTGGCGGCTCAGCCCAGTTCGCTCCAGCCCAGTAGCCGGCGGTAGAGCATCTCGTTCGGTTCCGGGGCGGGCATTGAGCGAGGCTCATCCGCCCAACATCCTACGACCGGGTGGAGATGGTCGGTGACCTGTGGTTGATTTCGAATTAGAAAGTGGGAGAACGCGTCCAGGTATCTCATGGTCGCGCTGAACAAGGTTGTGGCCAGGGTGGCAACATCACTGACGTAGGTACTCGGCGAGAACGGGACAGTCGACTCAGCCTTCACACGCCAAGCCGGTCCAGCTGGGATTGGGTGAGAATGGTCGTCTCTGGGTCGAGTTCAGGGAGGCCGGTGAGTTCCACGGCGACGGTGGTGGACGAGCCATAGGTGCGGGAGAGTTGAAATTCGGTACCGAGTGGCAGCGAGTGGATGCGATTGCGGAGCTGCCCGGCGATCCACGCGTAGGGTGCGACTGCTCTGATCGCGCTGGCATCTGCGTCGGGGAATCGCTCGATGATGCCGTCGAGTTCCTGCATGGAAGTCAGTGAGCCCCGTTGCTTTTCCGGGTCCAACCGGACATCGAACAACGAGCGGCTGACTCGGCCATAGCGGTCCAGTGCCGCGCAGAGATACAGCAGTGTTCGGTCGAGAGCCTCCGCTGCTGCTTCTCCGACGTCGCGCTTCTGCGCCGGAGTGGAATTGCCGATGCTGAGTGCGGCGAGGAGCTGGTCCACTGCGCGGGCGGCCCTGCTCACCCGCGTGTTGATCGCCGTCATGGATGAGACCAGATCCCGATCGCCGGCCACGGTGGCCATCAGCCGTATCGCAGTGAGGTGGGGCGTCGAGGCGTCGACGCCAGCTTCGTACATATCAGTAATGGACCGCGATCTATGCGTGCGGGTGTAGGTGCCTCCGCCCACGAGACCGCCGGTGGTGACCTCCAGCTTCTCGTTGCCGGTCGTGCGTAGGTAGTGTCCGAATAGAGGGACTATCTGATCGGGCAGGACGCTCAGGACGCGGTCGTTGTCAGCGACATCG
>Ga0247825_10002870_pt1 | contig 11373 bp, 8 predicted proteins | sample 13C_Vanillin_Day_FD_194413 | JGI IMG/M metagenome (GOLD analysis project Ga0247825, IMG submission 194413) | Soil microbial communities from agricultural site in Penn Yan, New York, United States - 13C_Vanillin_Day48 | ecosystem: Environmental > Terrestrial > Soil > Agricultural land | place... | reverse complement strand
GTACGGGATCGGTCACACCGGATCGACCGATGTGGTCAGGTTGTACTTCACCGCTCCTGCGAGCGGAACGCCACGCAGGAGCAACACGCTCGTCAGCAGCGCAAGCGTAATCACAACAGGTCGGCCGGTCTTGGACATCGTCATCCTCGTAGCTCGTGATAGCGGCGAGCGTGAGAGTCTAGCACTCGACGCCGCCTCGCTGCAGCCCCGTGGTGATGCGACCGATTACGGTTTTGAAATCTCACTCTTCGCTCATTTGTAGTGGGGGCTTTTTGCGCCGGGAACGGGTAGCCTGCAGACCAGCGGCGCTTGGCAAGAACAAGCCGTCCGCACCACACTTGATGCACGTTGGTGGCGCTGTCCGTTCTCGATCTTTCGCCGGTCGCGGCCTCGTCCACACCACGCCAGGCGATTCTGGACTCGACCGCGCTCGCGGTGCGATGTGACGCACTCGGCTACACCCGCTACTGGGTGGCTGAACATCACGGCATGCCGAACATCGCGACGTCCGCACCCGAAGTGCTCATCGCGCACATCGCCGCGACCACCACGCGCATTCGCGTCGGCGCCGGCGGCATCATGCTGCCCAACCACAATCCGCTCAGGGTCGTCGAGATCTTCCGAACACTGGAGGCGCTTCACCCTGGCCGCATAGACCTTGGCCTCGGCCGCGCGCCTGGCACCGACCCGGTGACAGCCGCCGCTCTGCGCCGCGGGTCGACTGACGACCCCGACGGGCGGCTGGCTGAGTTGCTCGCGTACGCCAATGGGACGTTTCCCGACGATCATCCATTCCGCGCCGTGGTCCCCATGCCGTCCGACGTCGCGCTGCCTCCCATCTGGATGCTTGGATCCACGCGTGCCGGCGCGTCGATCGCCGCATCGCTCGGCGTGCGCTACGCATTCGCCGGCCACTTCGCCATGCGCAACGCCACGAGCGCCCTTTCCTGGTATCGCCAATACTTCACGCCCTCGGCCGTACTCGACAAGCCGTACGCGATGTTGGCCGTCGCGGTCATCTGCGCGCCGGACGATGAGGAGGCCGAACGGATCGCGGCGCCCGCGCGACTCGCGGTTGTGAGAAACAGGACCGGACGCCGGGCGCCGATCGCCAGCATCGACGAAGCAGTGGCCTACCGCTACACGCCGGAGGAAGAGGCGATTGCCGAGGAGTTCCGCCAGGGGGCGATCGTCGGTGGGCCCGCGCGTGTGGTGAGCAAATTGGCGGCGCTGGCGCGTGACACTGGCGTGGATGAGCTCATGCTCACCACCATCACTGCCAGTCGAGACGACCGCGTGCGCTCTTACGAACTCGTCTCGCGCGCGGCTGGCCTATCCGACGCCCCGCGCTCCCAATGATCACAGGCCACAGAGACTCAGAGGCACAGATTGAGCACCGACGGCTTCTCTCGGTCCTCTGTGGCCGATGGAATCGCGGCACCCAGGTTCCAGGAAGCGGCGCGGACGAATGACATCCGAAGCGCGGCCGATCGGACGAGCTCGTGGGTTACCGCGCCAGGCACCGCGGGAGGTGCCTGGCGACGAACCGCTACCGCGCGGTGGCGGATGATTCGTTCGATGGTCCGCTCTCCGCGGTGCCCATCGCCGTGACGTAGTAGGTATACATCACGCCGCTGTTCAGCCCCGAATTGACGGCGCTCGTTCCCGAGGCACTGCCGATGTAGGCGAACGAGGTCGTGGCGGTCTTCCGGTAGATTCGATAGCCCGCGGCGCCAGCCGAACCGGTCCAGGACAGACCGATCTGCTTCTTCGCCGTCATCGCCTGCGCCACAAGATTGGTTGGGGCGGCAGGAGCGGGTGTGACAGGAACGGTGACGCCCGCGCACGCCTCGTTGGAGTTGCCGCTCGACGATCCTCCCTTCATGGCCTGCACGACGTAGCAGTAAGTACCGGACGCGGGAACCGTGTCGAGGTAGTCGGTGTCAGAGACACCAGATGCAATCGTGCTGTACGACCCGCCATTCAGTTTCCGAAGGACGTTGAAAGTCGTCGAACTGTCCGCATCGGCGGCGGCATCCCAGTCGAGACTCACATCCGCACCAGAAACGCTCAGCACGCTCAGGCTGGTGGGCGCGTCGGGTGCGGGCCCGCCAATGGAGCCGAACCAGCCAGCGATGTTCAGCCTGCCTCCCGTGGCGGTCTTGCCTACCAGCGAGGCGGTGGGCGCGGTGGACCCCAGGATGGCCTGCTTGATCTCGCCGGCGTTCGAATCCGCATACATCGACGCGTAGAGCGCAGCGGCGCCCGTGACGTGCGGCGTGGCCATCGATGTGCCGTTGTACGAGCTGTAGCGATTGCCCGGCGTGGTGGAGTAGACAGAGACGCCCGGGGCGGCGAGATCGACCGTCGTGGCCCCGTAGCTCGAGAACGAGGCCAGTGTGCCCGCTCCCCCAGAGCAGTACGAGGAGGCCGACGACCCACAGAGCGCGGCGACCGCAATGACGGCGTCGAAGCCCGCGGCCGACTCGGTCCCGGTCCCGATGGTCGTGTTGTAGTTCGACGGGTAGCTGTTCGTCGTGTCGTTGTTCGTGGTCGAGTTGCCGGCGGCGGCGATGAACAGAATCCCCGCCTTCGCTCCGCGGATGATCGCATCGTGTAGCGCCTGCGAATAGCCGCCTCCTCCCCACGAGTTGTTCGTGGCCACGATGTTCAGGTCGTGGAGAAGCTTCAGGTCGGTGAGATAGTCGACCGCCTTGATGGCATTAGCGGTCGTTCCTCCGTTCGTGCCGAGGAACTTGGCAGAGATGATCCGGACGTTCCAGTTGACCCCCGCGACACCGATACCGTTGCCGCCTACGGCGCCGATCGTCCCGGATACATGCGTGCCGTGCGCGTCGATGCTCAGTCGCTTGCTGCTGCCGTCATAGACGGAGCTGTCGTTGTTCGCGAAGTCCCAGCCCCGAACGTCGTCTACGTAGCCGTTGCCGTCGTTGTCGACCCCGTCGACCTGTTCGTACGGGTTCGTCCAGATGTTGGCGGCGAGATCCTCGTGGTTGTAGTTGATCCCCTCGTCGATGACGCCGACGAGGACGCTGCTGCTGCCGGTCTCGACATTCTCCCAGGCCGTGGCCGCCCCGCTTCCAAAAGCGTTCGCCGGGGCCGTATCGGCGCCATACATGCCCCAGAGTGAGCCGTCGGTGAAGTGGGGATCGTTCGAGGTGTCATGGTGGGTATAGATCCAGTTTGGCTCCGCGAAGGCGACGGCCGGATGCTGGGTGAGCACGGCGATCGCGTCGGCCATCGACAGGCCCGGCGGGATGACCGCCAGTTCGAGTTCGACGGTACCGCGCCCGCGTAATAGCTCCTTCCGCTGCGCATTCACCCATCCGCGCGCATTCCGCTGATCGTCGGCACTGACGCCTGGACGAAACTGGATCAGCAGCTCCGTTGCGCTCGCGCGACCGTCCGCGACGGCCTGGGCCACATCGGCTGCCGAATCGGCCGGCCGTTGCGCGTGAGTGGGTGCGACGACCGCCGAGAGGGCGAGAAGGACGGCGGCCAGGGCAGAGGCATATTTCTTCATAGGTGACGTATTCTGAACGGAGTCTCGCCCGTTCTTCCAGTGGCACGCTCATTTACCGTGCAAGCGAGTCACGTTCTGTGAAGCAGCGGGTATCTCGCCAGGTTCGCTGTCAGGAGGGGATCCCATGTGCTCGATCGTCGGCGGAGAAACGGCGGCTCGTCTGATGCTGGCTGGCGTTCTCCTCATGCCGCAGACCGCGCTTCAGGAACTCGTACCTGAGACACTGGCGCAGGGAACGCAGAGCCAGATCGAAGAGCCCCGGCACGTCGTGGTGCGAACGGTCGAGGCGTGGCGCGCGCTCTGGGCGGCGCATAGCCCGCAGCCGGCCCCGACGGTCGACTTCTCGCGCGTCGTTGTCGTCGGTGTCTTCTTGGGTGGCCGGCCGACGGCCGGATTCCGCGTCGAGATCACAGGCGTGACGTCGCAGGCCGGACGGGCGGTGGTCCGGTTCGTGGAGCATCGGCCGGCGCCCGATGCCATCCTCGCGCAGATCATCACCGCGCCGTTCCATCTTGTGGTACTGCCCGCCAGTCTTGGGTCCATCACGTTTCAGCAGAGTGAGTCGCCCCGGTAGCGTGGAGGTGAGCCTCCGACCTTCGGGTGATGAGCGAAGTTGCCTACAGATAGCTCAGTCAGCCACGAATCCAGATGACGAGCCTTGACGGCCGCCAACCATTTGCAGAGGGAACAGCGCGGCCACGACCAGCAGCCACGCGGCGGCCGCTGGTAAGATGGGCCTCGAATCGCCGTACAGTGGTCGAACGATGAGCACACAGCAGCCCGCGTATCGCGACCCAATGAGCCGCACGGCGGTGCGACAGCTCCTCTGGCTGGGCGCCGCAGGGACGGGTGGCTTCATCGCGCTCATGGTCGCGCTCGCCTGGGCGTCGTCGCTGACAGGAGGCGGCGCCGGCGGCGGCTCGGGAATCGACTTCGAGACGAAGACGATCACCATCGCCATCGAAGATGAACCTCCACAGCTCGACTCCACCCGCGTCACCGACACCATCAGCTTTCGGATCCTCGGCCACGTCATGGAAGGGCTGCTCCGCTACGACGCCAAGAACCAGGTCGTCCCCGGAGTGGCGGAACGGTGGGACATCAGGCCAACCGGCGCCACCTTCTGGCTCCGCGAAAACGCGCGCTGGAGCGACGGACAGCCGGTCACCGCACACGACTTCGTCTTCGCCTGGCGCAAGGTCGTGGACCCGGTCAACGCGTCTCAGTACGCCTTCATCCTCTACTACTTGAAGAACGCCGAGGCTATCAACACGAAGAAGCTCGCCCTCGATCAGCTCGGCGTGCAGGCTCTGAGCGACCGCGTGCTGGAGGTCCAATTCGAGCGCCCGGTTGCCTTCTTCGACAAGCTCGTCACCTTCGGACTCTACTTCCCGATCCGCGAGGACTTCTACGCGAGCCGCGGCGAGCGGTACGCCGCCGACGCGGACGACCTCATCTTCAACGGGCCCTTCACGATGACCCGCTGGGTACACGGCGCGCACGTGCGGCTGGAGAAGAACCCGCAATACTGGGACCACGACGCCATTCGGCTGAACGCGATCGACATGCCCTACGTCACGGCCGACGCAACGGCCGTCATCAACCTTTTCAAGGACGGGTCCGTCGTATCGGCAGGCCTCGGGAGCGAGCAGCTCGACGAAGCGATGAAACTGCGGTGGAATCTTGGGCGCTACGACGATGGATCGTTGTGGTATCTGGACTTCAACTTCCGCCCCGACCGCGTCACCCGCAACCTGCATCTGCGGAAGGCGCTTCAGCTCATCAACGACCCAGGTGAACTCGTCAACAAGGTGATCGCCATACCAGGCTTCCGGCCGGCTGCGTCACTCTTCCCATCGTGGCTCACCGGCATCTCGGGGCCATTTCGACAGGAGTACCCGCCACCGACGGTCACGCCGGACGTGGAGAAAGCCCGGGAGCATCTCGAGATCGCGAAACGTGAGCTGGGCCTGACGGAGATCCCACCATTGGTGCTTCTCACCGACGATACGCCTAATGCGAACAAGCAGTCTGAGTACTTCCAGAGCCTGTTCCGGCGGACGCTCGGCCTCGAGATCCGCATCGACAAGCAAATCTTCAAGCAGCGACTCCAGAAGACGACCGACGGTGACTTCGACATCGTGTCCGCCGGCTGGGGTCCCGACTACGCGGACCCGTTGACCTTTGGCGATCTGTACGCCTCCTGGAACGGCAACAACCGCGGCCTGTACAGCAACCCAGCGCTCGACGCACAGGTGCGCATCGCGCAGGGCTCACTCGATCCGCACGTGCGCATGAAGGCCTTCGCCGAAATCCAGCGCATCATGATCGAGGACGCGGTGCATCTGCCCAACTACGAGCGCGGCCGGGTCTTCGTGCAGGACCCTCGCCTGAAAGGGGTCGTACGGCGGGCGGTGGGCACCGATCCCGACTACACGAACGCCTATCTCGCAGAGAATCCGTAGCGGCCCCGCTGTGCTCACCTACACGCTCAAACGCGTCGTTCAAGGCATCGTCACGGTCTGGTTCATCGCCACCGCGACGTTCGTCGCGATGCACGCCGTGCCGGGCGACCCGCTCGCCAACCAACGCGCCACGACGGAACAGATCCGGCAGAACCTGCAGGCACGCTACGGGCTCGACCGTCCGTTGATCGAGCAGTACGGCATCTTCATCGGCAATACGCTGCAGGGTGACTTCGGCATCTCTTTCACGCAGGCGAACCGCCGCGTCAACGACATCATCTTCGAGAGCTTTCCTGTCTCCGCGACGCTCGGTGTTCTGGCGGTGGTTTTCGCCGCGTTCGGCGGCGTGGTCTGGGGCGCGCTCACGGCGATCTACAGGAATCGGCTGCCGGATCACATCATCACGTTTCTCGTGATCCTCGGCATCTCGGTGCCGAGCTTCGTCGTCGCCGCGCTCGGTCAGCTCGCACTCGTGGATATCAACGCCTGGCTTGGCTTCTCATTGTTGCCGGTCGCCGGTTGGGGCTCCGTCCGCCACATGATCGTGCCGTCGATGGTGCTGGGGCTCGGCACGATGGCGTACCTCACGCGACTCATGCGCTCGTCGATGCTCGAAATCACCGGCTCCGACTTCATTCGGACGGCGCGCGCCAAGGGCCTGCCGTCCACGCGCATCTTTCTGAAGCATCAGTTGCGCAACGCGATCCTGCCGGTCGTGACCGTGCTCGGGCCGGCAATTGCTGCGATCACCACCGGGGGCTTCGTGGTAGAGCTCGTATTCGCAATCCCTGGACTCGGCCGCAGCTTCGTGCAGTCAGTGCAGCAACTCGACTACACGGTCATCATGGGCACGACGGTCTTCTACGGCGCCTTTCTGGTCTTCATGGTCATCGTGGTGGACCTGCTGTACGGATTGATCGACCCGCGCGTGAGGCTCGAGTGAGCGTTCGACCATGAATACGGTCGAGCGCTTTAACCCCCTCGATTTCGAGCCGGTTGTCATCGAACGGCAGGTCCATGCGATCTCACGCCCGTCCCTCTCGTACTGGCAGGACGCGGGGCGCCGCCTCAGAAGCAACTGGCGCGCATCGGCGTCACTCGGCATCATCGTCGGTCTTGTCGCGTTTGCGATCGCTGGACCTTGGGTGTGGCGTGTTGACCCGGCCGCACAGGATATCGACCAAATCAGCCAGGCACCATCTCTTCCCTCCACCGCGCTGATTGTCGAGCCAAGCGTGCCTTGGGCGGGCGTGACGTCGGAGCCCATCCGGGCGGGGCAGGCCGTCACGGAGCTGCGCCTGGCCGAACCAGCGACGACACAGACGGTGCGTCTCGTATGGGAGCCAGTGCTCGGCGCGACTGGGTACGTGATCTATCGCAGCATTTACGATCCCGCGCCGGATCGCGCGCTGGGACTACCGCTTGGTGACGTGCTCGGGGCACAGCGCGCCAGCTACGAAGACCGGTTGGATCTCGACCCGACTCGCTACTGGTACTCGGTTGTCGTTCTCGATGCGAGCCGCGCCGAGCAGGATGCATACACGACGCTTGTCGTCGATGTGGTTCGGGCGGTCTCCCCCGAGGAAGCGGTGGCTCGCGGCTGGGCATCCGACACCGCCGCGTTCGGCGTCGGCGATCAGATCACGCTGCCATTTCACCCCCTGGGCACTGATTATCTCGGCCGCGACATGCTGGCGCGACTCGCGTACGGGGCGCGGGTATCGCTCTTCATTGGCGTGGTGGCACCGCTCGTGTTCGTGCTCATCGGGATCGTCTACGGCAGCATCGCCGGGTTCGTGGGGGGACGCGTGGACCAGTTGCTGATGCGCTTTGCGGAGTTCGTCATCGCGCTTCCGTTTCTGCTGTTCATGATCCTCTTCAAGATTGCCTTCGGTATCGGGCCGGGAGAGAGCGGGGTCTTCCCGATGCTGGTGGCGCTGGTGATTCTCGACTGGCCTCCCACCGCCAGGCTCGTGCGGGGACAGATTCTGCAGATTCGACAGGAGGGCTACGTCTCCGCGTCGCAGCTCCTGGGCGCCAAGACCGGCTACCTGGTGTTCCGGCACATGATTCCCAACACGCTGGGCGTGATTCTCGTGACGCTCACGTTTGCCGTACCGAGCGCGATCTTCACGGAAGCGTTCCTCTCGTTCATCGGCATGGGCGTCGCGCCGCCGACTGCGTCGTGGGGCAGCATGGCGAACGAAGGAATCCGCACCATGCTCCCGCACCCGCACGAGCTGATCTTTCCCGCCGTCTTCATCAGCATCGCGGTACTGGCCTTCAATCTGCTCGGCGACGGGCTGCGTGACGCGCTCGACGTGCGCATGCGAGGCCGCGAATGACCGCTCCGCCCGTCCTCGACGTCGCGGATCTTCACGTTGAATTCGACACGTTCGGCGGCATCGTCAAGGCGGTGCGCGGCGCGAGCTTCGCCGTGCATGCGGGGAAGACGCTCGCAATCGTCGGGGAGTCGGGCTGCGGCAAGTCGGTGTCCGTGCAAAGCATCATGGGTCTGATTCCGATGCCGCCCGGGCGCATCACGCGCGGCACGGCGCTGCTCGACGGGGTGGACATCATCCGGCAGAAGATCGTCAACGGGCAGGACGTGCGCGGCAATCGTGTCGGCATGATCTTTCAGGACCCCATGAGTGCCCTGAATCCGACGATGCGTGTCGGTGACCAGATCGCCGAGACCCTGCAAGTGCACCGCGGATACTCGAAGCGCAAGGCCTTCGACCGCGCGGTCGAAGTATTGACCCTGGCCAACATCCCAGAAGCGGAAAAACGTGCGCGGCAGTACCCGTTCGCATTCTCCGGCGGCATGCTCCAGCGGGCGATGATCGCGATCGCGATCGCCTGCGAACCAGCCGTGCTCATCGCCGACGAGCCGACGACAGCGCTCGACGTCACGATCCAGGCGCAAATCCTCGACCTGCTCAAGGCATTACAAGCCAGGAACGGCATGGCTATCGTCCTGATCACCCACGATCTCGGAGTGGTCGCACGCATGGCGGACGAGGTGGCCGTCATGTATGCGGGCGAGATCGTCGAAAAGGGCAGCGTGGACGATGTGTTCTATCGCGCCGCGCATCCGTACACGCTGGGACTCAAGGCCGCGATGCCAAGCAGCACGACATCGAAGGCCGAGGGTCTGAGACCAATCGAAGGCACGCCACCCGACCTCTTCGCTCCGCCGACCGGTTGCGGCTATTTCGCTCGATGCCCGCACGCGATGCGCCTCTGCGGGCCGTCACATCCGTTCCGCTTTGACGTCGATCCAGGGCACGAGGCCTTGTGTTGGCTGCACCATCCGGACGCGCCTGGCACGGCACCCGAGCTGCATCGTAGGGGCCAGGCGTGACCGCCCTCCTCGACGCCAGAGGCGTCACCAAGCACTTTCGAATCGGCCGAGGGCAGACCGTGCATGCGGTGGACGATGTGTCGCTGACGATCGCCGAGCGGGAGATCGTGGGGCTCGTTGGTGAGAGCGGATCGGGCAAGTCGACGTTCGGCAAGACGCTGGTCGGCCTGTACGCCAAGACGGCTGGCGAGGTGTACCTGGAAGGGGAACGGCTGCCGGATCGGTACAAACCAGCCGATTTCCAGCGGCATGCGCGACGCATGCAGATGATCTTCCAGGATCCCTACTCGAGCCTGAATCCCCGCATGACGGTGGGCGAGATCATCGGTGAAGGAGTGCGGCTTCAACCCGATTCGAATCGCGTGGCCACCCGCGAACAGGTAGACAACTGGCTCGAACGGGTCGGGCTGGAGCGCGGACATGCCGCTCGCTACCCGCACGAACTGTCCGGGGGGCAGCGGCAGCGTGTCGGCATCGCCCGGGCACTCATCCTGAAGCCGAAGTTCGTCGTCTGCGACGAGCCGATCTCAGCCCTCGACGTTTCGGTGCAGGCGCAGATCGTACGTCTCCTCGGCGAACTGAAGGCCTCGATGGGTCTCACGATGCTCTTCATCGCGCACGACCTCTCGATGGTGCGCTATCTGTCGGATCGCATGGCCGTCATGTATCTGGGGTCACTCGTGGAAATCGGCCCGAGTGAAGAGGTGTATGCGACGCCCCTTCATCCCTATACCCAGATGCTCGTGGCTTCGAATCCCGAGCCCGATCCGCGTTCGGAGCGCGAGCGCGCGACCGTTCCCATTACCGGCGAGATTGCGTCGCCTATCAACGTCGGTCGCGGCTGCCGCTTCGCGAGTCGGTGCCCGCACGTCATGGATGTCTGCAGGAGCATGACACCGGAATTGCGCACGCCAGCCGACGCTGCACCAAGTCGCCGCGTGGCCTGTCACCTGTACTTACCTTCAGCCCAGGATCCACGGTCCGCCTGAAGGCGACACTACTAGAGCGGAGGCTTTAGTTAGGGCGCTTTCCAGTTGTACGTAGTGGCTTCAGCCGGCCTTTCTCGGTCCGCCTGAAGGCGGACACTACGTACAACCGAAAGACGCTATAGCCTCCGCGGACACGCGCACGCTGAAGCGTGCGCTCTACGACGAAACGCAAACCGCTCTCAACAGCCTACGCTCTACATTACTTGCCTGTCTCTGGTAGGCCGGCGGCAGGCCTGGCAATCTCTTCGTTGTAGGCCGCCGTCTCCGACGGTACGCACTCCATCTCTCGGATATCGAAGGTGGGGGACTGCAATCTCAGCGACATCCTGAGGGCAGTCCACGGCTTCGAATACATCTCCGGGTCCTCAATGATCACGGTCAGCAGCAAATGGTCGCGGTCCACGCGTTGGTACCGCTCCTCCACGCGTAACGCTTCGCCATGCGGACGGCCCGCCGCGTCGATCCACGTGCGTTCATCTATTCCCGCTGTCTGAGCGACGAACGTGTAGTCATCCACCCATCGGCCCACGGAGTATCCATGCCAGCGTGGCTCGTCAAACTCTTTTGGGAGCTCCTGTTGGTCGGTCCGAATGACACGCCATTTGTTGTTGAGCATGTACAAGACGACGACATTCTCCGGGCTCTGGATGATCCGAGTGGTCCTGAAGTTCCACAGTGCCAACCGTGGGAATCCCACGGGATCGCAGCCGGTTCCTGTCACGCCCCCCTTGACGGGATCATTGGTCAGCGCGGGCGTCACGGCGGTGACGCCCACTGACGGCTTGTTGGCCAGGAATGCTGCCCGCCCCGCTGGCGTGAAGGGCAACTCGTGGTCCGGTCTTCCGTCGGATGGCATCATCTGCGCGCCGTTCGCCTGGATCCCAGCGCTCGCGCCCTCGGCCGGCACCCAAATCCCGGAAATATCCCGCCGGGGCGCGGGGCTTGGCTTCTCACCCTTGAAGTCGAAGTCGTACACCGCGCCTGGCTGCCGGACCTGCGAGTACGCCAGAG
>Ga0247825_10002869_pt1 | contig 11375 bp, 10 predicted proteins | sample 13C_Vanillin_Day_FD_194413 | JGI IMG/M metagenome (GOLD analysis project Ga0247825, IMG submission 194413) | Soil microbial communities from agricultural site in Penn Yan, New York, United States - 13C_Vanillin_Day48 | ecosystem: Environmental > Terrestrial > Soil > Agricultural land | place... | reverse complement strand
GACATGCTGCAGCGCAGCCACCGCGCGGCCTTCCATCCGGTGGTGACGTACCGCGCCAACGCGGCGCAGCGCTTCTTCGCGGTGGCGCGCCAGCCGGCGTGCGACGACGAGTCCGGCCTCGTGCGCGAGATCGCGCCGGCGCCGCTTCGACACCTGCCGTACGCGCGCGGCCCGGCGATCGCGGCTGCGGCACGGCCCCGGCAGCCGGCGCCGGTGGCGGTGGCGGCATTCGGCGATCCGCGGCTGCAAGCCGATTTCGAGATGGCGCGCCGCGTCATCGCGCGCGGCACACCGCTGCTGCTGTGCGGCGAGACCGGCGTGGGCAAGGAAGTGTTCGCACGTGCGGTGCATGCGGCCAGCCCGAATGCCGACGGTCCCTTCGTCGCGATCAACTGCGCGAGCCTGCCCGAGACCCTCATCGAGGCCGAGCTGTTCGGCTACCGGGCGGGCGCCTTCACCGGCGCCGACAAGCGGGGCCAGCGCGGCAAGGTCGCCCAGGCCGACCACGGCACGCTGTTCCTCGACGAGATCGGCGACATGCCGCTGGCGCTGCAGGCGCGGCTGTTGCGCGTGCTCGACGAGCGCATGGTCACGCCGCTCGGGGCCGACGCCTCGCAGCCGGTGGACTTCCAACTCGTCAGCGCGAGCCACTGCGACCTGGTCGACATGGTCGCGCAGGGCCGCTTCCGCGAAGACCTGTACTTCCGCCTGGCCGGCATCGAGCTGCACCTGCCGCCCCTGCGCGATCGCCGGGACCGCGCCGAGCTGATCCGCAAGGTGCTGGCCGACGAGGGCCTGCCCGGCGCCGTTCTGACGCCGGCGGTCTGGGACTTGCTGATGCGCCATCCATGGCCCGGCAACGTGCGGCAGCTCCAACACGTCCTGCGCACGGCGGTGGCGCTCGCCGACGGCGCCACGCTCGCGCCGGAGCATCTGCCGGCGCTGCAAGACCCGAGCACCGCCGCGGATGCCGCGGTGCCGAGCGAGCCGCTGGGGCCCGGGCAGGCGCAGGAACGGCAGGCGCTGCTGGAGGCGCTGGAAGCGGCGCGCTGGAACGTGAGCAAGGTGTCCAAGGACCTCGGGGTGAGCCGCAACACTCTGTACCGCCGCATGCACCGGCTGCAGATTCCGGTGACGCACCCGGGCTGACCGCGTCCGTGCGGCGTGCGACGCACTGAATGGAGCACATCCTCTTCCTGACCGGACGCCTGGCCGAGCCGGCACTGCGGCGGGTATTGGAGGGACTGCGCAGCGGGCAGGGCGCGCGGCCTTTCAGCTGGACGGTGCACGAGATCGGCCTGCAGGTGGCGGGCCTCATGACGGCCGACATGATCCGCCGCCGCGTCGTCGCTCCGCAGGCCGATCGCATCATCGTGCCGGGCCGCTGCCGCGGCGACATGGACGCCCTCACGTCGCACTACGGGCTGCCCGTGCAGCGCGGCCCCGAGGAGCTGAAGGACCTGCCGCGCTTCTTCAGCCGCGAGGCCCAGCCGGTGTCGCTGGACGCGTACGAAGTGACGATCTTCGCCGAGATCGTCGACGCGCCGCGTCTGACGGTCGAGGGCATCGTCGCGCGGGCGGGCGCGTTCGCGGCCGATGGGGCCGGCGTCATCGACCTCGGGTGCCTGCCCGACACACCGTTTCCGCACCTGGAGGACGGCGTCCGCGCGCTGAAGGAATGCGGCTGCGCGGTCAGCGTCGATTCGCTCGACAGCGACGAGCTGCTGCGTGGTGGCCGCGCCGGCGCGGACTACCTGCTGAGCCTCACGCCGGACACGCTGTGGATCGCCGAGGAGGTGGCGGCCACCCCGGTGCTGATCGGTCGCTCGCCGCAGGACGAGGCCTCGCTGTGGAGCGCGGTGGAGACCATGCAGGTGCGCGGGCGACCGTTCCTGGCCGATGCCATCCTCGATCCGATTCCGTATGGCCTGCTGGCCTCGCTGGTGCGCTACCAGCGGCTGCGCGAACGCTTTCCGCAGGCGCCCATCCTGATGGGCATCGGCAACCTCACCGAGCTGGTCGAGGCGGACACGACCGGCATCAATGCGGTGCTGCTCGGCATCGCGGCGGAGCTGCGCGCATCGGCGATCCTGACCACGCAGGTCAGCGCACATGCGCGGCGCGCCGTGCGCGAGGCCGACTGGGCGCGCCGCATCATGCATGCGGCGGCCTCGCACCAGATGCTGCCCAAAGGGCTCAGCGACGAGCTGATGACAGTGCATGCGAAGCATCCGTTCCCGGACGAGCCGCAGGAGATCGCGGCGATCGCCGCCCAGGTCCGCGACCCCAACTTTCGCGTCCAGGTCTCGGCCGAGGGCGTGCACGTCTACAACCGCGACGGCCTGCGGCTCGGGCGCGATCCGTTCGAGCTGTGGCCGCAGCTCGGGCTCGAGAGCGACGCGGCGCACGCGTTCTACATGGGCGTCGAGCTGGCGCGCGCGCAGATCGCCTGGCAGCTGGGCAAGCGGCACGTGCAGGACCAGCCGCTGGACTGGGGTTGCGCGGTGAAGCGCGCGCCCGAGGACCTGCGCGCCTGGGCGGCGCCGGGCTCCACCCTGGCGGGAACGTAGGCCATGCCGGAGGTGATCTACGAGACCGTCGTCACATCCTGCTCCGCGACCGGCGCGGTGCACGTTGCGCCCATGGGCGTGCGCTATGTCGGCGACGACGTGGTGCTGATGCCCTTCAAGCCGTCGACGACGCTGGACAACGTCGAGGCCACGGGTGTCGCCGTGCTGAACCTGCTGACCGATGTGCGGGTCTTCGCCGGCTGCGTGACCGGGCGGCGCGACTGGCCCACCGTGCCGGTGGCGCAGATCCCGGGCGTGCGGCTGGCTTGCGCGCTGGGCCACGTCGCACTGCGGCTGGTGGATCGGCACGACGATCCGCAGCGTCCGCGCCTGCGGCTGGCGCGGGTGCATGAGGAACGCCATGCCTCGTACCTCGGCTTCAACCGCGCGCAGGCCGCGGTCATCGAGGGCGCCATACTCGTGAGCCGGCTCCACATGCTGTCCGCGGAGAAGATCGACGGCGAGATGCGCTACCTGCAGATCGCCATGGACAAGACCGCCGGACCGGCGGAACTGGAGGCCTGGGGGTGGTTGCAGGAGGCGGTGGCCGGACACCGCCGGAGCGCGGCGCGATGATGCGCCTGCTCGTCAGCGCGCGCGATGCCGGCGAGGCGCTGGCGGCCGCAGGCGCCGGGGCCGACATCATCGATCTTAAGGACCCGGCCGCGGGTGCGCTCGGCGCGTTGCCGCTCGAACTCATCGCCGCCGTCGTCGGCGTGCTGCGCTCCCGGCATCCGGCGATGCCGGTCAGCGCGACAACCGGCGACTGTCCCGCCGGGCAGCCGGCGCCCATCCTGGCACGGGTGCGCGACGTCGCCGCCTGCGGCGTGGATTACGTCAAGGTGGGAGTCGACCCCGGGCCGGCCGGCGTGGCGCTGCTGCATGCGCTGGCGGCCAGCGGCGCGCCGGTGGTGCCGGTGCTGATCGCCGATCGGGGCGTCGATCCCGCACTGCTCGCCGCCGCGCTGGCGCTGGATGCGTTTCCCGCATTGATGCTCGACCTCGCGGACAAGCGCGGGGGCAGCCTGCTCGAACGCTTGCCCGCCGGCGAGTTGCGCCGCTTCCTCGATGCCGTGCAGCGGTCGGGCCGCCTGGCCGGCCTGGCGGGTGCGCTCAGGGCCGTCGATATGCCGCAGCTGCGTGCACTGGCGCCGGACGTGGCGGGCTTTCGCAGCGCGGTTTGCCGCGGCGACCGCGCCGCTGCCCTCGATGCGTCGCTGGTGCGCCGATTGGTGGAGTCCTGAGCAGCGACGAGAGGAGCGTGGGGGTCGTTTCACTTCACGAAGTCGGCTTCCTGCGCGCGCGCTGCGGCTTGGCTTGCGCCGCGCGCAACACGCCGGGCACCACCGTGCCGAGGACCACGCCCCTCACCAGCGAGTCGCGCACCCGCGTCAATTCCCCGATCTGCACGATCTCGATCGGAAACGACGCCCGGTGGGCCCAGTCGGCGAAGCGTCCGTCGAGCACGCCGGTCGCGGCCAGCTCGGCCAGGGTCAGCGCCCGGTTCAGCGGGCAGGACTTCACCACCACCAGCCGCTCGGCATTCAGGCGCAGCGCCAGCCACAGCGCGAGGCTGTCGCTGGTGACGTCCCAGGTCGTCAGCATGTCGGGCGCGTCGCGCAGCAGTTCGAGCGGCAGCCACAGGGCAGGGCGTCCCGCATGCAGTGCCTGCCGGATCTGCGCGTCGTCGGTCGCCATCACCAACCTCGGCTCCAGACCGCGCAGCAGGTGCGCGGTCTGCGCCATCGCGAGCACCGCCATGTTGTGCGCGACGACATCGTCGAAGCGCCACTGCGCCTGCATCTCGCGAACCGAGTCCGCGAAGATGGACCCGCCGGGCACCACGGTGACCCGCCCGCCGCCGAACTCGGTGAGCATCTGCAGCCATTCGCGCAGCCGCGCGTCGCGCACCATGCTCCCGCCGAGCTTCACGATCCACATCGCTCATCTCCGGTCCGCCAGCAGCGCCACCGCGAGGGCGGGCGCGCAGACGTCGGCCCAGCGGGCAGCGGCGCCGTCCACCTGCACGGCCTGAGCGTAGCGCATCCAGCTGCGTCCGAGGCCCGCTGCAAGCTCCGCGCCGAGGAAGGCGCCGCACCCCGCCATGACCAAGGGCGCGTGCGCAGGCAGCGTGCTCGCCGCCGCGACGCGCCGGAGCTGGCCCAGGATCTCGCCCAGCTGCTCGGCACGCCACGCCCGCGCCAGCGCCAGCCACCCGTCGTCGTCGGCGTCGTGCACGTCGCAGCCGATCATCCGGGCCAGCCGCCGGCGGGTGGCGGTGTCGTCCTTGCCGGCGCCATCGGCGGCGGGGTGCTGGTCGTGGGCCGGTTCCAGCTCGCGCGTGAGCCGGTACACGTCGGCGGTGGTCGCGAAGAACTCGTTCATCACGTTGACCTCGCGGCCGCCGAACGGCACGCGTCGCGCCAGCGCGCACAGCGGGGTGCGCACCACGCCCTGGTACACCAGCTCGCCGCTCGCCAGCCGCTCGGCGTCGCTCGCGCCGTGCGCCGCGACACGGCCGTCGTGCACCGCGACCAGGTCGGTCGTCGTGCTGCCGATGTCCACCAGCAGCGCGTCGCCGATGTGCGCGGCCAGCAGTTGCGCGGCGGCGCGCCAGTTGGCGGAGGCGATGCTCGCCCAGTGCCGCGGGGCCTCGTGCGGCTGCAGCCAGCCGTCGCCGCCGCCATAGAGCCGCAGCGAGGGCCCGAGGCGCTCGCCGAGGTGGGACGCCAGGCGCGCGACGCCGACCGCGCGCGTCGGGAACAGGTCGACCATCTCGCCGGTCATCGTCGCGACGTGGCGCGCGGTGCCGTCCCAGCCCTGGGGCCAGCGCGCGCGCGCCTGCGCCAGTGCGGCGTCCAGGTGCGAGAGGCCCTGCCACAGCGGGCTCGGCCATTGCGCGACGTCGCGCACGGTCCCGTCCTCCACGAGACAGCCCTTGAGGTGGGCCCCGCCCACGTCCCAGCCGATGACGCGCCGCGAGTGCTCAGGTGTAGGCATGGCGTGCCACCTCCAGGTCGTGCAGCGCGAGGACGTCTGCCGCCAGATTGCGGCGCAGCGCCGCCGACAGGCCCACGTAGGCGCAGGTGACCCGCGGATTGACCTCGATGACCACCGGGCCGCGCGCCGGATGCCAGACCACGTCGATGCCGACGAAGCCGCGCAGCCCCGGCATGGCGCGCGCGACCTCCTCGGCAACGGCACGCAGCCGGGGTGCGCGCGGGTCGTGCAAGCGGTGGTGGACACCGTGGTAGGCGAGCCCGCCGTGCGGCCCGATGCGGATGTCCTGGCGGTTGCAGGCGATCGCCTCCGCGCTGTGCCGCCCGGCCAGCATCGAGACGGACAGGGCCTCGCCCTCGACGAAAGGCTCCAGCGTCGCGCGCAGCCCGGCGTCCTCTCGCTGCCGCAGGTCGGCCTGCGCGGCCTCTCGGTCCCGGTGCACGACGGTGTCCACCGCGCCCGCGCCGTCGTCGGGCTTCACGATCCAGGGCCCGCGATGCCCGTCGGTGAACGCGAGCGGGGTGACCACACCGGACAATGCCAGCGCGGCGAGCGTCGCGCGCTTGCTCGCGGCGACGCGGATCGTCGCCGCGTCGCAGCCGATCCAGCGCGCGGCGCCGACGGCCTCGTGCAGCCGCGCGAGCAGTCCGTCGCTCTCCGGCGCGACGACCCAGGCCAGGTCGTGCAGGCGCGCCATGCGCTCCACGAACGCGACGGCGGACTCGCCCGGTTGCACCGCCTTCGCCCAAGCGCCGCGCGGGGTGCCGGCGCCGAGACCGTCGCAGACGGCGCACGTCGTGGCGACCCCCGTCACGCGCAGCAGGTCGGCAATAATCGCGTCACGCATGGCCACCCCTTGCGGCAGCAAGGCCTCCGCGGCAGCTGCGGCGCCGCCTGCGCTCAGGTACTCGTAAACGAATACGCGTCTCATCCGGTCCCCTTCCAGATGCACATCGTCCCAGTGATCGACCTGATGCACGGCCAGGTCGTGTCGGCTGTGCGCGGCGAGCGCCACGCATACCGGCCTGTCGTGTCGCCCCTCGTCGCCGGCAGCGACCCCTGCGACGTCGCCCGGGCGCTGCTCGCCCGCTGTCTGCCACATCGGCTGTTGTACGTCGCCGATCTGGATGCCATCCAGGGCAACCGCCCCCAGCACGGGGCGCTGGCCGCGCTGCTGGCGGCGCTTCCCGATGTCACCCTGTGGCTGGACGCCGGTTTCACCGGTCCGACCGCCGCGCACGCGCTGCGCAACGCGCTGGGACCCGACGGCAGTCGCGTGCAGCCGGTGTACGGCAGCGAGTCGCTGGCCGACGCCACGTCACTCGCCGCCGACCCCGAGGCCATCCTCTCGCTCGACTGTCGCCGCGCGCAGCCGATGGATCGTGCCGGCTGCTGGCAGCAACCGGCGTGCTGGCCGGGGACGGTGATCGTGATGACGCTGGACCGCGTGGGCGGGCGTGGCGGTCCGGACCTCGCGACCTTCGAGCGGCTGCGCGCGCTGGCGCCGGGCCGTCGCTGGATCGGCGCCGGCGGCGTGCGGAACGCCGCGGATCTGGCCGCCGCCGCGGCGGCAGGCGCCGATGCCTGGCTGGTGGCCACAGCGCTGCACGAAGGCACGCTGGTCTGAGCCGCGCGCTCGTCCGGCCCGCGCGTGCACGGGAGCCGGATCCGCGGTCGTGGCAGGCTGGTACTCATCGCAGGACAACCGCTCGCGCGTTCACGAAACGTGCCTGCCATGCGCAGGCGGCCACGGGCCACCGGTGGACGCGGCGCATGAGCGCTCACGCGCGGGCGCCAGCCACCGGGCCGCGCCACACAGTGCTCCATGCCGCCCGGAGGTGCGTACACAGTGGCACCGCAGCCCACGCGTGGGCGGCGCACGGGCGGCACTGGCATATGGCTTGCGACCGCACCCCGCATGACCGAGGCGATCGCCGCGTACGCTGCCTGGACGTGCCCGTTCTGCTCGCTGCTGTGCGACGGCTACGGGCTGAGCGACGCCACCAGCCTGTCGCTGGAGGGCAGCGACTGCCCCCGCGCGCGTGCGGCGCTGGACTTGCATCGGGATCGCAGCCCGGACGCGACGCCGCGCATCGACGGCACGCCGGCATCGCTGGCCGACGCGATCGTGGCCGCGGCGCAGCGGATGGACCGCTGGCGCCAGCCGCTCTTCGGGGGGCTCGGCGTCGACATCCACGGCGCGCGGGCGCTGTACCGGCTGGCCGTGCGCACCCGCGCCATCTGCGACGCGGCAGACGGCGCAGCGCTGATGCACGGCCTGCGCGCGCTGCAGGATCGCGGGCAGTACCAGACGACCCTGGGAGAGATCGCCAGCCGTGCCGATCTGCTGGTGTGCGTCGGCACCCCGGCGGTCGAGCACTACCCCGAGTTCTTCCGCCGCTGCGGCCTGGGCGCCGCCGGCAGCCCGTGCACCGGCCTCGTGTTCCTTGGCGTGCCCGCGCCCGCCCGGCTGCCTGCCGGCGTCCACGCGCAGGCGCTGCCCGGCAGCGGGGACCTGTATGCCGACGTGCAGCAGCTCGCCGCGCTGGTGGCGCGGCGGCGCGTGCCGGGGGCCGATCCTGCGCTCGCCGCGCTCGCCGGGCGGCTGCACGAGGCGCGCTATGCCGTGCTCGTCTGGGAGGCGGGCGCGCTGCCGGCGCACGGCGCGCTGCTGGTGGAGGCGCTCGGCCGGATCGTCGCGACGCTCAACGGCACGACGCGCGCGGCCACGTTCCCGCTCGGGGGCAGCGACGGCGCGTCCAGCGTCAACCAGGTCTTCGCGTGGCTGTCGGGGCTGCCGCTGCGCAGCCGGGCGGGGCCGCTCGGGGCGGAGCACGAACCCCTGCGCTTCGGCGCCGACCGCCTGCTCGCGGACGGGGCGGTCGACGGGCTGCTGTGGATCTCGAGTTTCGACGCGACCCGCACGCCGCCGCCGGTCGATCTGCCCCGCATCGTGCTCGGCCCTGCGGCGATGGCGTCGCGGCTGCAGGAGGCGGGCGGCATCTTCGTGCCGGTGGCCACCCCCGGGATCAACGCAGGCGGGCACCTGCTGCGCACCGACGGCACCGTCGTCGTTCCGCTGTCTGCCGTGCGCGACGACGGCCTGCCTGGCGTGGACGTCGTGCTGCAAGGGCTTGCGGACGCACTGGAGAGCCGGACGTGACGACCTTGCGGCTGCGCGGCGGCCGGGTGGTCGACCCGGTCCACGGCATCGACGGCGTACGCGGCGACGTCGGCGTGCGCGACGGCCGCATCGTCGCGCTCGACGAGCGCGAGCCGGTCGACCAGGACATCGACGCCGCCGGCTGCATCGTGATGGCGGGCGGCATCGACCTGCACAGCCACATCGCCGGCGGCAAGATGACCCTCGTTCGGCTGCTGATGCCAGGGGAGTGCAGCTGCTGCGCGCCGGGCACGCTGGCCACGGGCTGCCGCTACGCGGAGATGGGCTACACGGCGGCCTTCGAGCCGGCGATGGCCGCCAGCAATGCGCGCCAGGCCCACCTGGAGATGGGCGACATCCCCATCATCGACCACGGCGCCTACGTGATGCTCGGCAACGACGAGCTGTTCCTGCGCATGCTGTCCGAGGGCGCGGAGGCGCAGGAGCTGCGCGACTACGTCGGCTGGGTCGTGCACGCGACGAAGGCGCTGGGGGTGAAGGTCGTCAATCCCGCCGGCATCTCGGCCTTCAAGTTCAACCAGCGCCGGCTCGACGTCGACGAGCGCCACGTGCATTGGCAGGTCACGCCGCGCCAGGTGGTCCGGGCGCTTGCGCAGGCGCTGCACGAGCTGGGCCTCGCGCATCCGCTGCACATCCACGCCAGCAACCTGGGCGTGGCGGGCAACATCGAGTCGACGCTGGCGACGATCGCCGCGCTCGACGGCCTGCCCGGGCACCTCACGCATGTGCAATTCCACAGCTACGGCGCCGAGGGCCCGCACAAGTTCTCGTCCGCCGCGCTGCGGCTGGCGGAGGCGGTGAACACGCATCCCAACGTCTCGATCGATGTCGGCCAGATCCTGTTCGGCCAGACCGTCACGGCGTCGGCCGACACGATGCGCCAGCACGCCATCGCGGGCCTCGGCAGCCCGCGCAAATGGGTCGGCGCCGACATCGAGTGCGACGCCGGGTGCGGCATCGTGCCGTTCCGCTACCGCGAGAGCAGCTACGTCAATGCGCTGCAGTGGACGATCGGGCTGGAGCTGTTCCTGTCGATCACCGATCCGTGGCGGGTCGTGCTCACGACGGACCATCCCAATGGCGCGCCCTTCACCAGCTACCCGCACCTGATGCGCCTGCTGATGGACAAGCCGTTCCGCGACGAGCAGCTCGCGAAGCTGCATCCGGACGTCGTCGCCCAGTCGGCGCTGCGCGAGATGAAGCGCGAGCTCACGCTCTACGAGATCGCGATCCTGACGCGCGCCGCCCCGGCGCGGCTGCTCGGCCTGGCCGACCGCGGCCAGCTCGGCGTCGGCGCCGCGGCGGACATCGCGGTCTATCGCGAGCAGCGCGATGCCGAGGCCATGTTCTCCACGCCCGCGTGGGTGCTCAAGGACGGCGTGCCGGTGGTGCGCGACGGCCGCGTGGTGGCGACGCCCGTCGGCGCGGTGCACTACGCCGAGCCCGCCTTCGACGCCGGCATCGAGCGGCGGATCGCCGCGCGCACCGACCGGCCGCTCGGCCTGCATCCGCGCCACGCGGCCATCGGTCGCGACGAGCTGTGCCGGTGCTGCAACGGCGGGCGGCTGCTGCCGGCGGAATGCTTCGCGCGGAGCGGGTGATGAAGCTGCAGGGCGTCGCGATCGACGACACCTTTGCCGAGGCTTTCCCCATGAAGGCGACACGGCTGCTCATCACCGCGCACGACGCGACCTGGGCCATGCACGCCGCGGTGAGCGCGACTGGCCTGGCGACCTCGGTGATCGGCTGCGGCTGCGAATGCGGCATCGAACGCATGCTCGTTGCGAGCGAGACGCCCGACGGCCGGCCGGGCGTCGCGATCCTGCTGTTCGCGATGTCCGGCAAGGAGCTGGGCAAGCAGATCGAGCGGCGCGTGGGCCAATGCGTGCTGACCTGCCCGTCGACCGCGGTGTTCGCCGGCCTGGCCGACGGCGAGCCGGTCGCGCTGGGTCGTCACCTGCGCTTTTTCGGCGACGGCTGGCAGGCGTCCAAGGTGATCGGTGGCGTGCGCTACTGGCGCATCCCGGTCATGGACGGCGAATTCGTCGCGCAGGAAACGACGCCTGTCGTCAAGGGCGTCGGCGGCGGCAACCTGCTGCTGCTGGCCACGGGCATGGACGAGGCGCTCGCCGGCGCCGAGGCCGCCGCGACAGCCATGCGCGGCGTGCACCACGTGATCCTGCCGTTTCCCGGCGGCGTCGTGCGCTCGGGCTCGAAGGTCGGCAGCCGCTACGCGGGCCTGCCGGCGTCGACGAACGACGCCTACTGTCCGTCGCTGGCCGCGCTCGCCCCACGCACCGAGCTCACCGACGACATCCGCTGCGTGCTCGAGATCGTCGTCGACGGGCTGTCCGAAGCGGATGTCGCCGCCGCGATGCGCGCGGGCATCGCGGCGATCGTCGAGCGCGGGGCGCAGGCGGGCGTGCAGCGGATCTCCGCCGGCAACTACGGCGGCAAGCTCGGGCCGTTCCACTTCCACCTGCGCGAGCTCGTGCCATGAGCACGCCGGGCCGCCCCAAGTGCGAATTCCGCAGTGCGCAGCACGGAGGATTCCCCATGAGCACGCCGGGCCGCCCCAAGTGCGAATTCCGCAGTGCGCAGCACGGAGGATTCCCCATGAG
>Ga0247825_10002868_pt1 | contig 11376 bp, 12 predicted proteins | sample 13C_Vanillin_Day_FD_194413 | JGI IMG/M metagenome (GOLD analysis project Ga0247825, IMG submission 194413) | Soil microbial communities from agricultural site in Penn Yan, New York, United States - 13C_Vanillin_Day48 | ecosystem: Environmental > Terrestrial > Soil > Agricultural land | place... | reverse complement strand
GGCGAGATCGCACAGGCCGTCGACGTCAAGGAATGGAAGAAGGGCGAGGTCGATGCCATTCCCGGCAAGACGATGCCGGCGGTCGCCGTGGTCGAGCGCGACTATCCCAACCTCTACAAGCGCTTCACCGCGCTCGGCCCGCTGATGCAGAAGCTCGGCAACGGCGTGAAGGGCATTGCCTGGAACACCGAGCACGAGGTCGAACTGCTCAAACGGCTCAACGGAACCGTAACCGACGAGGGCCAAACCAAGGGCCTCGCCAGGATCGACACCGACATCGACGCGACCGAGGTCATTCTTACGCTGGCGCCGGAAACCAACGGCGAGGTTGCCGTCCGGGCATGGGAGTCGCTGTCGAAGACCACCGGGCGCGAGCACGCGCATCTGGCGCTTCCGAAGCAAGACGAGAAGATCCGCTTCCGCGATGTGGTTGCGCAGCCGCGCAAGATCATCTCGGCGCCGACCTGGTCGGGGTTGGAGTCGGAGAAGGTCTGCTACAACGCCGGCTACACCAACGTGCACGAGCTGATCCCGTGGCGGACGCTGACCGGCCGCCAGCAGCTCTATCAGGATCATCTGTGGATGCGCGCGTTCGGCGAGGCGCTCTGCGTCTATCGTCCGCCGGTCGATCTCAAGGCAGTGAAGCCGGTCATCGACTCCAAGCCGAACGGTGAGAAGCAGGTCGTTCTCAATTTCATCACGCCGCATCAGAAGTGGGGCATTCACTCCACCTACACCGACAATCTCCTGATGCTCACGCTGTCGCGCGGCGGGCCGATCGTCTGGATCAGCGAGACCGATGCGAAGAAAGCCGGCATCGCCGACAACGACTGGATCGAAGCCTACAACACCAACGGCGCGCTGGTGGCGCGCGCGGTTGTCTCGCAGCGCGTGAAGGAAGGCATGTGCATGATGTATCATGCGCAGGAGAAGATCGTGAACGTGCCGGGTTCCGAGATCACCGGGCAGCGCGGCGGCATCCACAACTCGGTCACCCGCGCGATCATCAAGCCGACGCACATGATCGGCGGATACGCCCAGCAGTCGTACGGGTTCAACTACTACGGCACGATCGGCACCAATCGCGACGAGTTCGTGATCATCCGCAAGATGTCGAAGGTCGACTGGCTCGACAAGCCGGCCGCCGATCAGCCCGTACCCCTGTCCGTCGCTCCGAAGATGGAGGCCGCAGAATGAAAATCCGCGCACAGATCGCGATGGTGCTGAACCTCGACAAGTGCATCGGGTGTCACACCTGTTCGGTCACCTGCAAGAACGTCTGGACCAACCGCGAAGGCATGGAATACGCCTGGTTCAACAACGTCGAGACCAAGCCCGGCATCGGCTACCCGAAGGACTGGGAAAACCAGAAGCGCTGGAACGGCGGCTGGAAACGCAAGAGGAACGGGAAGATCGAGCCGCGCATCGGTTCGAAATGGCGGGTGCTGGCGAAGATTTTCGCCAATCCGGACCTGCCCGAAATCGACGACTACTACGAGCCGTTCACCTTCGACTATGACCACCTGCAGAAGGCGCCGGAGCTGCAGGCCTCGCCGACCACGCGGCCGCGTTCGCTGATCACCGGCGAGCGGATGGAGAAGATCGAGTGGGGCCCGAACTGGGAGGAAATCCTGGGCGGCGAATTCTCCAAGCGCTCCCAGGACTACAACTTCGAGGGCGTGCAGAAGGAAATCTACGGCCAGTTCGAAAACACCTTCATGATGTATCTGCCGCGGCTGTGCGAGCACTGCCTCAATCCGACATGCGCCGCGGCGTGTCCTTCCGGCGCGATCTACAAGCGCGAGGAGGATGGCATCGTCCTGATCGATCAGGACAAGTGCCGCGGCTGGCGCATGTGCGTGTCGGGCTGCCCCTACAAGAAGATCTATTACAACTGGTCGAGCGGGAAGTCCGAGAAGTGCATCTTCTGCTATCCGCGGATCGAGGCCGGCCAGCCGACAGTCTGCTCGGAAACCTGCGTGGGGCGCATCCGCTACCTCGGCGTCGTGCTCTATGACGCCGATCGCATCGAGGAAGCGGCCAGCACCCCGAACGAGCAGGATCTCTACGAGGCGCAGCTCGGTATCTTCCTCAATCCGAACGATCCGGCGGTGATCGCGCAGGCGCGCGCCGACGGCATCCCCGAGAACTGGCTGGAAGGCGCGAGGCGCTCGCCGATCTACAAGATGGCGATGGAGTGGAAGGTCGCGTTTCCGCTCCATCCCGAATACCGCACCTTGCCGATGGTCTGGTACGTGCCGCCGCTGTCGCCGATCCAATCGGCGGCCGCCGCCGGCAAGATCGGCCATGACGGCGAGATGCCGGACGTGCGTTCGCTCCGCATCCCGCTCAAGTATCTCGCGAACCTGCTCACCGCGGGCAAGGAGGAACCGGTCGCCATCGGGCTCGAGCGCATGATGGCGATGCGCGCCTACATGCGAGCCAAGACCATCGACGGCGTGATCGATGAGAACATCGCCAGGCGTGTCGGGCTGACCGGCCTCTCGATCGAGGACATGTACCAGACGATGGCGATTGCCAACTACGAGGATCGCTTCGTCATCCCGACCGCGCACCGCGAGATCGACGAGGATGCCTACGACCTGCGCGGCTCGTGCGGGTTCACGTTCGGCAACGGTTGCTCTGGCGGCGAAACCGAAACCAACCGGTTCGGCACGCCCAGGCGGGCCAAGACCCCGATGGAGGTCGTGTGATGACACGCACATTCAAGGCGTTTTCCGCGCTGCTCAGCTATCCGACCGCCGAGATGCAGGCGGCGGTGCCCGAGCTTGCCGCGGCTATCGAGGGGGAGGCGCTGCTGCCCGCCGCGATCCGGCGCCAGCTTGACGTCCTGCTGAAGGAGCTTGCGACCGGCGATCTCTACGACGTGCAGGAGCGCTATGTGCTCCTGTTCGACCGCACCCGCTCGTTGTCGCTTCACCTGTTCGAGCATGTGCACGGCGAGAGCCGCGACCGCGGCCAGGCGATGATCGATCTCAAGGCGCTGTACGAAAACGGCGAGCTTGAGATTGACGCATCCGAACTGCCGGATTTTGTGCCGCTGTTCCTCGAGTTCCTCTCCACCCGGCCGCGCCCTGAAGCCTACGACCTGCTCGCGCAGCCGGCGCATGTCTTGGCCGCGATCGCGGAGCGGCTGCGCAAGCGCAAATCCGCCTACGAGTCCGTGTTCCGCGCGCTGGTGCAGCTCGCGGCGGCAAAGCCCAAGGCCGACGTCGTGTCGGCCCTGCTGGCGGAGCCAGACCCGGATGCCGACGATCTCGGGGCGCTCGACGCCGCCTGGGAGGACGCGCCGGTCAACTTCGGGCCGAACGCCAACAGCTGCAAGGACACCCTGATCGAGAAAATTCGCGCCGGCCGCCGGCCTGCGCCGGGCGTCGGTCAGGCTCAGCCCCGTCCCATCATGCCGCGCTCGTGAGGACAGCATCATGCGCGAGACACTCAACTACATCGTGTTCGGCTGGTATCCCTACCTCTGCGTCACCGTTTTCCTGGTGGGCAGCGTGCTTCGCTTCGACCGCGAGCAATACACATGGCGGTCCGGGTCGAGCCAGTTGCTGCGCCGCCGTCAGTTGATGTGGGGCTCGAACCTGTTCCACGTCGGCATCCTCGTCATCTTCTTCGGGCACGTCGCGGGTCTGCTGACGCCGATCTGGGTGTTCGATGCGCTCGGCGTTTCCCACACCTTCAAGCAATGGATGGCGATCGTCGTCGGCGGCGTCGCGGGCATTGCATGCTTCATCGGGACCACGCTGTTGGTGCACCGCCGGCTGTTCGATCCGCGCATCCGCAGGACCTCGTCGTTCGGCGACATCGCGGTCCTGCTGCTGCTCTACGCGCAGCTCATCCTCGGTCTTTCGACGATCGTGGTCTCGCTCGGCCATCTCGACGGCCACGAGATGGTGAAGTTCATGAACTGGGCGCAGGGGATCGTGACATTGCAGCCGGGAGCCGCGGCGCTGGTCGCCGATGTGCATCCGCTGTTCAAGCTGCACCTGTTCCTGGGCATGACGCTGTTCCTGGTCTTCCCGTTCACCCGCCTGGTGCACATGCTGAGCGCCCCGATCTGGTACCTCGGCCGCCGTGGCTATCAGGTGGTGCGGGCAAGGCAGAACGGCCGGCCGGGCGTGCGCCGACCCAGCGCCGTTCCGGCGGAGTAACGGCGATGTCTTGCTCGGTGCATCAAACGGTTGTCGCGAAGAGCCAGGGCGTGAAGGTCAACGGCGTCGCCATTCCACGCGATCTCATTGCCCGCGAGGTTCAGCACCATCCGGCCCGCACGCCGTCGGAGTCGCTGAAGGCTGCGGCACGGGCATTGGTCGTGCGTGAATTGCTCCTGCAGGAGGCGCGCCGGCTGGAAATCGAAGCGGCGCCATTGGAGGATGCGGAAGGCCGCCGCGAGACTGCCGAAGAGGCTGCGGTCCGCGCGCTGGTGGATCGCGAGGTTCAGACGCCCACGGCGGACGCGGCAACGAGCCGGCGCTACTACGAGCAGAACCTGCGGCAGTTCCGCTCCGCGGACATCTACGAAGCGGCCCACATCCTGTTTGCGGCAAGCCGGGCCGATGCGGAAGCCTACAGGCAGGCTCGCCAGGCCGCCGAGGCCGCGCTTGCCGTGTTACGGGAACACCCCGAGCGGTTCGACGAGCTGGCACAGGCGTATTCCGCATGTTCGTCGGCGTCGCAGGGCGGCAACCTCGGTCAGATCACCGAGGGCCAGACTACGCCCGAGTTCGAGCAGGCTCTGTTCGAGCTTGCGCCCGGATCGATTGCGCCTGAGCCGGTCGCGACGCGATACGGGTTTCACATCATCCGGCTGGACCGTAAGATCGAAGGCAGCGTTCTGCCGTTCGATCTCGTGGCGGACCGGATCGCCGGCTATCTGCAGGAAAGCGTGCAGCGGCGCGCGCTGGCGCAATACGTCGCGCGGCTTGCGACCGCCGCAACGATCGAGGGCATCGACCTCGCAAGTGCCGAATCCATGCGGGTCAATTGAGTGGAGCAATGCAATGCTGCTGGGCGACGTGATTGCAAGATTCGAAGACGAGGCCTTCGTCAACGAGACGCTGCTCGCACTGGATGATCTTGCGTTGACGGCGCGCGTCTTGACGGGGGCGGCGGAAAACAAAGTGTCGGCCGGTGAATTCGCCGCGCAGTCGGTGGGCCAGTTCGTCAATGGCGCGAGCGACGAGGAATGGCTCACCCTCATCGGCTTGATGTCGCGTGCGGAAAACCCCGGCCAAGTGTTCCTTCGGCGCGTGCTGTCGAATGCCTTGCCTCGTTCGCAAGAGTGCGGTTGCAGATGACGTCGGCCGCCGACGCAACGCAAGGCATCGTTCGCTGGCATTATCTGTGGGTTGCGCTGCTGGCAATTGCCGTGATGGTTGCTTCGATCGTGCTCGGCAACATCTGGCTGCTCAACTTTATCCACGTGTTTTCCAGCCTGCTGTGGACCGGCATCGACCTCTTCATGGGTTTTGTGCTGGGCCCGATCCTCAAGCGCGTTGACCTTTCGGTCCGGCGGGAGATCGTCCGACGTCTCACGCCCCGGACGCTGTTTCTGATGCCGACCGTTTCCATCATCTCCGGCACGACAGGCTGGTTCCTCGCCGTCGAGCTTGGCTACACCGCGCTCGCCTGGCCGGCCTATGGCTGGGTCGCCGCGGCGCTTGTGCTGGTGACGCTGATGACGGTCCAGGGTCTCGGCTTCCTGACGCCGGTCAATGTGCTCGTCTGCCTTGAGATGCAAAAGAGTGAGCCGGATATGAACAGGATCGGCTTCTGGATGCGGTACTACTTCTACGCCGTCGCCATGCAAGGGGTCATGCAGATCGCAATTCTGGTCGTCATGACGCGGTTTCGCACTGGAATTTGATTCAATCGTGGCCGGCCGACGCGCTACGCTGCAACAGCCTGTTTCGCGGGCGACGCATGTCGCGACGGCGGTTGTGAAATTGTCTCACTCTCAAGCTGGAAGAGCCCGATCTGTTCGTTCATGGCCACCATCCGGCCGAAACTGGCGGCACCTTCCTAATAGCCGCGGTTGGACGGCGGCGCGGCCGACTGCTCGAGCATGTCCCGGCGGCGCGTTTCCATGCGACGGTCGCGCTCGTTTTCGAGCTGATTGAGGCAGTCCTGGAAGTGGTCGGTCTTCGGCTGAAGGCCGCGTGCGAGACAGCGTTCTTCGTTGCGCTGCGCGACGTCTTTGGCCGACGTGCAGCCGGCGAGCAGTGCGGCCAAAATCGAAAGAAGAATAAACCGGGTCATGGGTGTGCCTGATGCGCGGACATTGCGCTGAATTTCGGGCGCGGACTAGGGGCATCGATTCTGCGATGCCGCACCAAGCGGCCGCGGGTTGACAAGACCGTATTCCCAAGGAATATAAGCCCTAACCCGGCTCATCGAGGGGCGCCAACCGGTGGCGCCGTTTTGGCGGAGCGCACCAGGAACAATTTTTCCGATCAGCCGGTCGACGAACGGCACGCCGCGCGCGGCCCGTCCGGTGGACCGCCTGCCGGGGCGGTGGTAAATCCATCGGCAGATCGCGGATCGGAGACGCACATGCGTGAGGACGTCATCGGCCGGGCCAATGTCGAGGACACGCCCGAACTCGACCGCTACTACCAGGAACTCGGCAGCCAGGAGAGCTACGCGCTCTGGACCGTCGCCAACTCCATCGAGCCGTGGCAGCCGCAGCCGACCTCGCTGCCTCAGCTCTGGAGCTACAAGGCGATGCGCCCGCTGGTGCTCAAGGCGCTCGATCTGGTCAGCCCGGAAAAGGCCGGCCGCCGCGTCATCGCGCTGGAGAATCCCGGCCGCAAGGGCACCTCGGCCTGCGTCGGCTGGCTCTATTCGGGCCTGCAGGTGATGAAGCCCGGCGAGTCCGCCTCCGCGCACAGCCACGCGTCGTCGGCGTTGCGGTTCATCGTCGAGGGCAAGGGCGCCTACACGGTGGTCGACGGCCACAAGATGGACCTGCAGGCCGGCGACTTCGTCATCACGCCGAACGGCGCCTGGCACGATCACGGCGTCGAAGCCGACGGCGCGACGACGATCTGGCAGGACGGCCTCGACATGCTGCTGGTCAATCAGCTCGATGCCAACTTCTACGCCGTGCATCCCGATGGCGTGCAGAAATCCAACTATCCGCTCAACGACACCGCGCAGGTGTTCGGCGGGCCGGGCCTGCTGCCGGCCGGCGGCGAAGCCTGGAGCAAGCCTTACTCGCCGCTGTTCAAGTACGAGTGGGGCCGCACCTACGAGACGTTGACGAAGGCGGCCGCCGCGACCGACGGCTCGCCCTACGACGGCATCATGATGCAATACGTCAATCCCGCGACCGGCGGCCCGGTGATGAAGACGCTCGGCGCGCACATCCAATTGCTGCGCTCCGGCGAACGCACCAAGGCGCATCGTCACACCGGCTCGATCGTCTACACGGTCGCCAAAGGCAGTGGGTATTCGATCATCGGCGGCAAGCGCTTCGACTGGAATAAAAGCGACATCTTCGTTGTTCCGTCATGGGCGTGGCATGAGCACGCCAACGGCTCGGAGCGCGAGGATGCCGTGCTGTTCTCGTTCAGCGATCTTCCGTCGATGCAGGCGCTCGGCCTCTATCGCGAAGAGGCGTACGCCGAGAATGACGGACACCAGCGCGTTGCGCATTAGCTTTCAAACCACTCGCTTGAGGACGCCATGACCATTCGCCTGCATCGTGGCGATCTTCCCGATCTCGCGCGCTACACCGGACCCGCGGTTGCGGTCGATACCGAAGCGATGGGGCTCGATCCGAAACGCGACCGGCTTTGCGTCGTCCAGCTCTCGCCCGGCGATGGCTCAGCCGACGTGGTGCAGATTCCACCGGGCGGGATCGCCGCGCCAAACCTGAAGAAGCTGATGGCGGATACCAAGATCCTGAAGATCTTCCACTTCGCGCGCTTCGACATCGGCATGATCTTCAACACGCTGGGCGTTATGCCGCAGCCGCTCTACTGCACCCGGACCGCCTCCCGGCTCGCCCGCACCTACACCGACAAGCACGGCCTGAAGGACCTCGCCCGGGAACTGCTCGGCGTCGACATGTCCAAGCAGCAGCAGTCGTCCGACTGGGGGTCGGAATCGCTGTCCGACGCGCAACTGGCCTATGCGGCCTCGGACGTGCTGCATCTGCACGCGCTCAAGGAAAAGCTCGACGTGATGCTGGCCCGCGAGGGCCGGGCGGAACTGGCCGCGGCCTGCTTCCAGTTCCTGCCTGAACGGGCCCGGCTCGACCTGGCCGGCTGGGCGGCCGAGGACATTTTCGCCCATTCGTGAGGCGTTTGGTCGCGAACGGGCCATATTCGCAGCGGATTTTTAAGCTGCGAACCGTAGTAAGACTAAGGCCTTGAATCGCGGGGAACCTCCGGCTGTCAACCACGTCCGCCCTCGAAGGAACCGGAAGCCACCGCTACGTCATCGACAGCGGGCGCGACAACACGCGCCTCTTCGCGCGCGCGGCGCGGCACAGCCGGCGGGTGCGGTTTCTGCGCATTGCGATCCCTGTGGTGATCGTGCTGACGGTAGGCGCGACCTGGCTGGTGTCGTGGCTCGATCCGCTGAAGGTCCTGGTCCGGCTGCCGATCGATGCGGGGAAGCTCGTGATCTCGGGAACCAGGATCACCATGGAAGCGCCCAAGCTCAGCGGCTACACCAAGGACCGGCGATGGTACGAGCTGACCGCGAGCGCGGCGGCGCAGGACATCACCAAGCCGGACCAGATCGAGCTGCACGACGTGCGGGCCAAGGTCGAGGCCGAGGACAAGAGCAGCACCATGTTCCTGTCCGCCAAGGACGGCGTGTTCAACCGCAAGGCCGGGATCCTGACGCTCAACAACGATATCTCGCTGAAGTCATCGAGCGGCTATGAGATGAAGCTGAACGAGGCGGTGGTCGACACCGCCACCGGAGAGGTGATCTCCAACAAGCCGGTCGAAGTCATCACACAGCATGCCACGTTGAACGCGGATCGTCTTGAGGTGATCAAATCGGGCGAGGTCGTGCGCTTCGTGGGCAACGTGGTGATGAACCTGTCCGCCCTTGACGCCACGCCGGTGGCGGAGAAGCGATGATGATGTTCGCCGCTTTCATTGCACTTGCAGGCCGGCACCGGATGCTCGCCGCCGCGGCGGCATCGCTGATGCTGCTGTCGTCGCAGGCGACGCCACAACCGAACTCCGGCACCAGCAAAGGTGGGCAGCAGAACGCGCTACAGGGCTTCTCGCAGAACCGCAATCAGCCGGTGCAGATCGAAGCGGCATCGCTCGAGGTTCGCGACAAGGACAAGATTGCGACCTTCTCCGGCAGCGTGAAGGTCGTGCAGGGCGACACCGTCATGCGCTGCAAGTCGCTTGTGGTCTACTACGAACAGCAGGGACAGCAGAGCGGCGGGCAGGCCATGAAGGCCGCGACGCCGGGGCCGGGCGGTTCTTCGTCGATCAGCAAGCTCGAGGCGCTCGGCGGCGTGACCGTCAATCAGAAGGATCAGACCGCGACCGGCGACAAGGCCCTGTTCGACATGAAGTCGAACACCGTCACGCTTCTGGGCAACGTCATTGTCAGCCAGGGGCAGAACGTGATGCGCGGCGACCGGCTGGTGGTCGATCTCACCAGCGGCGTGTCGCGCGTCGAATCCGGCAAGGGACCGGTCAAGGTGCTGATTCAGCAGGGCGGCTCGGGTGACGGCAAGCCCGGCGGCGGTTCGGGCGGCTTCGGCGGACTGGGCGGGCTGGGCGGTTTGGGGCAGAAGCCGGGCACCTCCGGCGGCACGACGCGCTGAGATTCATCCCATTGAACGATAAAACGGGCCTTTGGTTGAAAGCCTCCAGCCAAGCGACTATCACGGCCTGCGTTCGTATGCATCGGCGCCCTCGTCCGGGCCAAGCCGCGGAGCTGGAAAGCGGACGTGCTTGAGGACCTGCTCACGCTACTTCGGCGCCGCCGCGCACCTGCGCGCGCGAGGCGGCCTGCAACAGCCGACGGCCGCTCGCGGATCAATCTGACGACGATGGGCGGACCGATCGGCGCCGGCAACGGCGACTGGCTGCCGCGAACCGAGCAACGCATTCAGCCGCGTGTCCAGCAATATGCCGGGGAGGACGACGACATCGCGGCGCAGACGCAGGCCTATGCGCGGCAGGCCGCTCAATACGCGCAGCCGCAGCAGCACGTCGGCGATCGGGAAACCTGGCAGCCGCCGCAGCCGCAAGTCCAACCGCAAGCCCAGCCGCAAGCTTACGTGCAGCACGCCGAGCCGCGCGCGCCGCAGCGGGCGCAACATAACGGCGCGGCGCCACGTCAACCGGCGCAGCCGCAGGCGCAAAGGACAGCGCCACAGGGCTATCTGGCCGCGCACGCCGTGGAGAAGACCTTCGGCAATCGCAAGGTGGTGAAGGGCGCAAGCCTCTATGTCCGCCGCGGCGAAGCGGTCGGTTTGCTCGGTCCCAACGGCGCCGGCAAGACCACGATCTTCTACATGATCACCGGGCTGATCGCCGCGGACCGCGGGCGCGTCGAGCTCGACGGCCACGACGTCACGTCGTTGCCGATGTATCAGCGGGCGCGGCTCGGCATCGGTTACCTGCCGCAGGAGGCTTCGATCTTCCGCGGCCTCAACGTCGAGGAGAACATCCGCGCGGTGCTGGAGGTGGTGGAGCCCGATAAGAAGCGCCGCGAGCGCGATCTTGATGCGCTGCTCGACGAGTTCAACATCACCAAGCTGCGCAAGACGCCGTCGATCGCGCTGTCGGGCGGCGAGCGCCGCCGCTGCGAGATCGCGCGCGCGCTGGCGTCGCGGCCGAACTACATGCTGCTCGACGAGCCGTTCGCCGGCATCGATCCGATCGCGGTCGGCGACATTCAGGCGCTGGTCCGGCACCTGACCAACCGCGGCATCGGCGTGCTGATCACCGACCACAACGTCCGCGAGACGCTGGGCCTCACCGACCGCGCGTATATCATCTATTCCGGCGAGGTCCTGATGGAGGGCCGCACCGACGATATCGTCAACAACCCGGAAGTCCGCCGCCTGTACCTGGGCGAGGAGTTCCGGCTTTAGTCCCGGATTTCTATCGTGCGTAGAATGCGTTACGGCTTATACCGCAATGCGGTATACAACCGCGTTAGAAATCTATAAGCAAGAACCGGACCATAATCGGTCAAGAACATGGCACTGACGCAACGCCTACAGATGCGGCAGAGCCAGGCGCTCGTGATGACGCCGCAGCTGATGCAAGCCATCAAGCTGCTGCAGCTCTCGAACCTGGATCTGGCCGCCTACGTCGAGGGGGAGCTCGAAAAGAATCCCCTGCTCGAACGCGCCGC